>SXGT01688610.1_pt1 | contig 33775 bp, 25 predicted proteins | sample 3176221 | NCBI WGS metagenome assembly SXGT01 (sample SAMN11356862, study PRJNA531348) | freshwater metagenome | isolation source: freshwater sample F1-120 | place: China: Fuxian Lake, Yuxi | collected 2017-12-25 | reverse complement strand
CTGCTCAACTACTGCGGGATCACCACGCGGCTCTTGCCGTGGACGGTCGACAAGAGCCCGCTCAAGGTCGGCCTCTACGCCCCGGGCTCGCACATCCCGGTGCTTCCGGCGAGCGAGCTGCTCGAGCGCCAGCCGGACTACTGCCTGATCCTCGCTTGGAACTTCGCGGACGAGATCCGTGCGCAGCAGTCGGAGTACGCGCGGCGCGGCGGGCGATTCATCCTGCCGATCCCGCGCGCGCGCATCGTCTGAGCGCGCGCTTCCGCTGCTAGAGTTTCGGCCATGGCGGCCGGGAAGACGCTTTTGGCTTGCGCGCTGCTCGTGGCTGCGACGCTGTGGGCCTTCGCGCCCGCCCTCGATGCGGGGCTGGTCAACTGGGACGACGCTCCGCTCCTGCTCGGCAATCCGCACTTCCGCGCGCTCGGGCCCGCGAACGTGTCGTGGTGCTTCACCACGAACCACGCCGGGCCGTACCAGCCGCTCACATGGCTGTCCTACGCGCTCGATCACGCGCTCTGGCCGCTCGGAGAGACCCTCGAGACACCGCAGGCGCGCGGGTTTCACCTGACCAATGTGACGCTGCACGCTCTGAATGCCTGTCTCGTGTTCGCGCTTGCGCGACGACTGCTCGGGGGCCACGCGATCGCGTTCGTCGGGGCCTTGGTATTCGCGCTGCATCCGCTGCGCGTCGAGTCGGTGGCATGGGTGACCGAGCGCCGCGACGTGCTGTACACGGGCCTGTTGCTCGCGAGCGCGCTGGCGTGGCTGCGCTGGCGGGAAACGCGCGGTGACGCCCCAGCCGCGCGGGCGCCGGCCATCGTTGCCGCGCTCGCGGCCTGCGCCGCTCCCATCGTGTTGCTCGCGAGCACCAGCGGACCGGGCGGGGAGTGGCTGTGCTTCGAGTTCGAGCCTTGGGGCGTCGCAGCGGCGCTGCTCGCTCTGGCGAGCTCGGTCGTGGCGAGCTCGCGGGCCTTCCCCGACAGCCGCGGACGCTGGCTGGCGCTCTCCGTGTCTCTCTTCACCCTGTCGCTGCTCGCGAAGGCGTCGGGAATGACGCTCGCTCTCGTGCTGGTGGGCCTCGACCTGCTGCGGGGGCGCCGCAGCTGGGTCGACAAGCTGCCGTACCTCGCCGCGGGCGTGATCGCTGGCGCGCTCGCGTATCTGGGGCAAGCCGCGCAGCCGCAGGCAGTCGCGAGCTGGGGCGATCACACGCTCGGCGAGCGCCTGCTGCAGGCTTGCTACGGGCTCGTGTTCTACGTGCGCACGTCGCTGTGGCCGTCACGGCTCGTGCCGATCCATGCGGTGCCTGCCGAGCTCTCGCTGTCCGACCCGCGCTTCGGGAGCGCGCTCGCGCTCGTCGTGATCGCGACTGCGGTGTTGGTGGCCTTGCGCACGCGCTTTCCGCGCATGGTGCTCGCCGTCGCGCTTTACGTCGTGCTGGTCGGGCCCATGTTGGGTCTCGCCCAGTGTGGGCCCCAGCTCGTGGCCGATCGTTACAGCTACGTGCCGACGATTCCGCTCGCGCTGCTCGGCGCGGCGGTGCTGTTCCGGATGTTCGAGCCGCGCAACGCGCTCTTCTGCGGGAGCCTGCTGGGGCTCGGGCTGGGACTGCTCGCGCGCGAGCAATGTCGTGTCTGGGGAGACTCGGAGACGCTGTGGAACTGGACCGTATCGGTCTCGCCGCGCAACGCACTCGCGCAGACGGCGCTGGCGGAGACCCTCAAGGAGCGGGCCTTCGCGACGAGCGAGCCGGGTGATCGACGCGAGTCGTTCGAGCGCGCGCTGCGTGCCTACGAGGTCGCGCTCGAGTTCGAGACCGTGCCGCGCACGGCCTGCAACGCGGCCGTCGTCCAGCTCGAACTCGCGCAGGTCGATGCCGCGGGCGCGCTCGGGCGCCGCGCGCGAGCGTTGGAACTGGCTCGGCTCGCCCTCGTGGCGAGCGAGCGCGCTAACCAGTCGTCCACGCAGGGTCGGCTGGTCGCCGGACTCGCGCTCTACCACCTCGGGCGCGCGGGCGAGGCGGTGAACGAACTGCAACTGCATCTGGACCTCGAGCCAGCGAGCGCGATCGGCTGGAGCCACTTGGGCCTCGCGCTCGCCGACTTGGGGCGAGTTCGCGACGCCGGTACCGCGTTCGCGCGCGCCGTGGAGCTGCGACCGACCGACGTCGCCGTGCGCTGGCAGTGGGCGCGCGCGCTGGAGCGTGCCGGAGACGCGCGTGCCGCACGCGAGCAGTGCGCGGAGGTCCTGAGGCTTGCGCCGGGCCACGCGGGGGCCTCGCAGGCCCTGGAGAGGCTCGGGGGAGGCTGAGCTTGTGGCAGGTGCGCCGCGCGCTTGCGACAATCCCGGACCCGCCGGGGTCCCATCGCACATGATTCAACGCATCGCCGCCTTCGCCGCTCTGGCCGCGTCCGCCCTCGCCCAGGTCCAGCCCGACGCCGTGCTGCTGCGCACGCCGGACGTGAGTCGCGACCAGATCGTCTTTCGCCACGCGAACGACCTGTGGCTCGTCGAAAAGCAGGGCGGCACGGCGAGGCCGCTTTCCTCTCCGGCCGGCCCCGAGGCGAATCCCAAGTTCAGCCCCGATGGCACGCGGATCGCTTTCACCGCGGGCTACGACGGCGGCCACGACATCTACGTGCTCGACCTCGTCGGCGGCGTGCCACGGCGCGCGACGCACCACCCCGGCATGGAGACGCTGTGCGACTGGCAGCCCGACGGCAAGGCGCTCGTGTTCGCGAGCAGCGCACAGTCCGGCCAAGGTCGTGCGCCGCACCTCTTCCGCGTCTCGCCCGAAGGTGGCGAGCCCGAGCGCCTGCCGGTGCCCTACGGCACGTTTGGCGCAGTCGACGAGACGGGCTCGTGGCTCGCGTACACGCCAGATGCGGGGGAGATGCGCAACTGGAAGCGCTATCAGGGCGGCCTCGCGCAGGATATCTGGCTCTTCAATCTCGTGACCTTCGAGTCGCGGCGCATCACGGATCACCCGGGTGCCGACGTGCTGCCCATGTGGCACGGCGCGAACGTGTTCTACGTCAGCGATCAGGGCCCGAAGGCGCGCGCCAACCTGTGGGTCTACGACGTTCAGAAGAGGAGCGCGGAGACGGTGACCGAGTTCGCCGACAGCGACGTGCGCGCGGCCTCGATCGGCCCCGAGGACATCGTATTCGAGAGCGGTGGCGAGCTGTGGCGCTGCGAGCTCGCGACGCGCCTTACGGCGCCGGTGCAGGTGGTGATACCCGGCGACCGTCCGAAGCTCGTGCCACAGACACTCGACGTCGTGAAGAACGTCCTCACGGCCAGCATCGGGCCGAGCGGCGCGCGCGTGGTGATCGAGGCGCGCGGCGAGCTCTTTGACGTGCCCGTGGGCGAGGGCGTCACGCGCAACCTGACCGGCAGCGATGGCGTGGCCGAGCGCTACCCCGCGTGGAGTCCCGACGGCAAGTCGGTGGCCTATTTCTCGGACCGCTCCGGGGAGTACGAGCTGTGCGTGCGCCGCGTCGACGGCTCGGAGCCGGAGCGGCAGCTCACGAAGCTCGGCAGCGGCTGGCGCCTCGGCCTGTGGTGGTCGCCGGACTCGCGCTCGATCGCCTACGTCACGCGCAAGGGCGAGCTGTGGCTTGTCTCCGTCACCGACGGGACTCCGCGACTCGTGGCCGCGAATCCCGATGGCGTTCCTCCGACTCCGGCGTGGTCGCCGGACTCGCGCTGGATCGCCTTCGCGATGCGCGCGGGCAAGACGCGCGCCTCGGCCGTCCACGTGCACGACCGCGAGTCGGGCGACACGCGGCAGGTGACGAGCGGGCAGTTCGACGAGAGCAACCCGACCTTTGATCGCAATGGCGACTGGCTGTACCTCACCTCGCAGCGCGAGTTCCGCGAGCTCGTGTCCGAGCTCGACGACAGCTTCATCTTCGCCGGCTCGCACAACCTGTGCGCGATCGCGCTGCGGCGCGACGTGAAGAACCCGCTGCTCGTCAGCGATCCGCGGGAGGGCGAGGCGGAGGAGCCCGCGGCCGGCGCTGCGGGCAAGGACGATCCGAAGGTCGAGGGAACCAAGGACGCGGCGCCCAAGCCGGTCGCGATCGACTTCGACGGAATCGAGGGGCGGCTCGTGCGCTGGCCGGTCAACCCGGGCGCGCTCGGATCGCTCTCGGGACAGGACGGCGCGGTGCTGTACGTCCGCTCCCCGTTCGGTGGCGCGGAAGGCGAGCCGAAGCTGGTGCGCTTCGAGCCGGGCGCGAAGAAGGCCGAGCGCGAGGAGCAACTCGTGCTCGAGAAGGTCGCGGCCTACGAGCTCTCCGCCGATGGCAAGAAGCTGCTCGCCGAGGTGGGCGAGGGCTGGCACGTCGTGGACGCGGCCGCCGACGCGAAGCTCGGCGACGCGCTCGACCTCGGCGGGCTCGTGCTGTCGGTCGATCCGCGCCGCGAGTGGGCGCAGGTGCTCTCCGACGTGCGGCGCCAGTACCGCGCGGCGTTCTACGACGAGGGCATGCACGGGGTCGACTGGGACGCGCTGGGCGCGCGCTACCTCGCCGCGGTCGCGGACTGCAGCTCGCGCGATGACCTGCATTTCCTGATCACCGAGCTGATCGGCGAGCTGAATGTCGGCCACGCCTACAACTACGGCGGGGACGGGGTGCCCGAGCGCGCGGCGGACGGACAGCGCGCTGGCCTGCTCGGGGCGGACTGGAAGCTCGAGGATGGCCAGTTCCGCCTCGTCCGCGTGCTCGGGGCCGGCAGCTCCGATCCGCGCGCGCGCGGCCCGCTCGCGGAGCCCGGCATCGACGCGCGCGTCGGCGACTGGCTGCTCGAGGTCAACGGTGTCGCGCCGGATGCCTCGCGCGACTTGTGCGCGGCGTTCCTCGGTCTAGTCGGCCGTCCGACGGAGATCGTGCTGAGCGCGGCGCCCGCGAGGGACGGCAACGAGCGTCGCTTCGTGGTCGTGCCGATCGAGTCCGAGGAGAACCTGCGCTATCGCGACTGGGTCGCCGCGCGCGCGGCTCGCGTCGACGAGCTCTCGGGTGGCAAGGTCGGCTATGTGCACGTGCCCGACACCGCAAACGACGGTCGGCGCGAGCTCTTCAGCCAGCTCGTCTCGCAGTACCACAAGGACGCGCTCGTGATCGACGAGCGCTGGAACGCGGGCGGCGACTTCCCCAACCGTCTCGTGGAGGCGCTCGACCGACCGCGCACGAACTTCTGGGCCACGCGCGCGGGCGAGGACTGGATCACTCCGGGCTTCTCGCATCACGGGCCGAAGGCCATGCTGATCAACGGGCCGGCGGGCTCGGGCGGGGACATGTTCCCGTACCTGTTCCGGCAGGCGAAGCTCGGACCGCTTGTCGGGCGGCGCACATGGGGCGGGCTGGTGGGCATCACCAACGAACCGCCGCTGGTCGACGGCACGAGCGTGAGCGTGCCCTGCTTCGCGTTCTACGAGCTGGACGGCACCTGGGGGGTCGAAGGCTACGGCGTGGCCCCCGACATCGAGGTCATCGACGACCCGGCCCTGATGGTCGGCGGCGGCGATCCCCAGCTCGAGGCGGCCGTGGCGCACCTGCTCAAGGAGATCGAGGCCTTCGAGTTCCACCGGCCCCGTCGCCCCGCCGGCCCCGACCGGCGCGGCCCCGGCGTCAGCGAGGAAGATCGCTAGGGCGGGGGCGTGGGGCCCGAGGCTCAAGGTCGGCGGGGCATGGCCCCGATGGATACGATTCCGGTGCGGCCTTCCCGTCGCCCGCAGTCTCCCCCCGAGCGCAGCCCATGAAGTGGAAAAAGGAACAGGTCGTGATCCTCTGCGGCGGCGAGGGAACTCGCCTGCGTGAGGAGACGGAGTTCAAGCCCAAGGCGCTCGTCGAGGTCGGTGGCCGACCGATCCTCTGGCACCTGATGCGCATCTACTATCGCTGGGGCTACCGGCGCTTTGTCCTGTGCCTCGGCTACAAGGGCGAGCAGATCAAGGACTACTTCCTCAACTACCAGTGGCACGACTCGGACTTCACGCTCAGTCTCAAGTCGGGCAAGAAGGTGCTGCACACCCAGGACGGCGACATCGAGGACTGGGAGATCACGTTCGTCGAGACGGGCGCCAAGACTCAGACCGGCGGGCGGCTCTGCCGTGCACGCGACTACGTCGAGACGCCGACGTTCCTGTTCAACTACTGCGACGGCCTCTCGGACATCCACCTCGACAAGCTCATGGCGCGCCATCGCAAGATGGGCAAGCTCGCGACGCTGACGGGATTCCACCCGCGCTCGCGCTACGGCGAGGTTTCGGTCGATGAGAGCGGTATCGTCACGCACTTTCAGGAGAAGCCGATGATGAATTCGCTCACCAGCGGCGGCTTCTTCGTGATGGAGCGGGGCGTGTTCGACTACCTCGATCCGGAGTGCATCCTCGAGACGGGTCCGCTCGACACCATGAGCAAGGACCGCGAGCTCGCGCTGTATCAGCACGATGGCTTCTGGTTCTCGATGGACACCTACAAGGAGGCGCTCACGCTCAACGAGCTGTGGGCCAAGGGCGAGGCGCCGTGGAAGGTGTGGAAGTGAGCCACTGGAAGCAGACAAACGTTTTCGTCACCGGGGCGAGCGGGCTGCTCGGCAGCGCGCTGTGCGAGGAACTCGTCGCGCGCGGCGCGTCGGTCACCTGCCTCGTGCGCGACTGGGTTCCGCAGTCGAGGCTTCTCGGCACGGACCTGTCGGCGCGCTGCAACATCGTGCGTGGCGAGCTCGAGGACCAAGAGACGGTCCTGCGCGCGCTCAACGAGTACGAGATCAATACGGTCTTCCACCTCGGCGCCCAGACGATCGTCGGCACCGCGAGCCGCTCGCCGCTCTCGACCTTCGAGGCCAACATCAAGGGCACGTGGGTGCTGCTCGAGGCCTGCCGGCAGCTGCCGCGGCTCGTGAAGCGCGTGCTCGTCGCCTCGAGCGACAAGGCCTATGGCTCCCACGACAAGCTCCCGTACCAGGAAGACGCGCCGCTCGTCGGGCGCTTCCCGTACGACGTGTCGAAGTCCTGCGCGGACCTCATCTGCGCGAGCTACTTCCACACCTATCGATTGCCCGTCGCGATCACGCGCTGTGGCAACCTGTACGGCCCCGGCGACCTGAACTGGAATCGCCTGATCCCGGGCACGATTCGCTCCGTGGCGCGGGGCGAGCGCCCGATCGTGCGCTCGGACGGCTCGTTCGTGCGCGACTACTTCTACGTGCGCGATGCGGTCGATGCGTACCTTGCGCTGGCGGAACGCCTCGGGGAGCCCAAGTTCCACGGCGAGGCGTTCAACTTCGGTACCGAGGAGCCCCAATCGGTACTCGAGATCGTCGACCTGCTGCTTGCGTCGATGGGACGCAAGGACCTCGAGCCCGTGATCCTGAACGAGGCGAGCCACGAGATTCCACGCCAGTACCTCGATTGCGCCAAGGCGCGCGCTTGGCTCGACTGGCGTCCCAGGCGCACCTTGGCGCAGGGATTCGCCGAGACAATCCCGTGGTATCGCTCGGCGCTGGCCTGAGCGGCGCTTCGGCCTCGGTGGAAGTAATTGTGGGTATGCAAGTCTCTTCTAAATAATTACTTGCGTCCATCGGCCGGGAACGTACTCCCGACCTGAGCTCGGGCTTCATCCCTGCTCGAAGCATGTCCGAGGAAAACCCCTCTCAAGCTCGGCGTATCCTCAGAAGCCGATTTTTCCATGCACCTTCGCCTCTACCTCGCGGACCTCGGACACAACCTGCTCACGCTGAGCTCCGACGTATACCCATTGGGCATCGCCAATCTCGCGACCTACGCGCGGGCGAAGCTCGAGGGCCGCGCTGAGCTCGAGATCTTTATCTTCCGTGAACCTCAGGATCTCAAGCGCGCCATCGATAACGGCGCGCCGGACCTGCTCGGGCTCTCCAACTATGCGTGGAACGAGGAGCTCGCCAACCACTTCGCGGGGTACGCCAAGGCGCGCAACCCCGAGACGGTCGTGGTGATGGGCGGGCCCAACTACCCGCTCGTCGACAGCGTGCGCAGCGAGTTCCTCGCGGCGCTCCCCAACGTCGACACTTATATCGACGGGCCGACGTACGAGGGCGAGCGCGCCTTCGTCAACCTGCTCGAGCGCCTGATCGAGAGCAAGGGTCGCGTCGGCGGCCTGCGCGAGGGCCGCATTCCGGGCGTCGACTGGTTCGACCACGCGCGGCGCGAGTTCCACCGCGGGGGCGAAGTCGAGCGCATCCGCGACCTGGACGAGATTCCGAGCCCGTACCTCGCGGGCCTGATGGAGCCGTACCTGCGCACGGGCTACTTCCCGATGATGCAGATCTCGCGCGGCTGTCCCTTCACGTGCGCCTTCTGCAACTCCGGCGTGCGCTCGAACAATCGCGTATTCGCGCACTCGGTCGATAACGTCAAGGCCGATCTCGCGTACCTCGCTGAGCGCGTGAAGCCCGAAATCACGCTGTGCTTCGCCGACGACAACTTCGGCATGTACGAGCGCGACGTCGAACTCGCGGACTACATCGGCTGGCTGCAGGACAGCTACGGCTGGCCGCGCTATATCCGCACGACCACGGGCAAGAACAAGGGCGAGCGCATCATCAAGGTGATGCGCAAGATCAAGGGCGCGCTGCCGATGACGGCGGCCGTGCAGTCGATGAACCCGGTCGTGCTCAAGAACATCAAGCGCGACAACATCAAACTCGAGACCTACCGCGAGATCCAGAAGGAGCTCGAGTCGCAGGGGATGCAGAGCTACGGCGAGTTGATCCTGTGCCTGCCGGGCGAGAGCAAGCAGAGCTTCCTCAAGGCGGTCGAGGACCTGCTCGATGCAGGCGCGAAGCGCATCTCGGCGCACCAGCTGATGCTCTTGCACGGCGCGGAACTCGCCAATCCCGAGGAGCGCGCGAAGTTCGGCTTCGACACGCGCTTCCGCGTCGTGGCGCGCAACATCGGCGACTACACCGGCGAGCCGCTGGTCGAAGTGGAGGAGATGGTGGTCGCGACGCCCGACTTCAGCTTCGACGACTACCTCGAGATGCGCGTCTTTCACCTCTTGCTCACGATCTTTCACTACGAGGGCAACTACGACGAGCCGTTCGCGTTCGCGAGCGCGCACGGCGTGAAGCCCTTCGACCTCGTGCGGCACATGCAGTCCCTCCTGCCGCAGGCCCCGGCCAACTTCTCCCGAGTAGTCGCGGACTTCCTCGCGGAGTCGCAGCAGGAGATCTTCCCGACGCGCGAGGCGTGTCTCGTGTGGGCGCGCGACCACTACGCGCAGCTCGTCGATGGCACGCTCGGTGGCAACCTGCTGTCGAAGTACTCGATTCTCGGGCGCTTCTACGTCACGCAGGACGCGCTCGAGTTCCTGCGCCTGTCGATCGATAGCGCCCTCTCAGCGCGTGGTGCCGCGTTCGCAGCCGACGAGCTCGTGGCCGTGATCGACCACCTGCGCGGTGTCGTGCTCCACGTGCCGTTCGCGGCCACCGCCGTGGAAAGCTGCAGCTGGAGCACGCAGTACGACGTCGAGCTCTGGGCCGAGTCGGGCTACGCGCGACCGCTGTCGGACTTCCGCCTCCGCGAGCGCATTAGCGTCTCGGCGGAGTGCGCGCTCGAGACCAAAGTTCTGATCCTGTCCAAGATCGACACCTTCGGAGAGCACACCGCGGGGCTCGGGAAGATCACGCGCACCCTGTTCGCGCGCGACCTGCGGCGTAAGCTGTTACGAGGCCGCGCATTCGGTGCCGCGTCCACCTGATGAGCCCGCAATCCCCGGAGTTCTCGCTGGTCGTGCCCTGCTACAACGAGCAGGAGTCGATCCCGTTCACGCTGCCGGCCCTGTGCACCGCTTTCGAGAAGGCCGGCATCGCGTTCGAGCTCATTGCCGTCGACAACGGCTCGAGGGACCGCACGGGTGAGATCATCGACGGTCTCGCGGCGAAGGGCTTGCCTGTGCGCAAGGTGACGGTCGAAGTCAATCAGGGCTACGGCTGGGGCTTGCTCTGTGGCCTGCGCGAGGCGCGCGCGGAGTGGGTGGGCATGATTCCCTGCGACGGTCAGGTCGATTCGGAAGACGTTGTGCGCCTGTTCGAAGCCGTGCGCTACAGCGACGGCAAGCTGATCGGGAAGGTACGGAGGCGCTTCCGGCTCGACGGCTGGACCCGCAAGTGCGTTTCGATCGCCTACAATGGCATCGTGTTCTGCCTGTGGCCCGGGCTGGGCTCGATCGACGTCAACGGCAGCCCGAAGATCGTGCACCGCGACGTGCTGCGGCGACTCGACCTGCAGTCGCGACGCTGGTTCCTCGACCCCGAGTTGATGATCAAGGCGCACTATCTCGGCGTGCGCGTGCTCGAGGTCAACGTGTTCGCGCGCATGCGCGGGCACGGCCTCAGCCACGTCCGTGCCATGACCTGCTGGGAGTTCTCCTCGATGCTGCTGCGCTATCGCTTCGGCGGCGAAATCGGGCGCTGGCGCAAGGCGGTGGAGCCGCTGCCCGCCGGCCCGGTCTGTATCGCGCCCGAGTACGTGCCACGCTGAAGGCGAGCCCGGCGGCGCGGCTCTGCTAGGATCCGCTCGCCATGGCCAAGGCCCAGCTTCCGCCCCAGCGCGCGGCGTCCGTGCTGCTCGCGGTGGGCACGCTCAACCTCGTGATCACGCTGTTCGTGGCGCTCGTCGCGGCGCGCAGCTGGAATCGCCTGCCGTCGCTGGTCGCCACCGCGCGCGTCGTCGACGCGGGTGGCGCCGAGCTCGCTCGGCACGAGTTCCGCGGGCCGGCCGAGCTCGGCGACGTGACCGAGGCGGGAGCCGGCTCGTCCACTGCGCTGGCCGACGGCGCGCGGCTCGAGGTCACGGTCGGGCGCGAGCATTTCGAGTCGGTCGCGGGCAACGGGAACTTGCTGCGCGTGCTGCAGCTCGCCATCCCGCTCGCGGTCTCGGCCCTGTTTCTCGCGGCGGGGCTTCGGCTGCGGCGGCTCGCGCGCGGCTGAACCCGGTCCGCCTCGGGGGCGCGGTGGAAATGGGGCGGCGCGCCGCGCAGACTGCGCCACGTGCAGGGCGTGAAAATGGACCGATGGGTGCTCGCGGCGGCGCTGTCGTGCCTCGCCTGCGCGCTGCTGCTCCCGGGCGCCGCACTGCTCGAATACCTGCTCGCCGGAGACGATTCGCGGCGCGCAGCGCTCGGCCGCGGAGTGGACCTGCTGCGCGGCATGCTGGCGCTGGCGGGTCTCGTGCTCGTCCTCGTCGAGCGGCTCGCGCCGCGCGGAAGCGACGGCGAGGCGCTCCTTCTCAGTGGCGTGCGAACGCCGCCGAGGCTCGACGGGAGCGCCCTATGGGCTCTCGGGGGGCTCGTGACGCTCGCGCTTGCCCTGCGGACGCCCGGACTCGGCGCGGGGCTCTCGTTCGACGAGATCGACACGCTGGTCCACTACGCGCGCAAGGAACTGCGCGAGATCGTCTCGACCTTCGACAGCCAGAACCAGCACCTGCTGTACTCCGTGCTCGCTCGCGGCTCGTTCGAACTTTTCGGTGAGAGCGCATGGGCAGTGCGGTTGCCGGCCGTGCTGCTCGGTGCGGGCGGCGTGGTCGCGCTCTACGTTCTCGCGCGGAGCGTCACGGATGCACGCGAGGCGATCTTCGCCGCCGCGCTGCTCGCGGTCTCGTACCACCACGTCTGGTTCTCGCAGGACGCGCGCGGCTACACCGGCCTGCTGCTCTTCACGTTGCTCGGAACGACCGAGTTCCTGCGCATGTGCGCCAGAGCGAGGGCCAGCGGCATCGCCGCGCCGCTGCGCTACGGGCTCTGGATGGCGCTCGCCACGTGGATCCACGCCACGGCGGTCTTCGCGGTCGCGGCGCACGTCCTCGTCTGGGTCGCTTGCGCGTGGCAGGCGCGCGCACGGCGCGTAGCGGGCGCGCATCACCAGGTGCTTTCCGGCTTCGTGCTGGCGACGATGCTCTCGCTCGTCCTGCATGCGCTCGTGCTGCCGCAGTACGTCGCGACGTTGCTGGCGCCGACGATGCCGGGAGCGACGGTGGAGTGGAAGGACCCGACATGGTTGGTCGCCGAGACGCTGCGCGGCCTGTCCCACGGCTTGCCGGGCGGCGGTTTCACGCTCGCGGGCGGGCTCGCGGTCCTCGCGCTCGGAATGCGCTCCTACTGGCGTCAAAGCCGCGCGCTCACCGGGACCTTTTTTCTTGGCGTGCTCGTGACCGCCGCGGTGCTGCTGGCCACGCGACACAACCTCTGGCCGCGCATGTTCTTCTTCGCGGCGGGCTTCGCCGTGCTCGTCGCCGTGCGCGGGGTGGTCGAGTGGGTGCGTGTGTTCTCCTTCGGCCAACTCTCCGGCCTGCTTCCGAAGCTTCACACGGCGGCCCTGGTGCTCGCCTGCCTGATGAGCGCTGCGACGGTACCCGTGGCGTGGCTGCCCAAGCAGGACTACGAGGGGGCGCGCGCCCACGTGGACAGAGAGCGGAGGCCGGGGGATGCGGTCGCCACCGTGGACATGACCGTCATGCCCTACCGCGACTACTACGCTTGCACGTGGACGGCTGTCGATACCATTGAGACGCTCGAGACGCTGGAGCGCTCGCATCCGAGGACCTGGATCGTGTTCTGCACTCCCACACGCATGAAGGCCTCGCAGCCCGACATCTGGGCGCGCATTGAGCGCGAGTACCGCGTGCAGAAGACGTATTGGGGCACGCTCGGCGGCAGCGAGGTCGTGGTGGCGTTGCGCGAGACGATGGCCAAGTAGCGCCGAGTTCCGGGATCTCATGCAGACGCGCACCGCGAAGCTCGCCATCAAGATCGGCCTCACGGTCGCGGCACTCGCGTGGATCGCGCTCAAGGTGCGCTGGAGCGACATCGTCGAGGCCGTGACGCGCGTGCCGCTCTCCACGTGGGCTCTCGTGTGGGGCGGCTTCGTCGCGGGACATGCGCTCGGTGTGTTCAAGTGGCGCTACAACATCAACCTCGGCATCGGCAGCCCGCGCGCGCGACTTGGTGTACTCGATGGGGCGCAGTGCTATTCCGCGGGGATGTTCGCGAACCTGTGTCTGCCGAGCATCGTCGGCGGCGACGCGATCAAGGCGGTGCTCGCGGCGCGCGTGACGGGACGTGCGGAGGCGAGCGTGCTGGGCGGGCTCACCGAGCGATTGATCGACACCTTCGCGCTGCTCGTGCTGATCGTGATCGGTGCGCTTTGGTCGAGCGCGGCGATGCCGGGATGGGCACGGAGTGTCGTGCAGGTTGGAGCCCTGCTCGCAGCGGTCGGCGCGCTCGTCGCTCTGCCGCTTCTCTTGGGACGCAAACTCGAGCGCTGGCCGCGCAAGCTGCGCGGGACGATCGGTCGCGCGCTCGTGTCGATGCGCCGCCTCGCGTCGCGACCCTCGCGCGCGCTCGTGGTGCTCGCGCTGTCGCTCGCGATCCAGGGCTGGTTCGTGCTGCTCAACCGCGAGCTCGGTCGTGCCATCGGCATCGAGGCGCCGCTCGCGGTGTGGTTCTTCGCGGTACCGATGACGAAGGCGATCACCCTCGCGCCCCTTTCGGTGGGCGGGCTCGGCTTGCGCGAGGTCACGCTGGCTGGTTTCTTGGGGGCCATGGCCAGTGTCGCAGAGCGGGATGGAGTCGCAGCGTCGCTCCTGTGGCAGTCGGTGCTGATCGCGACCGGGCTGCTCGGCGGCGTGCTGTGGTTCGTGCTCGGCTACCGCGACGGCGCACGTACGGGTGCGGGACGCGACTCGCTGCTCGCGCTCGAGAGGAGCGGGAGTCGTGGCTGAGCCGCGCGTTCTCATCCTCGGTGGTGGTCCGGCCGGCGTCGGAGCCGCGCGCGAGCTCGCGCGACGCAAGCTCGGACGCGCGATCCTGCTCGAGGCGGGTGCGCACTATGGCGGCAACGCGGGCTCGTTCGAGTTCGGCGGCCAGTGGCTCGACTACGGCAGCCACCGGCTGCATCCGGCGACGGATCCCGCGATCTTCGCCGACATCCGAGCGCTGCTCGGAGCGGACCTGAAGGATCGTCCGCGCCACGGTCGCATCCGGCTGCTGGGCAAGTGGATTCACTTCCCGCTCAAGCCGCACGACCTCCTGCTGCGGCTCGACAAGCGCTTCGCGCTCGGCACGCTGCGTGACATGGTCGCCCAGAAACTCCCCGGGCGCGCGCCGCACGGCGACTCGTTCGAGTCCGTGATCCGCGCCAACTTGGGCTCGACGATCGCGGAGGAGTTCTACCTGCCCTACGCGGTCAAGCTGTGGGGGCGCGACCCGAAGGAGCTGAGCGGCGTGCAAGCGCGCAAGCGCGTGGCCGCGGGCTCATTTGGCAAGCTCGTGCGCAAGGTCCTCAACGCGGTGCCGGGATTCAAGGCACCTGGCGCTGGCCGCTTCTTCTATCCGGCGCGCGGATTCGGGCAGGTGAGCGAGGCTTACGCGGCCGACGCACAGCGACTCGGCGCGGACATGCGGCTCGGCTGGCGCATGACGCGCATCGAGACGCCCGCGAGCGAGAGCGCGCCGTGGCGCGTGCACGCCAGCGATGGGGCGCGCGGCGAAGTGCTCGAGGCCGACTACCTCTGGTCGACGATTCCAGTGACGGCGCTCGCGCGCGCGATGGCGCAGGGTGTGCCGCAGGACGTGCTCGACGCTGCGGGCCGTGTGACGTATCGCTCGATGATCCTGATCTACCTGCAACTGCCGGTCGAGCAGTTCACCGAGTACGACGCGCATTACTTTCCCGGCGCGAACACCCGCATCACGCGCCTCTCGGAGCCCAAGAACTACTCGGATCTCGGTCGTCCGAAGGGCACGACGATCCTGTGCGCGGAGCTGCCGTGCGCGCTCGGGGACGAGGTGTGGTCGCTCGACGACGCCGCGCTCGGCCGCCTGCTTGCGGAGGATCTCGGCGGCTGCGGGCTGCCGCTGCCCACCGCGCCGCTCGCGACCTTCACGCGCCGCCTGCCGGCCGCCTATCCGATCTACCTCACGGGCTACGAGGAGCCGCTCGGGCGACTCGAGCGCTGGGTCGAGAGCGTGCCGCGCCTCCTGTCCTATGGCCGCCAAGGCCTGTTCCAGCACGACAACACGCACCACGCGCTCGCGATGGCCTACGGCGCGGTCGACTGCATGGGCTCCGGCCACTTCGACGTCGCGCACTGGTCCGAATTGCGCAAGCTCTACGCGAAGCACGTCGTCGAGGACTGAGCGTGCGCGACCGAGGTGGCAGAGCCGCGCGCTCGCGCTACCGTTCGTCGCGCGTCGGAACGAGCGTGAGCAGCGACACTTCCGGTGGACAGATGAGGCGCAGCGGGGGTGCGAGACCGCGTTCCATGCCGATGCCGCGCGAGACGTAGATCTGGCGGCCTTGGACGCGGTGCAGGCCCCCGGCTGCCACGGCGCGTGGCACGGACGAGAGTGTCACGGGCGGTCCGAAGCCGGGGATCGTCACCTGCCCGCCGTGCGTGTGGCCCGCGATGGCGAGGTCGATGCCCGGCGTCTGGCCCGAAAGCCAGGTGAGACCGTGGTCAGGCAAGTGGCTGACGAGGATGCGCAGCTCGTCGGCGTCGCGGCGATCGAAGCGCGACACGAAGCACTCGGGCGAAGACGGCGAGAGCTGCAAGATGTCCGCTCCGCCGAGCACGATGCGGCGGCCCGCGAACTCAAGCTCGATGGACTCGTCGACGAGCAGGCGCACGCGCGTGCCCTCGAATACGCGCGCGACGAGCTCATCCGTGTCGGTATTGCCGATCACGAAATAGACGCCGAGCGGGGCGTCGAGCGGCTGCAGCAGCTCGCGGAACTGCGGCACGGCGGCAAGATACTCCTCCTCGCTTTCGAGCTGGACCAGGTCGCCGGGCAGCACGATCAGGTGCGGCTCGAAGCGCATGGCTTCACGGACCGCGGCACGCAGGTGCTCATCGACGGAACGTGACTGGATGTCGGCGAGGACTGCGATGCGTAGCGGCTCGGCGGGCGCATGCGCAGGCGTGATGGGCACTTCGACGCGCTCGAGCTGCAGGTGGCGCGGCTCGAGCACCGAGCCGTAGATCCCGAGCAGGGGCAAGCCGAGGGCGCCGACGATGGCGAATGCTCGCGTCGCGTGAGTGGCATCGCCGCGCAAGAGTACGCGCCATGCCACGAGCGGAGTGACCACGACGAGCGTCACCCAGCCCAGCGTGACGCCAAAGAAGAAGCTGCCTGCCGCGTATGCGAACAACGGCATCTTGACGAGCGCGACGACCACCGCGACCAGCAGGGCAAGCGTCAGCCGCGCCAACCCGAGCGGGCGCTCGCCACGCCGCACCAGCAGCCACAGAACTGCGAAGTCGAGCGCGCAGGAGAGAACGAGCAGCAGAGCGGGGAGCATGGCACGTCGCGCTACGGGCGCAGCGCGCGCAGGCTGGCTTCGAGGGAATGGTCCCGCGGGAATCCGGGCTTCGCGGCGAGACCCGCGTCGATCACGGTACGCGCGTCGTTCTCGCGACCGGCGGCGAGCAGCACCTTGGCGAGAATCATGCGATTCTCGCGACTCGGCTGCAGGGCAACCGCGCGCAGGGCGCAGCGCTCGGCACTTTGGAGGCTCGACTCCGGGAGGTCGGAGGCCATCAGCTTGGCGATCCATGGCAAGGTCTGCAGGCGCAGGTGCACAAGGGCGCAGGTTGCGAGCGCCATCGGCTCGTCCGGGTCAGCCTCGAGCGCGCGCGCAACTGCGTCGAGCGTCTTGCGGGCATGGCCGCTGCGCGCGGACATCGGCTGCAGGTGCGTCGTGATCCCGAGCGACCACGCGAGCTGGGCCTGCGCCTGTGCGCCGCTCGCGCCGAACTCGACCGCACTCTCCGCATAGTCGAGCGCACTCGCCGCACAGTGGTTGCGCGCGTGCTTGTCGTCTTCCGGCTTCAGCAGCATGCCATCCGACTCCGCAAGCGACGCCGCGAGCAATGCCTTGGGATCGTCGGGACGTGCAGCGGCCGCTGCCAGCGCGAGCGGACGCGCCTCCGCCAGCGCATCCTGCGCGCGCAGCTGCCCGAAGCGCTCCAGAGCCGCCGGCGCCTCGCTCTCCGCCACGAGCGGGCACAGCTCTGCTTCCCGCCACGTCGCGAGCTCGATCCGTGGGGCGGAGCAGGAACCGAGGCCGAACAGCGTGAGGCCCAGAGCGAGGGGACGAATCAGCGTCATGCGCACGCAGGTTACGCTCTCGTGGTGCGGGACGCGACCCGGGAGCGGAACGAGCTTGTCCCGCCATTTCAAGTGGATACGGCCTAGCCTAGATTGTCCCCATCATGCTGGGTTCGAAGTCGGGCGAGTGTCGCGTACTGTTCGCATTCGATGTCGCGCAGTCGATCGATCTCGCGGGTGCGGCGCGAGCGATTCACGAGCCGAGCACCGAGGGCAAGCTGGGGCATACGCATCCGGCACCGGCGTACTTTCAGTTTCGTCCGCCGCCGCTGCGCATCGTGCAGCGCTGTGAGTCGCTGCGGCTCGGGAGATGGAGCACGGGGCTGACGTGCGAGCTCGTGCTGTTCGAGTTTGGCGCGGTGCTGGTGTCCTATGCGATCGAGCTCGGTGAAGAGCTTTCGGAGTGTCTGGAGCTCTCCTGCGCGCTGGCGGCCGATACGTCGCTCGAGCAGGCTGCACGGGCACGCGCGGTGGCGCTCGCGAAGGCGATCGACGCCCACGTGACCAAGCCCGGTCTCGCGGAAGTGTTCGAGGACTACTCGGTGTTCCGCCTTCCGGCGACGTTGCTCGGTAACGATGTCGAGCGCTTTCTTGCGGAGCAGGGCGCCGCGCTCGCGGGGATCCTGCGCGCCGAGCAGGCCGCCCTGTCGCGCGAGGTGCAGACCGACGCACTTTCGGTGCGCCTGCAGTATGGCCCCGACGACCTGACGCTCGTGGACTGGCACGCGGCGGTCGTGCTCGATGACCAGCCGGGGGACGTCCTGCGCGTGCTGGAGTACGCCAATGTGCAGTTGCTCGAGATGCGCTTTCTCGATGCGCAGCTCGACGGCGCGCTGGAGGACTCGTACCGATCGCTCACCCGGCGCGAGGCGCGGCACCTGCTCGGGCCGCTCGCGCTGCGAAGGGACCTGCGGCGACTGTCCTCGATGCAGCTCGAGGCAGCCTTTCTGTTCGAGCGCCTCGGCAACACGCTCAAGGTGTCCGGTGACCAGTTCCTCGCGCGCGTGCTGCGTCAGGCGGGTTCACGCTTCCGACTGCAGGAATGGAACGACGCAGCGCAGCGCAAGCTCGCAGCGCTCGACAACGTCTACGACAAGCTGCACGACGACGCGTCGACGCTGCGGGCCGAGGTGCTCGAGGTTCTGATCGTGCTGCTGATCGTGTTCGAGATCGTCCTGTCGCTCGCCGGTGGATGAGTCGATCAGGTGTTGCCTGCGGTCGCGCGACGCCGTGCGGCCAGCGAGAGTACGCGCACGAGCTTCTCGAGGCTCGCCCGCGAAGGATCGGAGAGCAGCGCGACCTGCAGCCAGCCGCGCTCCACGAGGTATGCGCTGCGGTAGCTCGTCCAGAAGCCGCGGCGGTCGAGGTCGAGACCGAGCTCGAAGGCCGACAGTCCCTGCGGTGGCACGAGGGTCACGATGGCGGGACACGCGGAGCGCTCCTGCGCGGGCAGCATGTAGCCAGTCTCCACGAGTCGCGCACGCAGCCAGCACGCGTTCGCGGCGATGCGCTCCATGCGATCTTGCGTCACGCTTCGCAGCGCGGCGGAGAGTGCCGCAACGAGGTTCGACGAGTGCGTGTGGGGGACGCTGTCGTGCTCAGCCCAGTGGCCGAGGTCGAGATAGCCCGGTAGCAGCCCGGGCTGCGACTCGGGCTCGTAGTCGTGGAACACGAGAGCGAGGCCCGGGTAGGAAGCGAGGCCCTTGCCGCTGGTCGAGCTGGCGAGGTGCACGTCGCGCAGGTCGACCTCGACGACGCCGAGCGAGCTCACGCAATCGACGCAGGCACGCAGCCCGCGCGAGCGCGCCATCGCGACGAGCTCTCGCAACGGATTGAGGACGCCGGTTGAGGTCTCGTGGTGGGCAAACCACAGCCACCCTCCGGCAGGAATGCGCTGCATGGCCTGTCCCGCCTCGGCCAGATCGAGCTCGCGTCCCCAAGGCGTTGAGACCACGTCGAAGTTGAGTCGCGCACGGCGCGCCAGCCCCACCAGTCGCTCGCCGAACTCGCCGTTGGCAAGCACGAGTCCGCGCGCAGGGCGGAGCGAGAGCTGCGCGGCGATCACCTCGTTGCCGAGCGAGGCGGAACCCACGAGTGCCTGCACGTCGCGTCCCTTGGCGAGCCTGCAGAGACGGGCGCGCAAGTCGCGCAGCTGGTCGACGAACTCCTTGCTGCGATGGGAGATCGGCGGAGCGCCAAGCGCAGCGCGCACCCCCGGGGTCGGTGTCACCGGTCCTGGCAGGAAGTTCAGCTCGTTGGGGCGCTCCAGCTGCGGCTGCACGATGCGTCCGAGCGCGGGGTTGCGGCTCGCGTTCTCGCAGAAACGATCGAGCGTCACGTACATCGGCTGGTACTCGGCGCCCGGCGTGCCGACGAGCTCCCCGAACGGCGTGAAGCCCATGTGGCGGTAGAGCCTGAGCTCACGCGTCGTACCGGAAATCACTCCGAGGTCGAAGCCCTCGGAGAGCGCGTGGCGCACGCCGTGCTCGAGCAAGGCTGCGAATACGGCCGTGCGACGGAACTCGGGCTCGACGGCGAGCAGGCGGACCTCGACTGGAAGATGGCCTCGGGGCAGGAAGCGGTCGAGATTCGCGACCTTGGAGTCGAGCGAGAACGGGCGCTGGCCGCGCAGCGATAGAGTCGCGATCACGCGCTCGCCGAGCTTCCCGATCACGTACACGTTGTCGGCGTGAAAGCGATCAACGTGGCGACGCGCGTCGTTCGGCGGATGCTGCGGGATCTCCTCGACGAACGTGCGATAGTGCAGTGCCTGAACTTGGTCGATCTCGTCAGGCTCGGTGGCGATCTCGAACAGCAGCTGCGGAGCTTGCGCGCTCATGACGTTCCTCCGCTGCGAGGGAGCGAGTGGGGACGAATCGAGCTCCAGTGCGTGCGGTGCGCGAAGAGGACGACGGCGACAGCGAGGCCCGCGATGGCCATGCAGGTCGGATCGCGCAGCTCCCGCCACGTGGCTAGCGGCAGGCACAGGAGCCCAGCGAGTCCCGAGCGCACGAAGGTCCGGGATACGAGCAGCGCGAGGGCTCCGAGCGCCAGGCAGGGCAGGAGGGCCAGCGGAGCGAGCGCGAGCCAGGCTCCGATGAGCGGCGCCACGCCCTTGCCGCCGCGGAAGCCGAGTTGCATCGGCCACACGTGCCCCAGCACCACGGCCAGTCCGGCGAGTGCCTGCCAGGTTTTCGAAACGTCGAGCTCGCGCGCTGCGAGCACCACCACCGCTCCTTTGAGCACATCGAGCGCGAAGGTGGCCGCGAACCCGCCGATGCCGAGCGCGCGCGCCGCGTTCGTCGCTCCCGTCGCGCCGCTGCCCTGCTCGCGGATGTCGCGTCCGGTCTTCCAGCGCACGAGCCAATAGCCGGGCGAAAGCCCTCCGAGGAAGTAGCTGCCTGCGACGAGCGCCAGTTCGAGGCCGAGAAGCATCTGCACGCGCGCAGATTCTATGACCAACTTGAGCCTGCCACGCTACGGACTGCTGCGCGCCGGCCGTCCGGTGGGCTGGCGGCCGCGCGGCGTGGCTGCGCATGGCCCTCGCTGGCGGGCGCCAGCGGCCCGCGTGTACCGTGAAGGTGTGAACAAGCTACCCCTCGTCCTCGCGGTGGCGCCGCTGCTCGCAGCGTGCGCCTGGTCCCAGCAGGTCATCACCCCGGCCGAGCATCTCGGTCGACCCGTGGGCGGGGACTTCACGCTTGCGGACTGGAAGGAAGTCTCGGGCTACTACCGGCGTCTCGACGAGCAGAGCCCGCGCGTCCAAGTTGAGACGCTCGGCACGACCACCGAGGGGCGCGACTTCCTCGCCGCGATCGTGACCTCGGAGGCGAACATGGCGCGGCTGCCGAAGATCCGAGCGGCGGCCGCGCGCCTCGCGGACCCGCGCGGGCTCGACGCCATGCAGCGGGCGGAGCTTGTCGCGAGCGCGGTTCCGGTGCTCGTGGTCTCGATCGCCATGCACTCGACCGAGACCGCGGCGCCCCAGTTCGGGATGGAATTCGCGCACCAGCTCGCCACGAGCGCGGCCGAGCCGTGGAAGGGCGCGCGCGAGCGGCTCGTCACGGTGATCCTGCCCTGCACGAATCCCGATGGCCTCGACCACGTGTGCGAGTGGTACCGCGGCATCGTCGGCACAGAGCACGAGACCGCATCGATGCCGAAGCTCTATCAGTACTACACGGGTCACGACAACAACCGCGACTGGTTCGCGCTCACGCAGATCGAGACGCAGCTCGTGACGAAGCTGCTCTACGAGGACTGGCATCCGCAGGTGTACTGGGACGTGCACCAGCAAGGGCAGCTCGGCGAGCGCATGTTCGTGCCGCCGTTCCGCGATCCGCTCAACCCCAACCTCGATCCCACGATCATGTCGAGCATCAACCTGCTCGGCACGCGCGCGCTGCACGACATGACGCGCGAGGGTCTCTCCGGCGTCGCGACGGGCGTCACCTACGACCAGTGGTGGAACGGTGGCAACCGCAACGTGCCCGTGCGCCACAACATCGTCGGACTGCTCACCGAAGCCGCGTCGGTGAACTTCGCGAGCCCGGTGTACCTCGAGCGCTCGAAGCTCAAGGCGCCGGGCGGCAAGGGCGAGTACGCGCCGGGGGTGAACTTCCCGATGCCGTGGCCGGGCGGCTGGTGGCGCCTGCGGGACATCATCGACTATGAGCTCGCGTTCGCACGCTCGCTGGTGCGCAGCCTGTCGAGCGAGCCGCGGCTGTTCGTCGAGAACGCGCTGCAGGCGGCCGAGCGCGCGATCGCGAAGGGCCGCGCGGAGGCACCGCGCGCGTGGGTGCTCCCGTCCGACAACGCTGACCGTGGTGCGAGCCGGAGGCTCGTGGACACGCTGCTGCGCGGTGGCGTCGAGCTGCACCGTGCGCGCGCGAAGTTCAGCGCGGATGGCCGCGAGTACCCCGCGGGCTCGGTCGTGATCTTCCGCGACCAGCCGTACGGACAGCATGTGAAGGATCTCTTCGAGACGCAGCGCTATCCGGAGGGCGATGCGCCCTACGACGTCGCTGGCTGGACGCTGCCGCTGCTCTTGGGCGTGCAAGCCGTGGAGTGTGTCGAGCGGCCCGTGGTCGAGGTCGAGCCCCTGCGGTCCGTGAGCGAAGTCGATGCGGCGTTCGACGGTGCTTTCCGTTCGACACTGTCGGCGCTCGAGAGCGACGCATGGAGGCTCGTGTTCGAGCGCCTCGCCCGCGGCGCGAAGCTCCACTTCGAGCCTGGGACCGCGCTGTTCGTCGACACCGCGAGCGAGACGTCGATTTCGCTCGAGCGGCTGCCGCGCGTCGGACTCTACGCGCCCTACACCGCGTCCATGGACGAAGGCTGGATGCGCTGGGTGTTCGACACGTGGAAGCTCCCGTACGTCACGGTGCGCAACGAGGCGCTGCGCGCCGGCGAGCTCTCGAAGTGGATCGACGTGCTGGTGGTCCCCGACGTGAACTCCGGTACGCTCGATCAGGGCCGCCCGCAGGGCAGTGCGCCGAGCGAACTCGTGCGCGGGCTCGAGCCCCAGGGCGCGGTCGCGATCGAGGAGTTCGTGCGCGCAGGCGGCCGGCTGGTCACCGTCGGCGCGTCGAGTCAGTGGGCGATCGATCTGCTCGAGCTGCCGCTCGTCAACCTGACGAAGGACAAGGCCAAGGACGGCGAGGCCGCGTTCCACTGCCCCGGCAGCGTGCTTCGCGCGATCCCTGAGCCCCATGCGCTCACCGGCGGCCTGCCGGAGTCGGTCAGCGTGTTCTTCTCCGATTCGGCGGCGTGGAAGCTCGAGCCGCGCCCCGATGTTCGCGTCGACGCCCTGCTGAAGTTCGCCCCGACGCGCGTGCTGCTCTCCGGCTGGATCCGCGGTGCATCGACGATCGAGGACCGCGCCGCTTGGGTGCGAGCGGAGCACGGACAGGGTGTCGTGCACCTGTTCTCGTTCAGCCCGCACTATCGCGGCTGGTCGCAGCAGTCCTTCGCGCTGCTCTTCCGCGCGATCCTGCTCGAAGCTCGCTGATGCGCGCACTCGTCCACCTCTCGCTGCTCGCACTCGCGAGCTGCGCTTCCGGTTTCGAGCAGTCCGCGCGACTCCTCGGAAAAGGCATGGAAGCTCGCGCGCCGCAGCTGGAGCGTCGCACCTCCTACTACGACCGTGAGCGCACTCGATTGCAGCGCGAGTGGAGCTTCCTGCAGTTGCCCGGTGGACGCGAGGTGTCGCATGGCCGCGACACGAGCTTCCACGCGAACGGCGTGAAGGAGCACGAGCGCGAGTATCGCGAAGGGGAGCCCGTCGGCACCTGGCGTTCATGGTGGCCGAACGGGAACCCGCGCTCCGAAGTACCCAACGGCATGAGTGAGCCGGTGCTCACGTGCTGGTGGCACGAGAACGGAGCACTGGAGTGGTCGGGGCTCGCGCGAGGCGGCGTGCGTGAAGGAGCGTGGGAGCAGTTCCACGCGAACGGCGCACTCGCGGCGAGCGGCAGCTATCTCGGCGGACAACAGCAGGGCGAATGGAGCTTCTTCGACGAGTCGGGCGAGCTCGTCGAGAGCGTCTCGTTCCGCTCGGGCGTGCGAGTGCGCAAGGAGTGAGGGCGCTTGCGGGCGCTCAGTAGTCGCGGCGGCCGCTGGATCGCGTCCAGTCCTCGAAGGCTGCGAGCCCTTCCTCGCGCAGCAGCGTCGTCGTGGACAAGCGTCTCTGTGCGACGGGCAGCGGCAGTTCGAGGTAGATGAGCTCGTCGTCGAAGCCCACCTGCGCGGCGTCCACACGCGTGCACGCGAACACGAGACGCGCTGGGCGGGCCCAGTACAGCGCGCCGAGGCACATCGGGCAGGGCTCGCAGCTCGAGTAGATCGAGCAGCCCTCGAGCTGGAACGAGCCGAGCGCCTTGCAGGCCGCACGGATGGCGACGACTTCCGCGTGCGCCGTCGGATCGTTCCAGACCGTGACGCGGTTTTGGCCCTCGGCGACCACCACGCCGTCGCGCGCCACGACTGCGCCAAACGGGCCTCCGCCGCTCAGGATCGAACTGCGGGCGAGCTCGATGGCCCGGCGCATCAGCGCGCGGTCGTCGAGGCGTTCTTGGGGCTCGTTGGTCACGTGAGTCGAGAATGGCGGGTCGGGTGGCGACGGACAAGGCCCGACGGTGCCTAGAATCGGCGGTCCATCCCCGAAGCTGGAGAACCCGCATGCTGCTGTCCCTCGCCACCTTGCTTCTGAGCATCTCGTTGCCGGTCGACGGCTATCGGCTCCCGCCGAAGGAGGTGGTCGAGCTCGTGGACGCGCCCGTGACGCCGAGCGCGCAGGTGAGCCCCAACGGACGCTGGATCCTGCTCGTCGAGCGTCCGTCGTTGCCTTCGATCGAGGACGTCGCGCGGCCGTGGATCGGACTCGCCGGCATGCGCGTCGATCCGCGGACGAATGCGCCGCATCGTACGAGCTTCGAGACCGGTCTCGTGCTCCGCGACCTCGAAGGCACGAGCCAGCGTCGCGTTCCTCTGCCCGAGGGCGCGCGCATCGTAGGCACTTCGTGGTCCCACACCGAGCATCGGTTCGCGTTCACGCTCGTGCTTGACGACGGCGTCGAGCTGTGGTGCTGCGACGCGCGCGAGTTCGTGCCGCGCCGCGTCGCGACGCGGCTCAACACGCTCTTTGCGGACTTCCAGTGGATGCCCGATGGCGCGACGCTCGCCTTCAAGCGCATTCCGGAGCGGCGCGGCCCCGCACCCGAGACGCCGCGCGCGCCCGGAGGCCCCTCGGCGCAGGAATCCAGCGGCCGTAAGTCGCCGGTGCGCACGTACCAAGACCTGTTGCGCGATGAGCACGACAGTACGCTGCTCGAGCACTTCGCGCAGGCGCAGCTCGCGACCGTGCAGTGGGACGGCAAGAATGCGCGCGAGGTTGGCGTGAGCGGACCGATCACTTCGTTCCGCAGCTCCCCGGATGGCTTGTGGTGGCTCGTGTCCACGCTCGAGCGGCCGTACTCGTACGTCATGACGATGGATCGCTTCCCGGGCCGTACGGAGGTGTGGGACGAGCACGGCGCGATCGTGCACGGAATCGAGCGCCATGGAATGCTCGACGCGATCCCGATCGACGGCGTGCCGGGCGGCCCGCGCTCGGTCGGGTGGCGCGCGGGGCATCCAGCGCGGCTCGTTTGGGTCGAGGCGCTCGATGGGGGCGATCCGAAGGTCAAGGTCCCGCACCGCGATCGCTGGCTCGAGCTCGACGTACGTTCCAAGGGCGAGCCGCGCGAGCTCCTCAAGGTCGAGCACCGTGCGCGCGGTCTGGTGTGGTTCCGCGATCCGGCGCTCGTGCTCGCGAGTGAGTTCGATCGCGATCGCAAGTGGGTACGCGCGACGCTGCACGACCTTTCGGGCAAGGCGCAGCCGCTGGTGCTCGAGGATCGCAACCAGAACGATCGCTACGGCAATCCGGGTGCGTTCCAGACCGAGCCGCTGCCCGATGGCATGCGCGTGGCGCGCCAGTCGGGCGAGTGGGTCTACCGCATCGGCGAGGGCGACTCGCCCGAGGGCGCGCGTCCGTTCGTCGACCGACAGAACCTCGCCACGCGCGCGAGCGAGCGGCTGTGGCGCTGCGACGCCGGTTGCTACGAGGCGCCGGGCACGATGCTCGACGTCGATGCCTCGGGCCGGCCGAGGTTCCTCACGCGCCGCGAGTCGGCGAGCGAGCCCCCGAACCTGTGGCTGCGCGATCTCGCCGCGGGCACGAGCGTGGCGCTCACGGAGTACCGCGACCCGCAGCCCGCGATCCGCGGCATCACGCGCGAGCTCGTGCGCTACCAGCGCAAGGACGGCGTGCAGCTCTCCGCGACGCTCTACCTGCCCGCGGGCTACCAGTCCGGCACGCGCCTGCCGCTGGTCGTGTGGGCCTATCCGCTCGAGTACACCGACGCCTCGACCGCGGGTCAGGTTGGCGGCTCGCAGCATCGCTTCACCACGATCCGCGGCTACTCGCACCTGTTCTTCCTCATGCAGGGCTACGCGGTGATGGACGACGCGACGATGCCGATCGTCGGCGATCCCGAGACCGCCAACGACACGTTTCTGGAGCAGATCGCTGACTCCGCGCAGGCGGCGATCGACTTTGCGGTCGAGCGCGGCGTCGCGGACCGCGCGCGCGTCGGTGTCGGCGGCCACAGCTACGGCGCCTTCATGACGGCCAACCTGCTGGCGCACACGGACCTCTTCAAGGCCGGCTGCGCGCGCAGCGGCGCCTACAACCGCACGCTGACGCCGTTCGGATTCCAGAGCGAGCGTCGCACGCTGTGGGAGGCGCCCGCGATCTACAACACGCTCTCGCCGTTCTACTCGGCTCACAAGATCAACGAGCCGCTGCTGCTCATTCACGGCGAGAAGGACGCCAATCCGGGCACCTTCCCGATCCAGAGCGAGCGCCTCTATCAGGCGATCTCTGGCAACGGCGGCCGCGCGCGCTGGGTCGTCCTGCCTGAGGAGGACCACGGCTACGCCGCCCGCGAGAGCGTGCTGCACACGCTGGCCGAGATGATCGACTGGTTCGACCAGCACGTGAAGGGCACCGCCGCCGACGCGCGCTAGGCGCGTCGGAGAGGTGTCTGGACCTCGGGCGGTTCGTGCGCGTTAGTGGCGTCCGCGGGGCGCTAGCGGCGGGCGAGCAGCATCTCGCGTGCGTTGCGCAGGAAGTTGCCGCGCTCGGCGGTGAGCAGGGTCTTGTCCTTGCTGGCGAGCCAGGTGTCGAGGCTGCGGGTGAGGTTGCGGAGCTCGGCGGCCTCGCGCGAGCGGCGCTCGACCGCGCGCAGGGAGCGCGTGCGGGAGGTCATGCGCGTGGGGGAGCCGATCAGGCCCAGCGAGAGACTCACAGGAAGCTCGTTCTGCACGAGCGTGTCGAGCACGCGCGCGCGGGTGCGAAGCCGGCTGCGGAGCTGGGTGATGCGCGTCGTCTGCTGCAGCGGCCGGATGCTGGTGAACCCCGCGCGCTCGATCGCGATGCCCCACGCGTCCACGAGCTCCTGCATGGCGCGCGAGAGCGCGAGGTCGAGCTCCTTCGAGACTCGCAGCCCCGAGCGGTCGCGCGAGGCGAGGACCTCGTGCACCGAAAGGCTGAGCAACTGCCCGAGCGCCGCCTCGTAGTCGCGCACCTCGACCAGCGCCTTGCTCGCGTCCGTGACGCGGTACACGAGGTTCGCGTCGACCTCGAACACGAGGCCATCGTCGGTGGCGAGCGTCTGGCGCGGCAGGTCGAGCGTCCGTGCGCGCGACGGCACGATGCGGATCACCTGGAACACGGGAATCAGCGGATAGAAGCCCGGCTCGCAGGTGCGCACGGCGCGGCTGAAGCTGAACTTCACGCCGACGTGGCCGCTCTCGACGGTCTTTCCGGCGAGGCGCATGACGGCCCAGACGCTGCCCACAACCGCGTACAGGAACTCGCGCGTGTGCTCTTTCCACGCCAGCAAGACAAACGCGGAGACCCACGTCCACGCGCGCTCGAGGAAGCCGGGATCCGCAACTTCCTGCACGGACTCAGCCCTTGTGCTGCGACTGGATCATGCGACCCTCGTCTTCGTCATCGGGGCCGGACTTGGGCTCGTCGTCTTCCTCGTCCGCCCGCTTGCGCGCCTCTTCCTCCGCGTCGAGCGCGTTGACGAGCTGGCGCGTCTTCGCCGCGAGCTTGGAGCGCGAGGGCGGCAGCTCGTCGGTGCCGAGCGAGACCACGGCGCCGGAGAGCAGGGCCACGGAGCTGGCATCGCCGAGTCCGGCGTCGCGCAGCCGCGCGTACTGCGCGAGCTTCTCCTTCGCGAGCAGCTCGAGCTGCGTGATCTCGAGCGTCGTCGGGCTCGGCGAGATGTTCGAGAAGCCGAGCTTCAGGATGCGCACGCCCCACTGCTCCTCGACCGGGGCGAGATCGGCCTTGATTTCGGCGACGAGCGAGGCGCTGTCACGGATCGTGCGGCGATCGCGGCGGCGCACAACGCCCTGCACGGCGAGCACCACGCGGTTCTTGAGGCCCATCACGAGGTCGTCGATCTCGATCATCGACTTGCGCAGGTCGACGATCTGGTACATGACCTTGCAGTCGACCTCGTACACGAGCTCGTCGGCGAGCTGGATCACCTGCGGCTCGAGGTCGAGCGTGGTGTGCTTGGTCTCCTCGACGCGGAAGCGCTGCACGATCGGCCACTTGAAGTGCACGCCGGGTCCGACCACCTCGCGGGCGCGGCCGAGGGTGAACTTGAGTGCGTGCTGGCCGTCGTAGACGACCACGAAGATGCCGGTGATGGCGCCGAGAAAGTCGAGCATGGGGCTGGTCCAGCGGTGCGGTGGCAGGGGTCCGAGGGTACCGTCGCGCCGCAGAGGCTATCCTTCCGCCCCTCGATGTCCGAACTACCCCGCATTCCGCGCTCCCTGAGCGACGACTACGCGCCCGAGGCCGTCGGGCAGCGCTTGGCGCTGGTCGAGCGGGTAGCAGGGCGCGCGCTCGAGCACATCGGCGGGTCCCCTGTGCTGCCCGCGGCGGCGCGCGGCAACGTCGAGAACCTGATCGGGTTCGCGCAGGTGCCCCTCGGCATCGCGGGCCCCCTGCGCGTCGACACGAGCGCGGGTCCGCGCGAGGTCTACGTGCCGATGGCGACCAACGAGGGCGCGCTCGTGGCGTCCTACTCGCGCGGCATGCGCCTGCTCGCGGCGGGTGGGGGAGCGAAGGCACGCGTCGTGCGCGAGGGCCTCTCGCAGCACCCGATGCTGGTGTATGCAGGGCTGGAAGAGGCGCTGGACGCCGCTGCGCTGGCGCGCGAGGCACAGGCCGAGTTCGTGGACCTTGTCGCCGGCACGACGCGCCACGGCAAGCTCGTCGCGCTCGAGACGGACGTGCTCGGCTGTCGCCTGCTGCTGCGGCTCGTATTCACGACCGGCGACGCGATCGGGATCAACATGGCCGCGCGCGCGGCGGACCTCGTGAGCGCGGAGCTCGCGCGTCGCACGGGGGCGCGGGAGCGCTACGTGCACGGCCAAGACGTCGAGAAGCGCGCCAATGCGCGCGCGCTCGTCGAGGGCCGCGGCCGCAGCGTCGTGGCGGAGGTCACGGTGCCTCGCGCGGCGCTCGCGGAGCTCGCGCGCGTCACCCCGGAGCAGCTCGTCGCGATCCACGCGACCTACGCGCAGGGCTTCGCGCAGCTCGGGACGCAGAACTGGCTCGTGCAGTCGGCCAACGGGCTCGCCGCGGTGCTGCTCGCGTGCGGCCAGGACGTTGCCTATCTCGTCGAGTGCGCGCAGGGCCAGCTCGACTTCCGGGTCGATGCGAGCGGCGACCTGTACGCGAGCGCGACGCTGCCATCGCTGCTCGTCGGGACGGTCGGCGGCGGCTCGCAGAAGGGCACGGCCGCGGAGTGTCTCGCGCTGCTCGGCTGCCTCGGCGATGGCCGAGCCAACACGTTCGCCGAGCTGCTCTGCGCGACGGTGCTCGCCGGGGATCTCTCGCTGATGGCGAGCTTCTGCTCGCACGAGTTCGTGGCGGCGCACGAGCGCCTCGGTCGCAACAGGCCTCCCCATGGCAACTGAATCGAAGTCGAGCGCACGACCCGAGGCTTGGGTCGCCGCCGCTTGGCTGATCGTGGCGGCGGAGCTCGGGCTCGCCGTGTTCCTCGGTCTCAAGCGGCCCGGCGTGGCGCCGGTGAAGGCCTATCTCTACGGCCCGTGGCTGCTCGCTCTCTCGGCGTTCCTCGTCGGAGCGTTCGGACTCTGGCGCTCGATCCGGCGTCCGCCGTTCGGCGCGACGCAGCGGCTCGTCGCGTTCGGCCTCTTGTTCTTCGTGGTCGGCACCGCGAGCTACGGACTGCCATTCCCTGCGGCGCGCAGCACGCGTCCCACGCTCGCGCGTATTCGCGTGCCGGTCGCGGGCGAGTGGACCGTCGCGTGGGGTGGCGTCGACGCCGCGAGCGCGATCTGGCGCACGCGGCCGGATCGCTGCTTTGTCTACGTGCTCGTGCAGGAGCGCGACGGCTCGACACGCGCGTTGCCGTCGGATCCCGCGAGCGCCCACGCGCGCGGCGCGGCGGTGCTCGCGCCCGCGAGCGGCACGGTCGTGCGCGTCGTGAACGACGTGCCCGACGACGGCGTGCTGCACGCCGACGACCTCGGCAACCACGTCGTGATCGAGCTCGTGCCGGACGAGTTCCTGTTCGTGAGCGGGCTCGAGCGCGGATCGATCCCCGTCGCCGCGGGAGCGACGGTCGCGGCCGGCGACGCGCTCGGGCGCGTCGGATTCTCCGCGTTTTCCCCGCTCTGCCCCGAGCCGCACCTCGGCCTGCACGTGCAAGACACGCCCGAGCCCTTCTGGGGACAGGGCATTCCCTTCTACTTCTGGGAGAGCGCGCAGAACGGCCAGAAGCTGCCGCGCGCCGCTCCCGCCGGTCGCGGCTGGTTCCCTGCGCGCGCACTGACGGGCGACCGAGTGCGCTACGAACCCTGAGAGACCGCATGCGACCCACGAACGATCCGGCGCGCGAGCGCTACCGCGCGGCCGTCCAGCCGCTGCTAGAGGAACTCGCAGCGGCGGGCCTGCGCGTCCACCAGCTGACGGAACTGCGCCGTCACGGCGCGAACGCGGCGACTGCGCTGCCGGCGCTCGTGCGCGCGCTCGAGAGCGCTCAGGATCCGCAGCTCGTCGAGGAGCTCGCGCGTGTCCTGGCCGTGTCGTGGGCGCGCGAGCTCGCGCTGCGTCCGCTGCTCGCCGCGTTCCGGCGCACGCCGAACTCGCCGCCGGCGCCGAAGGCGGCGCTCGCGGCCGCGATCGAGATGCTGGCGGACGACGAGGTGGAGGCCGAGCTCGTCGAACTCGCGCGCACGCGGAGCCACGGCAACGCGCGCGAGCTGCTGGTGCTCGCGCTCCCCAAGCTCTCGTCGCCGCGGCTCGTCGACACCGTTGCTGACCTGTGCGCGGATCCGGGCGTCGGCGGACACGCGCTGGCCGCGCTCGCTCAGCTCGTGGCGCGCCATCGCACGCCGGTCGAGTTTGCAGTGGTCAAGCCCTTCCTGCGCGACGGGCGCGCGTGGGTGCGTCGCGATGCCAAGGAACTGCTCGCGCTGCTCGAGACACTGCCGCGGGTTTGAAGGTCGAGCGAGCGTCGGCCCATGGAAGCGATCTCATGCTGGCGTGGGCGCCTGTTCTGAGTTCGCCCGCTGTGGGTTCGACCGCGGGTCGAGCGCGCGGACGCGGATTTTCGCGTGCGCGCGCAGCGGGCCTGCTGCTGGTAGTCTCTCGCGCCCGCGCGCCCGCGCGTCACGTCCTTGAATCCGACCCTCCTGCTCGCCATCGCGACGCTTGCGCTCGTCGTCGGCCCGCTGCTCGACCGCCTCGCCCGGCGCGTGCCGATGCTGCCGGCCATGATCGACGGGGCCACGATCGGCGGCATCGTGGTGCTGTCGTTCTTCCATCTGATGTCCGAGGCGGGAGCGCACCTCGGTTTCTGGGCGCTGGTGCTGCTCGCGCTCGGCCTGCTCTTGCCGGTATGGGCGGAGCGCATGCTCGCATCGAGTGGCGAGAGCCTGAAGCTGCCCGTGGGCGTGCTCATCGTGCTCTTGCTGGTCGCGCACGAGCTGATCGAGAGCGCGGCGCTCGCGTCGGTCGTCAACGAGGAGCGCGTCGGCATCGCGACGCTGCTCGTTGTCGTCGGCCATCGCCTGCCGCTCGGGTTGCTCCTGTGGGGGCAGACCAAGCGCCGTTTTGGGCGCGTTGCGGCGCTGATGTCGCTGCTGGCGATGGCGTCGCTCACGTGGTTTGGACCGCAGTTCGTGCCCGTCAGCGAAGGCACGTTCACGGCCGTGCTCTCGGCGCTGCTCGCGGGCGGCCTGCTGCACCTCGTGCTGCAGCACGCTCCGGCCTCGGAGCACACCCACGAGCACGAGAGCGAGCGCCACTTCTGGGCCGGGCTCGGCGCGGTGGGGGCCGCGGGCTTCTTCGTGCCTTACCTCGCGGCGGGCGGCGGCAGCCACGGCCACGACCACGGCGAGGACGTGTCCGCGCTCGCCGGCCGGCTGGGCGAGCTCGTGATCGAGACCGCGCCCTACCTGCTCGCGGGAGTGATCGGGGCCGCGCTGATCGAGGCCTTCGTGCCCGGGACGTTGCTGCGGCGCTTCTCGGGCGGCTCGCGTCTGCGGCAGTCTTTGGCGGGCGTCGTCGTGGGCACGCCGATGCCGGTGTGTTCCTGCGGGGTGCTGCCGATCTATCGCTCGCTCGTCCACAAGGGCGTCGGCGCGAGTGCCGCGCTGGCGTTGCTTGTGAGCGCGCCGGAGATCGGCGTCGATTCGATTCTGCTCTCGTGGAAGCTGCTCGGCCCAGGTCCGACTCTGGCACGCGTCGGCGCCGCTGCGATCGTCGCGCTCGCGGTCGGCCTCGTGGTCGGCCGACTCGCGGAGCGCGAGGGCAGCCGCTTCGAGCGCACGCCGTCGGACGAGCCGCGCCCGGAAGGCGCGGTTGCCTCGCTGCGGCACGGCCTGCTCGAGACCTGGGGTCATCTCGCGCCCTGGATCCTGTTCGGTCTCGTGCTGACCGCGCTCGTCGAGCCTTGGATCTCGACGGAGTGGGCCGAGCGCATGCCGCCGTGGGTGCAGGTCGTGGTGCTGAGCCTCGCGGGCATGCCGACCTACATCTGCGCCACCGCGGCCACCCCGTTCGCGGCGCTGTTGCTCGCCAAGGGCTTCGCGCCGGGCGCGGTGATCGCGTTCTTGCTCACGGGACCGGCCACCAACCTGACCACCTTCGGCGCACTCTCCAAGCTTCACTCGCGCCGCGTTGCATGGGCCTTCGTGGCCACGGCGGCGCTCGTGACCTGCGCGCTCGGGTGGGGGATCAACGCCATGCTCGGCGAGGGCTTCGCGCTCGCGACCGAGCACGCCCACGAAGGCGAGGAGCACGCCCACGGAGCGTTCGCGCTCTCCGCGGCGGCGCTGCTCGGCGTGCTGACCGTTTGGGTGCTCCTGCGCGAAGGCCCGCGGGCGTTCTTGGCCCAACTTGGTTCCTCCGATGGGGATGCCCCGGCGCACCACCATCACCACCACCACGGCGACGACCACCGCTCCAGCGGACCGGGCGCAGGCGGCGGCTCCGGAGCCGCCTGCGGCCATCCCGGGCACTCCCATGACCACTAAAGCCGCGTCCTGAGGCCTCCGCGGGCCACCCGCGGCCGCCGCGGTTGACGATTTTCGCGCGCTCGCTACCCTATTTCCCTCTCAAAAGCCACCCGGTCGGACCGTCCTAGTTCCACCCGTGGCACGCGCGGCTTCCCGATGTCCGGGGACCCGCAGAGTCTCCACGAACGACCCTTCTCTTCCTCCCGCCGCACCAACTATGAGTTCCGTCACCGCGACCAGCGCCCTGACCGGGGCGAGCGCCAAGCGTCTCGCCTTCTACCGGAACATCGGGATCATGGCCCACATCGACGCCGGCAAGACCACGGTGTCGGAGCGCATCCTGTTCCTCGCCCAGAAGATCCACAAGATCGGCGAGGTCCACGAGGGCGCGGCCACGATGGATTACCTCGAGGACGAGCAGAAGCGCGGCATCACGATCCAGTCGGCCGCCACACAGGTCGAGTGGGACGGCGTGACGATCAACCTGATCGACACCCCCG
>SXGT01483751.1_pt1 | contig 33780 bp, 35 predicted proteins | sample 3176221 | NCBI WGS metagenome assembly SXGT01 (sample SAMN11356862, study PRJNA531348) | freshwater metagenome | isolation source: freshwater sample F1-120 | place: China: Fuxian Lake, Yuxi | collected 2017-12-25 | reverse complement strand
CTCGACGTGCGCATCAGGCAGCCAGGTGTGGAAGGGAAACGCCGGAATCTTGATCGCGAAGCCAATGAAGAGCGCCACCCAGAGCCAGCGCTGAAATTCCGCCGGATAGGCCGGTGCCCGCCTGGCGAGCTCCAGCAGGTCGAAGGTATGCGGCTCCGAGTAGAAGTAGAGCGCCAGCATCGCGACCATCATCAGCACGCTGCCGACCATGGTGTAGAGGAAAAACTTGATCGCCGCATATTCGCGCCGCGGCCCACCCCAGACACCGATCAGGAAGTACATCGGCAGCAGCATGACTTCCCAGAAAACGAAGAACAGGAAGAAGTCGAGCGCGCAGAACACACCCACCATGGCGGTATCGAGCAGGAGGAACAGAGCGAAGTAGCCCTTCACGGCCTTCTCGATGCCCCACGAGGCCAGCAGGCAGATCGGGCACAGCAGTGCAGTCAGCAACACCATCGTGATCGAGATGCCGTCGATCCCGATGAAGTACTGGATGTTGAAGGACGGGATCCAGTCGACTCGCGTCACGTATTGCATATCCGCCGTGGTGCGATCGAAGTTCTGGTAGAGCGAGATCGCCATCAGAAGGGGCGGGATCGTGAACGCGAGCGCCACGCTCTTCACGAGCTGATGCGCCCGTCCCGGCAGGCAAAGCACGACCGCGGCACCGACCAGCGGCAGGAAGATCATCCATGTCAGGATGTTGGTGGGCATCGATTCCCTCTCGTCCTCTCAGCGTGAGCTAGAACAACCGCGTGACGAGCACGACGGCCACGCCGACCACGATCGCATACAGATAGGAGTACACGTGGCCGGTCTGAAGGCTGCGCGCACGATTTCCGAGCCAGAGCGAGATCGCCCCGACCAGATTGACCGCCCCATCGACGACGATGCGGTCGAAAGCGCCATCCATCCGCGCCAGTCCACGAACCAGGGTCGCGGTGCCATTTACCGTGCCGTCGACGACGACCCGGTCGAAGGCCGCGAGCCCGCGCGCCAGCGCGACCGTGCCGCGCACCACCGTGGCCTCGTAGATCTCGTCCACATAGTATTTATTGAACACCACCCGATACGGCACGCCGCCCAGCACGCCGGCGAAGCGGTCGGCTGAAATGGCCTGACGCGCGTAGACAAGCCAGGCGAGAGCGATCCCACCGAACGCCACGCACACCGAGAGCGCCATCAGGAGGTATTCCATCGGGTCGTGTTCGACGTGGTGCAGCACCGCCTCGGCTTCGGCGAGCGCGCCATGGGCCCCGTGCGCGCCATGGCCCAGCGTCTCGGGCGCCATGACCGGAGCCAGCCAGTCGTTGAAGAGATGCGGCGTCACGCCGAAGACGTCGATCGCGCCGGGGACGTTGAGAAAGCCGGCAAACACAGCACCCGCCGCCAGCACCACCAGCGGCAGCGTCAGCATCGCCGGAGACTCGTGCGGCACGTGCGCCCCGTGACCGTGCGCCCCGTGCACATCGTGATCGTGGTGGCCGTGCGTCGCGTGACCGCCGCGGTACTCCCCGAAGAAGACGAGGAAGACCTGGCGGAACATGTAGAAAGCCGTGAAGCCGGCGGCGATGCTGCCAATGGCCCAGAACACGGGCGAGCCGAGCGGACTCGAGAACGCCTTCCACAGGATTTCGTCCTTCGAAAAGAAACCGGCGAAGGGCGGGATGCCCGCGATCGCGATCGTCGAGACAAAGAAAGTCGCGAAGGTCACGGGCATGTGCCGGCGCAGCCCGCCCATGTTCCGCATGTCCTGCTCGTGGTGGAGGGCGTGGATGATGCTGCCCGAGCCGAGGAAGAGGCAGGCCTTGAAGAAGGCATGGGTGAAGAGGTGGAAGATCCCCGCCTCGTAGGCGCCCACCCCCATCGCGATGAACATGACGCCGAGCTGCGAGACCGTCGAGTAGGCAAGGACCTTCTTGATGTCCCACTGCGCCACGCCAATCGTCGCCGCCACGATCGCGGTCGCGGTGCCCACGCTGGCCACCACAAAAAGCGTCGCCGGCGCCATGTCGAAGAGGAAGTTCAGCCGGGCGATCATGTAGACGCCCGCCGTGACCATCGTCGCGGCATGAATCAACGCCGACACCGGCGTCGGACCCGCCATCGCGTCGGGCAGCCAGACGTAGAGCGGGATCTGGGCCGACTTCCCGCTGGCACCGACGAAGAACATCAGCGTGATGAAGACCGGGGCGGCAAAGCCAAGCACGGTCATCCCCTCGAGCAGATGAACCCGACCGGCGAGTTCGCGGAAGACCAGCGTGCCCTGACCGTGGTCGTCGAGCAGCCAGAAGAGCGAGAACATGCCGAGCACGAAGCCAAAGTCGCCAATCCGGTTGACGACAAAGGCCTTCATGGCCGCCCGCGCATTGGCCAGCTCCTTGTACCAGAAGCCGATCAGCGCGTAGGAGCAGAGCCCGACCCCCTCCCAGCCGACGAAGAGCGTCAGCAAGCTGTCGCCCAGAACCAGCGTCAGCATCGCCGCCATGAAGAGGTTGAGATAGGCGAAGAACCGCCACAGGCTCGGCTCCTCGTCCATGTAGCCGTAAGAAAAAAGGTGGATCAGACCGCCGATGCCCGTCACGACGAGCAACATCGTCGAAGACAGCGGATCCGCCCACCAGGCGAGGTTCACGCGCAGAGATCCGACGTGGATCCAGCGCGACATGTCATCGAGCAGAAAGCGCTCGGCCGGCTCCAGCGAAAGCAACTTCACCAGAACGGCCACCGCCAGCACGAAGCTCACCAGGACGGGCAGGCAGGCGACGACGCCGACCGCAGGACGGCCCAGGCTGCGCTGGATTCGGACGCCGAAGAACCCGTTGATCGCCGCCCCGATCAGGGGAGCGAGGATGATCCAGCGGATCCAGTCGACCTCGATCGGATGCGACACGCGCGGCCCTCCCCCTCAGCCTCTCAGGACGTCGGTCGCTTCGACGTCGATGGTCTCGAAGGTCCGGTAGATACCGAGCACGATCGCGAGTCCGATCGCGGCCTCTGCCGCCGCCAGCATGATGACGAACACCGAGAAGATCTGCCCGTCGTGTCCGCCGCTGTAGCGCGCAAACGCCACGTAATTGATGTTGGCCGAGTTCAGGATGAGCTCCACACCCATCAGGATGCCGATGGCATTGCGGCGCGTCACCACCGTGAAGAGCCCCGCCACGAAGAGCAGCATCCCCACGATCAGGAAGTGTTCGAGTCCAATCGTCGCCGCTTGCATGGTCAGCCTCGAAGTTCCTTGCGCGAGAGCACGATCGCGCCAACCAGCGCGGTCAGCAGCACGATCGACGCCAGTTCGAAGGGCAGCAGAAAGCGTCCGAGGAAGAGCTCGCCGATGGCATAGGTCGTAGCCTGTGGCGCCGTCGGGTCGATCGTCTTCCACGGCGCGCGCAGGATCGCGAGCAGGAGAACCCCCGCCACCGCGGCGATCAACACGGCTGCGGGCACCGCCGCGACCGAGCGGTTCGACACCCGCACTTCCGAGATCTGATGGGTGAGCATGATGGCGAAGAGAGTCAAAACGAGAATTCCGCCAACGTAGACCAGCACCTGTACCGTCGCGACGAAGTCCGCGCCGAGGAAGGCGAACATGCCGGCCGTGCCGAAGAGCGCACCCATCAGGGCGAACGCCGAGTAGACGACGTTGCGCGATAGCGCGACGCCGGCCGCACAGGCCACCGTGAAGGCCGCCACCAGATAGAACAGCACCGCGTAAATCACGGAATAATTCCGGGCCGCCCGCAGGGATGGCCCGCTCCCCCCTCTCCCCGACTAGGACGCGCCGGGGCTAGCGAACTCATCCAGGTACCTCAATCCGCGCTTCAGAACAGGCCCGATCGTGGGATCCGTCTCCGGCCCCTTGGTCGGCTTGTAGGCCGCCACCGGTGCCTTCACGAAGCGCCGCACCAGACTCTCGAGCGAGTAGTCGGCGCCTTCGAACTCCGGCGTGTGGTGGATCGATCCGGTCGGGCACGGCTCGGAACAGAGACCACAGAACATGCACTTGGCAAGATCGATGTCGAAACGCTCGAGGATCATCTCGCGCGTCTGCGTGTCCTTCCGCGCGTCGATCACGATGCAATCGATCGGGCAAGCACGCTCGCAGGCGAGGCACCCGGTGCAGATCTCGAGATCGACATCGAGCAGCCCGCGATAGCGGAAAGGCAGCGTATCCTGGATCGGGATGTCGATCCGATCCGGGTACTGGAGCGTGAACGGCTTGCGCACGAAGTGCGACGCCGTGATGGCGAGCCCCTCGAAGATCGTCCCGAGGGTCTCACGAATGTTCTGGAAGTAGGAAGCCATGGGGTCCCCGATTCAGGCGAACGGGCTCAGATGGAACTCCGGCCGCGCCCGGCGGATGTGGAAAACCACGCGCGACAGGAAGTAGACGAGAAGGGCCGCACCGAAGGCGACCATCCCGAAACGAACGACGGGCGATCCCTCCGGGAAGAGAACGAAGAACACCATCGCGCCGAGCATGTTCACAAAGCTGATGGGCACGAGATACTTCCAGCACAAGGACATGAGCTGATCGACGCGCACCCGGGGCAGAGTGCCGCGGACCCACATCGCGATGAACACCAGAAAGTAGGATTTGCCGAAGAACACCAGGAACTGGAGCACGCCGAGCAGGACCGGATTGTCGGTGACCGCCGGCACCCGCCAACCGCCGAGGAAGAGCGCTGTCGCCACCGCCCCGATGACGTAGAGGTTGCCCCACTCGACGAGGAAGAAGAGCAGACTGCGCAGTCCGCTGTACTCGGTGAACGCACCCGCCACGAGCTCGGACTCGGCCTCGGGCAGATCGAAAGGCGTTCGGTTGCCCTCGGCGAGTGCTGCGGTGAAGAAGACGAAGAACGCGACGAAGAGGAAGGGGTTGGCGAACAGGAACCATTTCCACGGTGCTGCGCCCTGCGCCTCGACGATGCCCTGCATGCTGAGCGTGCCGGTGAAGAGCACCACCGTGATCACCGCCAGCCCGGCTGGAATCTCGTAGCTGATGATCTGCGCCGCCGAGCGGATGCCGCCCAGCAGTGCCCATTTGTTGTTCGAGGACCAGCCTGCCATCAGGATCCCGACCACGACGAGAGCGGTGACGGCGGTGATGTAGAGCACGCCCACGTTGAGGTCGGCGGCGATCACGCCATCGGCAAAGGGGATGCAGGCGAACGCCCCGAAGAAGCCCATCATGGTGAGATAGGGCGCCGCCTTGAAGAGGAAGCGATCGGCCTGCTCCGGGACGATGTCTTCCTTCATGATGTTCTTGATGCCGTCGGCAAGCCACTGCAGGACGCCCTGCGGCCCGACCCGGTTCGGGCCGATCCGCGACTGGATCCGTGCCCACACCCGCCGCTCGACCCAGCTCGTCACGCCAGCGACCAGCATGATGAAGTTCAGAATCAGGAAGGCGAACAACGCGACGACGAGCACGTAGCCGAGCGGAGTCGAGATCCCCGCGAGTGGCCCCCCGGGTTCCATCAGTCCGTCGGCGAATTGCTGCACGTCGCAGGCCCCCCTACCGGTCCACTTCCGGTGCGACGATATCGAAGCTCGCGATCACGGCGACCAGATCGGCGATCATGAGCCCTGGGCTGAGTTCCTCGACGATCGACATCGCCGTGTACGAGCCGGTGCGAATGTGCGTGCGGTAAGGAAACGCCGAGCCATCGCTCACCACATACCAGCCCATGTCGCCGCGCGAGCCCTCGACCCGCACGTAGACCTCTCCCCTGGGCGGCTTGAAGGTGCGTGGCACCTTCGCGATGACCGGCCCCGCGGGCAGGCCCTCGATCGCCTGGCGCACGATGCGACAGCACTCCTTCATCTCGCGACAGCGCACCATGTAGCGATCCCAGGAGTCGCCGAGAGTACCTTTCTCGCCGGTGCCGATCGGCACGTCGAACTGGAACTCGGAGTAGACCGAGTAGGGCACGTCGCGACGCACGTCATAGCGCACGCCCGAGCCGCGCAGGTTCGGTCCGACGAGGTTGTAGGCGATCGCTTTCTCGGCCGAGATCACCGCCACGTTCGCCATGCGCTCGACAAAGATCTTGTTGAACGAGAGAAGTTCGTTGAGTTCATCGATCAGCGGCTCGAAGCGGTTGATGAAATCCAGCGCGCGCGCCGCGAAGCCGGGCGGTAGATCCCAGGCGCAGCCACCGATCCGCATGTAGTTGAAGGTCAACCGCGCGCCGCAGAGCTCCTCGAGCAGATCGTTGATCTTCTCGCGCTCGCGAATGCAGTGCGTGAACGGGGTCATGGCACCGATGTCCATGCCCGTCGCGCCCACTGAAATCAGGTGGCTCGCAATCCGTCCGAGTTCGCAGGCGATCACACGGCAGTACTCGCCCCGACGGGGCACGGTGATGCCCGCAAGGGCCTCGCAGGCCATCGCCCAGCCCTGGTTGCACTGCATCGCCGAGACGTAGTCGACCCGGTCGGTGTAGGGCATGAACCCGTGGTAGCCGACCTTCTCGGAGATCTTCTCGATCGAGCGGTGCAGGTAACCGATGTCCGGGATCGCCCGGCGCATCACTTCGCCGTCGGCCTTGACGACGAAGCGCAGCACACCGTGCGTGGATGGATGCTGCGGCCCCATGTTGAGGGTCATCTCCTCGGTTTCGAGACCCCCGACACCCTCGCGTTCCAGCGCGACGTCGATCGCGACAGTCATAGTTTCAACAAACTTTCGCGGCGGGTCGAGATGCCGTGGTACTCCTCGGGCTCGATGAAATCCTTGCGCAATGGATGCCCCACCCAGTCCTCGGGCATCAGCAGGCGGCGCAGATCGGGATGACCGATGAAGCGCACCCCGAGCAGGTCGAAACATTCGCGCTCGAGCCAGTCCGCCGCCGGCCAGAGATCGGTGAACGTCGGCAGGAGCGGATCGCCGCGCGAGGCACGCGCCGCCAGCATGAGCTGATGGCGGTGGCGGTACGAGAAGAGGTGGTAGCAGACCTCGATCGAATCCTCGGACTTGAGATCGACCCCGGTGAGGTTGGCGAGACAATCGAAACCGAGCGCCGGGTCGTCCCGCAGCACGCGCGCCACTTCGGCGACGCGAGTCGGCACGACGTTCAGGCGAGGCCACTCCCCATCGCCCGGCGCGGCGTCAAGCAGGGCCCCCCCGCACAACTGCCCGAGCCGCTCGAAGATCTGCTGTACATCCATCGCGCGTGACGCCCCCGCCCCTCCGCCAGAACCGCCGCTGCCTGCGATCACGCCACCGCCTGTGCGGCGTCACCCTTGCGAACCAGCCAGCGCTCCTGCTGGATCCTGTCCTGGAGCTTGAGCAGCCCCTCGGTCAGGGCCTCGGGCCGTGGCGGGCAACCGGGCACGTAGACGTCGACCGGGATGACCTTGTCGACCCCGTCGCAGACCGAGTAGGCAAGCTGGAAGAGTCCGCCGCAGTTGGAGCAACTCCCCATTGAAATCGCATACTTGGGGTCGGGCATCTGCTCGTAGAGGAGCTTGGTCCGGAGCGCCATTTTCAGCGTCAGCGTGCCCGAGACAATAATCAAATCAGAGACACGCGGCGTGGCCCGGGGAACCGCACCGAACCGATCCAGATCCGAGCGCGGCCCGCCGGTCTGCATCATCTCGATGGCACAGCATGCAAGGCCGAAAAGCATGTACCAAACCGACGATTTGCGGGTCCAGTTCAGAAGATCGTCGATCTTCGTCGTGAGCACCGTCTCCGGAACGGTGTTGATGAGCGACATGAATGTCCCTTCCGTTCCCGTGCGCCGTCAAGCTACCGGCGGCACACGCTTCAGCCATTCGAGGTCGCGCTTCGCCCAGACATAGACGAGGCCGACAAAAAGAATCACCAGAAAGACGAAGATCTCGGTAAAGGCGATCATGCCCTGGCCCGAGGTCACGTAGTGCCGGAACGTCGCGGCCACCGGATAAATGAAGGCGACTTCGACGTCGAAGATCACGAAGACCAGCGCGATCAGGTAGAAGCGGATGTTGAAGTTGATCCAGGCGCTGCCACTCGGGGGCTCGCCACACTCATAGGTGGAGAGCTTCATCCGCTCGGGGTTCGACGGCCGCAGGAGCCAGCCCAGTCCGAGCATCAACGCGGCTGTGATCGCGCCGAGCAAGATGTAGACGAGAACGTTTGCGAGCTGAAATTCCACCGCGTCCCTGACCCCGAGGCGGACGGTACCTACCACCTGCCTTGTCTGCCAGTCAACGAAACGGGCCTCTTTCGTAAGAGTCGCTAATAGTCGGCTCCGGATCCGCCGCCACCACCACCGTCGTCGTCGCGCGCACGCAGGCTCGAAGCTGCGAGCTGCTGCCGATGCTCCCGGGCAAGCGGCAGCACCACGACCTGGCCGGTCACATCGTTCGGAGCCACGTAGAGGTCGGTGCCGTAGACGGTGCGCAGGGTTTCGTAGCGCAGCACGTCGGCCGGTCGGCCCGCCGCAGCCACGCGACCTTGAGCCAGCAGCAGGAGCTGATCGCAATACATCGCCGCGAGGTTCAAATCGTGCAGCACGACCGCCACCGCGAGCCCCTCGTCGCGCGCGAGATCACGCACCAGGTCGAGGAAGAGCACGGAGTGGCGCAGATCGAGGAAGCTCACCGGCTCGTCGAGCAGCAGCACCCGCGGTTCTTGCGCCAGCGCCCGCGCCAGCACGGCCCGCTGGCGCTCCCCGCCCGAAATCCGGTCGCAGAAACGCTCGGCGTACCGGGTGAGATCGACCCGCTCCAACGCCGCCGCGACCGCCCGCGCATCGCCGGGCCCTTCGAAGCCGGGTCCGGCCGTATAGGGCGTGCGGCCGAGCAGGACGAGTTCGCGGACCGTCATCGGGAAGGCGAGCTGGGTCTCCTGCGCCACGAAACCGAGTTGGCGGGCACGCACCCGCCGATTCACCAGAGCGAGGCTTGTGCCACCGAGCCGGACCTCGCCGCGCAGTGGACGCTTGAGCCCAGCCAGGACCCGGACGAGTGTCGACTTGCCCGAGCCGTTGGGGCCGATGATGCCCAGCACCGCACCGGGCTCGATGGTCGCCGTCACCTCGTGGAGCACCTGGGCCCGCCCCCAGGCGGCATCGATGGCGAGCCCCTCGAGCCTCACGAAGGCCTCCCGCCAGCACGCCCTTGGCGCGCCAGCAGAAAGAGGAAGAACGGCCCGCCGCAAAAAGCGGTCACCACCCCGACGGGCAGATCGACCGGCGCCAGTACGGTGCGGGCCAGCGTGTCGGCCAGAACGAGGAACACCGCGCCACCCCAAGCGGAGCCGACCAGCACCAGCCGGTGGTCGGCCCCGACCAAGAGCCGCACCGCGTGGGGCACGATCAAGCCGACGAAGCCCACCATCCCCGAGACCGGCACCGCACCCGCCACCAACAACGCGACGGCGAGATAGACGCGCAAGCGCGTCCGGCGCACGTTGACGCCGAGACTGCGCGCGCCCTCTTCGCCGAGCCCCAGCGCGTTGAGGTCGCGCGCCGCGAAGACCAGGACGGCGAGCCCCGCCGCGAGCGTCAACGCGGCGACCCCGGTCCACAGGTTGCCGCGCACCGCGATCGCGCCAACGACCCACCCGAGCAGGTTCTGCACCTGCGTCGGCTCGACCACTGCACTGATCAGGGTGATCGCGGCCGCGCTGAAAGCGTTGAAGACGACGCCGCTCAGGAGAAGCGTCTGCGGCGTGGCCCGGCCGGTCGCCCGCGCGATGCCCTGCACCAATGCCGCCGACGCGAGCGCCCCAACGAACGCCGCCGCCGGAACCAGCAGTCCCGGCCCGGCAAGCGTCACCCAACCGAGCGCGCCAGTGCTGAGGCCCGCGACCACCACCGCGAGCAATGCGGCACCGCCCGAGATCCCGAGCACATGCGGACAGGCGAGCGGGTTGCGCAGCAGCGCCTGCAAGGCGGCCCCGCCGGTGCCGAGCGCCCCCCCGACCAGCGCCGCCACCAACACACGCGGCAAGCGGGCCCCGAAGAGGATCGCGCGCTCGGGCGAGCCTTCGGGCGCCACCATGGCCAAGACAGGATTGATCCCGCTCGGCCCGATCGCCAGCGCTGCGGCCAGCGCGCCCAGGGTGAGGAGTGCCCCGAGCAGATTGAGTTCGAGCCAGCGGCGGCCGAGCGCGCGTGGTGCGGCGGGATTCATCCGTCCCCCGCGGGGCTCGCGATGCCCGCCGTGCCGGCTCGCGAAACAGCGTCGTCCGGCGGTAAAAGTTCCGACTTTGCCCGCGACGATTCGGGCACCGGATCGGCGGCCCGATCCATCGTCGCGTCCGCGGGACCGGGCGGGCCGCCGGCGCCGTGCAGAACCCCGAAGAGCTCGCGCGCCGCCACGCCAAGCCGCGGTCCCGGCCGCAGGAGCGCGTCGCTCGGCAGGCGCGCAAAGCCGTGCTCCCGCACCGTGGCCACAGCGCGCCACTCGCCCTCCACCGGGGCTTCATCGAGGCGCGCGCGACCGGGCTCCATCACGGTATCGATCACAATTTCAGGGCGCGCTGCGGCAATCGCCTCCAGCGAGAGACGGGGCCATTCGCCGAGAGCGTCACGCGCCGCATTGTCGCCGCCGGCGATCGTGAGCAACTCGTCGACGAAGCCACCGTGACCCGCCGCGACGGGCGGCTCGCGTCCGACCAGCAAGAGGGTCCGCACGCGCGGGCGCGTCGCCGCGAGCGTCCGGACACGGTCGAGATCGGTGCGGATCCCACGCACCAGACGCTCGGCCGCCACGCTGCGACCGGTCACCCGCCCGATGGTCCGCATCGCCTGCAAGGTGTCGGCGAGCGAATCCTCCCCGACCAGAACCACCACCAGCCCGAGGCCACGCAACTGCTCGATCGGCGCGCGGTTGGTGGGAGTCGGCATCCCGATCACCAGATCCGGTTCGAGGGCGAGGATCGTCTCCACGTCGGGCGCGAGGTAGGTGCCCGAGCGGGGCAACGCGAGCGCCTCGGCCGGGCGGTCGCAGTGCGTGGAGATTGCCACCACCTCAGCACCCGCGCCGATGGCAAAGAGCGTCTCGGTGATCGATGGCGCGAGCGAGACGATGCGGCGCGGGTCGAGCCGACCCGCCGGCCGAGCTTCCTCGGCTGGATTCGGGGCCGCGGCAGACTCATCGGCATGAGCCACCGCCGGGGTCAGCGCCGCGACGAGCACGATCGACGTCAAGACGCGCCGAAGCGATGGCCACGCCGCTCGCGCGCCCCGTCGCCGGCCGCTGCGCTCGCGTCGCGCCCGGGCGGGCCGGATCCGCATCCTAGAGAAAGGCCGGGCCGCGCCGCTCGAGCGCGTCGAAGACCATGTCCTGCACCCGCGCGCGCACATCCTCGGAGAGCCGGCTGACAAGCAGCGGATCGTTCGCCGCGTCGGGCCCGTAGGTCGCGGCGATGTCGAGCGGCTCGCCGAACTCGATCCGCCAGCGACTCGGCAGCGGCACCAACCCGAGCGGCCCCAACCAGGGAAAGGTCGGCGTCAAGGGGAAATAAGGCAGACCGACCTGCCGGCCCAGCCAGTCCCAGCGGCCGAGCACGGGGTGGATCTCCTCCGCCCCGACGATGGCCACCGGCACGATCGGCGTCCCGGTGCGCAGCGCCACGCGGATGAACCCGCCCCGGCCAAATCGCACCAGGCGGTAGCGGTCGCGGAAGGGCTTGCCGATTCCCTTGGTGCCTTCGGGGAAGACGATCACGGCCTCGTCGGCTTCCAGCAGACGGTTGGCGTTCTCCTCGCAGGCGCGCACGCCGCCGACGCGCGACATGAAGTCGCCGATGAAGGGGGTGTCGTAGACAAAATCATCGATCAGCGGGCGGAGGTTGCGCGCCGCCGGATGGACGTCACGCAGGGCGACCTTCACCATCGCGCCGTCGTAGGCGAAGAGGGCTCCGGCGTGGTTGCCGACGAGCAGCACCCGACCGGCAGCGGGCACCTGCTCGATGCCGCGGACCTGGACCCGCCACCACGAGCGGTAGAGCCAGCGGAACACCATGCCCACCCGTTCCGCGTAGGCAGCGTCATGACCGAAGGGATCGATCTCGGGCAGATCGCCGGCCGCGGCAGGCGCTGACCACTCGATCCCGGAGAGTTCGCCAAGTGCGCGTGCCGCCTGCATCCCGAGATCGAGCGCGGCCTCGACCACATCGCTGACGCCTGGCCGCATCGGTCGCGCGTCGCGTCGAGAACGTGCCGGCGTCGCGCCCCGCGAGGTCGCGGCCGCCGGGAGCACGGGCGACGCCGGCGCGCCGCCGCGGGGCCGCGCCGAGCCGATCGAACGCACCACCGCTCCCGCTCCCCGTGCCACGTGTCCTCCTTGCCTCGCGCGCCGGCCGGGGTCAATCGGGCGCTCCTGGCACCCGCTCTCACGCGCCAGAGCGCGTGACGCCGTAACGAGGGTATAGCGGCACCACGGGTGGGCACTGCCGGCACCCGCTGTCGCGGCCAACAAGCCACTCCGCCGTGACCGCTTGGGCCGCTGCATGATCGGACGCGCGCTAGCCGCCGTCCGCCGCCCCAGGCCACCGGCTCGACCGTGCGACTCACTCCATCGCCCCATGCCCCGTACAGGAAGCCGAGTCTCCCCCGAGACTCCCCCCTCGTGCGACGGCAGGCCTCGCGGTGGATCGTCAAACTTACAGACAGAGATCGAACCCCCGGCCCCCCTCGCGTCAGGGCCGGCTGCGGCCCTCAGTCGAGAAGCGTCGCCGCGATCCGGGCCAGTGCGGGGGCTTCGGGCGTCCAGCGGATGCAGAGCGACTGCGCCCGCTCGCTGTGGAAGCGCAGCGGGTGCTCGACGACGAAGCCCGCCCCGCCGTGCAGGTGGTGTGCGGTCCAGCAAATCTGTTTGAACGACGCTCCGGTCCAGGCCGCCGCCGAGTGGAAGTCGGTCACGCCGAGGCTCCCGGACGCAAGCCGCGAAATCGCCTGCCAGGCAAGATGGCGGGCCGAGGTGAAGCGCGTCCCCATGTCGGCGACCTGATGCCGGACGGCCTGGAAGAGTGCGATCTTCTGGCCGAACTGCTCGCGCTCCTTGACCCAGCCCACGGTCGCCGCGAGGGCCGCGTCCATGCCTCCGATCATCTCCGCGAGCGCGAGGGCGACCTGGTGGCGGCGCCAGTCGTCAAAATCGAGCCCGCCCTCGAGCACCTCGAGCACTGCAGCTTCTCGATAGCTGACGTGGGCCTGCGGCTCGTTGCCAAACGAGTGCAGCGCAGCGCAGGACACGCCGGGCGCCCGCCGGTCCACCAGCACGAAGCGCGGCCGCTCCGGCGCGCCGATCGCGACGAGATGCAGGTCCGCAGCTTCGGCATCCGGCACAAAAGCCTTGTCGCCACTGACGTGGCACCCGTCGGCGGCAAGGCGAGTCCGCCAGCCCGCGGGCTCGCGGGCATCGCGTTCGTCGAGAGCCAGCGCCACCGTACGTTCGCCGCGCGCCACGGCCGCAAGCGTCGGCGAGCGCGGGGCCAGCCAGGCAAGGCCGAGCGCCCCGCGCATGCGCGCAAGCAAGGGGCGCGGCAGGAGACCGCGCCCGCACTCCTCGATGAGATGCGCCACGTCCGCCAGCGACGCTCCGCCCCCACCGGCCTCGGCGGGAAGCCCGAGTCCGAGCCAACCCAGCCCCGCCACCTTCCGAGAGGTCGCCTCGTCCACGCCGACGCCGCTCCGCTCCCAGTCAAGCAGGCGCTCGATGGTCACCTCGCGGGAGCAGAATTCGCGCACCGCACGTCGCATCTCCGCCTGTTCGAGCGTGGGTTCGAGCTGCACTGGGGCCTCACTTCCTCGGCAGGCCGTGGCCCATGAAGCCGATGATGTCGCGCTGAACTTCGTTCGTTCCGCCACCGAAGGCCAGCATCGGCGCCAGCCGATAGAGCCACTGGAGTCGGCCCTTGACCAGCGCGCTCGGCTCCTCGGCATGGAGCTGTCCATCGAGGCCAAGAATCTCGCAGCCGGTGTCGGCGACCCGCTGGGCCAGCTCCGAGACGCAGGCCTTGGCCATCGACGACGCCGCCGCCGGCACCTCGCCACGATCGAGGCGGATCGCAACCTCGAGACCGAGCAGACGCGCGGCATCGAGTTCGACGCGCAGTCGAGCGAGTCGATCGCGCACCCAGGGATCGCCGCGCAGCGGCCGCCCGTCGACCACACGCACCCGCACCTCGCGCACCAGAGCGTCGAAGATCCGCCGCGCCATGCCGGCCGAGCCGATCGAGAGCCGCTCGAAGTTGAGCGCCATCGCCGCGTAGTAGAAGCCAAGCCCGCGCTCGCCGATCAGATTCGCGCGCGGCACACGCACGTTGTCGAAGAAAACGGCGTTGGTGCGCAGCCCCGGCCAGACATGGATCGGCTGCACCGAAACGCCGGGCGCGTCCATCGGAACGATGAGCATCGAGACGCCCTTGTGCTTCGGGGCGTCGGGCTCGGTGCGAACGGCGAGCCAGTTGTGGGTCGCCATGTGGGCCATGGTGTTCCACATCTTGTGGCCATTGACGAGCCACTGGTCGCCGTCGAGTTCGGCGCGCGTGCGCAGGGAAGCGAGGTCCGTGCCCGCCTCGGACTCCGAATATCCAAGCGCAAAATCGACCTCACCCGCCTGGATGCGGGGCAGCCACTCGCGTCGCTGCGCCTCGTCGCCGATCCGCAGGATGGTCGGCGCAACCGAGGTCAGCGTGAGCGGCAGCATCGGCGCACCCGCGGTCTCGATTTCGTCGATGAAGAGCCACTGCTCGATCGCGGTCTTGCCGAGACCGCCGTATTCCTCGGGAAAGGCGATCCGGTCCCAGCCGCGCTGGCGCAACGCACCGAGGAAGCGCTGCGCCTCCGCGCCCCGCCCCTCGTTGCCGCGCAGCCGGGTCTCGTCGACCAGTCGCTCGTCGACATGTTCGGCGATGAACGCCTGCACCTCGTCGCGCCAGGCCCGCTCGCGGGGCGACAGCCCGTAGTCCATCTGGCCCCTCTCGCACGTCGCAAGCGGGCCGGAAAGCGCCCCATGCCGCGGCGCGCCGCGGCGACGCTACCCCACCGGCCCTCGGGTAAGGTCGGAAGTCTCCGGCTCCACTCGGGAGAAGAGTTGACCCTTCTCCCTCAGGTGCGGACGCTCTTCCCCGCACGCCCGCTGCATCACGCAGCGAACGCGGCAGCGCACTTCACGAAGCCCCTCACTCCTCGGGGCAGCCGGTTGAACCTCCGCGCCGTCGGGGTTAGGCCAGCGCGATGTCGGGGGCTCGGCTCTGGATCGTCACGGGCAAGGGCGGAGTCGGCAAAACGACGGTCGCCGCAGCACTCGCGCACGCGGCCAGCGTCGACGGCGAGACCGTGCTCGTCGTCGAAGTGGCCAAGCCGGGCCGGCTGGCCTCGGCACTGGACGTGTCACCTCTGGCCAGCACACCCAGCGAGGTCCGGCCGGGCGTGTGGGCGGCCGCGCTGGACCAGGAGGACTCCTTGACGCGCCTGATCGAGGGACTGCTGCCGCTGCAGCTGCTCTCGCGCCGGTTGCTGGCCAGCGATTCCTTCCAGGCGATCTGTGCGGCGATTCCGGGGATTGCCGAGGTCGCCCTGCTGGCGCGTCTCCTCGGCTGGATCGAGCACGAGGACCGGGCACTCCCCGCCTTCGATCGCGTGATCCTCGATGCCCCGGCCAGCGGTCATTCGCTGCCGCTCCTGGCCACGCCCGACGCACTCCTGCGGATGGTGAGCCTCGGACCGCTCGGCGAACTGCTGCGCCGTTGCCGTCGTCAACTCACAGATCCGGAACGGACCCGCGCGCTGGTTGTCGCCCTGCCCGAAGACTGGGCTGTCGCCGAAGCCGTCGAGCTACGCTGTCGCCTGCGCGAAGAGACCGCGGTCGCGCTGGGTCGGCCCGTTCTCAATGGCGTCGTCGCGCGCCGTTTCTCCCGCGCCGAGGAAGAGAAGCTCGCCGCCGCACAGAACGAGGGGCGGGTCGATCCCACCATGCTGGCGGCCGCGCAGTGGTTCCGCGAGCGACGAGACAACGATGTCGCGTTCGCGCGCCGCCTGCGCGAGGACACGGGCGAGCGCCCCCTCGAGCTGCCGCGTCTCTTCACGAGCCGGCTCGGCTGGAGCGAACTCGGCGCGCTCGGCGCGCCACTGGCTCGCGAGTTCGTCCATGGCTGACGCTGGCCTGCACCACCTCCTGGCCGGCACGCGCGTGGTCGTCTGCCTCGGCCCCGGCGGCGTCGGCAAGACGACCACCGCGGCCACACTCGCCGTCGCCGCCGCCCGCGAGGGCCGTCGCGTCGCCGTCCTGACGGTCGATCCCGCGGCGCGGCTGAAGGATGCGCTCGACCTGCCCCCCGCGGCCGGCGAACTGCGCGCCGTACCGCTCGGCCCGGACACGCGCGGCTCGCTGCACGCGCTGCTCCTCGACGCCAAGGGGCTCTTCGACGATCTGGTGCGACGCCTCGCGCCGACCGAGGCACTCGCCGAGCGCATCCTGAAGAACCCGATCTACGGCAACGTCGCCGGCGCCTTCGCCGGCTCCGACGCCTACATGGCGCTGGAGCAGCTCCTCGACCTGGCAGCGGACGAGCGCTTCGACCTGATCATCGTCGACACCCCGCCGGCCGCACACGCTCTCGAACTCTTTCACGCACCGCGCCGCATCCTGACGCTGCTCGAATCGCGCGCGCTCGAGTACCTCGGCGAACCGCTGCGTATCCTCGGCGCGGCAACCTCGTTTTTCGCCCGCACCCTGCTCAGCGCCGTCGTGCGCGGTCTGGAACGGCTGACCGGTTTCTCGGTCCTCGGCAATATCTCGGATCTGGCCCAGTCCTTCGGCCACGTCGCGCCCGTCTTTCGCGAGCGCGCGCAACGGATCGAGACCTTGCTGGCCTCAGAAAGCACGGTTTTTGTCCTGACCACGGCGCCCGATCCGCACACCGTCCCGGACGTCACGGCCGTAGCCCACGAGCTGACTCGTGCCGGCATCCGCTGCCGTGCCGTCGTGGTGAACCGGGTCTTCGAGCTGCCGCGTGCACGCCCCCGCGCGGTGCGTACCGAGCCGCCGACCGCGGTCCCCTGGGACGCGGCGCTGGCGCGCAAACTGGTCGGCTGTGCGCGCGACCTCGAAACCCTGCACGAAGGCCAGCAGGAGCTGATCGCACGCCTGCGCGAGAGTCTGGAAGAGACGACCGCGCTCACCGAGCCGGGCGCGAGCTGGCTCCTGCTGCCGGCCCTTTCGCCGGCGCCGACGTCGCTCGCCGCAATCGGCGAACTCGCCGAGGCCCTCCGGGCGGGCCGCCTGCGCCAGCGCGGCGCGGCCTGAGCCCGCGGCACGAGCTTCGGCCAGACCAACGGGAGAGCCAGAGTCCCCTGCCTTGCAGCGCTCCCCCAGCCGCGGGCAGGCCGTTCATCCGCACGGCGCGACGGACGGTGCGATCTCGCGACTCGGCCAGGCCAAAGGCCTCGCGCAGACCAGCGCCCCCTGCTCTGCCGCGTTCGCCCGGCCGCGAAGCCCCGCTCAGCGACGCGGCTCGGCGGGCGGGAGCTTGAGCGGGCCGGTCGGCTTCCAGGCGCTCTCTTTCATCAGCTCGAAGACGTGGACCATGTTGAGGAGGTCCTCTTCCCGCGAGAAGCGACCGTTGCCGGCGTAGTCGAGGATCGACACGCCGCGCGCCTCGTAGAACGAACCGTCGGGCCGGCTGCCCGGCAGGCGATTCATCCAGCACGAAACCACGCGAACGCCGTCAACCACCGTCCACTGGTGCGGGAAGGTCCAGTCATCGAGGCCCAGCATTGAATCCACCAGGAAGCGCAGGATCGCGGGCCGCCCCTCGATTCGACCCCAGGCCGGGTCGATGAACACGGCATCCTCGGTGAAGAACTCGCCGAGCGCGTCCCAGCCAAGTTCGCCACGCTCGATGCGGTCACGCGTCTCGACGAGCCTCGCGTAGGCCGCTCTCATCTCTGCTTCCGGGTACGCCATGGATCTGCTCGCCTCCACAGGACCCACACGGGTCCGAACTCGGGTTTCGGGTCAAGCGAAAGTGCCCGCCGCCGGCGCGGGCGCGGGCGCGACTCAGCCCATGTGGAAGAAGACGGCCTTGTTGCCTTCGGGATCGCGGAAGTAGCCGCCGTAGAAGGTCGGCATGCGTGCCCCGGGGGCGCCGTCGTCGGTGGCGCCGAGCTTCAGCGCGCGCGCGTACAGCACATCGACGTTCTCGCGGGAGCCCGCCGGGAAGGCCACCATGTTGCCATTGCCCGGCGAAGCGGGCCGCGTGGTGTCGTGCGGCGTACACACCGCAAGCATCGGCTTGCCGAAGCCCTCGCCGACAAAGGCGATCCGGCCGAGGTCCATCAGCACTTTCGCGCCGAGCGGTTCGAGCAGTCCTGACCAGAAAGCCTTGGCCTTCTCCATGTCCCGAGTCCCGATGGTGACGTAACCGATCATCTCGATTCCTCCCGCGGGCTGCCTAACCCGCCCGCCGCGCGAACGCGAAGACCGCCACGGCCGGTGGTCCGAGCCGCGCTACGGCTGCTCGCCTCGTAGCGGTCGCCGCCGCGAGCCGAGAGCGCCTCGCGAACGACCGCCCGAACCACGTCACGAATTTCTCGGGCCGGGACGTTCCATCGGCGACGACTAGACCACCTCGCGGTCGGTGGCCCGAGCCGCGCCACGGCTGCTCGCCTCGTAGCGGTCGCCCACACGAACCGAGACCGCCACGGCCGGCGGCCCGGGCCCCGCTACGGCTCGTCGTCGGAGGTCGGGTGCTCGGGAGACGCCGCCCGGCGAGGCGTGCTGCGGCGTGGGGCCGGCGGCGGAGAGTCGCGCTCAGCCAGCAGGCGATCGACCTTCATGCTCAGATTGACGAGGCTCCCCTGAACGGCGTCGAGCTTGGCCTGAAGTCGCGTCAGATCGCTCTTCGAGGGCAGATTGAGCGCTCCCAGAATCATCTGCATGTTGCGATCCATCCGCCCCTTGGTCTCGGCGGCTCGCTGCAATGCCGCGGCCAGCGCGGCCATGAGGCGCGGGTTCATCAGGATCTGCTCGGCGAAGGCACCGAGTCGCTCTTCGCCGGCGCCGTAGAGCCACTGGAAGAGATCGAACGACTTGCGCGTCTCGGCCATCCATTTTCCCCGCGCCGGCGCCGCCCGAACTGCTGGACCGGCCGCCGGGCCTTCCCTACAGTGCCGCCGACCGGGGTCAAGGTGGACGGGCTGGCACGAATCATCGGCGCGGTGAGCGGACTCACTTTGGTCGCCCCCGAACTGGATGCCGCCAGCACGATCGCTACCGGCCTCGGCATCCTGCTGACCTGCGCGATCGTCACGCGGATCCTCGCGGTGCAGCGCGGGCGCAGCGCCGGGCTCTGGTTCGCGGGCGGACTCCTGACCGGCTTCGTCGCGGTGACCCTGCTGCTGATCCTCGATCGCGATCAAGGCTGAGGCCGTCGCACCTCGGCCACCACCACCGCGATCGCGATGCCGGCGCCGTGAGTCAGCGAGAGCGCGAAGCCCGCGATCCCGGCGCGCTCTGCTGTCGCCAGTGCGCGGCCGTGCAGCCGGATGGACGGCGACTGGCCCGCCACGCGCACGACCTCGATCTCGTGCCAGCCGGCGCGTTGCCCCGGGCCCGTGCCGAGTGCCTTCATCACCGCTTCCTTGGCGGCGAAGCGTGCGGCGTAGCTCTCGGCGCGCAAGCGAGGATTGCGCCCCTCGCACCAGGCCCGCTCGCCCTCGGTGAAGACGCGCGCCGCAAATCGCGCGCCCCAACGCGCCCCGAGCGCACGCTCGAGGCGCGCGATCTCGGTGACGTCCACCCCGGTTACGAGCGCCATCGAACCCTCCGCATCGCCGGGGCCGGGGCCGGGCCTGCGACTTCGGTGGGGTCTTCCGCCCTGGTCACGCGCGCCATCGACGCTTCAGCAGGCGCCGCAGGCATGGCAGGTCGCGACGTCGCAGGGCGCCGTCTCGCGCTCGAGTTTTGCCTTGCGCCACTCGGCCTGGAGGTAGCGCTTGTCGAAGCCGTGGTCGATGAACTCCCAGGGCAGCGTCTCGTCGAGCGGAATCCGTCGCTCGACCCACCACGAGGGCGGCGGACCCGCGTCCGCGTCCCGACCGTGCCGGCTCGCCGCCTCGCGGGCGCGCAGCACCGCCCAAGGACGCCCGCCGGCCCGGTGGACCTCCTCGATGATGTCGCCCACGCGGCGGTCACCACGCGAGAGCAGCGTCTGCCAGTAGGCATCTCGCGGCGATTCGATATCGACCTGCGCGCCGGGGATGGCGGCGACTTGCCGCCGCAGCAGGCGGACCCGTTCGCGCAGCAAGGCGAGCGGCGCCATCGGTTCCCACTGAAAAGGCGTCTGGGGCTTGGGCACGAAGGGATTGATCGAGAGCTTGATGCGCCCCACCCCGCCCGGCAGGCGCTCGCGGATGCGGCCGGCGAGACGGGCGATCGCCGCGACGTCGTCGTCGGTCTCGGTCGGCAGCCCGATCATCGAGTAGAGCTTTAGTGCCTTGACACCACCGCCAGCGATCAGCTCGGCAGCCCGCAGGATCTCCTCCTCGGTCAGGTTTTTATTGAGTACGCGACGCAGCCGTTCCGAGCCGGCCTCTGGCGCGACCGTCACCGAGCGTGTCTTGCCGGCACCGAGAGCGCGCGCCAGCTCGGGGCTCACCAGATCGGCCTTGAGCGAGGACGGCGAGGCCCGCCCGCCGCGCTCGGAAATCTCGCGGCAGAGTGCCGCGATGCCGGGCTGGCTCGCCATCTCGGCGCCGACCAGGCCGACGGTCGGGCGCTGGGGCAAGGCGTCCTCGAGCACGGTGCGGCGCAGCGAGTCGGCACTGCGATGGCGCACCGGCCGGTACATGAAGCCCGCCGCGCAGAAGCGGCAGCCCCACTCGCAGCCACGGCTCGCCTCGACCAGCATCATATCGCCGAAGACCGCTTCGGCCGCCAGAATCCGGGTCTGGGTCGGGGCGTCGTCGAGCCGCCCGACCCAGCGGCGCTTGACGCGAAACCCATTCGCACCGTCAGCGTCGCCCTCGGGCCGGTGCCACGCGGGGATGTACGCCCCCTCGATGCCGGCACTCGCTTCGAGCAGCGCCTCGCGGCCAGCCTCGGCGCCGCCCACCGCACGCAGCACTGCGAGCCATTCGGGAAGCATCTCCTCGGCCTCGCCGATCAAGAAGAGATCGACGAAGGGCGCGAGCGGCTCGGGATTCAAGAAAATGGCGGGACCGCCGGCCACGATCAGCGGATGGCGCCGATCGCGCTCGGCCGCCCGTAGCGGCAGGCCCGCCGCGGCCAGCATATCGAGCACGTGCACATAGTCGGCCTCGAACGAGATCGAGAAAGCGAGGATCGGGAAAGCGTCGAGCGGGAGTTCGCGCTCGAAGGACGCCGGGCGCATCTGCGGGCCAGCGTCGGGAAGGAAAGCGCGGTCCACCGCGACCTGCTGGCGCGCGAGCAGATCGGCCACCGCCTGGAATCCGAGGTTCGCCATCGCCACCGGGTAGACGTTCGGGTAGGCGAGGCAGACAGACAGGTCGGAGGTCGCCGGCGGGGCGCAACCGAGCCGTAGCTCGGCCGCCCGGCGCGCCCGGTCCCGCGCCCGCTGTTCGCGATGGCCCTGCACGCCCCCCGGCTAGCACCGCGGTCGAGCCGCCGCCCCGCTCCAGCCGAGACGGGGGAACCACGAGCCCCGAATCGGTCTCCGCCACCCGCATTCGACTCGAGGCGATCCCGCAACCGGACCGTGGGTCTTCCAGCCCGGCGGCAGGCCAGCAGGATCTCGGGGATGACGCCGCAGATCGCCGCCGGTCCACGAGGGCCGCGCCGCGCGAACCCTGTGCCGCACGTCGGCGCGGCCCGCCATCGCTGAGTTCGGGTGGCACTGCTGTGTGAGATTCGGTCCATGACCAAGGAAGTCACTCTCCGCCAGGTCGGTGGTTCCGTGAGTGCGACGCTCCCCTAGGGCATGGCCGATCGCCTGCGCTTGGAGGCCGGCGACCGTGTGCTCGCGATCGAGACGGACCGCGGCATCCTCCTCACGCCCTACGACCCCGAGGCCGAACGCGCCCTGAAGGTCGCCGCGAGAGCTGCAACCAAATACCGCAACGCACTCCGCGCGCTGGCGAAGTAGCCCGTTCCCAACCGGCGATCCGAACCCAGGTGGCTCGGAGGGCTCGTCGTGGATGCAATCCACAGCGACCAACTTCCCGAACACGGCGGCCTGCCAAGCGTGCGCGACGAATACGCCCTCGAATCGGGCCTCGCCAGACCGCGGCGGGTCCGGTTCCTCGCCATGGTGACGTTCCTCGGCATCAACGGCGTCGAGTTCGAGGCGTCAGATGCCGACGCGGTGGTGGCGATGCTCGCACCGGCAGACGGCACCGCGTCAGAGGGCGAATGGGCAACATGGATTCGAGCGCACACCCGCCGCGGGCGGTGACTCCCGGCAAGCCGGCTCTCCGTCGGCCCCCTGTCCTCCGTGTCGCCTGCCCAGTCGGTCAGTAGCGACCGGCCTGCTGCGCGACGTAGCGATCCAGCGTCTTGAGGAACCGCCCGGGCGTACTCGACTCGCGCCTGAGCTCCTGCCCGGCCTCCAACGCGCGCGGAGACAGCGTCTTCGCGACGAGGTCGCGGGCCTTGGCCAAATTCCCGTCCCACATGCCGCCGTCTGCCGCCGCGAGGTTAGAGAGGGCATAGGCCACGACGGGCAGTTGCGGCACGCCTTGACCTTGGTCATACATCAATCAGAGGTTATACTGGGCTGACGCATCGCCCGGCTCGGCGGCCTTGCGGTACCACGCGACCTCGGGGGCTGGTGCCACCTGCTCTGGATCCTCTTGAGCGTTTGGCATCGGTGAGCACGCGGCCAGCAGGCTCATCCCAGCCATGGCTTGCGCCCCCACGAGGATCTTCAGCGACAGACATCCCCATACCTGGAGCTTGACAGCATTCATCGTCGGTGTTCCCTCGGCTCCGGTCGGCGATTTACCGGCGATATCCCGGCTGGAAGCGGTGCCCCCAGGCTGAAAACCTATCTCGCGCTTGGCGTCGCAGAGCAAGTCGCTCGATGCGCCGGGCGACCCCGGGACCGCCCGACGCGAGGATCGGGACGGCGGTCGGAGGCGGTCATGCCCGCAACACCTTGCCGTCGGATGCGCGGGGAACTGAGGAGCGCCCGACCGAGGGAATGCGCGGGTGTCGGGAGACTCCCGAGCGCGAGCTTGGCCAGAGAGACGGCGGCTGCAACCCGCCTCCGGCGAACGGAGAGCAGCGCGCGAAACCGCGCCGAGCTTGGGGGCCAGCCCCTACCCTTCGACCCCGTGCCTATTATTGCCTTGAACGAGGACGGCCCGCCGGGCTCTCACCCGGCGGGCCGCGCCACCCCCTCACCGAGCAGGGCTCGGTTCAGTCGGCCTGCTTGCGCAGGAAGGTCGGGATGTCGTAGTCGGCCTCGTCGTCTTCGAGGGGCCGCAGCGCGGGCTCGTTGCTGGAGTCGCGCTCGACGGTGTCATGCGCCGTGTTGTGGAACTTCGGGACGCCGTTCTCGTCCTCGATCGTGCCCATGCGGACCACCTTGCGGCCGACCGCGGCGGCGGCACGCGCCCAGCCCGAGGGGGCCTTGGCGGACGGGGCCGACGAGAGCGGGGACGGGGCGGGACCGCGGCGGAGGTCGGGACGCGGTGCCACGGGTGCCGGTGCCGTAGCCGCAGGCGGCGTCGCGGCGCGGGGGCGCAGCAGTTCCTGCGCGGTCGGCAGAGCGGCGCGGGCCTCCTCGCCGAAACCCGTGGCGATCACGGTGATGCGGATCTTGTCGCCCATCGTCTCGTCGATCACGGCACCGAAGATGATGTTTGCCTCCTCGTGCGCCTCCTCCTGGATCAGCGTCGCCGCGTCATTGACCTCGCTCAAGGAGAGGTCGCTACCGCCGGTGATGTTGATCAGCACGCCGCGCGCGCCCTGGATCGAGACGTCGTCGAGCAGCGGCGACGAGATCGCGCGCTGCGCCGCCTCGATGGCGCGGTTCTCGCCCTCGGCCATGGCCGCACCCATCATCGCCATGCCCATCTCGCTCATGATCGTGCGCACGTCGGCAAAATCGAGATTGATCAGGCCATCGACACTGATCAGGTCCGAGATGCCGCGCACCGCCTGCAGGAGCACGTCGTCGGCGCGGCGGAAAGCCTCCAGACTCGGCATGTTGCGGCTCGCCACCGAGAGCAGACGCTGGTTGGGGATGGTGATCAACGCATCGACGTTGGGCTTCAGCGCGAGGATCCCCTCCTCGGCCTGGGCCATGCGACGGCGGCCCTCGAAGAGGAAGGGCTTGGTCACCACACCGACCGTCAACGCGCCGACCTCGCGCGCGATGCCGGCGATGACCGGCGCAGCGCCGGTTCCGGTGCCACCGCCCATGCCCGCCGTGACGAAGACCATGTCGGCGCCCGAGAGAAGGTCGCGCAGCATGTCGGCGTCCTCGAGCGCTGCTTCGCGCCCGGTCGCCGGCCGCGCCCCGGCCCCGAGTCCCTTGGTGATCTCGTTCCCCAGCTGGACCTTGACCGTGGCCAGGCTGCGCCCAAGCGCCTGCCCGTCGGTATTGGCCGCGAGAAAATCCACGCCGCCCATACCCGCCTGTATCATGGTATTGACGGCGTTTCCACCACCGCCCCCCACACCCACGACCTTGATCCTCGCGCCTTCCATCGTGCCGCCGAACGCCCCGCTCATCGCCACCTCCACATCTTCCGTGCACTCTCTCCCCGAGTCGGTGCTCAGAAGAACTCCCTCAGCCAATCCCCCATGCGGTTGCGGAATCGCGTGACCACGCCCGCCGGCAATCCATCCGGCAGCTCGAAGTCATCCGATTCCTCACCCGCCAACTCCAGTAAACCGATCGCCGTGGCCCACATCGGGCCAGATACGACGTCGCCAACGCCGGCAATCCGATGCGGCTCTCCGAGCCGTACCGGGAGCCGGAATACCTTTTCACCAAGCTCAACCAGCCCGGGCAGCGACGCGCTGCCCCCGGTCAACACCACCCCCGCAGGCAGGGCGCCGATCAGATCGCTCTCTTCGAGCCGCTCGCGGACGAGCGACAGGATCTCCTCGGCACGTGGCTCGATGATCTCGGCCAGCACCTGGCGCGAGAGCATGCGCGGCTCGTGCCCGCCAATGCCGTTGACCTCGATGTGCTCGCCGGCGCGAACCGCCGCCGCAAGCGCGTGCCCGTGGCGCAGCTTGATCCGCTCGGCCTCGGTCCCGGTCGTGCGCAGACCGGTGGCGATGTCGCCGGTGACGTGGCCGCCGCCAAGGCCGACCACCGAGACGCGGCGCACCGCTCCGCCACGCACCGCGACGATCTCGGTCGTGCCGCCACCGATGTCGACCATCACCGCGCCGATTTCCCGTTCCTCGGGTGTCAAGACCGCATGCGCCGAAGCGATCGGCGCCACCACCACCTGCGAGGCTTCGAGGCCCGCCCGGTTGCAGCAACGCACCAGATTCTGCACCGCACCACGGGCCGCGGTCAGCACGTGGGCACGCACTTCGAGCCGGACGCCGGTCATGCCGTAGGGATCGCGGATCCCTGCTTGACCATCGACGACGTAGTCCTGGGGCAGGACGTGCACGACCTCGCGGTCCTCCGGCACGGCCACCGCACGGGCCACAGCATGCACCCGATCGATGTCCTCGAGATCCACCTCGTGGCGGTGAATCGGGGTCATGCCCGACGTGTCGAGGCTGCGGATGTGGCTCCCGCCGAGCGCGACCAGCACCGCGCGGATGTTGCAATCGGCCATGCGCTCGGCCTCGCGCACCGCACTCTCGATCGAATGCACCGTCGCTTCGATATTGACGACCGCGCCGCGGCGCAGGCCGCGCGACGGCGCGGTGCCCACGCCGGTGATGCGCGGAGTTCCCGCCACCCGTTGGGCCACCAGCACCGCCGTGCGGTGGGTGCCCACGTCGAGGGCGACGGTGATCTCCGCGCGGGAGGCCACCTAGGCAGCCCTCCGCGCGGTCTTGCCCGGCGGAGCGGGTTTGGCCCAGCGCACGACCGCAGTACGACCGTCCAGCAGCGCGACCGAGCCCCGCCGCGCCGGCGTGCTCGAATCGTCGGCGGCATCCAGTGCGGCTTCGCGCACGATGCGGCGCAGCAAGGCGAGCTTGCCGGGGAAACCCCGCCAGCCGAGTTCGATCCTGAGCCGGCCGTCTTCGCTGAAGAGCGTCACGCGCGGCTCGCGCCCAGCCGCATCAAGTGCGACTTCCGAGATCGGCAACCCGGCCGCGCCGCCGTCGATTTCGCGGGCGAGTTCGAGCACGTGCTCGAGTTCCGAGGGCCGGGGCAAGGCCGGCTCGCGATCAGCGGGCCCGGCGAGCGTGACGATCGGCAGCGCCGGATCCGGCTCGGCAACCTGACCGAGTACCGAACCGTCAGCGGCGACGAGGTGAAAACGATGCCCGGCATGGAGCAGGGCCGCGCCCTCGCGTTCTTCGATCGTGACCCGCAGGCGGCCAGGCAGCTCGCGCTCGACCCGCGCCGCGGCGATCTCGGGACGGGCTCGAAGGCGCGCGGCAAGCGCGTCGCGATCGACCCGCCAGATGCTTCGGCCTTCCTCCACCACGCCCAACCACCCCTCAACCACCGCCGCCGACAACCGGCGCGCGCCGACCACCTGTACTTCGCGCACCGCGAAGTAGCGATGGTCGAGGCAATAGCGCAGAAGCGGGACCGAAGTAAAGAAGAGAGCGACGACGACGCCACCCCAGAGGAGATGGCGCGGCTCGCGCAACGACGCGGCCAAGCCCTTGAACCGACCCTCCCAGGTCTCCGCGCGCAAGAGAGCGTGACTCTCGCGGCGCGTGGCCGGTCGGACCCGACGCTGGCGATGCCCCTTCCCCTCCATCCTCCCCCTCATCCACCCGCGGCCACCGCGGCGCGTCCCGCGAGCGACCAGCGTATGGCCTCCCGCGTCCCCGTCGCGACCTTCCTCGTCTGTTCGAGGCCGGCCCGACGGCGCTCGGTTGTTTTTGCAGGGACGGCGGGCGATGGCAAGCGTTTACGAGCAGGAACCGGTCGCCCAGCGCTCGCCCGCCCGCCGCCGCCCGGGACGCGCGCGAGGTCTGCCGCCTTCGCGCGCAGAGTCGGACGGCTCGCGCGCCCTGCACGGCTCGGGCGAGCGCAAACCCGCGGTCTTGAGGCGGGTCGCCTCGCGGTCACGCGGTCAGGCCGCCGTCAGCGGCGGGTCTCGCGTACCGTGAGCTCGGCCCGGTCAAGCAAAATCTCGATCAGGTCGTCGAACTCGATGCCGGCGTGGCGCGCCATGGCCGGGTACCAGCCGAGTTCGTGCAGGCCGGGGAGCGTGTTGCACTCCAGCACCGCCGCCCAGCCATCGGACCGCACGCGCAGATCGACCCGGCTGTAAGCGCCGGCGTCGAGCGCCCCGTGGGCCCGCTCGGCGATCGCCAGCACGGCCGCGTAGTTGTCGCCGAGGGGCGCAGGCAGCACGAAGCGCTCGCGTCCGGGCGTGTACTTCACCTCCCATGTGTGGAAGTCGTCGCCCAGCGCCTCGACCTCCATCGCCGCGAGCGCGCGACCGTCGAGCAGCGCCACCGTGACCTCGCGCCCGGCGACGTACTCCTCGACCAACACATCGCCGTCGAAGCCACGCGCCGCCACGCAGGCTGCGGGGAAAGCCCTGGCCTCGCGGACGATGACGACGCCGTTGCTCGAGCCCTCGCCGCGCGGCTTGACCACGCACGGCAGCGGCATATCGGCGGGCATCTGCACATCGTCGCCCCGCAGCAGCGCCCCGATCGCGACCGGCACGCCGGCAGCAGCCATGATCTGTCGGGCGCGCCATTTGTCCATGCAGAGCGCGCTCGCCAGAACGCCAGCCCCGGTATAGGGCAGGCCGATCATCTCGAACACGCCCTGCACGCAGCCATCCTCGCCGTAGCGACCGTGCAGGGCGTTGAAGATCACCGCCGCGCCGGCGGCGACGAGACGGGTGGGCAGGTCGCGATCGGCCGGGATCTCGACCACGGCGTAACCGCGTCGGCGCAGCGCGGCCGCGACGGCTTGCCCGCTGCGCTCCGAGATCTCGCGCTCGGAGGAGAGCCCGCCCAGCACGACGCCCACCCGACGCTGCCGCCAGCGGCCCTCGGGCCGGAGCACGCCTCCACCCGGCGTGCTCACCGCGCCACCGCGCCGGCAGCCGTGCACGGGAGGATCGGCGTGACGCTCGGCGGACGACTCATCGGACCACCCGCAGGGGCGCGCCGGCACCTGCGGCAAGACATTCGAGCACGCGATCGCCCTCGCGGATGATGTCGCCCGCGCCGAGCAGCAACACCAGATCGCCCTCGCGCGCGCTGGCCGCGATGGCCTCGGCAAGCGCCGTGCGCGGGCCGACGAAACGCACGTCGGCATGACCCCGCGCCCGCAGCGCGCGCGCCAGCGACTCGCCGTCGGCACCCTCGATCGGATCTTCGCCGGCCGCATAGACGTCGGTCAGGAAGAGCACGTCGACCGCGTCGAAAGCGCCGCGGACGTCCTCGAAGAGACCGCGCGTGCGGGTGTAGCGGTGGGGCTGGAAGGCCGCGACGATACGCCGGCCAAGGCCCTCGCGCGCCGCCCGCAGCGTGGCGCGAACTTCCTCGGGGTGATGGCCGTAATCGTCGATCACCAGCACGCCGGCCACCTCGCCCCGGACCTCGAAGCGGCGGTGGATGCCCCCGAAAGCGGCCAGCGCCCGGATCGCCACGGCCGGCTCGACGCCGATCTCGCGCGCCGCCGCGATCGCCGCGAGCGCGTTCTGGGCGACGTGCCGGCCGGGCATCCCGATCGTCACCCGGCCGACCGGGGCGCCATCGATCACGAGATCGAACCGGGTCTCGAAACCTTCGACCACGACGTCGCGCGCCGCCACCTGGGCGTCCGAGGTGAGTCCGAAGGTGACGTGACGCTTGCGCAGTCGCGGCAGGATGCCGCGCACGCGCGAGTTGTCGATCCCAAGAATCGCCGCGCCATAGAACGGCACGCGGTTGGCAAACTCGACGTAGCCGTCGATCGAGGCCTCGAGACTGCCCCAATGGTCGAGGTGCTCGGGGTCGATGTTGGTGATGACCGCGATGGTCGGCGTCAGGAGCAAAAAAGTGCCGTCGCTCTCGTCGGCCTCGGCCACCAGCAGTTCGCCGGCGCCACGGTGCGCGTTGCTGCCGAGCGAATGGACGCGGCCACCGATCACCGCCGTGGCGTCGTGCCCGGCCGCGTGCAGGATCGCCGCCAGCATCGACGAGGTCGTCGTCTTGCCGTGCGTGCCGGCCACCGCGAGGCCGGTCTTCATGCGCATGAGTTCGGCCAGCATCTCGGCGCGCGGCAGAATCGGGATCCCCAGATCGCGCGCTCGTGCCACCTCCGGGTTGGAGAACCGCACCGCCGACGAGAGCACGACCGCCTCGGCGTCCTCGGGGAGAGTGGCGCCGTCGTGGCCGTAGGAGATGCGCGCGCCGAGCGTCTCGAGCCGGGCGGTGAGTTCACTGCGCGCAAGATCCGAACCCGAAACCTCGAACCCGAGATCGAGCAGGACCTCGGCAAGGCCGCTCATCCCGATGCCGCCGAGACCGACGAAGTGGATCCGGTGTTGCCTCAGCACCGGGGCCGCATAACACCGGGGCACCCGGCCGCGCACGAGGGGCGTCCGTGTCCACGGTGCACGGCGACGACCCCGAGGCGCAACGTCCTGCCCGCCTGCGGCAGAGTTCTACGGGCGCCCGCGGCACGTGACGGCGACTGCGAGGTGCAACATCCCTCCGCCCGCGCCAAATCCCTCAGGGCTCAGCGGTGCGTTACGACGACCGCGAGGCGCAACGTCCCTTCGCCCGCGACAGACCTCTACCGGCGTCCGTGTCCGCGGCGGGCGGCGACGACCGCGAGGCATTCATCTGCCACCCGCGCGGCGGCGTCGGGCCGGCCCAGGGCACGGGCCTGGACGCGCATCGCAGCGAGCTGCGCCGGCTGCGTGACCAGCTCGACGAGTTGCCGCGCGAGACCGCTCTCGTCGAGTTCGGGATCGAGGATCATCCGGGCGGCACCCGCCGCCACCAGCGCCTCGGCATTGATGCGCTGGTGGTCCCCGGCCGCATGGGGATAGGGCACCAGAAGAGCGGCAACACCGAGGGCCGTGAGTTCGGCGAGCGTCGTCGCCCCGGCCCGGCAGACCACCAGATCGGCCCAGGCGTAGGCCTCTGCCATATCGTCGATGAAGGGCGTGACCCGCGCCTCGACCCCGGCGTCGCGGTAGTGCCGGCTCACTCTCTCGCAGTCCGCAGCACCGCCCTGATGCAGGACCTCGATCGACAAACGCGCCCGCGCGACCGCACCCGGAACGATGTCGTTGAGCCGGCGGGCCCCCGCGCTGCCGCCAAAAACCAGCAGCCGCAGCGCGACCGCGGCGCGGCGCTCGACGGCGGACGGGACAAGCGACCAGCGCACCGGATTCCCGGTGAGGACCGCGCGCGTGCCGAGCGTCGTGACCGTGCCGGGGAAGCTCACGCACACCCGCTGCGCCAGCGGTGCGAGCCCGCGCGTCACCCAGCCCGGCGCGGCGTTCTGCTCCATCAGCACCACCGGCACCCGGCCGAGCCGGGCCGCGACAATCGCCGGAAAAGCGGCGTAGCCCCCCACACCGACAGCCAGCTCGGGACGGAACGCGCGGCGGATCCGCACGCTGCGTCCGAGCGCGGGCACGACCCGCGCCAGTGCCGCGGCAGCACCGAGCGCGCCCTGGCCACGCACGCCGCCCACGTCGAGCAGCTCGACCGGATACCCGGCGCGCGGCACCGCCTCCCGTTCGATGCCGCGCCGGCTCCCAACAAACATGACTTCGCGCACGCCGCGCCGCCGCAGCTCGTCGGCAAGCGCGATTCCGGGAAAGAGATGCCCGCCCGTGCCGCCACCGGCGATCAGCACGCGCTCAGGCACATCTCCCACTCAGCGACTCTCCCGCGACAGGCTGAGCAGGACGCCGACGATAGCCCCCGTGACGATCGTCGATGAGCCCCCGTAGCTCAGGAAAGGCAACGGCAGCCCCTTGGTCGGCAGCAATCCCGTCACCACCCCAAGATTCAGCACCGCCTGGCCGACCAGCAGAACCGTGAGCCCGAGCCCGAGCAGCATCGCGAAGCGATCCCGGCCGCGCAGTCCGATCCGCACCCCGCGCGCCGCAATGAGCCCGAAGAGCCCCAGAACGACGAGACAGCCCGCGGCACCGATCGCCTCTGCGGTCAAGGCGAAAATAAAATCAGTGTGTCCCTCGGGCAGATAGAAGAGCTTCTGCCGCCCCCCACCGAGGCCGCTCCCGATCGCTCCCCCGTTGCCGAAGGCGAGGAAGGATTGCACGAGCTGGAACCCCTTGCCGCGCGGGTCGCTGAACGGATCGAGGAAACCCACCACGCGCGCCGCCCGGTACGGCGACGACCAGATCGCCAAAGCCGCCGGCGGCAAGATCAGCAAACCCAGACCGAAGACGTGCAGCGGCCGCGCCCCGGCCAGCACCAGCATGGCCAGCGTCACCAGGGTGAGCACGGCCGCAGCACCGAAGTCGGGCTCGGCGAGCAGCAACACCACCGGCACCCCGAGAGCGACCAGATGCGGCAGCACACCCCAGCCAAAGCTCTGGAGTCGTTCCTGCTTGCGCGTCAACGAATGCGCCAGGTAGAGCACGAAGATCGGCTTCATGAGTTCCGAGGGCTCGAAGACGAAGACCCCGAGATCGAGCCAGCGCTGGGCGCCGCCGCGGCGCACGCCGAGCCCGGGCACGAGGACGGCGACCAGTAGCACGAGCCCGAGCCCAAGTGCGGGATAGGCGAGTCGGCGCCATGCCCACGAGGGTGTCCAACTCGCACCGGCAGCGACCGCTGCCGCGAGCAGGACGAAGACGAACTGGCGACGAACCAGCGCGAAGGCGTCGCCAAAACGCTCGCGGCCGAGGAAATAGCCCGCATCGAGCAACATCACGAGACCAAGCACGGCCAGCGTGGCGACCGCGCCGAGGAGGACCCGGTCGATCCGCCGTGACGCCGAGAACACCGGCCTCTGCGTGACGCCCTCGAGCACCCTTGCTGAATCCAATCCCGCAAATGTCTTCACGAGCCCGCCCCTCCCCGCACCAATTCCGCGAAGCGATCGCCCCGCTCGGCGTAGTCCCGAAACTGGTCCTGACTGGCGCAGCCGGGCGAGAGCAGCACGGTGTCACCCGGCCGCGCCAGCCCGATCGCTTCGGCGACCGCGTCGTCAAACCCGATATGGCGCCGCGTCTCCACCGCTCCCGACCATGCCTCGGCCAGCATCGCTGCGGCCTCGCCATAGACCACGACGCAGCGGGCGCGGCGCGCGAGCTCGGGCCCGAGTGCGGCGAAGTCGCCCCCCTTGGCCCGCCCACCCGCGAGCAGCACGAGATGGCCGGGGACAGTGCCCTCGATCGCCCGCTCGAGCGCGCCGAGATTGGTTCCCTTCGAATCGTCGACAAAGGTGATGCCGTCGCGCCGCGCCACCACACGCATCCGGTGGGCCAGTCCGTCAAAATCGTCGAGCACTGATTGTATCGCCGCCACCGAGGCGCCCCCCGCCCGTGCGCACAGGGCCGCCGCCATCGCGTTCTCGACGTTATGCGGCCCGGCGAGCGGAAAGCGCGCGAGGGAGAGGTGGTCGCTCGGCCCCTCGGGTCCATCCACGCGAAAACCGTCGCCCTCGGGGACGGCCCCCGGACCGTCACTCGTGCCCGCGCCAAAGGTGACGACACGCGCCGCGAGCGCGCCGACGAGTGCCGCGACGCGCGCATCATCCCGTGCCAGCACGGCGACGTCGTCGCGCTGCTGGTGGGCGAAGAGGCGGGCCTTGACCGCCAGGTAGGTCGCGAGGTCGCCGTGGCGATCGAGATGGTCGGGCGTCACGTTGAGGAGTGCGGCCACGCGCGGATGAAACGTTTGCGCCCACTCGAGCTGGAAGCTCGAGATCTCGGCCACCACCGGCCCCACCCAGCCCGCGGCCTCGATCAACGGCCGCCCGAGGTTGCCGCCGACAAAGGGCGCCTGACCGCTGGCGCGCAACATGTCGCCGACCAGCGTCGTCGTCGTGCTCTTGCCGTTGGTGCCGGTGATGGCGAGCAGGGGCCCGGCGAGGGCCGCGGCCGCGAGATCGATCTCGGCCACGACCGCCACCCCGGCGCGCTGCGCCCGCGCAAGCACGGGATGCGACGCCGCAACGCCCGGGCTCGGAACGACCACATCACAGCCCGCCAGCAGATCCGCCGCTTCGCCCTCGGGCACGAACTCCACGCCAAGCATCTCGAGCTGCCGGCGCGCCGGGTTTGTCGCGGTCTCGGGCAGCACCCGATCGACCACCCGCACCCGCGCGCCGGCTCCCGCCAGCCGCTCGGCCACGGCCGAGCCCGTCCGGCCGAAGCCGAGGACCAGCACGACGGAACCTGCGAGCGACTCGATGTCGGGGGGCACGCCTCTGCTCACCTCAGTTTGAGCGTCGCCAGCGAGAGCAACGCGCAGATGGCCGCAATGATCCAGGCCCGGACGATGATCTGCGGCTCGGGCCAGCCCAGCAACTCGAAATGGTGGTGCAGCGGCGCCATGCGGAAGACCCGCCGCCGACGAGTTTTGTAGGACGCGACCTGCACCATCACCGAGAGCGCCTCGGCGACGAACACGAAGCCGAGCAGGGGCAGCACGAGGGCCTGCTTGCTGGCCAGAGCCACCACGCCGAGCGCGGCACCGAGCGAGAGCGAGCCGACATCGCCCATGAACATCTGCGCCGGATAG
>SXGT01003847.1_pt1 | contig 33783 bp, 26 predicted proteins | sample 3176221 | NCBI WGS metagenome assembly SXGT01 (sample SAMN11356862, study PRJNA531348) | freshwater metagenome | isolation source: freshwater sample F1-120 | place: China: Fuxian Lake, Yuxi | collected 2017-12-25 | reverse complement strand
CAACCTCGCCGAATTTTCCCCTAACAATGCTTTTAGGCCGTTCTGCAGCGAACGCTGTAAAATGGTCGATTTCGGCGCTTGGGCGAATGGCGAATACGCCATTCCCGTGCCGATTAGCAGCGATGATTTAGACGAGTTATCGCGATGAGCAGATCGATTTCACCCGTCTGCGGCATGGTGGGAATCTTTGCCCGGTGTTTGGCTCGCGGGGAAAAGTTTGTGAGGATCTGGTCGTAGGCGCTATCACCCAAAGTGGCGCGGGTATCACCTCCACCGCAGACCAGCGCCATATGGATACCCAATTGTTTGGTGCCCCATTCGAGAAGCGAATCGTAGAGGTACGTCGCGGTGTCTGCGAACGCGGTGAAAACGAGAACTTTCTGGTTCGGCTCGCCGAGCTTGTTGGTAGTGGGCTTGGCGACTTTGGCGGCGATGAGCTTCTTGAGCTCCGCAAGCTTGGCGTCAGTCTCAGGAGTGACATCCTGCGCTGCGTTGAAAAGAATACGAAGCTGGTCCTTGTCCTTCTTGAGATCTTTCAACCAGTTCTTCCCGTGATCCAGCTCCAAGTGGTCGAGCCGGTATTTGAATTTGCCGCCGACCAGCATTGCATCTTCGAGGTCTTCATCGTGTCCTGGATCGTCGAGCTCGAGTTCCACTTCCTCGGCCTCAGAGTTCTGATTGGGAATCGACTGGTAGTTCTTAATCTTCAATTCCAATCCTTCGATTTTGGCGATGGTCCTCTCCATCGTGATTTCAAACGACTTCACGGAACTTTCTAGACGCTTGAGAAAATTCACCTTCATCATGGCGATGAGAAATGTTTCGCGATCGGCCTGAGTGAAAGGATCGCGGGTTGGCGTCTGGTAGACGGCCTTGAACTCTTCTTTGACATATTTTGAGGGATTAAACAGCGAGAGTTTGTAGGCGATGATTTCGTCGTTGAGCTTGTCATAGGAGAGAAAACGTCCACGCAAGTCGATTTCGGGATAAATGGAAACTGGCTTCTCGCGCTTGGGGAACCCTCCTAGCTGCGCGATGGTGGCCTTGTAGTATTTCTGTATGTGCTTTCGCGATCGGGCGATGGTCAACTCGTCGAGGAGTTTGAAGAAGGCGGCATTGAGCTTTTCCAGCAGCTCGCCTGTCTTGCGCTCGGCGCTTTGTTTGCGTGCCCAGAGGGAGAAGACCTTTTGTGCGCTCGTGAGTGTTTCCCTGAGGCTGTGGATGCCGAGAGATTCAGCGAAGGCATCGTCGCGATTCTCGGTGAGGAAATAGAGTTGATTGCGGAGGTCTTTCAGATCGTTGTTGACCGGAGTTGCAGAGAGCAGAAGGACCTTGGTGTGGACCCCAGCTTTGATGATGTCGTCCATGAGCCGCTGGTAACGGCTTTTGCGGATTATGTTTCCCGCCTCGTCGCGTTTGCCAGGGGCGTTGTTGCGGAAGTTGTGTGACTCGTCGATGACGATGAGGTCGTAGTGGCCCCAGTTTAACGTCGCGAGGTTGATGTCGCCGGAGTATCCGGCCTCGCGACTGAGGTCGGTATGGGAGATAACGTCGTAGCGGAAGCGGTCCGAGATAAATGGGTTCAGTAGGCTGTTGGCTCTGTAAACCGTCCAATTGTCGCGCAGCTTCTTCGGACAGAGTACAAGGACACGCTCATTCTTCAGCTCGAAGTATTTCATGACGGCGAGCGCCTCGTATGTCTTACCCAAACCGACGCTGTCCGCGATTATGCAGCCGTTGTGGCGAAGAATTTTGTTGATGGCCCCTTTTGCACCGTCTTTCTGGAACTCGAAGAGTGCTTTCCAGATCTCTGTCTCGAAAAGGCTGGTCTTGCCCAAGTCCGCGTCGGTCTTGCCGGCGTCACCGAGAAATGTCTCAAAGATGTGAAAGAGGGTCTTGTAGTAGATGAATTCTGGCGTGTTGTTCTCGTAGAGTTGCTTGAGGTAATTGAGAACTTCTTGCTTCACGTCCTTCACGAGGGTCTCATTGCTCCAAAGCTCATCGAACCACTGCTTTAGTTCCTGACGGTCGCGGTTGCCATCTACGACGAGGTTCAGTTCAATATTGTTTCCGGCAGTTCCTAGGCCGAGGCCGCGCATGGTGAAGTTGGAACTTCCGAGGATGGCATCCTCCACGCCAGCCGTGGCGACGTGGTACATCTTTCCGTGAAGCAGATTCGTTTGCTTGATGGTCTTGATGTCCACCTTGCGTTCGATCCAGTCAGCGCACTCTTTGGCGACTCGCTTCTGCTGGAGCTTGTTTGCGAGCTCCAGGCCATCGGCGTCGATAATAAAGGACTTCTTCTCGGTCTTGCTCGGATCGAGCCTATTGACGAAGGACGGTTCGCCGAAGAGGAAGTCGAGGTGGTCGATGCGATCGAGGATCTCCTTGAGCGCGTCGTAGGCGTAGATCGTGAAGTAGGCGGAGACGACGGAGAGATTAGAGTTGCTTTGGATTTTCGCCCGCAAGAAGTCGGCGACTGTTCCCCGAGTGTGATTGTCACGCAGGCCAGAGTTACTGGTATTTGTTGGCATGGTCATCGAGCCTTCTTGGTTCCCGTTGGTTTCATTGGCTGAGCAGTTGCCCTAAGGAACCTCTCTAGGTCAGCCGATAGCCGTTTGAGGGATTGCGATGCACGGGAATCGCACCGGCCTCAGCCCAATTGCGAAGCGTGATTGCCTGCTCCGAGCCAATTACGACGCCCCTAGAGACTATCAAAGTCGGCAGGGCGGCGACAGCAGCAGGATTTCGGCTGGAGTCACTGCTAAACGCAGACTGTTCCGCACGATCCCCGACTGGATTGGCGCGAATAGCAGCGCCAGGATTCGTTGCCATTCAGGCAGGTTCGGGCAAGCCGCCTACCGGCTCCGCACCATTGCCGCACGTCTACCGTTCACAGTACCGTTTCAAGAATTGCTGGGTCTTCTTGTCCGCCGGGAATAGTTTGGCGAGGACCTTGTCCCACTCGGCTCCCGACGGGGATGCCGTCCCCGGTATGCCCGGTACACCCGTTCTGTTTGGGAACAGAATCTCCAGCCTTTCGTCCAACTGCCGTTCGGCTGCTGCGATTTCGGCGTTCAGATTGTCCAGGTTCTGGAGGGCGCGAGGATCGTCGGTGTCCACCTTCCGCATCCGAGCTTTCCGCGTATACAGCGGGTCAAGTTGCTTGGCAATTGCGGCGATTTCCTTCGTCGCCGTCGCTCGCTCCGCGGCGTGGGCCGATTTTTGGTCGCGTGCCTCATCCAACTCTGCCGTGCGCGCCTTTGCCATTTCTGCTTCGCGTACCCTAGCCAACTCTGCCGCGTGTGCGGCAATTTTTGCCGGATCCGGTCCAAGCTGGAGGTACTTTCGCAAGGCGTTCGGTGCTAACTCCCGCAAGAAAACAACCTCTGATTCGGTCAGGGCGCGGCTTCGCTGTTGCATTACTTCTGCCAACACGCCCAGCCGAACGAAGTCGTTCCCCCCCTCAAAATCATCGGTGCTTTCTCCTGCGTGGCCGCGGGATTCGTAGAGCACCCGCGACTGCATAAGTGCCCAGCCTTGGGCCGAATCTTCGGGGACTGGCCGGCGACTCTGCCTGATGAAGAACCGGGCAAAAACTCCCAGGGCATCGATCCGGCGTTCGGGAGGCCAGCCAAGACGTTCACCGAGATAGTCAATGAAGGGACCGCATGAGATCACCGCTGCCGCTTGTAGCTCACGTTCCACAAAAATCTCGTTTTCACTCCCACATACAAATAGGAAGTCGCTGGGGGCAAGCGTGATACCCTTGCCGGCGACCAAGGCTGCCTTGATCCTGATGAGGCGATTGCGCTCCTCCAGTGTGAGGACCGACCATCGCTCCTCCATTTTTGCCAGCCGGGCTTTCTGCTCTGCAATTTGTGCTGCAAGATCCACCGCCTTCGCTTCCGATTCTGCCAGTTCGGTAGCCACCTTCTCTCTTGCAGTGGCGGGCTCAGCCGCTGGTCGCGACTGTACGCCAGCCACTCCGCTTGCCGTCACGCTGGGTTGCGGCACTGCCGGGGCCGCCGCCGGCGCTTGCTGCGCGGTGCTGGCCATCTCGGGCGGCTGAGGAGCGTTGGGGCTGACTTGGTTTGGAGGGGAAGCGGGAACTTTCGCCGTGCCGCTACCGCAACCGGCAGCCAGACACAAGCTCACAGCAGAAAAGAGGCGGAGTCGCAAAGCGGCCGGCATGGATGGTCTCCTATTGAGGGAGACGTGCGATTCAGTTGTCGGTCCAGCGCATGAAAAAGGACGCTGGACCAAGTCTGCTCCCGCTACCCCCGCCAAGGGGCGTGTAGAACAGCACCTGGCCAGCGCCCCTTTCGGGGCGCGGCTCAGGCACTGCATCTACACTTGAAAGAACCTTTCGGCTCAGTTGGCGGTATTTGCGGAAAGCAGCACTGACGCTCGCGCGTCGTTCGGATTGTCTTTTTGGCGTTGGTTGAACGCCGCGGCCATCTTGGACCGCTCAACTCCTAAAATGTTTTGGTTGCCGTTCGGCGGGGCCATGAGCCCCAAAAACCCCCCTGCGGCTTTCAGGGGCACAGAACCAGTCTATGCCGGCCAAGGGTGGTATTCCAGTTTACCGCGGCCGGCAGTGTTGGCATCCGGCCTAACTGCGAATCAGCCAACTTGCAGCATTACCGCCGCGGCCTTGCCTTGGTCTCGCTCGGCATAGATTTGCGTCACGTCCGCTGCGGCATGCCCCAGTGTGACCTGCGCCGCTTCCAAGCCGAACCGCTTGCGGATTTCTGTCCCGGCAGAGTGACGCAACTGATTTGGATTCCACACGTTCGCCGCTCGCCACTTGCCAGCCTGCGCAAGTCTCGCCTTCCGCTGGTCCGGTAACTCTTCTTTGGGCTCCCTTCGCAGATCGTCCGGCATACAAAACGCGATTTCGCAGCCGCGGCGGATTGCCTGCCCATAACTGGCGGTCGAATAGCACCGGCCGGAGGATCGTTTTGGTTTGCCCTTTCGATTTGTGCCAGGTCGATTGCCGTACCCGATTGGGGTCACCCGAGCGGCGTGTCTTTCCTTGAGCCGATGCGATTCCGCCTCCACCGGACAAAAGCAGTAGCTGGTTTTGTCTCGGAGCAGATAGGGGCGTAGGACGTCCTGCCCTTTGGGGCCGATGAAGATGACGCGTTCGCGGCCATGATGTTGCGTTTTGTGAGACTCTGGTCGATAGGCCCAAACCTCGGCCGATGTATCGACGTCACAGGGTCGGATCGTGCAAATCTCGCCAGGGCGTGCGCCGGTGAGCCGCTGCAATCGCACCATATCGGCGACGATGGGGGACAGGTGGGGGATCGTTAGATTGACCGTCGTCTCCGCAACCGGCAGAACTGGGGGACATTCGCGGGCCTCAGTTCGTCCCCTTCGCAAGCCGGGGACGGTGGCGAGTGACTGGTAGACGGTGACGGAAAGCAACTCTTGTGAGGCCCCCCAGCGGAACATCCGTTTGATTTCTTCCGCGATATAGTTGATGTAACGCCGGCTCTTTTGCTGGCTTACAAGACGTTGTTGGATCGCCTGCAGCGCGAGGGGGCCAAATTGAACGGCCGGCGAGTGGCCGTACAACTGGGTGACGATGCGTAGGGTAGCCTTCACCCTCAGGATCGTGCCGGTCGGTTCCCCATCCTTCCGATAGTAGGCGGTCGCATGGCGAAGGTAGGCCGCGGCTAGCTCCACCACAGTGAGCCCGGTGGGTGACGCGGGGAAACGCCGGTGGTTGGCAATCCACTCCCCTACCAGGCGGTCATATTCCTGCTTGCTTGTCTTGGTCCCATAGGGGCCGAGGTAGAAGTCTCGGCCAGCGAGAGTGACGACGGCCTTGCCAGTCGCTTTGTGCCGGCGGTACTTGGGTGTAGCAGAGGTTAAACGTGGCATGTGCGGGGTCTCCCTGAAAAAGCTAAAACGGTAATTACCGTTTTGCGCCGTGGGAAATCAGCCGCACTGCCGAACGTCGGCAGGTAACTTAACTTATTGCTTCGGCGAGACTTACGTCTCAGTGGTCAGGGCCGGGATCGAACCGGCGACACATGGATTTTCAGTCCATTGCTCTACCAACTGAGCTACCTGACCAGATTCCCAAATTCTTGGTGGCGATTTGACGAGCCAAAAAGTGGAAACGGTCTATGCTACGTGGCGCTCCTCGGGCTGTCAATGAAGGGTTTTAGGCGGTGCCGATACCGAAGAAAATGGGCAAATGGCGACAAAGTCAACCCATGGGAAGGTAGCATCCGCGACCCGAAAGGTTCGCGACCGGGGGGCGAAAAAGGCGACCCCCGAAAACGCAGCGGCTGTCGCGCGAGGGCTGGCGCAAGAGTACGGCGATGCCGAGTGCGCACTGGTGCATAGAAATGCCTTTGAGCTGCTTATCGCGACGATTCTCTCCGCCCAATGCACCGATCAGCGGGTGAATCTGGTCACGCCGGCACTTTTCAAGTTGTGGCCGACAGCCGAGGCCATGGCCAAGGCCAAAACGACCGAACTCGAGAAGGCGATTCAGAGCACAGGTTTTTTTCGCAATAAGGCGAAGAACATCGTGGGCTGTTGTCAGAAACTGGTCGAGCAACATGGTGGCCAGGTCCCGCAAACACTTGTGGCACTAGTCAAGCTCCCTGGAATTGGCCGCAAGACAGCCAATGTCGTGCTCGGGACTGCGTTTGGAATTCCCTCCGGCGTCGTTGTCGATACCCATGTCACGCGGCTCTGCAACCGGCTGGGGCTAACGAAGCAGACGAATGCGGTCAAAATCGAGCAGGATTTGATCAAGCTCCTACCCCAGGAGGAGTGGATCATTTTCTCTCACCGTCTGATTCACCACGGCCGCCGGATTTGCAAAGCCCGCAAGCCGCTTTGCGGAGTGTGCATGCTTTCGGCGCTCTGTCCCAAGGTTGGCATAGAGGAGAAATGAACGGGGTCGGGAGGAGTTTTCGCGACAATCCTCTCTCCCAGGCCAATATCATCATTGCGAAAACCCCTCCCGACCCCTTTTCCCTAGCTGCTCCCCCAGGTGACTTTCGACTTACTTCCCGCTATCGTCAAGGCGGCCATTCACCTCTCACCGCAGGCTTTCCATGATCCTCTCCGGCGACGAGATTCTGAAGAACCTGGGAACGAACATCCATATTGACCCCTTCGATCCCGCCAAGCTGAACCCCAACAGCTACAACCTGACACTGCACGATGAAGTGATGACCTACGAAGAGGTCGTCCTCGACATGGGGCAGCAGAACCGCACCCGCCGGCTGAAAATCCCTAAGAATGGCCTGGTACTCAGTCCACAGCGGCTCTATCTCGGTCGCACCGTGGAACGAACGGAGACGCACAGTTTCGTCCCCATGATCGAAGGCCGCAGCAGCATTGGCAGGCTGGGGCTGTTCGTACACGTCACGGCAGGGTTTGGTGATGTCGGTTTTGAAGGCTACTGGACGCTGGAGATGTTTGCCGTCCAGCCCATCCGGATCTATCCCGGGGTCTCGATTTGCCAGATTTTTTACCACGAGCTGACCGGCAACATCCGCGAGTACCAAAGCGACAAGTACCAGCACAACCGAGATATCCAGGCCAGCCAGATCTACAAGGAAATAGACCCCGACGGAGTGCGGAAAGATCCGCAACTGCCGCTGAATTTTGGGGAGAAGAAGTAGCTTTCGCGTTCTGGTTGAGAGCAGGGAGAGGCGGTATAATCCGCGCTCGCGTTCCAAGAACAATTTGCGGGAGCAATTCCTTGAAAGACTTTACTTACGCCGCCCCGGCCACATTGCAGGAGGCCACCAGGCTGCTGACGGCTGCGAATGGTTCGGCGAGAATCCTGGCCGGCGGGACCGACATCATCGTGCAGTTGCGGGAAGGTTTGCGGGATGCGGGCCAGGTCATCGACGTCAAGAAAATCCCCGAGCTGATGGAGCTGAGCTTCTCGCCGCAGCACGGTTTGCGGCTGGGGGCGGCTGTTCCTTGCTATTGCATTTACGAGAATGCCGAAATCGCCAAGGCGTATCCCGCCCTGGTCGATTCCGCTCGCATCATTGGCGGCTGGCAAATCCAGAGCCGGGCGAGCATTGGGGGAAACCTTTGCAACTCGTCGCCGGCTGCGGACAGCATTCCATCGCTGATTGCCCATCATGCTTTTGCCGAGGTGGTCGGACCAGCGGGGAAGCGGAAAGTCGCCGTCGAGAGTTTCTGCACTGCGCCAGGTCGCAATGTCCTGCAGCAGGGTGAACTACTCGTGGCGCTGGTCTTTCCGCCGACCATGCCCCACAGCGGCTCGGCCTATGAGCGGTTCATTCCCCGCAACGAAATGGACATCGCTGTCGTCGGTGTCGGTACACGGGTGCAACTTAACCAGGCTTGCGACAAGATCGAATTCGCCCGCATCGGTCTGGCAGCCGTCGCACCAACCCCCAAATTCGCCCAGGAAGCCAGCGAATGGCTCGCCGGCAAGCCGCTCGCCGAGGAGACGTATGCCCAAGCGGGTGAACTTGCGAAAAAAGTCGCCACACCCATCAGCGACATGCGGGGACCGGCCGAATATCGGACGCATCTCGTCGGTGTGCTCGTCAAGCGCACGCTGGAGAAGGCAGTCGAGCGGGCCAAGGGAAAGTAGCTAGTGGGGTAGGCTTCCAGCCTGCCCAAGAAGATTTATGGGCAGGCTGGAAGCCTACCCCACTTTGTTGCAAACCAACCATTTAGGACAGGCAAATCCAGTGGCCAAGAAAACACACGTTTCCACCACCGTCAACAATGAGCCGGCGGAGTTCCTTTGCGAACCGCGAGAGAGCTTACTGGAAGTCCTTCGGGACACGCTCAAGCTGACCGGCGCGAAAGAAGGCTGCAACAACGGCAATTGCGGTGCCTGTACGGTGCTTCTCAACGATGTTCCCGTGAATAGCTGCCTGGTACTCGGCGTCGAGGCCGAAGGGGCGAGTATCGAAACCGTGGAAGGGATGGCCTGCGAAGGGCATCTTCACCCACTGCAACAGTGCTTCCTCGAAGGAGCCGCGTTGCAGTGCGGCATCTGCACGCCCGGCTTTCTGGTTACCGCCAAGGCGCTGCTCGACAAAAATCCCACTCCCAGCGAGCACGACATCCGCTTCAACCTGGCCAACAACCTTTGCCGCTGCACGGGATACGACAAGATTGTGAAAGCAGTGCAGGAAGCGGCCAAGGAATTGGCGGCGAAATAATGGATGGCTGCAGCCGCCTCAAGAAACACGACTGATCCAAGGAATCGAACATGTCCACTGAAGACCTCTACCTCGGCAAGAAATCCTATTCCGTCCTCGGCCAGCGGCCGGTGCGGCATGATGGGGCAGATAAAGTGACGGGTAAGGCGGTTTATACGTCCGACCTGCAACTGCCAAATATGGCGCAGGGTAGGATCATTCGCAGCCCGCACGCCCACGCCAAGATCAAATCGATCTATACGGCGGCGGCTCTCAAGTTGCCGGGGGTGCTCGCCGTAGTGACCGGCGAGGACTGGCCGAATCTCGAAGAGAAATTCGCCATCATGGGAGAAGCTGGGGCGGTGAATCTTCACCACCTGGCCAACAACTGCCTGGCGAAGGGAAAGGTCGTTTACAAAGGACATGCCGTCGCTGCGGTCGCGGCCACAACTCTCGCCATCGCGGAAGAAGCGGCCCGGCTGATTAAGGTGGAATACGAGATTCTGCCCTCGGTCACGTGGGTGCTCGACGCAATGAAGCCCGATGCGCCCATCCTGCTGCCGTCGCTCCGGACGGATTCGATGGGAAAAAAGGGGACCGAGCCGACAAATATCGCGACGCACATTCAGTTTGAACAGGGAAACATCGCCGAAGGCTTCAAGCAGGCCGATGTGATTGTCGAGCGCGAATTCCGCACTGCCAGCGTCCATCAAGGCTATATCGAGCCGCACGTGTCGGTCGCCCTCTGGAACGAAGACAACCGCCTGAAAATCTGGACTTCGACACAAGGATCCTTTAATTGCCGCCAGCAAGTGTCCGAGTTGCTGCAAGTCCCTGTCTCGCAAGTGGTCGTCGTCCCCTGCGAAATCGGCGGCGGATTCGGCGGCAAAATCACCGTTTATCTGGAGCCGGTGGCCGCCCTTCTCAGCCGCAGGTGTGGACGGCCGGTGAAGCTCTCCATGCAGCGCAACGAGGTCTTTGAAGGGACTGGCCCCACTCCAGGTTCTTATGCGAAGGTGAAAATCGGCGTGAAGAAGGACGGCACGATCACCGCGGGAGAAGCCTGGCTGGCCTACGACTGCGGCGCGTTCCCCGGCGGAGTGATCGGCCCCGGCGCGATGTGCGTCTTTAGTTGCTACGAGTTTCCCAACGCCAAGGTCGACGGCTATGATGTGCTCGACAACAAACCGCATACACAGGCGTATCGCGCGCCGGGCGCGACTCAGGCCGCCTTTGCCTGTGAGCAAGTCATCGATGAGCTGGCCGCGAAGCTCAAGATGGACCCGATTGAGTTCCGGCTGAAGAATGCAGCGAAGGAAGGGACTCGCCGCGTGGATGGCCCCGTTTATCCGCGGGTTGGCTTTATCGAAACGCTCAAGGCGGCCCAGAATAGCGATCATTGGAAGTCGAAACTCACCGGCAAGAATCGAGGGCGCGGAATCGCCAGTGGGTTCTGGTTCAACATCGGCGGGGCATCGAGTTGCTCGGCCAGCGTGAACGACGACGGCTCAGTGACACTCGTGGAAGGCTCTACCGATATTGGCGGCACGCGGACCAGTGTCGCCATGCAGCTCGCCGAAACGCTTGGCATCACGGCCCAAGACGTTCGCCCCCAGGTCGGCGATACTGACAGCGTCGGCTACACCTTCCTCACGGGTGGCAGCCGCGTGACGTTCGCCACGGGTTTGGCGGCATACAAGTTGGGGCTCGACTTGCAAGAACAGATGAAGCAGCGGGCCGCCGCTCTGTGGGACGTCGAGTCCGCTGCCGTGAAGGTCGAGAACGGCAAATACAGCAGCAACGGCAAGTCGCTCACGTTCAAGGAACTGGCGGGAAAAATTCCCGGTGCCAAGCTCGATCCGGTCGTCGGCCGCGCGTCCGTCTCGCCGGAAGGTTCCACGAACGGTTTCGGTACGCACATTTGCGATGTGGAGGTTGATCCCGAGACCGGCAAGGTCACAATTCTGCGCTACACCGCCATCCAGGACGCAGGCAAGGCAGTTCATCCCAGTTACGTCGAAGGGCAGATGCAAGGTGGCAGCGTGCAAGGCATCGGCTGGGCGCTGAACGAAGAATACTTTTTCGACGACCAGTCCCGCATGAAGAACGCCAGCTTTCTCGATTACCGCATGCCCACTAGTCTGGATGTGCCGATGATCGAGACCATCATCGTCGAAGTTCCCAATCCGTCGCATCCCTTTGGCGTTCGCGGTGTCGGCGAAACGCCCATTGTCCCGCCCCCGGCCACCGTCGCCAACGCAATTCATGCTGCCACTGGCTTGCGGTTTACGGAGCTGCCAATGTCGCCTCCAAAGGTCTGGAAGGCCCTCTCCACGAAGTAGCGGCGGTACCTGCTTGCATGCCTTGGTCCACTCACACCGTCGCCGGCCACCCCGTGGATGTCTATCTGCCGCCACGGCGGAATGAGCATGGAGATGCCGTCATCTATTTGCACGGCGTGCATCAAAACCGGCTGAACGACCAGCAGCCGTTCCTCGATCAGTTCGACAAACACGGGCTGGCGGTGGTCGTGCCGTTTACAAAGCGAAGCTGGTGGACAGACAAGATTTGCCGGGAGTTTGACGCCACCATTTCCGCTCAGAGGCATTTGCTGGAGAACATAGTGCCGTTCGTGGAACAAGAACTCGGTGCGAGCCCACCGCGAATTCCATTGCTGGGAACAAGCATGGGGGGCCAGGGAGCACTCCGTTTTTCTTACAAGTTCCCCGACAAGTTCCCCATCGCCGCGGCCATCTCGCCGGCCATCGATTTCCAATTGCGGTACAACGAAGGGGACGAGACGATTCCACAAATGTACCCCGACCCTGAAGCGGCCCGGCAGGACTCTGCCACACTCCACATCCATCCCCTCAATTGGCCGCGGCATCAGTTCTTCTGCTGCGATCCCGAGGATTATCGCTGGTGGGAAAGTGCCGACCGGCTGCGAATGAAGCTCTACTCGCTGGGCGTGCCGTACGTCTGTGATCTGGAAACGACCGGCGGTGGCCACGGGTTTGACTACTACAACAAGATGGCCTCGCGGGCGCTGGAATTCATCGTCGAACGGCTGGGGCAGGAGCGAAGGCGCGTGGGGTAGGCTTCCAGTCTGCCCAGTAATCTGCATCTTCGCGAGTTTATTTTACTGGGCAGGCTGGAAGCCTACCCCACTGCCATACAAATTCAGCGTCTCCCGGTCCCCAATCATGGAAAACACCTCGCGGATTTGTTCCAGGCCGACCGACAGCAGAAAGTTGGCTTTGCGACCATAACTCTTGGCCCCCAGAATATAGAAATTGGGCTCCGGACTCTGCAGCGTCTTGGGCCCACACGTCTTCTGATCCAGGCAATCGCCCGAGGCACTGCCCGATAGGGCCGCGGCCAGCCTCATGGGGCCGAAGGAAGCGTAACACTCATGGACTTGCAGCTCTTCGTACAGGCTGCGATCGGGGGTGAAGCCGACGTTGGCGATGATACGGTCGAACGTGTGTATTCCTTCCTGCGGTCCGGCGAGCAGAACCGGGAACGACGGATTCTCTCCACTGCCCGTCTCCTCGATCGCTTCCACCACATTGCCCGGCCAAAAAGTGATGCCGCTACTCGAATCGCCAGCCAACGCATTGGCCTCGCGCGCAAGCCGTTCCCGCTCGGGCAGCCGGTCGCCAGCGATGAGAGCCATCGGTCCGCCAGCTGCGGCTGGCCCTTCGCCGCGGGTAATCCAAGTGACGCGCGTGCCCGGCGCGTCTCGAATGAGCGTCGCCAGGGCGACGGCATTGGTTGCAGCCGAATAGCCCGCGCCGATGAGCAGCGTATGCTTGCCCGCATAGCGGCTGCGGTCCTTGCCCAGAATCTCCGGCAGCCGACATTCAATGGCGTCTCGCTTGCGCAAGCCCGTCTCGCCGACGGCCGGGATTCCGCCGTACCCGCACCACTTGGGCTCAGCGGCGAAAACACCGGTGGCGTCAATTACCAAATCCGCTTCATCGAGTCTCTCGATGCCATCGGGACCGCGCACCAACAGGCGGAACGGCCAATCTCCCCGGTCCTCGTGCCCCGGCATCTCGTCCTTGTGAATCTCTCCCTTGCCAACTCTGATTACCTTGGTGCTCAGCAGCAGATGGTCCGCCAGAAGGTCGGACTGGGCAAGCGGTGCCAAATATCGCTCCACCCATTCGTGTCCAGTGAGCAGCTCATCGTCCAATGGCGGAGCATAGGTTTCATCCTGCGCTCTCAGGGCCGTCAGCCCCAGCGGCGAGCGGTTCATGCCAAAGGGCGTAAACATCTTCACATGCCCCCACTGGCAAACCGCTTCGGCAACGCGAGGGCCGGCCTCGTAAATCGCCACGTCGTAACCCAAGACCCGCGCGTAGAGCGCGGCCTCAAGTCCGATAGGGCCAGCGCCGAGAATGGCGATTTTTGCGGGCGTGTCGACGGCCATGAGATCCTGGGCTGCTAGGTCTTGAACTGCTGCTCGTCGCGCCGGGCTTGCAATTGTTCCTCAATCCGCTGCTCGATGCGGCCGGGAATGGGAAAGTGGGCCAGGATACAAAGCAGTGCGATGCCGCTGATGGCCAGGTGAACGAGCTCCCCCTCTTGGAGATAAACGAACAGGTTGGCGAACGCGGCAGCCTCAAACAGCGCGCAGCCGACGATCGTCGCGGTCTGAATCGGGTCGAAGATAGCTTTAACGGCAGCCGCTGCACCTGCCTCTGAAGTCGCCGCGCGCATGGGCAGCAATCGCGGCACCACAAAGCCGGCCAAAAACATCGGTCCGGCAATCGCCAGAAACAGGTAATTCATCTTCGTCCCCAGCGCCAGTGGCTTTTCAGCGTTTTGCACTGCCGCAAAGATGCCAAAGAAGATCACCCCCATTGCCAGGGCAATCACAATAATCCGCAGCGTCATCACCAAAGGGCGAAGGGTCTCGCGGGCCGGGTCGGAAAGCATGGCGATTCGCCACTGTTCGCGGCGCTCCCTCGAATCTCACTCGTAATGCAGAGCCTGGGCCAGATCCACGCCAGCCGCCCGCTGGGCGGGAATGACGGCCGCAATCCAGGTGATGAGCATGGAACCGGCAAGAGCGAACAGCATCAGCCCAGGATGCAGCGTAAACTCAATGGGGCGGCCGTAGGACGGCTCCATGGCCAAGTTGATGACATAGGCAACTCCCAAGCCAAACATGATTCCTGGAACTAGCCCCACCGCGCCGATAATCAGGGCCTGGATGGAAATCGTCCGCCGGACCTGCACCCGCGTCATGGCGACGATGCGGAGCAGCCCCAGTTCACGGGTTTGCTCCAAGACGTTCATGGAAAGCGTGTTGACCACGCCGAAGGCGGCCACAATGAAGCTCAGGAAAATCAGTCCCCACAAACAGAAGGAGATGCCGTTGCTGATCTGGTTGATTCGCTGGCCGATCTCCGCCTGAGAATTGAGGAGTACATCGTGCTCGTTGCAGATCGCGGCCAATTTTGGTTTGAGGGCGAGCAACTCCACCGGATTGGCCCGAATGATGTATCCATCGACCCCCTCCGTGTTCATCGTCCGCCGGGCAGACTCCCAGTCCATGTACAGCGTCACACCGGCCGCCAGATAGTCGTTGGTGACGCCGCAGACACGCACTTCGTGGCGACCCTCACTGCCACCAATTTCCAGCGTGTCTCCGGTTCCGACTTGCAGCCTGGCAGCCGCAATATTTCCAATCACGACCTCTCCCTGGCTCATGCGGTCTAGAATGGCTTGGCGTTCTTTGCTGTCCTTGGGAGAAATGAGGTCGAAGGGAGTTTTGTTGGGCTCGTGAAACTGGCGGATGACCAACACAATGTTGAGTTCTTCGGGAATTTCCTTGGTCTCGTCCACAGCACCATTTCGTTTCACGACTTTGGCTTCCGCGGCAATCATTTTGACCCGGTCCAGATAAGAGATTTCACCGGTCTTCACCAGCGAGGTCAGTGGAGGCTCGAGCGCTTCTGGCAGATCAAATGACAAGCCCGTCTCCATGGAGGGGAGCATGCCGCGAATGTAATAGTCCCCCACGAGTGCCTTGCGGTACCATTCCTTGAGATTTCGAACGTTGTCCAGAATGGAGTGCGCCATAGCGACCCCAGTGGCCCCCGCAATGAACAGCACTCCTACCGTAAGTGACGTTCTGCCGCGATGCCGCAGGATTTGCTTCAGAGCCAGATTGGTTTCCACGCGGCGACGCCACTTTGTAAACAGCGACGCTGCATGCGACAAGGGGACCAGCACAATCGGATACGCGAGTACGATGCCGATGAGCAGCGCGACTGCGCCGTACTGGGAAAGTTCAATCGACAAGATTCCCTCAACGCCGAGATAAATGGCGATTCCTCCCGCCGCCATGACAAAGAGGCCTAGGAGTATGTGAGAACGAGGAACGCTGGTCATGTCCTGCGCGGAAACGTAGCTGAGCCCTTCCAGCGGAGAAACCTTCCAAGCCCGCAATGTCGGAAAAAGAGCCCCGATCAACGACACCACAAATCCGACAACCACAGCCCAGACATACGGATCTGGCTTCAGCATGAACTGAATTGGAGACGGCAGAGAAATGTCGAGAAGTTGCGAAAGTGCCGTGACCGTGCCATAACCGAGCGCCAGTCCGATCATGATTCCGAGGGCCGTACCGATCGCCGCCAAAAACAGGCTCTCGCCAACCAGCATCCAGGCAATCTGATCGCGCGTCGCTCCAACGGCTCGCATGATAGCCAGTTGGCGGCGGCGCTCTCCCACGTTCATCAAAAACGTGTTGAGAATAATGAATGCCGAGAGTAGCAGAGTAAAGGCGGTTGTGAGCGTGAGCCCCTGTTCCGTGGAGAGTAGTGTTTCTTCCAGAACCTGCGCACCTCCCTTGGGCTCGCGGACTTCTTGTCCCTTTTCGAGCAGGGGACGAATGGCAGCTTGCAAGTTTTTGAGATCGCTTCCCTTCTTGGCAACGACTTGGACGGTGGTGATCTCCCCCTTTCTCATAAAGCGCAGGGTCGCTCGCTTGACCGGCATGAATACGAGGCCGGTTTGCGTCAACGCTCCTCCGTCGCTCATCCTGACCAAGCCGACGACCTCAAATTCTTTGGAGCCTCCTGTAATCAGGCGAAGGTTGTCTCCTACCTTAAAATTCAAATAGCGCGCAAATTCTGCTTCGAGCAGAATCTTGTCGCCATCATCCGGTGCAAGCAGTCGCCCTTCCACCAATGTCAGATCGCGGACCAGTTTGTCCTTCTCCGGATCGATCCCCAGGATCTGAACGACGACTGTTTTTTTCTCCTCTTCGGTGATCTGCTTGGTGAGTCGATTGGTCTTTTGAACCAAGGGGATCGCCCCTTCCACGCCCTCTAGCGCGGCCACTTTCGCAACCAAGTCATCAGGAATCGGGCCGGTGTTCTGAGCAACTATTTCCAGCGAAGCCTTGCCGCGAACAGCCGCGAACATGACTTGGTACGATTCGCGTGTGGTGGCGGTGACCATGGTCACCGCCACAACCGCCGCCACGCCGATGACGATGCTGGCGATGGTCAGAATGGTGCGGCCGGGGCGGGAGTACATCGCCCGCAGGCTGAAGCGGCGGAGGCTCATCGCGGGCGTGCCTCCGCCAGTTGGGCGGAGTCGCTCCGCCGCTCGCGCCGGATTTCCTCCCGCTCCACCTGGCCGTCGAGCAGGTGGATGATCCGGTCCGCCTGGGCAGAAACGGCTGGATCGTGCGTGACCATCACGATTGTCTGCTGATGATCCTCGACGAGCTTGCGAAGGAGGGCCATCACTCGTTTGCTGTTGGAAGTGTCGAGGTTTCCGGTTGGCTCATCCGCGAGCAGAAAAGTGGGCTCGATGGCGAGGGCTCGGGCGATGGCCACTCGCTGCTGTTCACCGCCGGACATTTTGCCGGGGATGTGCGACTTGCGATTGGCCAGCCCCACCATCTCTAACTTTTCAGTGGCCCGCTTACTGGCCTCCGGACCCGAAATTCCGTCCAGTTCGAGTGGCAAAGAAACATTCTCTTCGGCCGTTAAGATGGGCAAAAGATTGAATTGCTGGAAGATAAAGCCGATGCGACGGCGGCGGATGAGGGTCCGCTGGTCGTCGGTCATGGTAGCCAGATCGACCCCTTCCAAGAGCACTTGGCCGGAGGTGGGGACATCGACTCCCCCGAGCAACGTGAGAAGGGTACTCTTTCCCGACCCCGAGCGCCCCATAATCGCTAGCAGTTCACCTTGCTGAACCCCCAAATCGACCCCCCGCAGGGCCTCCACGGCGGCTTCGCCTTCACCAAACGACTTTCTTAGGGAACGGGTTTCGAGAACAAACATGATGCCGCCCATAAGGAGCGAAACAGGGGAATACATCGTTATCCCCCAATCCGAAACCATTGAAAAGGGTGTGCCGGCTACCAGCGGAGCTTTCCCGTCAAAAAATGGGCAAGCTTTGCGGCTTATAGCGACCGCGTTGTGGGTGGCACGCTCATGGCTTTACGTGAGCGTGAGGCGCGAAATACACGCCCACTCAAGGCAGTGGGCGTGCCACCAACGAGAATTCTGCTCTACTGAATTCCATGAAACCAGATTTGCTCAAAGACTTCCCCATCATCCTTACCTTGCCCATCTTGTGGGGAGACCAGGATGCCTTTGGGCACGTCAACAACGTGGTCTATTTCCGCTGGTGCGAATCGGCCCGCGTGACGTACCTGAATGACACGGGCCTGCAAGGCCTGATGTCACAAGCCAACCTCGGTCCGATTCTCGCTTCCATCAAGTGCGATTACTTGCGGCAACTCAATTACCCGGACACCGTCCGCATCGGCGCTCGCATCACCCGCATCGGCACCAAGAGCGTGTCGATGGAGCACGCCATCTTTTCCGACGCCTTGCAAGCCATCGCGGCTAAATCGGACTCGGTCATCGTGCTGTTTGACTATGCACAGCAGAAGTCGTGCGAAATTCCGGCGGATGTGCGGGAGAAAATAGCGGCCATTGAAGGTCGCCAGTTTTCCTAGCCCCCGGCTTTATCCGGAATAACCATCTTCGGTGGATGGAAGAAGAGTAACAGTAAAACCGATGCGAAAATAGCGATGCCGGACGGGATCAGCAACAAGGGGTTATACAAAATCTCGCTGGCCCCCGTGGCTTCATTCTTAACCGTGAAAATATCTTGCAGCGTCGGCCAGACAACGCGAGAAGCAATCGGCCCCATCCCCAGGATCAAGAAGTTGAAGAGCCCCTGCGCACTAGTGCGGGCGTCCTTGGGGAAAAACTCATCGACGAAGATATAGAGCGTGGCAAAGAAGAAAGCATAACAAATGCCGTGGACCACGTTGACGGCGACGGCGCAATAGGGATTCGGCAACAAGGCGAACACCGCGAAGCGGGCGGCATGACCTAGCACCCCCAGAATCATTGTGTAACGCCAGCCGAGATTCTTGAGGACCAGGCCGAGAAAAGCCATCGTGGCGATTTCCGCGATCTGCCCGACACTCATTGCCGGCTGAATCCAGTTGGAGGAGACGCCGACGTTTCCGAGGTAAGTGAAGGCATAGAAAAAGAAGCCGTCATGCACGGTGGCGTCGATAAAAGTCACCACGAACAGAACGAACATGAACGGATAGGCCAGGAACTTCATCGCTTCGAGCCAGGCCAGGGAATTGTCTCCCTCTTTCGCCGGCTTCGGTGGCGTATGCGGCAGTACCAGACTAAAGCCGGCCAGAAACAGTGAGGCAATTCCCGCCACCAGGAACGCCCAGCACTTTCCTTGATTCAAGGCATCTCCTTGAAGTCCAGTTCCTAGCGCACTCCCCAGCCAGTTGACAAAGCCGCCGGCTTCCTTCATGGAAGGAACCTTGGCCCAATCGACCAGAATGAAAATGAACGGCCAACTGGCGGCAATCCAACCAATGGTTCCCCACAAACGAATCGGACCAAATTCCTTCTGGGCATCCTTGAGGTTGGCAAAGGCGATGGTGTTCGTTACCGAGATTGTGGGCACGTAGAACAAGCAATGTACCGCCATGCAAAGGAAGAAAATCCAAAAGGACAAACGATCCGCGCCGGGGCGAAAACCGTACCACGCGGCGGCGCCAAAGCCCAGCATCGCCAGGCCCCCAATCAAATGGCTCACCGCCAAAAACCGTTCCGCGGCAAAATTGCGGTCCACGAACTGGTTGGCAAAAAACATCGCCACGATCGCGGACACGGGAAAGGCAATGTTCAGCAGCATCTGCTGCCAGGGGGCGAAGCCCAAGGCGCCGTCTCCAAAGAAGCCGAAGCTCGGCGGCAGCCAGGCTCCCCAGATGAAGAACTGCAGGAACATCATGACCGACAGATTGATTCGAATCGCAGCATTCATGGGAGAGTTCTTATTGGCCGACCTCGCTGTGCTTCAAAGGCCGACGAACTCTCGCGTCGAGAGTCCGAAGAGCACGGCAGACGCCGGATTCTAAGCGAAGTGAACTGGGTTTGGAAGGAACAGCGGATAATCCTTAACTCGTCGATACTTCGGCCCCCAACTCCCGCAGCAGCTCAAACGTGAAGATTCCCGTGTCGTGCCCATCGCTGAAGGCAATGGAGTAGGCGTAGTTACCGACCGGTTTCATGCCGCCGATGCGAAGCGGCTCCAACTCGACCTTGGAAAGGAGAGGCAGGGCGAATGGATCGGCCGGGGGGGTGTTTCGCTTCTCGCGGCAAGTGGCGCAGGGGCAGGCATCCCGCAGCTCGCGCACACGGTAGCTCCAGGTCACCTGGTCGCTCCAGGTGATCAGCAGGCGGCCGCCATCGTCAAGCTTTAGTGCTGTTGGATAAGTCATAGGGGAATGACGAAATTCGAATTCCGAATGGCGCATTTAGGAGCTGTTCTCCCTCGTCATTCGCCATTCGAATTCCGTCATTGGCTTTCGAGTTGGCGCAGTTCTGCGAGTAATCTCTCCACTTCCTCCGCCGTATTGTAATGCACCAGCCCGACCCGCAGCATCCCGTGCGGCTCGTGGCCGAGTTGTTCGCTGAGGTTGAGGGCGTAGTAATTGCCGTGCCAGGTGAAAATGCCGCGGCTGCCGAGGCGCTCGGCGAGCTGGGCGGAGGTGAAACGCTGGTGGGTGAAGGAAACGGTGGCGACTCGTTCGCCAAACCGGGACGGATCGGTGATGCCGAAAACTTTGATTTCGGGGACCTCGGCGAGACCAGCCAAGAGGCGAGAAACGAGAGATCGTTCGTAAGGAACAATGGCTTCATAGGCTGCCGTCAGAGCATTCCGGCGGGGCAATGCAGCGTTCCCAGCCAAGTGACGGCCAATTCCCGCCAGATAATCCACCGCCGCCAGAGCGCCGGACATCGACTCATGGCTCTGGGTTCCGGTCATCCATTTGCTCGGCAGAGAATCGTTCGCCGGCCGGACCTTGTAGGCCTCCATGGACTCCATGAGCTTGCGATTCCCCCACAGTACGCCGATATGCGGCCCAAAAAACTTGTAAGCCGAGCAAGCTAGAAAATCAACGCCGAGTGCTTTCACATCGACCAGCCCATGCGGCGCGAAGTGAACTGCATCGGCAAAAACGAGTGCCCCCGCCTCATGCGCCCAGTCCGCAATCTGCCTCACCGGGTTGATGCCCCCCGTCGCGTTGGACGCGCATCCCACCGCGACAAGTTTCGAACGGCCGTTGATCTTGGCGCGAATGTCATCGAGGTCGAGCGTACAATCCTCGGATCGAAAGCGGACAAATTGCACTTTGATGCCCGCATCGCGCGCCGCCAGAACCCACGGCGTCACATTCGCATCGTGATCGAGCAGAGTCACCACAATCTCATCCCCCGGCTTCCACGTCCGGGCCAGCGCCCGCGAGAAGGCGAATGTCAGCGAGGTCATATTCTGCCCGAACGCGATCTCCTCCGGGTCATCCGCTCCGACGAAGTCGGCCAGGCCACGATGAACCTCATCCAGCAGCGCATCACTCTCGCGGCCGGTGGGAAACTGCCCGCCATGATTGGCACTGCAGTGACTCAGGTAATGACTCATCGCGTCGATGACACTCTGTGGCACCTGCGTCCCGGCCGGGCCATCCAGAAACACCGCCGGCTGGCCGTTCTCGCGGCGGGCGAGCGCGGGAAACTGAGCCCGAAGGTCGGGAATCAGCGGAGCAAGCGGAGTCGACATTGACGTACCCTTCTAAAGTCCTAATCAGCAGACAGAAGTTTTCCTACGTTCTTGTCTTCCCTGCCATGGGCCTATTCACTCGCCTTGGGCAATTCCAGCCGGCAGCAACCGAGGTCGAGATGCTGGCTTTTTTCCTGGGCTGCGGGAAGAACATCGGGGTGGATCGAGTAGACAATGAACCGTCCCTGCCGCTCGGTTTGCAGAATGCCGCACCGCCGCAGTATCTGCAAATGGTGCGAGACGTTGGCAAGGTCTTCCTGCAGTTCCTCCGCAAGCTGGCTGACGTGCTTCTGGCCCTCGCGCAGGGCCTGCACAATCCGCAGCCGGTCTTCGTCGCCAAGCGCCTTGAGCCGCTGGGCGCAAAGCTTGGAAGCCAGACCGGCCGTTTGAGGAAGCTCCTTCATGCCGACAGTATAGCGAAAGCGAAGCTTAGCCGCCGCGTCCACGCGGCGCCCCCCCCGCCTGGAGTCCGGGGCTAAGCTGGCAGTCTGCTCATTAATCCCACCACCACTCCCCGCCGGGCAATTCCTTGGGAGCGGCATCCTTGCGCTGGCCTTTCAGCGCGCCATATTCGTCCGGCTTGACCGCTTCCTTCTTGGCCAGGTCGCGGGCATCGACCACCACGCCGCCGCTGACGCCGACAGTGACGACGTTGCCGTTGATGAGGCGATAGTTGACCACCGAATCGACCTTGGCCGGAGCGACGCCGAGAGCCGGCTCGTACTGCCCATCGGGACCAAAATGCGTCATGTGCCAGCTTACCTGGCCGGGCATGTCCTCGCTCTTGATCAGCGCGGTGACCAGGGCCAGGTCGAAGACGTTTCGCATGTCGGCATAAATGGGATACTTGCCAGCCAGCGCTTCGAAGTTCTTGGTAAAGCTGCGGGCGAACTTGCTGTTGAGATCGCTCGACTTGCCGGTATGCACTCGCTCGCCCCGCTCGGTGAGCATTTCGTTCTCGCTAAGTACCTTGACGCCGGGACCGTGCAATTGGAAGGCGTCGTTTTGCGGAGCGGCCCGCAGGGCGTCGTAGTTGAGCGTGAACCACCAGCGGAGAACCCCCATTGGCGGCGGGGCTTCTCCCTTGGCCAGTTCGATGGAATCGAGATAGCTGGTGACGCCGGGGCCTTTTTCCAGACCCATGCCGACCAGCTTCATGCGGTAGTCGGCTTCCACGATGACGCGGGCGGCGTGTGTCCGCGGATCGATGCCGTGCGTGGTGATGTCCTGCTGCCCCAACGAGGAGCGGAGGTCTTCCAGGAACTGGCCGCGGTTGGAGGAAGTGAGCGACTTCGCGGCCCATTCCGCCTGTTTGGCCTGGATGGCTGCAAGCCCTTCTTTCGTCGGCACAATTGCGCAGCCGAAACGGCCCGTTTCGCTATAGGCGTTGCGGAGGGTGACGACCAGGTCGTCGAGTTGCACGACAGGACGCCCCTTTTCATCCACCATGCGGCCGTCGTCATCGGACCGCCAATCGCCGGCGGGACCGGCCAAAACAATATCACCCGTTTCGGGATAGACCAGAACGAACTGGATCCGCTGCAGGCCGGCCAGGTTATGCATCACTCCATCGGGCCGCTTGCCCTGCGCGTGCAGGAGTTGCACTTCGCGCTCCAGCCGCGTGAGGCTGATTTTTCGCAGGACGGAAGTCCGCCGAGGATTGCGCGAGCTGCCGACGACTGCCGCGGACTTGCGAACTTCGGCGAGAGAGCGGTCGATGTCGCCGTTGTATTTTTTCAGCAAGCCCCCCGCATCGACATACACGCCGGTGGCGAATTCGGCGATGGAACCGGGGCCGCCGACGTCATCCCAGGAATCGGGATCGATGGTGGTGGTGATTAATTCGATGAGGGAATCGAAGTCAGCAACGACACCGCCGCCGCGAGGGCCCATTCCGCCAGGAGCGCCGCCGCCGAATCCGCCAACTCCTCCACTGTAGTTTCCCGTGGGGCCTGACGAACGGATTTGATTGAACGTGCCGCGGCGAGCGACGTCGCTACGGATATTGTACGCCGTGGTAAAGGAAGCATCTCGCGCACCCGACCTGGCCTGTGCAGCCGCGATGGCGGCCAGCGCCTGGTCGCGGTCAGCAGCGGGCAGAGCGTCGGCAGCAGATCGCGCCGGGCCGAACTCGCCGGCAGCAATGTGATCGGCAACGGACGAAGGAACCTTTTCCTGCGCCACCGCACTGCGCACGAAGACGAGAGTCGGGCAGAACGCCAGACAGAAAATGAGCGAACCAAAAGCGCCTCGCAATATTTGTCGCGGTCCATTCCAGGAGAGCATCTCCACAAAGCACCTCTTCTCAGTTTTGCCCCTGAGAAAGACTTCCTCTAGTGTGACACAAGGTATAGGCCAACGTCAAGTTCCGCTTTCAATCCGTTCCCTTCGCCCGCCACTCACCCAACAGTTTCGTGAGCAACTGCTGCTTGGGCTGCGGCAGCATGGTGACCAGGCACTTGCTTTCCGGATCGAGCCAAATCCGGCCGAGTGGTTCGGCTGCGCCCTCGGTCAGAGAGGCGCGGACCTGGGCCAGCAGTGGTTCCATCTGCTCCGGGCCACTGACCAGTTCTTTAACGGGATGCAACTCCAACTCCAAATGTTCGGCGAGATACTGCGGGGCGACGATTTGAATGGTCCGGCCATCGATCACGCGATAGGCCAGGTCCATTGGTTCCAGCAGCGCGGTTAGAGTTTCCGCCAGCGGCCTATTGGCAACCACCAGAGTCACCTCGGCATCGGGATTCCAGCCGGAAGCGGCGATGCCTCGCCAATCGATGAGGATCCGCATCTTGCCGTCCGCAGAGAGTTTTTGGCAGACTTTTACCAGTGGCGCGCGTTTGAATGTCAAAGAAATCGGTGTGGCCAGCCGGGCGGCGGCTTTTTCGGTGCGAGTAACGAGGCGGAAAGTGTCGGCGTCCAATCCCGTCGAGAGAGGCTTCAAGCCGCGGGCCACGCGGAGCTTTTCGCAGAGGAGAAGAAACTGGACGTGCGCCGAAAGCCGATGCCGCACCACGAAGCTCTCTTTGCCAGGGGTGAGCGAGCAGGCCATTTCGTCATCGTCGTCTCCCCAACTGCCCGGTTCGATAAGGTCCATGATCCGCTCCGCCAACTCCGCGGCCACCTTTTCATCCTTGTTGGTCAAAAGGCTCATGTCATATTCGCGCAGCCGCAGCCGCAACTCGCGAGTCTCCTTGTCGCGAGTCAATTCCGGTTTGCGGACGATGATCTGGTCGTCTTCCACAACGGCCTCCAAGCCCAGGGGAGCGAGTGCGGCAGTGAGGGCGGGGCCGAACTTAAGATTCTCCAAATCGAAGGCTGGCAGCGGTGAATTGGCGGTCTGATTGAAAGCGACCAGATTGTCCGGCTCGAGCGTGATCGGAATCGTCGAGAAGTCTTGCATGAATTGCAGGAAGTCAGCCAGCGAAACCTCGTCAGCCTTGGCGGCGAGCCCAGGAATCGCATCGTTCATCCGCGCGGCGACGTTGACAGCACGGGCCGGAGGACGAGGCAGACTCGGCTTGACGGGCCCTTCCACCGCACCTGTTGTCGGCTTGGGGGCTGGCACTGTCTCCGCCGGGGCCGGCGCGGTGGGATCCTTGGGCACCCCCAGTAGCCGCTCGATTTTGGAAAACGGATCATTGGCAAGCGGCGGTGCCGGCTTCGTTTCGACGGGGGGCTTTTTGCCAATTCCCAGTGGGTCTTCCTCCGCGGGTGGAGTTGGGGTGGTCTTGGTTTTTTCCGGATTTGTCTTTTCAGGTGAAACAGGCGTCTCCGGCGTCTTTTCGATAGCGGGACTCTCCGTCGGCTTTTTCGCCGGCTTTTTCGCCGGCTCTTCTACCGGCGAAACGGGATTGGGAGTCGTTTCAGCGGGTTTGACTTCGCCGCCGGGATTCGTGTCGGGATTTACGGCAACGTTTGTGTCGTCCTGAAAATACGACAGTGAAAATGCGACGACGACGAATGCGAGTCCCATTCCCAGCAGAATGGAGACTGCGAGAAACAGCCAGGATCTCCAAGGGCGCTCGCTCGACCAGTCGCTGCCCGGCAGCGGCACGACGTCGGAACCGGGAACCGAAGGAACCGGTTCTTTATGTGGGGCATCCTTGGCCGCTGGGGCCGAGGGGTGAACCGCCTTGCCATTTGCGGCCGCGCCGACGGCGACTCCCGTCATTCCATTCCCCATTCCGTTCAAGACTGGTGCCGCCTCACCCTCGGCAAAGCGAGAGGGCTTGTCCTTAACCGCGGTTTTCGCCGGCCCGCTTGTTTTGGTTGGCCCGGCTGTCTTGGTGGGGGCGACACTCTTGGCGGCGACGGGCATTGCCTTGGGAGCACCGCTCGCCAACAAGGCATCGACCTCATCAAAGTCCTGGTTCTCCCCGAGCGTATCCTGAGCGTCCGCGGGGCGAATCGGCTTTTGAATCGCGGGAGCGGTCTCCGCCCGCAAGCTGGCGGAATCACCTGGCTTGGGCTCCTCGGGAAGCTTGACCATCACCATGCCGCCGCACTTGGGGCACTTGAGCAAATGCCCGACCGCGGCCTGGCTCTTCACCTTGAGGCGCGATTTGCAGGTCGTGCAAGTGATGGAAAATGGTTCCACGCTAAGTTCGGCAAAATCAAGGCTTTAGTTGAGTTTCACTTTGAAGACATCCGGCAGGGTGTACTTCTTCTTTTCGGCTGCCGCGCGGGTGGTGATGAGCACGATATTTCGCTTGGCGTTGTCCGGATCCGGGCCAATTACCCACACCAGTGTCTGCTTCAGTTCGGACGGTTCCTTCACGGTAGTATCTAGATTGGCCTTGCGGACAAAGGCGGTCAGAATCTCGGCAACCGTCTTGTCTTCCTGCTTAAAGTCCCGGATCGTCACGTTACGTGTGTTGCCGTTATCCTTCAAGTCTGGCCCAATCACCTTGATGTCGAAGTCGACTGACGCACCTTTGAGCAAGTTGGTTCGCACATCATCCGCAAGTCCTATCATCGAATTCTCGAATTCGCGAGCATCGAAGACAAAGGACGTCTTCAGCGCCAACGCCTGCTCGATCGTCTTCACCGCCGGGGCAGTTTCCGTCGGCCCCGCCGCCGCCACGGCTGCTCCCGGAGTCGTGACCAGCAGCAGTTCGCCGCCGAGCACGAGGTTGTGGGCTGCCGCCCCTTCCAGGTAGCTGTTCATGACCGCCTGGTCGTTTTCCACGCCGACCCGCATGTTCTTATGCAAAGTCGAAATCATCTGGGGATAGCGGTTGGATATTTTTTTCCAATAGGCGGGGGGCGTAATTCCCACGTTGTAATCTTCCAGCTTCGCGGGGATTACCTTGAGCCGCTCGCGGACTTCCTTCGCCAAATCAAACTTCGGCTTGTCGAGCGAGCCGAGCAGCCGGGTCTCCAGATAGAAACTGTCACCGAACTGCATGCTGACGAGTCCTCCTTGCAATCCATCCCCCAAGAACCAACTGAGCGGCTCTTTGACTTTGGCCCGCTCCGCCGCGAACAGAGGAGCCCCGTCGTCGTTGAAAAAGAAGGATGGGTTAAAGAGGACCGTGAAGTGGCGGCTTTCGTCCGTCGAGCGGCGGAGACGCTCGATGTCGCGGAACAAGGCCGGCGCGCCACCGCCCGATTTCGCCACGTCCTGAATGTCAATCGGATCGCCAACGACAAACCGCCTTTCGTCCGCGACAGGGTCGATGAAGTAGGCCCGGCCATTACCCGTGTAATAGGAGCCGTTTCCTTCCTTCTGTTCCATCGGGCCACCCCATTTGGAAAGGAGGTCTTCTTTCGTCAGCGGTTCTCTGGTTCGGATTACGAAACTCATTCGAGGGAACTTGCCATTGTTGTTGTGAAATCCAACCAGGAGCAGTTCCATTTCGGAGAGCTTGATGCCTGCCGCGGCTTCGAGAGCATCGCGGGCAATGGGATAATTCGGCCCCAGCGCATCCAGCACCTTCGCCCCTTCGGGGCTGGCCAGAATGTCGGACGGGCGGGCAATCAAAAAAATCTGCCCTTCGGGTGGCATGCAGCGGAAGCTCACCGGCTTGCCGCTTGTGGGGCTGGCCCAGAGGGTGTTGCCGTCATCGGGAACGACCTCTTGAGCAAGGCCCGCTTCGCCGGCGGGCGCAGGAGTTGGTGTGCCGCCCGACCCTTTTTCAGGTTTTGTTTTCTCACCGGGATTCATTTCCGCTGGCAGTTTTTCGGTACCTGCCACCGGCGACTTGGTTCCCGTACCGGAACTGGTATTTGTCACCTTTGTCGAGCCGTTTTCGGTGGTATCTTCTTCGCCCGGATTTGTGTTTTCTGGGACTCTCTCTTCCTTGGGCTTCTCGGCAACGGGCTTGTCACCCTTGCCCATCATGTTGAGGCCGATCACCGCGCTGATGGCAAGAATTCCCACGAAAGCCAGTCCGACGACAAGGTATTGCGTTTGCCGCTTCTGCTTGGCCTCGTCATAGCCAGCCGAGTCCAGGGAATCCTTACTGCCGCTGCTGCTATGGCCAGTGCGAATGACGGGGCCAGCGAGAGTTGTGCTCTTTGTACTCTTGGCTTCGTCCAGCTTAAGATTCAGCCCTGGCATAGCCGGCGCAGAGGGCCTGGGAGCCGCGGTCTGAACGGCAGCTTGTGCGGCAAGCTGACCCTGCTTTTGTGAAATCCAGTTTTCGAAAGCCCCTTGCGTCGCCGGATCCGCGGGGGGCGAGAGATAGAGCACCTGCGGATCCACGAACGGCGTCAGTTGTTCGGCGACGAGACTGGCGGACTGGAATCGCACCGTTGGATTTTTCGCCATCATAAACGCCACGAGCTGCGCGAGCTGCGGCGGGACGCCGAACTGTTCCAGCGGGCGAATGGCTTCGCTGGCGTGGCGGACCATCTTTTGCTGCACATTGCCACCGGCGAACGGCGGGCTGCCCGAGAGCAGGCAATAAAGCGTGCAGCCCAGCGAGTACACATCCGAAAGCGGATCCGGCACTTTGCCCGGCTGCGTCAGTTCGGGAGCGAGATAGTCGGCTTGCTGGGCCAGCTTCGCTTGATTCTCGGCCGCGGCAAAGTTCACCGGCTGAGGTGGCAGATGCGGCTCGAAGAGGAGTTTGAGATTGCCGGGATTTTGCGGCGTGGCATTTTCCACCCACAGATTCGCTGGCCGCAGATCTCCATGCACGCGCCCCGCCTGATGCATTTGCGCCAGCCCCACCGCTGCCATCCGCGCCAGCCGGCAAGCCTCGGGAACCGAGAACCGGCCGCTCGCCAGCCGTTCGTCTGCGGAACTGCCGCGAAGGTCTTCGCTTACTAGAAACTTGAACTGGACAAGGTCCACCGGCTCAAAGAACCGCTGTACCTGGGGCGAAGCAATTTGCGCTGCCGCCAGAGCATCATTCGCCGCCACTGCCCAGAGGCGGGCGTCTTGAATGATGGGGCCGGTCAGAAACGTGAGCAGCACCGGGTGTCCCGTCGGCCGGTGAATCGCCCGAAACGACCCCGACAGCCGTCCCTTTTCGATGCGGTCATAAACGCTGTAGTCGCCATACATGAACGGCCCGCTTCGCCCGCCCAGCAAGATGGTTGTCTGATAGCGGCTGAGGATGTTGCGGGCGACGAGCCATTCCGCCAGGGTCTTCGAATTCCCCTGGTCCCCGGCCCCTTTTACATGCGCAAAATCCTCTCGCAACTGCCCGCATTGCTCCGCCGTTTGCAATCGGCTCTCTTCGAGCAATCGCCAGAAATTGGCTGTAGGTAGTGACATGCGCCATTCGTTCCTTGTGCGTGCGCTCTTTCCATTCGCGCGAAGCGCGGAATCTCACTCCAGGTTTCTCGTAACCTTCAGTGTATCGCAGTGAGCGGGAGCGTGCAAAGCGAACTCGATAGTTCCCAGGTCGATTCAGATGCTTGGCCGCCACGTCCACGCTGCGAATCCCCGCGTGGACGCGGGGGCTAAGCTCTCTTCGAGACAAATCAAAGTGAAACACTGAATCCCCTTCCTGTACTTCCGACCCTAATTTGGGTGGTAGAATTTCACGAGAAACTTATTTGCTCGTTTTGGAACCACCAGGGAGCCCGCATGAAACCTTACGAAGCGACCCGGCTCTATTTTGAACGTGCCGCGGACCGGCTGGAGCTGGATGAGAGCATGCGAAAGCTGCTGCTGACCCCAAAGCGGGAGGTGCAGGTGCAAATTCCCGTAGAGATGGACAGCGGGAAGATTGAGACCTTCGTCGGGTTTCGGGTGCAGCATGACGCTTCGCGGGGACCGATGAAGGGAGGGCTGCGGTATCACCACGAGGTGGACCTGGACGAGGTTCGGGCGTTGGCGACGCTGATGACCTGGAAGACCGCAGTCGTGGACCTTCCCTACGGAGGCGCGAAGGGAGGAATTGCCATCGACCCCCGCAAGCTGAGCGTGAAGGAGTTGGAGCACATCACGCGGAAATTCGTGGACCAGATTCACGACATCATCGGCCCGGACAAAGACATTCCCGCTCCCGATGTCGGCACCTCCTCGCGCGAGATGGCTTGGTTTCGCAACCAATACGAAAAGTACCACGGGTTCAGCCCCGCTTGCGTGACCGGAAAACCGGTGGAGCATTATGGAGCGGAAGGACGCGAGGAAGCGACCGGCCGCGGCGTTGGCATTCTGGCCTATAAGCTGCTCGGCAACCTGGGGCGCAAGCCCAAGGAAACTACCGTCGCTTTGCAGGGCTTTGGCAACGTCGGCTCGCATGCGGCCAAGTACCTACATGAAAGCGAATACAAGATTGTCGCCGTCGGAGACCAAAGCGGCGGCTATTACCGGAAGGAGGGACTCGACATTCCCAAGTTGCTCCACCACGCCCTCCAAAACCAGGGGCTACTGGCCGGGTTCCAGGATGCCGACCGAATCAGCAACGAGCAATTGCTGGAGCTTGAAGTCAACCTGCTTATTCCCGCGGCCCTCGGCGGAGTCATCACCAAAAGGAACGCGGCCCGCATCAAGGCCCCCATCATCATCGAAGCGGCCAACGGCCCCATTGATCCCGATGCGGACGACATTCTGGCGGAACAAGGAACAAAGGTCCTCCCCGATATTCTCGCCAATGCCGGCGGCGTGACGATCAGCTACTTCGAGTGGGTGCAGAACCTGCAGTACTACAAATGGCCTCTCAACCGCGTGCGGCAAGAGCTGGAATCGGTGCTGTCCCGCGCCTTCCAACGAGTCTGGGACGAAGCCAAAGAGCACCGCACCAGCCTCCGCACGGCGGCTTATATGATTGCCATCGGGCGGGTACATCGCGCGGCTAAACTGGCGGGGGTGGGGTGAGGCTTGTATTCATCTCTCCGCGGGGCGAGTCGGCAACCTACGCCAAGAATCGTCCCTTCCCAGCGAATTCCCCCCATGATCATCTCCGGCCTATCGGGCAACGAAATCTACTGTCTGGCTCAAAAGGGGCTCGTCCCCGGCAATATCGTCGTGGGCAACAGCGTGCAGTCGCTGGGCTTTTTTGGCGGTATTTCCCGCAGTTTTCAGACGCTTTCGGGCGGCGAGATCACCAATCTCACGCAGCTCATCACGGAGGGGCGTCATGCCGCGATTGGACGGATGGAAAAAGAGGCTCAGGACAAATCCGCCCATGGTGTTACCGGTGTGATGTCCGACCTGAAGAACCTCAGCGGCATGCAAGAGTTCATTGCGGTCGGGTCCGCGGTCGGTGGCATTCAGCAGAGCGGGGCGCTGTTTACGACCGCCTGCACCGGCCAGGATCTGTATTGCCAAATGGACGCTGGCTACGAACCGCGTCACTTTGTGATGGGGAACATCGCCTATGCTCTTGGGGCGGGTCGCGGGATCATGGGGGCCCTGCGGGGCTTTGCAGGCGGCGAGGTGGTCGAGTTCTCGCAAATGTATAACCACACGCGGCACCTGGCTCTGGAGCGGCTGGAGCGGGAAGCTCTGGAACGGGGAGCCAATGCCGTGGTCGACATCCACACCAAGATCCTTCCCATCGGCGTCGGGGCTCGCGAAATGCTGATGGTCGGTACCGCCTCGTTCAATCCCGTCTTGGGCAAAGGCCCCCGCCCCGTCACCAGCGAGCTGACCGGCGAGGAGCTTTGGAACTTGACGCAGCTCGGCTATCAACCGCTGCGGTTGCTGCTGGGCACAAGCGTTTACTCGCTCGGCATCAGCCGTGGCATTGGGGCGTTCTTTAGCGGGCTTTCTCGCGGCGAAGTGGACAGCGTCACGCGGCTCATTTACGACGCCCGCAACAACTGCCTCGGGCACATCCACGAGGAAGCGACCTCCATCGGTGCCGACGCGGTCATCGGCGTAAAGGTTTACATCCACGAGATCGGCAGCAGCTTCGTGGAAGTCATGGCCATCGGCACCGCCATCAAAAAGAACTCCGGCGTCCGCACCCAGGCCGAGCAGCTCATCCCGCAAGCCATCATCCGCGACCGGGACACGTTTATCGACGCGACGTTCCAGCAGGCGGGGAAAGATTTGGAGCGGAAATAGTGGAATCGGCTTCCAGCAGGGCCACATTTTTTCGGCTTGCAAGTTCGTATTTTGCGAACTATGATCCTGTATTCTGCCGATAAGAGTGAATACGAATGCGGGTTATCTCCAAAACTCGTTTGCGGCAGTTTTGGGAGTCTCCTGGTCATCGAGACGCAGAAGGGCCGTTGCAAGCATGGCATGCCCATGTCAACAACAAGACCGTCGGCTGGCATTCCTGGTCAGATGTCAAGCGCGACTTTCCGCAAGCGAGCCTGGTTGGAAGTTGCGTTGTGTTCAACATCGGAGGAAACAAATATCGCCTGGCGTCGCGAATCTTGTATATCAGTCAGAAGGTGTTTGTGCTGAAGGTGATGCCCCATAAGGAATACGACCAGGACAAATGGAAAGTGGATTGCGGTTGCTTCAGTCCACCTCCACCCTCCCGGAAACCTACCGACTCGCTCGTCAAGAAACACAAACCGAAATAAATTATGGCCGCCAAAGCGAAATTCAACTTGCGAGACAGAGAAAAGGATTCCTACCTTAATTTAGTCATGGACTTTCCCCTGGCTTCGATTCGTAGCGACGAGCATCTGACCGCAGCGCAGCATGTCATGGACCGGCTGCTGGCGAAGCGAAATCTCGATGATGGCGAGGACATGTACCTCGACGCCCTGAGTGATCTGGTTGTCGCTTATGAAGATGAGAATCATCCGATTCCTCCCGCGTCGGACGCGGCAATGCTGTTGCACCTGATGGAGTCCAAAGGGATCAATCAAATTCAGCTTCATCGTGACGCCGGCATTTCCAAGTCCACCATTTCGGAGGTTCTGGCTGGCAAAAAGCCATTCAGCCGGCAAGTCATCCGCAAGCTGGCCGACTACTTCCACGTCGACGTGAGCATGCTGGCAGGAAACTTATAGAACTGCGAACACCTTCGACCCGCGCGCTACTAATACGGCGGCAGCAGCCGGCGGAATCCGTGACCAAGGACAATTGCGGCAAAGCAGACATTGCGGATGAGGACAAGTGGCCAAATACGGTAGGGGGGAGTTGCAGGCCGATGCGAAGCACGCGAGTTCGCAAGCGCCTCTGCTAACTCCTTGAAGTGTGAGCTGCCAAGTTCCCACTCCGCGGGCCAAATCACTTCGCGCCCGCGAGTTCCCACCAGCCCGCCGACGATTGCGCCAACGGTGTCGGTGTCGCCGCCCAGGCAAATCGCAGCTTCGAGTGCTGCGCGAAAATCATGCCGATGGCGGAGCCAGCAGAAGATGGCGACCGGGACCGTGTGATTCACAAAGCCGCTGACTCCTCGCTGCAACCCAAGTTCATCCGCAAACGAAGCTGCGGATGCTCCTTCGTCCGCTCGCTGTACCGCCAGCTGGAGTTTGCCGGCCAAATCGTGGTCCTGAACGAAGGGAGTTGTCAGTGCGAGGTAGTCTTCGCCGCGGAAGCTGTCGTCATTAACCGTTACGCTATACCTTGCGGCGAGCGCGACGGCCATTGCTCCCTGCTCCGCGCGCGGATCGGTGTGAGTGATGCGGGATGAGGCCCGCACAAGCTGCCAAAGCCTGGCGTCATCGTCACATTCATAGACTCCCAGAATTGCGGCTCGCATTGCCGCCCCGTTTCCAGCGGAGAAGACTCCGCTCTTCATCGGTGGAAATCCCAGCCATAATTTGAGGCAAGCTCGCAGCGTCGCCAGACCAAGGCCCGCCGGCAGAGAGAGCAGCCACCACCGCAACCGCCAGCCGAGCGAACGACCGAACAAGTCGACATCGCCGCCGGATGAAATCAATGCCTGCGCTGTCATCACCGCATGGTCCGTGTCATCGCTGACCATCCCCCGGCCAAAGAAGAATTGGTGCCTGAGCGTGAGCGCGTAGCAGTGCCATTACAAAGCCGAGCTAGCGGCGGCGCAGGGCGGAGGTCATTTCCGCGAGAGTCGCTGGCGCTCGAGCAGCCGGTGGCGGGCACGGCGGGTGGCCTTGGCGTCGGCCCGGTAGCGAGCTT
>SXGT01284849.1_pt1 | contig 33795 bp, 27 predicted proteins | sample 3176221 | NCBI WGS metagenome assembly SXGT01 (sample SAMN11356862, study PRJNA531348) | freshwater metagenome | isolation source: freshwater sample F1-120 | place: China: Fuxian Lake, Yuxi | collected 2017-12-25 | reverse complement strand
TGCAAGGACCACACCATGGGGCCCAGAAGTCGACGAGCACAGGCGTGTCGCTGCTAATGACTTCGCTTTGGAAATTGGCATCAGTGAATTCAACGACTTTACCAGCCATGACCGGCTCCTTATTTACTCTGCTTGGATTTCGTCTCGAAGATCGGTTAGGTTAAGGCCAGATCAGGAAGAGACTTCCGTGGTGAAACTGTTCCGTTGTGCGTCAGTTGGGGTTCGATTATAGCGCCTCGGTGATCGGTGTCAATTCGGCCACGATCGCTCATCAAACCAGCTGACGCAGCTGACACAAGGAATGTCGTCCGAGGCGGTTACGCCTTACAACGAACAAGGGTCTGACCGTGTGAATCGCGGAAGGTTCTCGCCAGAGACGGAATTTCCCCTCCTGAAAGCCATTCCAGCGCCTGCGAGGCAAGATCGATAAACTTTGACGACGGGTAGCTCGGCGCAGGCTCGTTAGCTGACCAGAATGTGCGCCCAACCGCGAATGAACTGGGGTCAGCTAGAAAGCCTGACCTTAGCCACTCACTGTGTTTTGAATCATGTCAGCGGACCCTACCAGAAACACCTTTCATGCCTCAAAAGCCTGTCAAAACCGCAGTCCTGCTCTCCGGTTCCGGACGCACGCTCGATAACTTCTTTGACCACATCAAAGCAGGAACGCTCGGCATCGAGATCCCGCTGGTCATCGCCTCGAAGACCTGCAAAGGGATTGATAAGGCAAAAGCATACGGCGTCGACGATGTCCGACTAATGCGACTCAAAGATCATGGCAGTGTGGAAGCCTACTCGGAAGCCATGTTCGCAGCCTGTCGGGAACATCAGATCGAACTCGTCCTGCTGGCAGGTTTTTTAAGCCTGATTCACGTCCCGGACGACTTCACAGGGCGGGTCATGAACATCCACCCGTCACTAATTCCTGCATTCGCCGGGCATGGGTTTTACGGGCATCATGTCCACGAAGCCGTTGTTGCCCGCGGCTGCAAAATCTCCGGCTGCACCGTCCATTTCTGCGATAACCACTACGACCACGGCCCCATTATCTCGCAGAAAACCGTCCCGATCGAGGCCACCGATACCCCCGATGACGTCGCAGCGAAAGTCTTCCAGGTCGAATGCGAAGCCTATCCGGACGCGATCCAACTATTTGTCGAGGGACGCCTGCGCGTTGAGCAGGGGAAAGTCCACATCGCTAAGCCATTGACTTAAAACAAGTAAGAGATCTCACCACAGAGGACACAGGGGAGCACAGAGCCACACAGAGAAAACGCAGGTTTGTCTAGGCTTTGCACATCCAACCGCCACCTCGATTTTGTTTGCTGCTGCCTCCATCTCTGTGAGCCTCAGTGCTCCTCCGTGACCTCTGTGGTGAAATCTCTTCGGATTTCCAAGCAACGACTGTGGTTCACCCAACTCGCGGATTCGCTTCCACCACCATCGATTTCCGCTACACTACGGGTTTGACGGTCGTACACATCCATTCTCCTCGCAATCTCAAATTCCAATTCCACAGTTAAGGAACTGAGCGCATCATGAAAGTCGGCATCCTCACCGGCGGCGGCGATTGCCCCGGTCTCAACGCAGTCATCCGTGGCGTCACTCGAGTCATCTGCAACAACGGCGGTGAAGTCCTCGGACTGCTCGAAGGCTGGCGCGGCGCGATTCAGGGCAACACCACTCCACTGACCATCGACAACACCGACAACATCGTCGGCCTCGGCGGTACAATCCTCGGCTCGTCTCGAACCAACCCGTTCAAAGACGAAAAACAAGTCGATGCCGTCTGCGATACCTTCAAGAAGCTCGGCCTGGATGCCCTCGTCGCCATCGGCGGCGATGACACCCTCGGCGTTGCCAGCAAGCTGTATTACGAGCGTGGCCTGGCCACCATCGGTTGCCCCAAGACGATCGATAATGACCTCTCTGCCACCGATCAGACCTTTGGGTTCGATACCTGCGTGAACATCGTCACCGAAGCCATCGACCGCCTGCGAACAACGGCAGAGTCTCACCGACGCGTCATCGTCGTCGAAGTCATGGGACGCCACGCTGGCTGGATCACCTGCTATTCGGCGATCGCCTCAGCCGCCGATTATTTCCTGGTTCCGGAACGCGAAGTCGATCTCGACGAGATGTGCGATGTCCTCGCCAAGCGTCGCGCCGGCGGCAAGAAGTACGGCATCGTTGTTGCCTCGGAAGGCGCGAAGCTCAAAGGCGGCATGGTCACTTCTTCGGGTGAACTCGATGACTTCGGCCACGTCAAACTCGGCGGCGTCGGCGAAGTCCTCGCCAAATACATTCAGGACAAGACCAAAATCGAAACCCGCTCGGTCATCCTGGGCCACCTGCAACGCGGCGGTACTCCCTCAGCTTTCGACCGCGTCCTGGGTACGAGACTGGGTGTCCACGCCGGACACCTCGTCCTCGAAAAGAACTTCGGCAAGATGGTCGCCCTGCGTGGAACACAGATCGTCCCCGTCGACCTGAAAGACGCCGTCAACAAGATGCGCGAACTCGAAGACTCCTTCTTCGAAGAAGCCAGCGAGTTTATTCGCTAATCAGAGGCGAGCGGGGGATGTCAATCCCCTGTCTTGAAACGGTTATGTAAGATCAAGAAGGCCGCGGTGTTTCGTAACACCGCGGCTTTCTTTGCGCCTTGAGACAATGGAATGCGGTAAACCGTCTGACTCACAACGCACCCTGGTGCGTAATATGGATGTGTGCTCAGTCATTCACATCTCTCAGGGAGAATTTCCATGCGCTCACTCATTTTGGGTCTAGTCATTGCCGCCGCCACGCTGCTCGTTTCCGGACGGTCTGCGGACGCTCAGGTCATCAGCCGCAATAACCCGTATCGCTCGTTCAACGTCAGCGGCGTGAACTACGGCTCGATGCAGTGGCAGAAACAACACCGAGGCAACACCGGCGTTTACAAGTCCATGACGACACCGCGAAGAGTCTTTCGTCGCTGGCGTTAATAACGAGAAGTATGCCACGGCTGTGTCAGCCATGACGGAGTCGATGACGCGTCCATGCGCAGCTTCACGGCCGGCACGGCCGTGGCACACCGGAATTATGTTTCAGGTTCCAGCGGTGCAAAAATTGTTGTCTCGATCTCCGAGATGTCATTCGGGCCATATTTCAGCATCTCGTCTTTAGTCACCTGCCCGCCAGTTCTCAGGACCGTAGCGGTGATGTCGATCGCCCAGGCAGGGATGCCGACGTCGCGCATTTGTTGGAGTGTCTCGTCGATAGGATACGAGACGCGATGAAGTTCGATCTTGCCATCTTCAATGATCGCGTACGCCGCGTCCGGGTTTCCATCGCGAGGCTGGCCGACGCTGCCAGGGTTGAGGATCGTCATGTGGCCGAGGTCGAGGACGAACGGCATGTGGGTGTGGCCGACGATCGCGAGGTTGGCAGAGATCCCTTCCATGCGTTTGGTCCAGGCCTCTGCATCAGGGCCAAGGTATTCGTCCATCGAGTCCTTGGGGGTGGCGTGGACCATGTACGTCGACAGGCCATCGACGTTGATCTGCTGGGTGGTCGGCAAGCGTCCCAGGAGCTTCAGTTGAAGCGTGTTGAGGGCCTTCCAGTTGATGGGGCGCGTAATGTAGGCGAGCTTACGAAAGCCGTGCAGCGAGCTGGGAAGAATCCGCTGGGCAACCGCATGATCATGGTTGCCTCGCACAGCGTACTGGACGTTCTCCGCGAACCACTTCATGCAGGGAGCAGGATCGGTCAGATAGTCGACTAGATCACCCGCGCACAGGCACACATCGAAACGCTCGCGTTCGACGATGGCCCGAAGTGCCGGCCAGTTTCCATGGATATCGGCCAGAACAAGAATCCGCATGAGATCACGTTACAAGCCGGGTGACCGCGAAGCAATTCCGAATTTCACGTTCCCATCATAGAGTGGTGGCAATGTTGATCCCCAGAGATCAATCCCCGCTGATGGCTTCGTCGATTTGTTCTCTCGCAAAGTGTTTACCAGGTCCCCTCTGTCGCGAAACTTCCCGTTTTCCCGGGTTCTGGTTGACGCGTACACCTCGCGGGCGGTTAAATGGTGTTTGTGAATGCAACTCTGGATCCCTCATGATGGTGAGCTATGGTGGCAGATACATTTCAACACATGACTTTGCGTGACAAGCTGACCGAGATCGATCGCCTGTCGCGGGAACTCAACGAGCACATCGAACACGGCTTCCTCTCGAAGACCCGTGAACTTTCGCGTCTGGCCAGAAAAGGTCGCAATGGCGAGGAAGAAACCGGCATCACCGACCGGACCATCCGCGACACCGCCTCTCAAGTCATCGCCAGTGAACGATTCACCGAAGACATCTATAATCAGCTCTCCCGCCTGCTGGTCTCGGTCGACGAAGAGCTGTCGAAAATGATCAATGGTTGACGTCCAGCCGGTTTTTGGGTTTTGATTGGAAGGACAACGGAACGCGATGCCACAGAGCGTGAAACGAGGCTGGACATGAACGGCCTGACGGCTCTGATACTGCTTGTCATCGCGATGCTGATTCTCGTCGCTGAAGTCTTTGTCCCATCGGGCGGTACGCTGACGGTGACGATGGCAGGCGTTCTGGCGGCTTCCATTTATTACGCCTACAAAGCCTGGTGGATGACTCACCCGCATCTCTTCATCGCCTACCTGATGTCGCTGCTGGTGATCGTCCCGGGAACCATCATTTACGCAATGTACCTGCTGCCTCGCACCAGGTTTGGGCGACGCATCATTCAGGAAGCTCCCTCGCTGGAGGAAGTCACGCCGTTTCAAAACGAGCAGCACAACCTCGAAAAACTCATTGGCCACGCAGGTCTGGCCGTCTCGCAACTCTCGCCCGGTGGAATGGTGACCGTCAATGGCATCCGGTATCACGCGCTGACAGAGACGTTGTGGATCGATGCGAACACGCCCGTCATCGTCGAGCGGGTGACAGGAATCAGACTGGTTGTCAGACCCATGCAGGAGGCGGATCGCAAACCGGAGCCACTCGTCGTCGAGGCAGGCCGGGAAGATCCCGATCTTCTGGTCGAAGAGAAAAACGAGGCGGACATGCTGCCTCCGCCGTCATTGGACCTCGATTTCAAGCCGTAAATTCCGGCGTGGCAGGCGGTTCGTCTGGTCGTCTCGACTTTTGAAAAGAACCCGTGATCCGGTTGCCAGTCGTCTGCGTTCGTGGATATGTTGGCGTGGCCTTGACTGCACGTTACACTATGTTGAACACCTGTCTGTGCATTTCTGCCAGTTGACTTGTTGCTCGTTGAAATAGACCAGTTTGAGAGACACCAATGACGTCACTCGCTTCCCTGATAAATCTGCCACTGATCGCTCAGCTTGAAAATGCTGGTCAGGAGACATGGATCTTCGCGTTCTTCATCGCGATCATCATTCTGATCGTGCTCCTGGTCTTCATTGGCTTTTTCTTCCGCTACATCGGGTTGTGGATCCAGAGTATCACGACCGGTGCAGGCATCGGACTGGCTAACATCATCATGATGACCATCCGGAAAGTGAACCCAACCGTCATCGTGCGAGCCAAGATGATGGCCGTCCAGGCGGGTCTGACAAAGTCCTATAACATCTCCACCCGCGCCCTCGAAGCTCACTACCTCGCCGGCGGCAACGTCCCGAACGTCATCCGCGCACTGATCGCAGCTCACCGCGCCAATATCGATCTCGACTGGCAGACCGCTCAGGCGATTGACCTCGCTGGTCGTGACATTCTCGAAGCCGTTCGTACCAGCGTTTATCCCAAAGTCATCGACTGTCCAGACCCGGCTAAGTCCGCAGGCACACTCGATGCAGTCGCTGGCGACGGCATTCAGTTGAAAGCCCGTGCTCGCGTCACCGTACGAACCAACCTGCAACAACTCATCGGGGGAGCCACCGAAGAAACGATCATCGCCCGCGTCGGCCAGGGGATCGTCCAGGCCATCGGCTCAACCGCTTCTTATAAAATCGTTCTCGAGAATCCTGATCGGATTTCTCAAACCGTGCTCAACCAGGGTCTCGAAGCACAGACCGCATTCGAGATCGTCTCGATCGACATCGCAGATATCGACGTCGGCGACAACATCGGCGCCCGACTCCAGGCAGATCAGGCCGAGGCCGACATGCGAGTCGCCCAGGCGAAAGCAGAACAGGCTCGAGCTGACTATCAGGCCCGCGAGCAGGAAATGGTCGCCAAGACTCAGGAAAACCAGGCCAAAGTCGTCCTCGCCGAAGCAGAAGTCCCGGTCGCGATTTCTCAAGCCTTCCGCGAACAGCGTCTGGGCGTCGTCGATTATTACGAACTGAAGAACCTGCAAGCCGATACCAAGATGAGAATGTCAATCTCAGGGCAGTCCGATGATGGCGGTGCCCTGGGACGATAATCCCAAGGGTGGCTGGGGTCAGGTTTGGTAGCTGACCCCAGTAAACAGCGTGCAGACTATTTTTTGTCTCAAGTTCATCGAGCAAGCCAGAAAGACGAGTTATGGACCAGCTGATCGTTCTGGCAGTTTTCTTTATTATCTGGTTCATTGGCTGGATTGGGAACCTCGGAAAAGCCAAGCAACAACCCCCCGTCAAAGGCCAGCCTGCGCGAGGTCCACAACCAGCTGCTCCCGCTGATGAGAAGCTGAAAGCAGAGATCGAACGCTTCCTGCAGGATGTCGGTATCAAGCCCGCTCCTCAGCAAAAGCCCCCCGCTCCTGTCGAACAACCCCCGCCGTTCGTGCAACAACAGCCCGTTGAACGTCCGCCGATCATCGCCCAGCAGAGAAAACCTGACCAGCCTCGACGCGGCCCGAAGAAAGCCCAGCAGCCCAAGAAGAAGCCGCCGCAGCCGACCCGGTCAACGTACACCCCCTCCTCGTCGAACGTCTCGAATTTTAACAATCGCGCCGACGACCTCGCGAACAAACACCTGGCTGCCAGTACCGTCGGGGAATCCGTTCGAGACCAGCATCTCAAGCCAAACGTCACGGCTCCGATGCAGGAGTACATCAATCGACGCCTGCAGGGCCAGCCTCACGAAGACGCCGCCAGCAGCCTGCGAGCGCAACTTTCCCCCGAAGAACTCACCAAAGCCGCCGGCTTATTCCAGGACCAGCGAGCGGGCGGGAAAAACAAAACAGTCCCCGTCATGGCGATGCTACGCAATCCTCAAACCGTCCGACAGGCCATCATCGTCAGCGAAATTCTGAAGCGACCAATACGACGACGCTGATGACGTTTGTCTCTTCTTAAAGTGCCATGCTTGCAGCTTTGGGCAAGCATGTTCTGAACGCTCCAACGTCAAACGCAGCCGCATGCTCACCCAAAGCTGTGAGCATGGCACGACTTTTTGTGACCGCGCTGGTTTAAGCTGCGATTCATACAAGAATCCAGGTCACTGTCCGACGAAGTCGACCATGCCTTCCTGCTTGAACCAGTTCCATAAATGCGACGCAAACACGCAGGCAATCGCTAAACAGCTGCCAATCGTGGCAGTCATCACGGCGGCGGTGCCAATGCGGGTCAGTTCTGTCGGCAGAGGATCGCCTGTCGGTATGCGAACGTCAGAATTCGCCTGCGAGGACGCAACACTCGGAAGCTGGAGAATGTCATGGCTCGAATCCGACGAATCGATCACTGCTTCCACAGGCGTATTCGGCAAAGCTTTCGCGATACGCAGCAACGCGCACTGAAACATCTCGGCTGACATGACCATCGCAAAGCAGACGATCATCACAGCCCACTCAAAGAACGTGACGCCGACGACGAACGCACTGCAGATGACCAGACTGGCGATAAAGAAATGAACAAAGAACGAACTCTCCGAACGAAAGCTCTGTGTCCAGCCTCGCTCGGTATCGACCCACCTCTGACGCCACGGAGATCGACGCGGCCCGTCGAAGCTGTCAAACTCGTCGATCATCGCCTTTGATGCCGATGCTGCTGACGCTGGTGTCGTCGACGAGGACGTGTCTTTGGGCCTGATCCAGGCCGCTGGGTTCAGGTCCACAAGTTTCGGGCGGGCGAGCGGACTGCGATAAGGGCCGTCGGCTTTGTTGGACGGATCACGTTGTGGATTGGGAAGGGCTGTCATCGGATCCCCAGCAACGAACTCAATTGAGTATTAGACGAGTTGAAGGCCCCAAAACGTGGTTCGATCGAGAAGATCACCCCCACATTGTCTTTACTAGTGTCGACATTCGCCCCGACGTGGAAGATGAAATCTTGTCCCAGACGAGAAACCGTCAGCGACTGCCCACGGTCCTGCATCTCGGCAACGTCATAACTGGTTCCAAAGGTCGCGATCCACTTTTGAGACATCGCATACGACGTGCTGAAGTTGATCAGGCGGCTCTCCACCGGACCGGCTTCGATTTGTCGATAACCAAGGTACATCGAGCCACGCAGACTCCGCTGGGACAGAATCCCGACATCCCACATCTGCGGAGCAGATTCAAAGAAGTCGAGATAAGCGTTCGCGAGCAGCTTCGTTCGCGAGCCAACGTCCCAGGTGTAGTGGGCATCGACAACGCCGATGTCTTCGCCGTAGTTATCGCGGTCTGCATTCAGGAAATACGAGATCCCCAGATCGAGAGTCATCCAGTCGATGATCTGCTGATCTTCTGGCGGTCCGACTTTCGTCTGCAGGCGATGACGAGAAGTCGCACGGACGACATGTTGGTCATCGACCAGCTCAAAATACGGTGAAGTCACCGACGAGCCCGCATTGTTGCGGACGGCAAAGTAACGCGGATCGAATGGCGAGGTCGCATACCCCGGAATCAATGGCAGCGCACCACCAAAGGTATTGACCAGCATCCGCTCTCGAAATCGTTCCTGAGAGTTGTCATCGAATTCGTTGTATTGAGGAATACTCTCCAGACCGCGAGAGGCTTCGGCATAGTAATACTCCATGCCGAGCTCATGCTTGTGAGCCAGGCCATTGAGGCCGAGGATATCGCTTTGCACGCCCGGGAACAGCTTGTGGAACATGATACTGCTGCGAACACCAGCCTGCCCGTAATAGCGATCGATGTCATTGCCGGTGAAACCATCATCCTGCCAGAAGGCGGCTTCTCCCAGAACATACGGAACGACTTTCACCGGCCCGACGTTGAATGGCAGCGAGAGTTCATGGCGTGACTGTGCCACCACACCATCCGCCTGTGGGAAGTACGGGAGAGGCGTGAAGACGTCATCAGGATCCGTCGGCCCTTCAATCGCTCCGATGACCCCGTAACCGACCGAGGAATGCTGACTGTAGTTGAGCCAGTCGTTGAGCAGAGGCTCACCAAGAAGAGTTGCTTCGGCTTTCGGCAGCCAGTCTGTCTGGTAATCAAAGTCGTTGAGGTTATACCGACCCCAGATCGAGAGGTTGAGATTGTCAAACTGGTGAGCCAGCTCCAGACGCGTGTCGTAGTCTTTGCCCGTATCGAACTCGTTCTCGTAATACTGTTCGAGGAAGTTACGATCCGACAGAAAGCCCAGTTCGCCGACCAGCGTTGTATCAGGGGCAAGAGCCTGACGGTGACGCCACAGGACCTTCCCGCGATTGCTGTCCTTGGGAACGAGGTCACGTCGATTCAAACCAAGGTTATCCAGACCGTCGTCATGGATGTAGTAGGCATCGAACTGACCGTAATAAGGACCCGGAACGTCGAAGACATCCTGCCCTTCGTAGACAACTTCCGTTCCAATCCCCGGCCCTCGATCAGACAGGAAATCCAGATTCAAGTCCCACGTCGTCCCGGGAGCCAGATCAACCCCCATCAGCTTCGCGAAGTTCCATGTCGAACGCAGCTGTGTTCCAAAAATCCGGTCTTGCGCAAAACTCAACTCGCGAATCGGTATCTGCGGATCCTCAGCCGGCCCCGTCAGATACGGCGTATAAAACACCGGCAGGTCATTGAGGAAGAGTGTGTTGTTCGTCGAAGTGACCCAGGGAACAGCGCGCGGCTTCACCTTCCCCGTTGCCGGATCGATCTGGAAGTCATCCTCGCCCAGCCACGGCAGGTCGTAACGGTTTTCAAAGAAGATATCACTCGCCTGCAGACGGTAGGTCGGCTTACCGAACTGGCTGGCCGTGACCCACGCATTCTGGGCATGGAATTTCTCGTTATTCAATTGGCGAATCCGATCCGCTCGAACGCGAACAGACCCCTGCAGTTCCGGGATGTAGGCCTGCAATTCACTGTTGATCAACAATGCTCGCTCTTCGCGAATGTCAAAGAAAGCCTGTTGTGCCTTGATCAGATTCATTCCCTGACGGACTTCAATGTTCCCCTCGAGATAAACCTGCAGCGGGACATTGGTCCCCTGGAACATCTCCGGAGAGAAGTTGCCCGACTCGTCCATCTGCGTCCAGATAACGACCTTATCCGCAGTTAAATCGAGGACTCCACCGCTTGTTGATCCCTGATAGGCCTCGATCTCTCCCAGCTGGTTCATGCCATTAATCTGGTCGATTCCTCGAACCAGAACATTCACCCCGCCCGTGATCACGGTGATCTGCTCGGGAGGAAACGTGTTGTCCGAAGGAGAGCTCCGCCAGTTGAGTGGCTCGGAACTTCGTGGAGAAATCACAACCGACCGAACCCCCGCATCCGGCTGCAGCAGTTGGACAGGAGCTTGCGAAGACGGATCGGGAATCGGAGCCATTGGCGGCGCCATCATCTGCGGCTGCGCCTGGCTCAGCTGGTCGGGAACCGGTGGAACTAGATGCTGCGTCAACTGCAGACCTTGTCGTTCCACAGCGGTGTAGGCGGTCAGGAGAAGCGGGTCCGTCGTCGGAGGCTCTTCCTCAAGCAGTCGGGGGACATCGATTTTGAAACCAGCGGTCGTATCAAGTTGAACCAGATCCATCGCTTTGTGAGAACGCTGCAGGCCGTGTTCAACATCCACCCCACCGTTTGCAAAGACGACGAAGCGATCATGATTGGCGTGTTGCGATTTCCAGACAACCAGCTGCTGACACGACATCCAGGAATCCCCCTGACTGACGTGACACTGACCTCGCAGCAGATAAACCTGATACTGCTTGCCGGTTTTGTCTTCTCCAAACCATGTCTGCCCAAACGTCGCGCGAACCGTAATGACGTCTTCAAACGTCGGCAGATTCGGCTGAGTGATCTGGACTTCAGCGGGCTCGAACAGATGGCCAGGTTCGATGGTCGCATCCAGACGAGCAGGGGACTGTGCCATCAATCTCAACGGAGCAATGGAGACCAACACCGCAGCGATCATCAACCAGCAGACGGCGCGCACGACGATCTCGCGCCGCGGACGATACGCCGCACGCCAGACCCACAGACAGTCCTTGTCGTCGTGAAGGTGAAGGCTCAGAGGAAATACACCTATTTAATACTCAGGCTTCATGCCGAGCGTTGAAGTGCGGAAAACCGAAGACCAGGGGACGTGGCGAAAAACTGATGGCTCTCGTGTTCGAACGGACGAGAGACCAGAATTTTTCACCAGATTCCCTCAAGAATCGGGGGCTTCCTGACGGGGCGGGAGTATAAGCCAAGAAAGAAAAATGAGTCAATCCGGGACATCGCCAGCCGGTCGGCCTGAAAAGGCATAGGTAAATAGCTACAATTTCTAGAGTTATATCAAAGCGAACGGGAGCAGATGTTCCCTCGTGATCTGCGACAGATAAGGACGACTTCCCATGGCGAAACGCATTCTGATTCTTGCCGGCGACTTCGTGGAAGATTATGAGCTGATGGTACCCTACCAGGCGCTGATCATGATGGGGTACGAAGTCGACGTGGTTTGCCCCGACAAAAAAGCAGGCGATAAAATCCCGACCGCGATCCATGACTTCGAAGGTGACCAGACCTATACAGAGAAACGTGGCCACAACTTCGCCCTGACCGCGACTTTCTCCGACATCAAGCTCGACAGCTATACAGGCCTGCTCATCCCCGGCGGCCGCTCTCCGGAATACCTGCGAGTCGACAAACGCTGTCTGGAGATCGTCAAAGCCTTCTTCACTGCCAATAAGCCAGTCGCCGCGACCTGTCATGCGGCGCAACTACTGGCAGCTGCAGAAGTTATCAAAGGACGCCAACTGACATGCTATCCGGCATGCGAGCCGGATGTGAAGCTGGCAGGTGGGACCTACCAGGCGATCGCCATTGACGGAGCCTACGTCGATGGCAACCTCGTCAGTTCACCCGCCTGGCCGGGAAATCCTGCTTGGGTACGCGAATTCGTCAAACTCCTGGGTGCAAAAATAGAGATTTGAGAAAAACTGCGTAAATTGAACCCATGAGCGTATTTGAGTGGTTTATAAATGAGTGTGCCGTCTGGGAATCGTTTGCCATCTAGGCAGACGGTCAGCGATTGCCTACAATTTCGCATCAATCGCAGTTGTTGAACAACGCTCCCGGGTCAAGGATGAGCTGGCTGGTCAACACCCCTCTGCGAAATTGTCCTGTTTGTTGTGTCCAGGAATACTCACAAGCCAGGTGCCCACTCATGTCCCCATCGCCACGACGACGTGGGGGAATGCTCTCGCGCAGTGATTCGTCACGTCGACGCCGCATCAGCATCCCTCTCGCCCAAGCTTATCTCGATTCACTCAACCAGCCAGTCGCCCCGACTCTCTGTCCCGAGCCCGCCCACAGCCCAGCTTCTGACCCGCAATCCGTGGTCATCCAGAAGCAGCTGGTGATGCAGAAGCAGACCGTCCGAGAAACAGTCACCGTCCCGCCTCGAGTCGCGACTCCCAGCGAGCAGCTGCGCGCATATCTCGAAAACGGCGGCGATATCACCTTACGAACAGTTCCCCGCTCGAAACGACGTGGCGAAGTTCTGGATGAAATCGATATTCGTCCTGCTTCGTCCATGCTCGAGACAATCTTTGCTCGTCCCGCCAAAGGGCGACGCTGGCCGTCCGATCCTTCTGCCCAGAGCGCCCCGTTCGTCGGCGAGCTTTCAGGATTCAACGCCATTCGCGAACTGCTGCATCGCGAAGATCCGGTCATCTGGATGTTCGTCGGCGATGACGCGAACCTGTCGTTGACCAAAGGCAAATCTGATCCTGCCTCCTATCATCGCATGTTCGCAGACCGCCTGCGTCAGGAGCTGTATCGCTCGGATGATCTGGCACTGACGGAAGGCGGGATCAAGGCCAGTGTGCTTGACCATCTGAAACGCTGGCCGAAAACGCGACGAAAGTTCCAGCCGAACGTCCTGTTCTACATGCCCACACAGGCTGACTTTGAACTCTTCGGACCATCGCCTCAGACCTATCTGAATGGCATACGAGAATTTTTCGACACCGTTCGCTTGCATGACGTCCAGCCGATTGTTCAGACGACCTGGCTGCTGCCACGCAAGCATGAGTATCACCGTCTCTCCTACGCGCTCGCGGAGGATCTGCGTCTTCTGGCTGCGGAATTCGATCTTCCTCTCATCGACCACCACCATCGCTGGGAGATGGCCAACCGCACGATCAACACCGAGCGCTGGCTGGATCAGAAGAAATTCATTCCCGATCACATCGGCCAGATTGCCCTCGCGATGGAGATCTTCCATGAGCTCGACCTATTCGAGCAGCGGAGTCTGATCTGCAATCAGGAACGCCTGCTGATCTGCTAAACATGAGTTGATCAGTCTCAGGCTATGAGATTGGCCTTGCAAGATCCGGACAGATTTCTCAGAGTGTAAGAGTCTCGTTTGCATACAAACCATTGTTGGAACGCCTGCGGTCTGCCGGCGCTCTCGATGATTTCGCAGACCAATCCGTTCAACGCCTTCCCGGCGCAAGTACATGATGTGGTTGAACGCATGAGTGCACCCAAACAAGCCAAACTGGGCTCCGGCTCAAAAATCAGCATCAAGCCCGATGTGACAATCCCGGAATGTCCCGACGTCAATGCCGGCGGCTGGACCGGTATGATCGTCGAAACCAAAGGCAAAGGCGCTGATATGAAGTGCATTGTCGAATGGGACGATGCCACTGTCGTCAAGATCCCCCAAGCTTATAAAGACCACTGCGAAAAAACCGGCCTGTACTTCATGATGGCCTGCTTCCCACTGAGCGAAATCGAACCCGTCTAATCGCAGTCTCTGTTCCCCTCGTGCAGGGTAGTCCGGGTTGTCCCAACCCGGACGGCGCAGCCGCCAGAATCTCCTCGATCGCGCTCGACGCATTATTCGTTCTCAACATTCCCCTGGCTCTCCCCGGTTGGCATCTCCGGCTGAGGCGAAACATACTGAGTCTTCGCGAATGCTTCCAAATGCTGCATGCTGTCTGCAAACGCCGTATAACGCAGCGTCTTACGCAATTCGACATCAACAGTCCGTCCCCCCAAAAGCAGCGCCGTCCCCATTGACTCCGCAAGATCGTACAGCGAGTTAATCCCCTCACGAAACTGGTCGATGTCTTCGATATAGCTCGCGCTGATCCAGAAGATCTTCGGCTTCGATCGAATCAGGGCCAGCTTCAAGCTTTCAAACGGGATGTTGGTTCCCAGAGACGTGGCTCGCCAGCCAAGACTGCGAAACACATGTTCGACACAAATGGTCGCGAGTGTGTATTGGTCGCCCGAGCATGTTCCACCCATCGCGAGCGGAGCATTGGGGAGACCGTAGGGAATCGCAGCCGTCAGCTCGAAGAGAACCTTCTGCGCGATCTGGCAGCCCCGACGTTCTTCGAAGATGTCAATCTGACCGCATTCCCAGGCGTTGCCAATGTCTTCAAACGCGGCTGCGAAAACCTGATCAATCATCTGGCTGAGCGGAATGTTTGACAGGTACAGGTCATACAGGACACGCCGCGCGATTTCTTCGTTTCCCGAGACCAGCGCGTCTCGAAACATCAGGCGACTGCGCGCAACAACACGTTCACCCTGTCCCGACAGGCTTGGCAGGCCCAGGACAGCAGGATCGACGATCGAGTGACCACTTTCCCGCAGAAATCGCATGACTTCCTGGATCGGAAGACGGCGGTGTCCACCAGCCGTTTTCTTCATGTGAATGACGCCCTGATCACACCAGCGTTTCAGCGACGATTCGCTGACGCCGATGGCTTTGGCGACCTGTTTGGGAGTGAAGAGAGTTTGCACGATCTGACCGGTTTGAATGATTTGAGGCGATGGCACCTGAGTGACGAGTTCCCGTCAAAACGCAGATCCAATGAAATCATAGATCGGCAGCCAAAGGGTAGCACGGGATAATCGCTGCCTGAGAGACGAAAAAAGAAGAGAAACAGCCAAATGAACGATTTGAACGAATTTGGCTCTTGAGTCGTGTCCGGGAACGTCTATGATGATCTATGAATACGCTTGAACGAACTCTGCGATCACCTCCTGTGCAAAGCGATCGACGATGAAATCTTCCTCCGCTCCGAAGACGCAAAAACGCTCCTCGACCGTCAAGAAGAAGGTCTTTAGCCCGCGAAAGCGTCCTGGTTCGACCAGTTCGATTTCCTACATCCACAACGCGGCTTTCGAAGCAAAAGACGCGGAAAAAGCGATTCTGCTGGCACCCTATCCTCAGCGAAACTCCACTCGCTCGGGCGTTCGCAGCCGACCCAAAGACATTCCGTCCTACCTGGCAAGCATGTACGAGATCCCTCTTCTGACGCCCGAACAGGAGGCCTACCTGTTTTGCCAAATGAACTTTCTCAAATACCAGGCCGCACAAATCGAAGCGTCACTGCACGCCTCTCGGCCATCGCCGAAGAAAATGCAGCAGATGCAGGCCTGTCTCGAAAAGGCCGATCAGGTTCGCAACCAGATCACGCGGGCAAACCTGCGTCTGGTCGTCTCAATTTCCAAGCGATTCGCAGACAACATCAGCTCATTCGATGATCTCGTTGGCGAAGGCAACATCGCCCTGATGTACGCCGTCGACAAGTTCGATTTCAGCAAGGGATTCCGCTTCAGCACCTACGCCACCCACGCCGTGCAACGCAGCTTTTATCGCAGCATTGGCCGACGGCAGAAAGAACATCAACGCTTTTATTTGGGCGCCAGTGACGACCAGTTCGTCGCCATCGAAAGTCACGACGACACCGATGAACAAAGCCAGATCGACCCCACCTCTTACGAACAGCTTTACCAGAAAGTCATCCATGAAATGTCGCATCTCCTGGACGACCGCGAACGCTACATCCTCCTGGCACGCTTCGGAATTCAACACGACGGCCAGGAACTGACCCTGAAACTCGTGGCAGACCAACTCGGCATCTGCAAAGAACGGGTCCGACAACTGCAAAACAGGGCTCTGGTGAAACTTCAGGACGCCGCACAGCAGATCATGACAAACCAGGAAGTTGTTGCTTAGTGGCAGTATTAGGGAGGGCAAGGCTCCATCCGAGCCACTGTCCCGCGTTGCAGGCGTTGATGACAACTGGATGTCGATTTTCACATCTTCATCTGAGGCCTGAAGGGCCGTCATCAGTCAGCCCAGGATGAAATCCTGGGTTAGCGGTACGAAGGAATCTCTGCCGTCCTGTAAGGACGGCTCACCACGCATTCCACCATGAAGCTACCCCTTCAGGGTAGTGATCTTTCGAAGGTCTTCATAACCCAGGGCTTTACCCTGGGCTGGCAGATATCGTCCCTTCAGGACGAAAAGAAAAACTCCCATCTGGAATCAACCATCCCAGATCACTGCGAAATGGTGACTTCCATAAACTCCCCCGGATGACTCGCGTACCGGCTTTGCAGAAACTTCAGTGTCTTCCAGCGGAGACTATGCTGCGGTTGCTCGAACTTTGGTGACTCATCACCCAGAGTCGCCAGAACGCTCTTTGTCATCAGCATCGCCCGGATTTTTCGGGTCTTGACTTCCCCGCCGCATTCGCAGGTCAGGCAGATCACATACGATTCGGAACGAACCGGCAATCCAAGGTCCTGTCGAATAATGCCATCAGAAAACTTCTCGGAAATCTCATTGAGAAGACTGTTCAAATAGAACCACAATTCCGAGGCGGGAATCGGAATCATGGGATTCTCGAGCGTCGTTTTGACAGCGTATTTCTGCAACTGCTCAGCAGCATGTTGATTGAGAAAGACTTCCACAGCCAGTTTTTCGCTGATCGTGCGGATCTGCAAGACCCCATTTTCGAGCCGATTCAGTGAAACATTGACCCGGTTGAGGAACTCCTGCTTTTTCCAGCTCGCTTTGGCCCGACGTCGCCCGAAATACCAGCCCACGCCTGCAATCACGATCCCCCAGACGAATTTCATCCAGTTGTCGTCCAGGTACTCCAGGATCGTTTGAACCAGTTCGGGCATGATGTTTGTCTTACGATGTTTGTTTTGACAAGCGAATGGGGCAATTGGACGTGTCCAGCGACGTCGTTACAATGGGAGACATCATCCGTTTGGTCAAGATCATCTCATGCCGAACAAACGCAGGCCACGCGCTGTCGGATCAAAGAAAAATCCGCGTCGATTCCTGCTTCCTCTCCTCCTGCAGACTAAAGACACCTACTCATGGCCGACACCGGACATAGCCTCGATGCACTGCATCACATCGCGATCAAAGTCGACAACATCGCTGAAGCCATCACATGGTATCAGGAGCAGTTCCGCTGCGAGATCGCCTATCAGGATGCCACCTGGGGCCTGCTCAAATTCCGCAACATCTACATGGCCCTCGTCCTGCCAGACCAGCACCCCCCACACCTGGGCTTCTCCACCCCCAAAGCAGCCGAGTTCGGCGAGCTGAAACTCCACCGCGACAAAACAAAATCGGTCTACACATCAGACCCCTTCGGAAACGTCCTGGAAATGCTCGACGCCCAATCGATCGTTGATGCGGGCATGGAAGTTTGACAGAAATCAGACTGGAACGCAGAGTCCGCCGAGGGGAGCAGAGATCACAGAGCTTGGATTTTTCTAACGCGAAGTCGCGAAGTCTCAAAGGTAAGAGAAAATACCATGGGTGATCAGGATGAGACAATCACATCGAGCCCTGGTGTTCTCGGTGGAAAGCCTGTCATTCGGGGCACGAGAATCAGTGTCGAATTGATCTGTGAATTACTGGATGCTTCTTGGTCTGATCAGCAAATTGTTGAGAACTATCCTCACGTCACCCAATCTGATATCGCCGCGTGCCGGGATTATTCTCATCGAAATAAGAAGACCGTGATTTGAAAGTGCTGCGAAAAGTTAGATGGGTCAGGTTCTTTGAGGATTGCTGAGGTCTTTCGATCGGTGCAGGGGGAAGGGGTCTATACAGGGACGCCGTCAGTCTTTGTGCGCACGTCGGGATGCAATCTTCGCTGCTGGTTTTGTGATACGCCCTACACATCTTGGGAGCCCGAGGGAACAAAGCGGGCGATGGATGAGCTGATCGCCGAAGTCATCGCCTACGACACCGAGCATGTCGTCCTGACGGGAGGCGAGCCGATGCTGCTGGTAGAGTCGATCGAGTTCACTTCGCGATTAAAATCAGCAGGCCATGTCATCACGATTGAGACGGCAGGGACGGTCGATCGAGCCGTTGAGTGTGATTTGATGTCGATCAGCCCGAAGCTGGCCAACTCGACACCGCCCGTCGAGTCAGGCTGGGCGATTCGTCATGATGCCCAGCGGAATCGCCCCGAAGTCATCGCCCGTTTGACGCGGGATTATCCCTATCAGTTGAAGTTCGTCATTGATGAGCCAAGTGACGTGAAGGAAGTCCTCAGCTACTTGAGTGAGCATCGCGGGATCGAAGCAGACCGCGTCTATCTCATGCCACAGGCGCGCACGCGCGAAGAACTCTCAGGCCACCTCGACTGGCTGACCCCGCTCGCAGAGCAGCATGGATTGCGCGTCTCCAATCGCCTGCACATCGAGTTGTTCGGTCAGATGCGCGGAACGTGACTATTTCAACAAAACCTGTTTCAGCTTGGCTTTGAGGAAGCGTCCGCTGGGGGTTCGGTCGCTGAATTCGACTTCGCACATGACGTAGGGGGTCATCCAGAAAGCATCACCCGGAGCCGCGACCGCCGGTTTCCGGCGGATCAGCAAACGAGCAGCTTCTTTGAACTTCTCCTGCTCGCTCGGCGAAATGTTTTCACACGAGGCTTCGCCGCGGTAGACCCAGTATCCTTGTTCCTTCTCCGCGACGACCAGTGTGCTCAATACCCCGCCGCTTAATCGGAAACCAATCACGCAGCAGACAACCGACTCTTTGGCCGTCTCGTCGGGCCCACCCAGAGGAGTTCCTTTGGCAGCTTCTGCAGCCCCTGTGAAGGCAGTGAGAGCCTCCTCCATCGTCATGTCGGGCTCTTCTTTGCCAGTCGCATTCGTCACTGCTCCCATGACGCACGACGACGGCTTCTTTTTCACAGCCATCCCGTCCAGCAGTGCGTTGACGTTCGTGCCCCCTAGGAACAGGGTCGCAAAAATAATCCCACCTACGGAAAACGAGGCCAGCCAGACCTGAATGGCGGTCTTGGGAAGCTGGTCGAACGTCCGCTTCCAGACGAGCCTCGGCTTAAGAAAAATATCAAACGGCTTAATCTCATCCGAATCGGGTAACGACTTCAGATAGGCAAACAGATGCAGCGGCAGCAACATCAGCGCGGAGATCGTCAGCTGAAAGAAGCCGATGGTGGCAGGTGTCGGAGTCTTGGCGTACGCGATCGCGATTCCAATATCCGTAGCAGCAATCAGCACGTTGCCCACGATAACGGGCCACGCCCAGCCCGGGACCGCTTTCCAGGCATCCCAGACACTCAGGATCTCTTCCTGGCGGGACTGCTGCTCGGGTTGATCGAACGGAACGTATTTCCCGATCTTGGGATACCATCCACACTTTGGACAGAAAATCGAAGTCCCCCAGGCGTCCGTATTCGGGCATTGTGGACAGGTGGATTTTGAGGCGCCTGATTTGGCCTCCATCTCTTGATTGATCACATCACGCAGCGTGAGCGGGGACGGGAGCTCCGCAGTTTTTTGTTGTCCGGTTGATGACACTTTGAGCGCAGTTCGCGACATCTCTTATGCCTTCAGGGCGGAAGAGGGACGGATGTGTTACAAAAAGAATCTAGTTTTTCTGAATTGCCAGGCGTCCGGATTTGTCATACTCCACCCATGAATTCAGCAGCAGCGATGAAATATGAGGGTTCTGCAGGTCAAGCCGGGGAACTTTTCCGACAACTCAGTTCACAAGCTGCCTCCCGTTATGCTTGCGACGAAACCATGATGAACGCCGATCGTGCATGGTGAGACACTGTCTTGTTGTCGATCAAACAAAGAAGCAAGATGCGACGAACCGTCGGGAGTCGACGAATCGCGTGGTCTGACCACAATCCGTTGAACTGAACGCACATGGCATCACTTTTGCCCTTTAAGATGACCTTCTCGTGATTTTGCTGGACGCATCTGCATCAACAATGGCGTGACGTAGCCATCCAATGGAAATAAACGACGAGAGAATCGCACCGTTCTCAAGGAGACAATGATGAAAAGAAGAATGATTTGGCCCGGCGGGCTGGCGCTCGGTCTAGCACTGACGACCCCGGCGTGGGCACAACTGGAATCGACGTATGAAGCAGTCCCTCAGAAAGAAGGGGGCTTGGTAGAAGGCAAACCGGGAATCATTCCTCCCAGTCCCGGCCCCAATCCCACCGTGGTTCCCGGCACAACGACTCAGGATCTGAGCACACCTGCTGCCACTCAAGCAACAACCCCTGAAGCCATCCCCAACGCTTCACAAATCACCCCCGGCCTCGCCAACAAAGCAGACCTCCAGACGCCGGAAGAACAAGATCAGCAACCAGCTGATGAAGAAGGCATGGAAATCTACACCCGTGGTCCTCTCCACGAGGCGTTCGCAACTCCCAGTGAGACTGTGAATCCAGCCAGCCCGGTCATCGCGACTCAACCACCAGAACCCATCAACGAAGTTCCTCCCGAGCAAATGCCCGAAGGAACGAATGTTGTCTGGATTCCTGGTTATTGGGCCTTTGATCAAGAACTCAACGACTACCTGTGGATCAGCGGTATCTGGCGCGACGTGCCAGATGGTCGCAAATGGGTCCCCGGCTATTGGACTCAGGTCGACGGTGGCTCGCAATGGGTCCCCGGAATGTGGATGGACGAGCAAGTCGCTGAGATCTCCTACTACCCAGAACCACCTGCCACACTGGAACGCGGACCATCTAGTCCCGCTCCCGGTGATAGTTACTTCTACGTCCCCGGCTGCTGGGAATATGCCAATAATGATTATCAGTGGCGCGCCGGCTATTGGGATCAATATCGCGATGATTACCTGTGGGTTAACTCATCGTATAGCTACACCCCTGCCGGCTACGTCTATAACACAGGATACTGGGATTACGGTCTGGCTAATCGCGGTCTGGTTTATGCCCCTGTCCGATTCAATCGTGGCGGGTGGAACGGCATTTACCGTCCTCGCGTCGTCATCGGATCATGGGACAACCTGATGGTCCACATGTTCATTCGACCTGGCTATAACCAGTATGCCTTCGGGAACTACTATGGCCAGAACTATGTCAACATGGGCTTCCGTCCCTGGTACAACTATGGTTGGGGTGGACGTGGCGGCTTCGGCGGATATGGTGGAGGACGCTATGCTTATAATCCGCTCTTCAGCTATTATAACTGGCGCTACGGCAACAATTTCTACGGCCGCTTGGATCGCTGGAACAACTACTACAACAACAACCCGGACTGGCGTCCTCGCAATACTTGGCGTGACCAACGCGACTTCGTCAGGACTGCTAATCAGCGGAATGGCTTCGATCGTTCCATCGTGCGTAACTCACTGATCGGACTCGACATCAACAACAATAACCGCAACGACCTGCGGGCTTTGAACATTGATCGACAACTCCCTGTCAACCTTCGACGCAACAACAACGATCTGGCACGTAACAACGATGCTTGGCGTGATGTCGTCTCACAACGACGCGATTTCGAATCGCGTGGTCAAGGTGGCAAGAATCAGATCGAGCGTCGCGAGTCTCTGAAGATCAACTTCCCAGAGCAACTCAACAACCGATCTGATCGTCCAGGAGCAGATCGCCCTGGTGCAGATCGTCCCGGCAACGACAACAACCGACCTGGTGCAGACCGCCTCGATGGTAATCGCCCGGGCGACAATCGTCCCAGTGCAGACCGCCCGGGAGCAGATCGCCCCGGTGCAGGCAACAACAATGACCGTGCTGACAACAATCAGCCAGGCCGAAATCGTCCTCCCCGCGAACTGAACGACATCCTGCCAAACGTCCCGGGAACTCAGGACGACGCAGCGAATGATCGTCCAGGAAGTGATCGTCCAGGTCGAGGTGATCGTCCAGACAATGATCGCCCAAGGAATGATCAACCGGGCAACAATCGCCCAGGACAAAATCCTGGCGACAACAATGGTGATCGTCCCGGAATGGATCGTCCAAATCGTCCTGGAAATAATCCTGGACAAGATAATCCTGGCCGACCCGGAGCAGATCGTCCGAACCGACCCGATCAGCCGAATCCAACCGGAGACAACGACAACCCAGCTCGTCCAAACCAGCCGGGAACCAATCCTGATCGACCCAATCGTCCGAACCAACCAGGAACGAACCCTGACAACAAACCAGGCGTGAATCCTGGTCGAGGTGGCGATAACCCAACTCGCCCTGATCGACCAAACCGTCCCAACCAACCGGGGACGAATCCAGGAACAAATCCTGGTACGAACCCCGGCACGAGCCCAGGTCAGCCAGGAGGCGGAGGTCGACCTGGACAGCCCGGCGCAAATCCCGGTCAAGGCGGCGGTGGCGGACAAACGAACCCACCGCAACGTCCAAACCTTCCGACCAACCCGGGAGTCGCTCCTGGGAATGCCGGTGGCGGTAACCAGCCCGGCGCTGGTGGCGGACGACCGGGAGCAAATCGTCCTGGTAACCAGCCTGGCGGTCAGCCAGGAGCCGGTCCAGGTGCAGGTGGAGGCAATCGTCCTGGCGGCGGTGCCGGTAACGGCGGCGGCAATGCAGGTGGTGGAAACGCAGGCGGCGGTAACGGCGGTGGACGCGGTGGCAACAATGCCACCACAGACCTCACTCGTCCTGGAATGAACCCCGCGAGAACAACTGACCGTGGCCCACGTCCCGATCGTCTTCCAGCCAACGGTTACGGAATCAAAACCGGTCCCGACGCTGGCGGTGCTCCTGCTCAGAGTGGAGCCACCAACGGCGGCAACCAACCTGGTGGTCCAAGCCCAGAACGATTGCGAACAGCCGACCCTGAGCGTGGCGCGATTGGCAACGGCGGATTAGAACGACGCAACCCAGACTCGCCTCGCGGTGGCCTGACAGACCGTCCTCCGAATCCAAACCGTGGTGCTAATGTTCGTCCTCCGGTGGCTCCACCGACAGGAGCAAATGGAGCTGAGCGCAGTCGCGAGCCACGCACCGTCAATCCTGGGAACCTGAACCGCGGCAGCGATTCCCGCGTTCCGACGGGTACGGTTCGAGAAGCTCGCCCTTCAACGACTCCAACACGTCAAGCACGTCCGACACCAGCACCTGCAGCTCGTGAATCACGTCCCGCTCCTGCGGCTCGTGAATCGAAACCTGCTCCAACTCGCCAGGCAAGTCCACAGCCTTCACGAGAGTCACGTCCTGCTCCCGCAGCATCACGTCCTCCTCAACGCAGCAGCTCACCACCAAGTCGCGGCGCAGACCGCAGCAGCGGTGGCGGTAACAAAGGCAGCGGCGCTGCTAAAAGCGGTGGCGGCGGAGGTGGTGGCAAGGGAGGTCGTCGCGGCGGCGACTGACATCCAATAACCAACCAAACGCATTTAAAGAACTGAAGGCCCCGTACGAGTGATCGTGCGGGGCCTTTTTCTTTGTATCGCTAGGGCGTGCCAAGCTGGCAGCTTCGGGCAAGCATGTTCTTCGAGGTTCGCAAATTGAGCGCAATCGCGTGTTGGCTCATGACTCGTAGGCAATCACGAAGCAGTCTCGTTCTCGCGATTCCCGAACTTGAATCAAAATCCGCAACTTCGCGAACATCGGCCAGAAAACCGCCGCGCATGTAATCTTTTCAAGGGCCCTCGGCAGTTTGATTTAGGATCTTGAGGGAAAAATTCGATTTTCGTACAAACCCCCCGCACTTAACGGACGTCAGACACAGACGCCTTTCACAGGCCTACTGATCTCCCCCCAGACACCCGCAAGTTTGTTTGCAAATCATTTTCCTTCTCCATAGGTACAGGAATTATCCCGATGTTGTTTTCCAAGACTCGCGGCTTAGCCTGGTTGACCGCTGTTGCTGCTCTGGCTGGCTCAGCTTCTCCTGCTTCGGCTCAACTTTTCAATCAATGTAATTCCTGTGCTCAGACCGCAGCTGTCTCTTATCAGGCCCCAATGGCCTACTCTCAGACAGCCTCTGCTGCGGGTGGCACTTACTGCGTTCCACAAGTCAGCTATGTATGCTACCGAAACGAACCAAAAACCGTCATGCAGGAAGTTCGACAGGTCGTCCGCAAGCCGGAATACAAGACCGTCATGCAAGACCAGCAGTTCACCACTTACCAGACACAATACGAGCAACGCACCGCTCAAGTCTCTCAAGTCAACTACCAGCCAATCACTGAATACCAGCAACGCTGCGTCGACATGGGACAATGGCAGACCTGGTCGGAATGCCGCCCAAAGATCTCTTCATGCCAATACGACAACCGCCCGACCTTCATGGGCTGGATGAACCGCACCGGCCACTCGATCCGTAACACCTTCACACCCAGCGTCGTCTCCCATCGCCAGTATGTCCCCAACATGGTGGCTCAACAGATCCCAGTGACCCGCATGGTCGCGATTCCTTCAACTAAGGAAGTCGCTTACACCGTCGCCAAACAGGTTCCGATCACCCAGACTCGCCAGGTCGCTGTGCAGGTTGTCGAGTGGAAGGAAGAAGTCCAGGTCGCTCAGGTTCCCGTCACGACCTACGAAATGAAACCCTACGGAACACAAACCGCGAACGGTTTCATTCCTTGGAACACCGACACAACTCGCACCGCAACTGGCCCAACGCCTGATCCGAACTTCTCTCGCAGTGCAGAAGGCAATAACAACAAGCCAACTGATACCTCTCTGCGACCGATCGATCAACGCTCCGGTATGCTGCAAAAAGCACCGGCTCCTCGTCCAACCGTTCAACCAGCTTCTCATAACCTGCGTGGTTCCATGCAAGCTTCGAACGATGGGTACCGTCTCCTGAACAAGGATCAGATCAACGCGATCCGCAGCAACGATGCTCAACAAGTCGCGGTTTCTGTTCCACAACCTGCTCCTCGCAACGAACTCACTCAGTCCCCATCAATTGTCCAAGCCACTGGTTGGAAAGCACGAACACTGAAGGCCAACGATAACGGAGCCGGCGTCCCGGTCCTGACTCAGCCAAACGTGGAAGTCGCAGCCAACAAGTAATATTAACCCCGATCCTTTCGAGGATCACAATCGCCTCCGATCCTTCCAGGATCAATCGCCAGAGTTACTCCCCGCCTTCGCGTGGTCGTTCTGAGATGCCTTCCCAGTCCCCCCTCGCAGATCAGAGCGAAACACGTCCCCCGCGGCACCGGCATCACGCCGGTGCCCACTTTCTCACTTCTGTCCTCCTGCCAGCAATCATTTCCCCTCCTCACTTCTGTCTGGCGAAAACGACTCCGGGCCTTCCCACCCGGAGTCTTTTCATGCGCGCTGAGGAAAATGCAACATGGTCTCACCGGACCGAAACGCTCAACCGCTACCTTCGCAGCCAGATTCGCCAGGTCGAATGATCGACGTTTCCGACAGGCGAGAACCTTTCGACACATTCTTCAAGAACACCCTGATGAGGCAGCTGAACACCTCTGGGTGACATTCTACCTGTTTTTCGCAAATTTCCTGCCCGCACACGAACTGCAGAGGCGACATCAGGGAATAGCGGCTATTCCAGGCGTCAGAAATCGAGGTTGTAACCTGTCAGAGCGTGAAACGAGCGCTCAAAACCGGTGAAAATCAGCTCGACTACTCCACACGCTAACATGTCTCAGATTTCCTCCTTTTCCCAGTCAACTTCACTGGAAAAATCTATGATTTCCGATTCGTGACGCGTAAGATGAGAAGTCGCGCTTGTCCTTCCTGACGTATCGCTCGATACATCTCGTTTCCTGCTAAAGGGTTTGGTATGAAGTCTCTTGGCTCTCGCGGCTGGTCTGCACTCAAAGTAGTCGCAGCCAGTTGCACTCTTGTCGTCTCGTCCATGACGGTCGACGCGTTCGCTCAAGGCCCCCAGGGTCCGCAACCTCCTCGTCCTGACTACCCGCCAGTCGCGGAAGTCTTAAAGGACTACACCAAGGTGGTCTCGACGGCTGATGGCAAACAAAGCCTCTGCACGATCTACCGCAATGACAAGACCGCCGACGTCCTGCTCGAACTTCCCAAAGATTACGCGACGAAGAAATTCTTCCTCGCGCTGACTGTTGCTTCGGGTGATAAGTATGCCGGTCTGCAAAGTGGCGACATGTACGTCACGTTCCGGAAGTACGACAAGACGCTGGCGATGATTGCTCCCAATATCGATATCCGTTCGACCGGGGACAGTGAATCCAAAGCGTCGGTCAAACGCCTCTTCACTGACCGGGTCATCATGCAGGTTCCTATCGTGACGATGGGAGAAAGCGGTGGTCCAGTCATCGACGCCGACATGCTCTTCGTCACCCAGGCAGACGAGTTCTTCGGTCCAAACACGGTCAACAAGCGTTTCCGTGGCATGCACCAGATCGCCAAGACCAAATCGTTCCCAGAGAACACCGAACTGGCGTTCGAGATCGTCAACGGCGCCGGCGTTCTGCAGACTCTGCACTACTCTATCAGCACCATCGAACCGACTCCTGGCTATGAGCCACGCGTTGCCGATGCCCGAGTTGGATACTTTGTGACCGGGTATTCCGATTTCGGTAAGTACGATGATGACGAAACCCGCATGCGTTACGTCAATCGCTGGCACCTCGAGAAAGCTGACCCAAAACTGAAACTCAGCCCTCCCAAAGAGCCAATCGTCTTCTACGTCGAACACACGACCCCAGTTCGTTACCGACGCTTTGTCGCTGACGGTATCCTCGCCTGGAACAAAGCCTTCGAGAAAATTGGCATCGTCGGTGCGATTGAAGTCGAATATCAGGACGCCGCCTCTGGCCGTCACATGGAAAAAGATCCAGAAGACGTTCGCTACAACTTCGTCCGCTGGCTCAACAACGATCAAGGCACTGCCATCGGACCAAGCCGCGTCAATCCTCTGACCGGCCAGATTCTCGATGCAGACATCATCCTGACCGATGGATGGATTCGTCACTTCAAAATGCAGTTCAGCGACCTGATGCCGAAGATTGCCACCACCGGCATGACTCCAGAAACGATTGCCTGGCTGGCTGATCACCCGAACTGGGATCCACGCGTCCGCATGGCCCCCGCTCACGAACAAGCCTCAATCGCTCAGAAGAACATGCTCGATGCCTACGATCAGAACTCAGCAGTCCGTGATCAACGTCCGAAGACCGACCTCCTCGGCGATGACATCTACGACGGCCTGATCAACCGCACCAGCCAGGTCAACGGCTACTGCGCCGCTGCCGAAGGCATGGGCTTCGACCTCGCCATGATGCGTCTGCACATGGCCAATCTGAACTTCCTCCAGGACGAAAAAGCCAAGGAAGAGAAGAAGGAAGAAGAAAAGAAAGACGGAGAGAAGAAAGAACTGACCGAGGAGCAAAAAGCCGCTCTCGCGAAGGTTCTCAAAGAGAAGACCGAGATCGAAAAGAAGAAGCGCGAGTCGATGCTCGACGGCATGCCTGAAGAGTTCATCGGACCGCAACTGGCACACCTCGTCTGCCACGAAGTCGGCCACACCCTCGGTCTGCGCCACAACTTCAAAGCCTCGTCTTATGTTGACCTCGACGATATCAACAAAAAGGACTTCAAAGGCGAAACCTGTGCATCGGTCATGGATTACACCCCGACCAACATTCGTTTCAACTCTGGAGAAATCCAAGGACCATACTGCATGATGGGCATCGGCCCATACGATGAGTGGGCCATTGAATATGGTTACACCCTCGAAAAAGACCTCAAGCCAATCCTGTCTCGCGTTGCTGAGCCAGGTCTGAGCTATGCGACCGATGAAGACACCATGGGACCAGATCCACTGGCCCGTCGTTATGATTACGGTAAGGATCCGCTGAAGTACTGCAACGAGATCATGAACCTGGTCAAGAACCATCGTGAAAAAATCGTTGAATCGTTCGTGAAGGATGGCGAATCATACGCCAAGGCTCGCGAAGCTTACGAACTCCTTCTTGGTCAGCAAATGCGAGTTCTCAACAACTCAGCCATCTGGGTCGGCGGTGCCTTTGTCAACCGCGACAAGAAGGGCGATCCTAATGCCCGCATTCCAATCGTCGTCGTTCCTGCCAAGGATCAACGCGACAACCTGAAGTTCGTCATGGAAAATGCATTCCGCGACGAAGCCTTCGGTCTCAAGCCAGAACTGATGCAGTATCTGACCGTTGATAAATGGCTCGACAGCGAAGCCGGCTTCTCGTCGATTCCAGAATCCACCTGGCCGGTCCACGATCGCGTCAGTGGCATTCAAGCCTCTGTTCTGACCTTGATCATGAACCCGACAACTCTGCGTCGCGTTTATGACAACGAGTTCATTGTCGGTGCCGGTGCTGATTCTCTGACTCTGGCCGAACTGATGAGCTCTGTCTCTGACGAAATCTGGTCAGAACTGAAGAATGCACCCAAGGAAGAAGCCAACGAGCGTCAGCCTCTGGTTTCCAGCCTGCGACGCAACCTGCAACGTGAACACCTCGGTCGCCTGATCGATCTGTCACTGCCAGGTAGCAATACCCCTGCTTCCAAGTCCGTCTCAACACTGGCCGTTGGTCACCTCAACAAGATCAAAGCCAGCATTGAAACCTATCTGAAGGACGGCGAAGGAAAAGTCGACGCCTACACGCTGGCTCACCTCGAGTCAGCCAAAGTAGCGATCGATAAGGCCCTCGAAAGCCAGATGATCTACAACGCCCGCGATATTCGCGGCGGCGGCGGTGGCATCACGATCCGTATGGGCCAGGAATAATCTCCTGATCTGATCGGAAGAAACAAAAAGGCCTCGGAAGAAATTCCGAGGCCTTTTTTATTGTTTCGTTGAAGAGAAACCAGAACTGATCTCAAACAGTGACTTCTTCGACGTACTTGACGCCATATTCATAAAAGCCTTCATGGACTTCGCGGTGACGTATGATCCGGCTCAGCATGTACTTCTCTCCCAGCTTAACGATGATGTGCGTCGCCAGAGTCTCCAGGCGTCCATATGTCAGAAACGCCAGTCCCCCTTGGGAAATGTTGCGTGTCCAGACATCGATGACCTGACGCGGAAAGACATCGCCCAGTGCGCTGCGGGATTCCGGTACGATCACCATCAGTTTGGTTTGAAATGCCTTCCGCTCATGCGTCCGCTTCGGGGTCGCATGGCAATTAAATCGTTCATCCCACTTTTGAAGCATGGCAAGAACGCGAATAGCAGACGTTTCAAGACGCGGATTCGTGACTTGTTCTGTCAACATAATGGCGAGCCGTACAGAAAACTGTGTGCAGGGGATGGAGAATCATTCCAGCCTAGCTCGTAGATTGTCCCATGCGTGCAGGCCTCGTTTGACCAGCCGTTTTCAGTCAAAATACTGCAAGAAGTGATGACTATAACAGTTACAACGCGATGAAATCGTTTGGTCTTCACCGGCATGGCTGTTGATGCCCGCTGCAGTCCTCAGCTCTTCAGATCGTATTCTTTAATCTTGCGGTACAGCGTACGCTCCCCCATCCCGAGCATATTGGCAGCCTCTTCCCGCTTGCCATCCGTAATCTCCAGCGCCTTGCGAATGTAATACTTCTCGACTTCTCGCAGATCCTTGCCGATCAGTGCATCCTGACCTCCGCTGGCAGAATTGGCGAGCTGTTCTTCAGTATCCGCAGGCAGCGGGCTGATCTCGTCGGGGAGGTCATTGACATCAAGGATCCCATCCGTATCGAGCAGAAGCATCCGCTCCATCACATTACGAAGCTCGCGGATATTGCCAGGCCAGTCGTATTGTCGTAGCGCAAGGCGGGCAGAGCGGGAAATTCCGACGACTTCCTTGTTGTAGATCCGAGTGAAATCTTTGAGAAAGTGATCCATCAGCAGCGTGATGTCATCGCGACGTTCCCGCAACGGCGGCAGATTGATGTCGACGACTTTCAACCGGTAGTAAAGGTCCTTGCGAAACTTGCCTTCTTCGACCATCTGGGCCAGCGGAGCATTGGTCGCAGCGACCAGGCGGACGTTGACCGCCTTTTCCTCATTCTGCCCAATGCGGGTAATCTTGCGGTCCTCCAGAACGCGCAGCAGCTTGATCTGCGTATCCATCGGCATTTCGCCGACTTCGTCAAGGAACAACGTCCCGCCGTTAGCGTACTCGAATTTCCCGATTCGTCGTGTGATGGCTCCCGTAAACGCGCCGGCTTCGTGACCGAAGAGTTCGCTTTCGAGAATGCTGTCAGGAAGGGCAGAGATATTCAGCGGAACAAACGGCTTATTCTTACGCGGGCTGTTCTCATGCAGTGCGCGGGCGACGAGTTCTTTCCCCGTTCCGTTTTCCCCCTGGATGAGAACGGTCGCATCCGTCGGGGCGACGTGCCTGATTTTTTCGATGATGTTTCGCATGGCAGGATTACTGCCAATGACCCCCTCGAAGCCGAACTTCTCGTCGAGACGACTCCGCAGATCCGCGTTCCGCTTAATCAGACGCACCCGACTGGAGGCCTTCTCCACCGCAGTCCGAAGCTCGTTAATATCGAGCGGCTTTGTCAGGTAGGTGTAAGCGCCCCCCTGCATCGCAGCGACAGCGGAGTTGATCGTGCCATGGCCGGTGAGGATGATGACTTCGGCTTCCGGAAGTTCCTTTTTGGACTTCTCGAGGATATCGAGCCCATCGACATCCCCCATCCGCAGGTCGGTGACGACGATGTCGAATTGATCGCTTTCAATCAGCTCAAGCCCCCGCTGCCCGGTTTTCGCGACTGTGCATTCGCAGTTCATGCGACGAAGACTATCCGCAACCGCCTGCCCGTGCGTCTCATCGTCATCAACGACGAGAACACGAATGGTGATACGGTTGAGATCAGCAGGATCGGTATTGTGATCGGGCATAAGGGGACGAAACCAAGGCTGCCAAAACGAGCAATTTATGACGACGGCACATTGTAGCCAGAATGGCAGTAATTTTCTCCTCACATTCGAAAAGAGGTGAGGAGTCAAATTTTTTAATTTCGAATGATAGCGATTAAAGAAAATGGGTTAGAATTTTAATCGCACGAAGAGTGACTAAAGAGTTCTTTAATTCAGAAGCAGCAGCCATGATTCCCGGGAAATACGAAACGGTAATGACCTTGAGAGGCACTCTTCAAGCGTTCGTTCCCAATCCATTACCGCCTGATTGGGCGATGCCGACAGAAATATGGACGCACATCGTTACCGCAAGAGAATCTCTGGCCGAACTGAAGGCTCTCGGCGCACTGCTTCCGAATCCAGAGCTTCTGCTCAGGCCGCTTCAAAAACAAGAGGCGATCTCAACGTCCATTATTGAAGGAACTCGTGTGACGCCCCAGCAGTTGATGCTGTTTGAAGCCGAGCAAGAGGAAGGGGAGTCTTCGCATTCCAAGGAAGATGAACAGGAGGTTTACAATTCTCTGCTGTGTATTCGGTACGGAATTCAACAACTGGAGCTGCTGCCGTTTTGCAATCGTTTACTCAAAGGAATGCACGAGATATTGATGACTGGAGTTCGAGGAGCCAACAAAAAGCCCGGAAGTTTCCGTGGTCCCTCCGAGCAGGTCCAAGTCGGTCGATACGCGCCACCTCCCGGGCTATATGTCGATCATCTGATGTCCGATCTGGAGCGATTCTGTAATCAGCTTCCTGATCAGATTGATCCATTAGTCGCGATTTTGATGGTTCATTTTCAGTTTGAAGCGATTCACCCATTCCTTGATGGCAACGGTCGTGTCGGCCGGACGTTGTTGTCGTTGATGATTTATAAATGCTTTGCCCATACCTCGCCGCTGCTTTACATGAGTCCTTATTTCGAGGCCCATCGGCAAGAGTATTATGATGGATTACTCGGAGTCAGCCAGCAGGGAGACTGGGAAACGTGGATCCGCTTTTGTTTGAATGGAGTCACTGTTCAAGCCAGAGAAGCAATCATGCTTAGTCAGCAGATTGTTAAGGCAAGAGAGCAATGTATTCGATCACTCGTCGGAGCGACAAAGCACAGCTTGACGCTAATTGACTTGCTATTTCAATTCCCAGCTCTCACGATCAACAAAACAAAACGAGTACTTGGTGTCACCGCGCCAACTGCGAAGAAAGAGTTGGAAGTTTTAGTTGCAAGCAATATCGTTACTAAGACGAAAATAGGTGCGAGGTACTATTATTGGGCGAAAATACCGCTGCTCAATCACGAACTGATTCTTGCAGACTTCCGTAATTCTGCTGATGTTTTCAATGACTTGACGGCAACGTGATCACAAACCTCGTTCCCTTGCCCGGTGTCGATTCGCAATGAATGACCCCGTTGTGGGCTTCGATGATGCGTTTCACCGTTGGTAGTCCCAGGCCTGAGCCGGAAACCTTGGTCGTGAAGAAGGGTTCAAACAGGCGCGGCAGCAGTTTATCGGAGACGCCCGGGCCGGTGTCCATCACCGTCAGGACAACCGCGCCATCCTTCTGGTAGGTCTGAAATTCAAGGCGTCCACCTCGTTCCATCGCCTGGAAGGCGTTACGGGCGAGGTTGAGCAGGGCTTGTCGAAAAAGGCGCTCGTCGATCAAAACCGACGGCAGGTCGCTGGACAGGTACGAGGCGATTTCGATGTTCTTGGCTTTTGCTTCTGGGCCAATAAAGTTCAGGAAACGTCGGACAAGTTCCGAAAGGTCGCGCGGTTCCTGTTCGAGGTGGCCTAAGCGGACGAACTGGGTGAACTCAGACAGTGTCTCTTCGAGTGTAAGACACTCTTTCTGAACCGTCAGCAGACGGGCAAGCATGCGCTGGTCGCGCGGAGTCGCACTGGGTTCGAGTTCTTCGACGAGCAACTGGATGTTCATCGAGATCGTAGACAGGGGATTGCGAATCTCATGAGCCAGCCCACCCGCCAGCGCCACAAGTTCAACAGCTTCGGCACTGGTGAGTTGATCGTTGGGAGAAGAAGTGCTCATGAGGCGACTCACAATAAGAAAGCGGCTCTCGACAGAAAATGTCTTGAGCCGCTGATGTTTTCATTGAGCCATGAACGTCTTTCGAATCTTCGCATCGACAAGCCTCCGCAAGAGACTGCAAGGGGCTTGTGATGAAGATTCTCGATTAGACGTCGTCGTCGTTGTCTTCGATGACTTCGTCTTCGCCGCCTTCACCTGGCTCTGGAGTCAGGAGGACTTTGCGAGACAATTTGACGCGGTTTTGATCATCGACAGCGATGACTTTCACCTTGACCAGATCACCGATTTTAACGACGTCGTTGACAGAACGCACGTATTCGTTGGAAAGTTCACTGATGTGGCACAGGCCGTCTTTGCCAGGTGCGATTTCGATGAAGGCACCGAAGTCCTTGATCGCGATGACCTTACCATTGTAGATACGACCAACGCGAATTTCTTCGGTCAACGCCTCCACGCGAGCCAGCGCGACGTTCAGCTTCTCTTCGTTCGGAGCAGAGATGAAGACCGTACCACTGTCATCGATATCGAGAGTCGAGCCCGATTCTT
>SXGT01891871.1_pt1 | contig 33810 bp, 29 predicted proteins | sample 3176221 | NCBI WGS metagenome assembly SXGT01 (sample SAMN11356862, study PRJNA531348) | freshwater metagenome | isolation source: freshwater sample F1-120 | place: China: Fuxian Lake, Yuxi | collected 2017-12-25 | reverse complement strand
GTCAGATGCTCTATCCGTTGAGCTACGGGCGCACGCCCCGAAGGGCAGGGACGAGTCTAACCCGCGGCCCGGGTGGCAGGGAAATCGGGGTGTTCAGAGCGTGGCCCGCATGACGAGACGGGGCATCTTCGAGGCGATGGCGTCGGTCTGGCCGATGACCTCGAAGCCGACCCTCTCGAACATCGAGCGGGTGCCGACGAACGCCATGGTGAGGTCCATGCGGCCGTCGGGGTCGACGGGGTAGGCCTCCACGGCCGGCGCCCCCTGGCTCCGGGCGTGCGCCAGGGCGCCGGTGAGCATCGCGGTGGTGACGCCGCGGCGGCGGTGTCCGCCGCGCACGACGACGCAGATGATGCTCCAGACGTCGACGTCGTCGACCGGCCTGATCTTGGGGCTCGCCACGAGCTTGGGGATCTCGCGGCGGGGGCCGATGCTGCACCAGCCGACCGGCACCCCGTCGGCGTAGGTGACGACGCCGGGCGGGTGCTCGCGCTCGCACACCCGCCGCATGGCCTGCTCGCGACTGCCGGAGCCGAGCTCGTCGATCTCGCGTGCGGGCAACCGGTGCGAGAGGCACCAGCAGTGGTTGGCCCGGCGATTGGGGTTGACGACGTCGGCGAAGTCGTCGAACCGCTCCGGCGTCACGGGGTGCGTCTGCCAGTCCATGGGGCCAGCGTGGCACCGACGACCGACACTCCTGCGGATGCGCAGGCCCCTGACGCGGGCCAGGCTGGAGCGGCACCCGCCACCGATCGAGAGGGCCCGTGACATGAGCGACGGACACGTTCCGCCGAAGGACGTCCAGGAGGTCGGTCAGCGCGCCGTCCGCTGGATCGAGGAGGGCAAGGCGGGCAAGAACTTCACCGACACCGGCCGCCACCGCGCCCACCAGCTCGCCGACGGCGAGGCGTTGAGCGACGAGCAGGTCAAGAAGATGAAGGCGTACTTCGCGCGGCACTCCGTCGACAAGGACGCCGAGGGCTTCTCCCGCGGCGACGACGGGTTCCCGTCGCCGGGTCGCGTCGCGTGGGACGCGTGGGGCGGCGACGAGGGCGAGCGATGGGTCGGCACCCTCGACGTCTGAGCTGGACCGGTGTCGGCTCCCGATCGGGGCTCAGCCCCGCCCCGCTCAGCCGGTGTTGCGCAGGCCGGCGGCGATGCCGTTGATGGTGAGCAGCAGGGCGCGCTGGAGGGCGGGGTCGTCGGCGTCGGTGTCGCGGGTGCGGCGCAGCAGCGAGACCTGAAGGGCGTGCAGCGGCGTCAGGTAGGAGTCGCGCAGCTCCAGGGTGCGGCGCAGCACCGGCGCGGACTCCAGCAGTGACTCCTCCCCCGTCACCCGCAGCACCTGCTCGACGGTGCGGGCGTGCTCGTCACGGATCCGGTCGAACAGCCAGCGGGCGTCCTCCGGCACGAGCGCGTCGACGTAGGCGGCGGCGATGTCGAGGTCGGTCTTCGCGAGCGTCATCTCGACGTTGGAGAGGAACGTGCGGAAGAACGCCCACGACTCGTACATCTGGCGCAGCGTGTCGGCGCGGCCGTCGTCGAACGCGGCCGCGAGGCCCGACCCCACGCCGAACCAGCCGGGCAGGATGATGCGCGACTGCGTCCAGCCGAAGACCCACGGGATCGCGCGCAGGTCCTCCAGGCCACCGGCGCCGCCGGGACGCTTGGCCGGGCGTGAGCCGATGTTCATCTTGCCGAGCTCGTCGACGGGCGTCGCGGAGACGAAGAACGGCACGAGCGCGTCGTCGCGCACCAGCGCGCGGTAGGTGTCCTGCCCGTTCGAGGCGACGAGGTCCATCGTGGCGTTCCAGCCGTCGAGCAGGTCCTGCGGCAGCTGGGAGCGTCGCTGCAGCGCCGACGCCTCGAGCACGGCGGCGAGCGCGCTCTCCAGGTTGTGCCGGCCGAGACCGGTCAGGGCGTACTTGTCGGAGATGACCTCGCCCTGCTCGGTGATCTTGATGGGTCCGTCGAGGCTGCCGTAGGGCTGGCTCTTGATCGCCTCGGCCGTCGGACCACCGCCGCGGCCGTGGAACAGCCGCAGGGTGACGCCGTGCTCGCGGGCGATGTCGCGCAGCGACCGCTGGGCGCGGTGGATCTGCCACTGCGACGCCGCGATGCCCGCGTCCTTGGAGGAGTCGGAGTAGCCGAGCATGATCTCCTGCACGTCGCCACGGGCCGCGACGATCCGCCGGTACGACGGGTCCGACAGCAGCGACTCGAGCAGGGGGCCGGCGGCCTCCAGCTCGGCGACGGTCTCGAACAGCGGCGCGAACCCGATGCGCGCCCGCGCGCCGGACTCCTCGGTGCCGGGATCGACGAGCCCCACCTCGCGGGCCAGCACGACGACGGCGAACAGGTCGTCGACGTCGTGCGTCATGGACACGATGTACGTCTCGATGACGTCGGGGCCGTACGCGTCGAGCGCGTCACGGATGGTGGTGAGCAGCTCCAGGCTGGCGCGCGCGGCGTCGCCGAGGTCGCCGTCGGCGCCGGCCGCGACGCCCGCACCGGTGAGCGGGCGGCGTGAGGTCATCTCGCGTCGGAGCAGGGCGATCCGGTCGGGCCGCTCGAGGTCCTCGTAGGGGGTCTCGAGCTCACCGAGGCGCCCGAACAGCTCGGCGAGGGCATCGTGGTGCTTGGCGCTGTGCTCGCGGACGTCCATCGTGGCGAGCGCGGCACCGAACGTGACCGCGGTGCGGATGACCCGCAGGATGGCGCCGTCGGCGGTGAGGTGGTCGCCGGCGGCGAGCATCGAGTCGCGGACGAGGACGAGGTCGTCGATCAGCTCCGACATCGACGCGTAGTCGCGGCGCGGCTCGTGGGCGGTGCCGTTCACGAGCCGGTCGCGGGTGCGCTGCAGCCGCACGCGCACGAAGCTCAGCTTGAGCCGGTACGGCTCCTCGGCGTTGAGCCGGCGGATGGTGCTCCACGTGATCGGCAGCGCCTCGGCGTCGACCTCGAGGCTCTCCAGGAGCTCCTCGCTCGCGGTGACGACGCGGGTGGTGGCGGTCATCTCGGTCAGCAGCTCGTCGACGGCGCCGATCAGCTCGTCGAGCCCGGCGAGGTGCTGCAGGTGCTGGATCTGCTCGGTGACGGCGGGCGTGACGTTGGGGTTGCCGTCGCGGTCGCCGCCGGCCCACGTGCCGAACCGCAGCGGCCGCGCGGTGGCGGGCAGCTCGACGCCGATGCCGCGCAGCTGCTGGTCGAGCTCCTCGAGCAGCTCGGGCACGACCTCCGAGGAGATGGACCGCAGGTAGTAGACGGCGGTGCGCGCCTCGTCCTGAGGCTCGGGCTTGACGACGCGCAGCTCGTCGGTCTGCCACAGCAGGTCGACGAGCTCGGCGAGGCGACGGTCGTCGCTGCGTCGGGCCGCCGCGACCCGGTCGTCGTCGAGGGTGGCGGCGAGGGTCTCGGCAACCTTGCGCAGCAGCCGCATGACGCTGCGCCTGCTGGACTCGGTGGGGTGGGCGGTGAAGACCGGCCGGTACTCCAGGCGCGACAGCACCGCGGTGAGGGTCTCGGGGTCGAGGTCGCCCGCCTCGAGGGCCTCGGCGACCCGCCCGATGGTCTGCGCGAGCGGGCCGTCGACGCCGGCGGTGAGCTCGCGCCAGCGGTGCAGCTGCTCGGCGATGTTGGCCAGCTGGAAGTAGGCGGTGAAGGCGCGGGCGAGCACGACCGCCGTCTCGGGGTCGACGTCGTCGAGCAGGGTGGTGAGCTCGTCGCCGCCGCCGACGTCCTCGCGGGCCAGCCGACGCACCGTCTCGACGAGCTCGAGCAGCTCGGCGCTCTCGTGGCGTTCCAGCGCCTCACCGAGCAGGCCACCGAGCAGGCGCACCGATCCACGCAGGGCGGCGTGCTGCTCGTCGGAGGCGACGCCCTGGCCGAACAGCGACGCGTCGCGGTCACGTCGGTCGGAGGCGAGGATCTGCTCGGGGGTGCGCTGTCGCGAGGCCATGCGCCCAGTCTGCCCCGCGCGTGTTTCGGGCGTGTGGCGACGGTGTCGGTCCGCCCGAGTAGCGCTGCCGTCGCGGGCCGGCACGGCCGGTCACGGACCGGTGGGGACGAGTTCGCCGAAAACCGCACACGGGCGTACCGCGCTCCCTACAGTGAACCGACTCGAGCGCCGCGCACCCGCGCACAGCGCCCCATCGGGGAGGAACCCACCAGAATGATCTCGTCGCGCACCGGACGCCTGCGGGCGTTCACCGCTCTCGGGGCCGCCGCGGCCCTGAGCGGTGGCCTGCTGGCCGCCACCACGTCCCAGGCCGCCGCCGACCCGGCCGACCCGCCGCCCGCCGCGCAGTGCCCCGACGCGTTCCCGCACACCGAGCTGCAGGAGGGCCAGGCGGTGACCGGCGTGACCAACACCCGCGGCACCACGCTGGACTCCTTCTCCGGCACGTACGTCGACACGATCGTCGGTGGCATCGGCCGTGGCCGCGACATGCTGGTCTTCCGGCTCGAGGGCTCGCGCATCACGAAGGCCGACGGCACGCCGGACGCCGGCATCTGGGCGGGCATCTCCGGCTCCCCCGTCTACGCCGAGAACGGCGAGCTGGTCGGGTCGGTCTCCTACGGCTTCAACGAGGGCAACGAGACGCTCGCCGGCGTGACGCCCGCGGAGTACGTCTACGGCGTCAAGCCGACCGCCGTCACGCCGGAGGAGGTGTCGCTGTCGTCGTCGCGCAAGGCCCTGGCCCGCCAGGACGTCAGCGTGCCGCCGTCGGCCAGCCTGAAGCGCATCGGCACGGTCCGCCAGGTCTCCGGCGTCGTCGCCGGCCAGCTGCCGTCCGTGCGGCGTCTCGCGTCGCGCGCCGGCACGAGCGGCACGTTCGTGAACGGCTCCGCGACGTCGAAGGACGCGCGGACGTACCCGATCGTCGCCGGCGGCAGCGTCGGCGTGACGTGGTCCTTCGGTGACATCACGACGGCGTCGGTCGGATCGGTCACGGCGGTGTGCGAGGCCGACGGCCGCACCGACGTGTTCGCGTTCGGCCACCCCGACGTGTGGGACGGCGAGAGCGACCAGAGCCTGCACGGCGCCGCTGCGGTGAGCATCTCCGCCGGCACCTTCGGCAGCTACAAGCTCTCGAACGTGGGCGCTCCGGTCGGCCGTCTCGTGGAGGACCGCCTCGAGGGGATCTACGGCCGTCTCGGCGACCTGCCGGTCTCCGTCGACCTCAAGACCAGCACGACGTTCCGCGGTCGCACCGTCCCGGGCTCGACGACCATCACCGAGACCGACGAGCTGCCGTTCATCACGGCGCTGCAGACGTACTCCGACGTCGACACGGCGTTCAACGCCGTCGACGCGGGCGGCGACTCCGAGATCGGCTGGAAGATCGGCTTCACGCGCGCCAACGGCAAGAAGCAGAGCCTCGCCCGCTCGCAGCGGTACTCCAGCCGCGCCTGGCTCGCCGAGGAGGTCGTCGGCGACGTCGCCTCCGACGTGGACGCGCTGCTGGAGAACGAGTTCGAGGACGTCACGATCACGTCGATCTCCGTCACCAACACGCTCGACGCGTCCTACCGCGCCTACCGGCTCGGCAAGGTCGAGCGTCAGCTCAACGGCCGGTGGTCGACCGTCAGCCCGTCGCGTCCGCTCGACGTGAAGGCCGGCAGCCGGCTGCGTCTGCGCCTGACGCTGTCGCCGCTGGACCGGCACGCGAAGGTCAGGACGACGACGCGCATCGTCACGTTCACGACGTCGAAGTACGCCGCCGGGTCGGGCCGCCTGTACCTGGAGGGCGGGGCGTACGGCTGGTCGGGCCTGGACGAGTTCGAGGACTTCGAGGAGATGCACGACGACGAGGACGGCGACGACGACCCGTTCCGCATCCGGCCGGCGGTGCCGCGCACCCTGGACGCCCAGCTGAAGCTGATGCGGGGAATCCAGCGTCAGGACCAGGTGGTCAGCACCCTGGCGCACCGGGGCCGCAACACGGGCCGCCTGGTGAACACGAAGCAGACGCTGCTGCTGCCGTCGATCGTGGAGGGCGAGACGCGGTACGCGCTCCGGTTCCGACGCTGACCCACCCGGCGGGCCGAGCGGCCCGGGACGCGACGAGGGGCACCCGGTGATCGGGTGCCCCTCGTCGTTCGTCGTCCGCCTGTCGCTGTGCCGTCAGCCGGCGGCGCGGTCCTCGCGGCCGGGCCGCGGGAGGGTGCGCATCATGTGGTCGCCGGCGTCGAGGAGGTCGGCGACCTCGGTGGTGGCGAGCGTGTACTCCACGACGCCGTCGTGCCGGCTGGAGGTGACCAGGCCGACGCGGCGCAGCACGGCGAGCTGCTGCGACAGGTTGGAGGCCTCGATGTCGATCTCGGCGAGCAGGTCGCGCACGACGCACGGACCGGCCTGCAGCAGCTCGAGCACCCGGATGCGGACCGGGTGCCCGAGCGTGCGGAACAGCTCGGCCTTGGCCTGGTACTGCGGTACCTGGACCGAGGCCACGCTCAGAGGCTCTCGACGTCCGCCGCGACGCGGCGGTGCGCCTCCCAGATCTCCTCGGGCAGGCCGGCGAACTCGCGCAGGTGACCCTCGCGGAAGCTCATCTCCTGACGCCAGCGCTCGCCGTCGAGGGTGAGCACGGTGTCGAGGTCGGCGAGGGCCTGCTCGTCGAGTCCGTCGAGGAGCAGCTCCTCGCGCAGCGGCAGGGTGCCGACGGCCGTGGGGACGCCCTTGACCTCGCCCTCGAGCAGCTGCATGAGCCACACGAGGGGACGCAGGTTCTCGCGGTAGCCGGGCCACAGGAAGCGACCATCGTCGCCGCGCTGGAACCAGTTGACGTGCGCGAAGATCGGCTTCTTGTCGGCGCGGCCGATGACCTCGAGCCAGTGGGCGGCGTAGTCGCCCTCGGGGTAGGACATGAACGGACGCATCGACATGGGGTCGTAGCGCAGGACGCCCTCGAGGCCGTCGGCGGCGGCGGTGGCCTCCGCGCCCAGGGTGAGGCCGTCGTAGACGCCCTCGGCGACGTCGGTGATGGCGCGGATCAGCGGCTCACGGTCGCGGGTGCGGCCGCCGAAGATGATGCCGTGGATCTCGACGCCGGCCGGGTCCTCGAAGTCGTCGGCGACGTTGGGGACGTGCTCGAGCGTCGTGGTGAACCGGGAGTTGGGGTGCGCCCAGGGGGCGTCCTTGTCCTCCTCGGACCGCTCGGCGATGAGCTCGCCCTTCCAGTCGGTCCAACCGTCGAGGTCGGTGGGCTTGGGCTCGGTGTGGCCCTCCCACCAGACCTGCTGGGTCTTCTCGTTGTAGGCGACGTTCGTGAAGATGGCGCCGGTGCCCTCGACGATGGCGTCGACGGCGGTGGGGTTGGTCTTCTCGTTGGTGTCCTTGGCGACGCCGAAGACCCCGAACTCGGGGTTCATGCCGTAGAGCTTGCCGTCGCCGCCGACCCACAGCCACGCGATGTCGTCGCCGTAGAACTCGACGTGGTAGCGGTCGCCGAGGGCGTCGGGGGCGAGCGTCATGGCGAGGTTGGTCTTGCCGGAGGCGGACGGGAACCCGCCGCAGATGTTCCACTTCTTGCCGGTCTGCTTGTCGACGATGCCGAGGAGCATGAACTGCTCGACGAGGAAGCCGTTCTTCCAGCCGTCGTAGGAGCCCTGGCGCAGGCCGTGGGCGATCTTGCCCAGGAGCGCGTTGCCGCCGTAGGAGGAGCCGAAGTGCAGGATGGTGCGCTCGTCGGCGACGGTGACGAAGTAGCGCTTGTCGTCGGGGGTGCCCTGGCCGAGGTTCTCGAGGTCGCCGGTGACGTGGACGGCCTTGACGAAGGAGTCGCCGAGGTCGTTGACGAAGTCGACGCCCACGCGGGCCATGCGGATCATCTGGAGGACGACGTTGCGGTTGTCGGTGAGCTCGACGCCGGCGGCGAACTCCTCGAGCGGGGAGCCCTTGGGTGCCATGAGGTAGGGGATGACGTACATCGTCTTGCCCTCGGAGGCGCCGGTCATGAGCTCGACGAGCTTGGGCTTCATCTCCTCGGCGGGCCGCCAGTTGTTGTAGATGCCCTTGTCGGACTCGTTGCTCGTGGCGACGATGGTGCGCTCCTCGGCGCGGGCGGTGTCCTTGAAGTAGGAGCGGGAGTAGTAGCGACCCTTGCCGACGGGCAGGAGCTCGCCGGCGTCGAGGGACTCCTGGACGAGACGGTCGTCGTCGGAGGCGTTGACCACCTCGACCCGCGAGGCGCCGGTGATGGCGGCCCAGTGCTCGACGTACTCGCGGACGTGGGTGTTGGTCAGCCCTGCTGCATCCAGCGCGGCGGCGACATCTGCCATGGGGATGGAATCCTCTCGTTACCTGCAGTGGTGGACCGACCGTACCGGACTTGAAGAATTTTTCATGTGTCGAGTGAAAAGAGTCACTTTGTCAGGTCGGGTGCGGCGACGGTATCGGACGGCTCGGGGTAGTCGCCCACCCACCAGTCGGCGATGGTGCGCATGAGGGCACCGGCCTCGGCGTGGCGGGGATGGGCGCGGAACGTGTGGAACGCGTCGCGGTCGGCGAAGCGCACGTTCTGGACGATGACGCGGCCCTTGCGGCGGTCGTCGGAGAGGGTGACGTCGGCGTGGGTGACGCCGGGAAGGGAGCAGAGCTCGGTGATCACCTCGACGGCGTGGTCGACGGTGGTGTCGGGGACGTCGTCGTGGATGCGGAACAGCACGATGTGCCGGTATCCGGGGGTCTCGCTCATGCTCTGACGCTAGTCCGTGCGCTGCCGGCCGGGCGGCGGTGCGGGTGGTCTGGTTTCGATACGCGGGAACCGGCTCCTGCGTCGCGGTTCCCGCTACGCCCCCAAGCACTCCGTGCAGGGGGTGCCCCCAAACCAGCACTCCGCGGCGAGGAGACCGCACACCACCTCGTCGATCGAGTAGAGGAGACCGCGACGAAGGAGCCGGTCTCCTCGTATCGAGATCACTCCGAGCCGACAGCGACACTCACCCAGCAGGCAGCGCCTCGAGCCAGGCGGGGACGGTCGAGCGGGGTGGTGTGACGAGGTGGGGGAGGGCGCGGCGGAGTCGGTCGCGGGCTCGTCGTCTGCTGAGCCAGGAGCTGGAGGGGTTGCCGCGCACGGGTGCCTTGTAGGGGCGGGTGAAGGCGTGGGTGCGGGGGGCGATGCGGAGGCGGTCGGCGTGGACGAGGCGGTGGCAGCCGGGGCACAGGCCGATGTAGTTGGAGAGGTCGCTGGTGCCGCCGTGGGAGAACCAGACGACGTGGTGGAGGTGGACGACGGGGTTGGTGCAGCCGGGGGCGGCGCAGTGTCCGCCTTGTCGGGCGGTGACGGCGCGGCGTTGGCGTGGTGTGGCGAGGCGGTGGGTGCGGCCGACGTCGAGGACGCCGTCCTTTCCGCCGGTGAGGATGGGGGTGAGGTCGGCGCCGCAGAGCAGCTCGGAGAGGAAGGCGCGGCCGATGCTGCCGAAGCCGGCGAGCTGGGCTGGGGCGGTGAGGGAGGCGTCGTCGGTGGCGACCTTGCGGAGCTCGTCGTGGTCGACGAGGACGTCGAGGTGGGGTCGGACGCCGCGGTCCTGCGGGAGGCCGTGCTCGAGGACGCCGGTGAGGAGGGTCTCGAGGCCGTCGAGGCGTCGCTGGGAGGCGGTGCGGGTGTCGTCGGCGTCGCGGGGTGCGGACAGGGAGGAGAGGACGGCGTGGAGCTGGGCGCCGAGACCGATGGGAAGGAAGCCGGTGACGGCCCAGCCGTGGTCGCCGAGGCGGGACAGCTGGAGGTCTTGCTTGTCCATGCCGCGGATCCAGGCTTCGTCGAGGGCTTCGGGGAAGATCTGGTCGCGGAGCTCTCGGACGACAGCCTTGAGCTGGGCGGGTTCGGCGGCCCGGGCGGTGTGGGTGAGGAGCTGGGTGATGACGGGTTCGCCGACGACGTCGTGGCCGACGTGGGTGAGGGCGTACCCGAACCAGGTGACGTGGCCGGGGCGGATCTCTCCGGTGCGGGCGGCACGGCGGACGTCGTCGGGCACGTCGCGGAGGGTGCGGCCTGCGGCGAGGAGGCGGTGGGCGTCGACGGAGTCGAGGCGGAGCTCGGTGCGCAGCCACGTCTTCATGGAGGAGCAGCCGTCGTCCTTGAACGTCTCGGCGGTGGCCATGGCGTGGGCTGTCTCGGCCTTGGCGGTCTCGAGCACGTCGATGAGGCGCTGCAGCTGGCGGAGGGCGTCGGCGTCGGTGGGGTGCTGGGCCAGCACGGCGCGCGCCTCGTCGAGCTGCGCGACGACCTCCCCGATCTCCATGCTCCTACGTTACCGAACGTCTGTACGATTGACAACACTTCGTGCACAGCCTCGCGGTGACATCCGGGCCCCGGCGTCTCGGGCACACGAACACTCCTCACCCCGGCTGCTGAGCAGCGGAGACGGCGACGAAGGAGCCCGTCACCGCGTACCGAAGCCGAGCGGCAACCCTCCTTGTCCCGTCCGACGAACACTCCTCACCCCGTCGGCTGAGTAGCGGAGACGGCGACGAAGGAGCCCGTCACCGCGTATCGAAGCCAGACCCGCGGACGGAGAACCGGTCAGCGGCCTGCCGGTGTGGTCGCCAGGCCCGCGTCGACGGCCCCGTCGACCGCGCTGTCGACGTCGTGCTCACCGTCGGGCCTGTTGCCGGGCGATGCGGCGAGGAGCCGGTCGGGGCGGATCTCGGGGATGCGGGTGGCGGCGATGGCGGCGAGGAACATCGCGAGGGCGAGGACGAGGAACCCGATGGTGTAGCCGCGTTCGACGGGGAGTCCGGTGGGGCCGAGCTGGGCGGTGACGATGCCGGCCATGACGGCGGAGCCGATGGATCCGCCGATGGTGCGCAGGTTGGCGTTCATGCCGCTGGCGACGCCGGTCTGGTGGGCGGGGACGGAGGCGATGACGACGTTGGCGAGGCTGGCGAAGACGAGTCCGCCGCCGATGCCCTGGACGGTGATGGCGGCGTAGAGCTGCCAGGTGGCGTCGTGGAAGAGGGCGATGGACGCGAAGGCGGCGGCGTTGAGGAGGGCGCCGGTGACGATGACGAGGCGGGCGCCGAGGCGTCGCATGAGGGCGGCGGTGGCGAATCCGACGAGGAACGACGCGATGGCCGACGGGGCGAGGAGGCGGCCGGACTCGCTGATGGTGGCGTCGAACCCGTAGCCGGCGCTGGCGGGGGTCTGGAGGAGCTGGGGCAGGAAGGCGAAGGCGGCGAACATGCCGAAGCCGACGCCGGCGGCGACGAGGTTGGTGGTCCAGACGCCGCGGCGTCGCATCATGCGCATGTCGATGAGGGGGACGGGGACGCGCAGCTCGACCCGGATCCAGGCGGCGAAGAGGACGACGGCGGCGACGAGCAGGCCGATGACCCATGGCGACGACCATCCCCACACGGTGCCTTGGCTGATGGGCAGCAGGAGGCTGGTGAGCCAGCCGGCGAGGAGCACGGCGGGCAGGGCGGGGATGCGTCCGGGGGTGCGGACGGGTGATTCGGGGACGCCGAGCACGGCGCCGATGGCGGCGATCGCGGTGACGATCATGGGCAGCCAGAAGAGCCACTCGTAGCCGAGGAGGTCGACGATGGCGCCGCCGGCGACGATGCCGACGCCGAAGCCGACGGCGGCCAGCGACGCGATGATGCTGAGGGCGTTGCCTCGGCGGGGGTCGTCGAACTCGTCGCGGATGATCCCGAACGACAGGGGCAGGACGCCGCCGCCCATGCCCTGGATGACGCGGGCGACGATGAGCCAGCCGATGGTGGGCGCGAGGGCGGCCATGAGGGAGCCGACGGCGAGCGCGATGAGGACGAGCACGAGCATGCGCTTCTTGCCGAGCGCGTCGCCGAAGCGTCCGAGCAGTGGGGTGCAGATGGAGGCGGACAGCAGGTAGGCGGTGACGACCCACGTGACGGTGTTCTGGTTGACGCCGTACTGCTCCTGCACGAGGGGCAGGACGGGGATGATGAGCGACTGCAGGAGCGTGAAGGACGTGACGGCGAGGGTCAGGACGGCGAACGTCATCCGTTGACGGGCGCGCGACGACGTCACCGAGGGTCCTTCCGATCGACTGCGGCTCGGAGCGCGGGACTCGAGTCAGGGAGCGCTCACCAAGTGGTTGCAGTCAGCAACGCTACCGGGGTGCCTTGTATTCCCGCCGCTGTCCCGTCGCCCGAACCCCACCCGTCAACCGATCCGCCGGTCGAAACTGACTCACCTACCCAACCCCGCCGGTCGAGTAGGCGACGGCGCTGGGGGCACCTCCCGCTTGCGGGGGCCGAAGGAGCAGCCGACGTCGTATCGAGACCACTCCCACCGGTGCCGACGCCCCCGACTCCGCGGTGACGCCGGCCGAAACGCGCGCTGGATCAGGCCGAGACGACCTCGCGCCCGCTGGCGTCGACGACGGCGACGACGGTCCACGTGTCATCGGTCTTGACCTCGACGGCCAGTTCACGGGACGTGTCGCCGGAGCGGTGGGCGACTCCACGTGCGTAGCGCAGGACGACCTGGGGGCTCACGGCCTCGCCGGTGGCGAGGATCTCGTCGTGGCGACGAACGCGGTAGGTCTGCACCGTGCGACCTTCGCATGTCTGGGCGAGGCGCGGTACCCCGTCATACCAATCCGTCCCAGAATGGTCCGCTCGGACTATGCGGCGCCGGGCCCAAAGTCCTCTCCATCCGAGCGTCTCGATAGGTCACCGCGCTCGCTACGTCACAAACACGTAAACCGTTCGCCTTTCCAACCAATCCCACCTAGCCTTGCCATTTGTACGAGCACTACTCCAGGGGCGGGGACTCGATGGCGATCTGGGACGCTGATCGGCCGGTCCTCCGGCGCGAAGGCGGTTCAGGCGTGGCAGAAGAGCCCGGCGTGGGACCTGACCTCGAGCGACCCTCGGAGCGTTGGCATCGTCGCCACGTCCATCACCTCCGGGTGACCGACGCAGTGCTCCTGACGGCCGCTGCGATGCTCGGTGTCCTCATCCGGTTCGGCGCCGGCTCCTCGAGCGAGACCGGGGGTGCACTCAGCGTCACCTACTGGACGTTCGGACTCTTGATCACCGTCGGCTGGATCACCGCCTTGCAGATGGGCCGCACCACCGACCCGCACGTGGTCGGTGAGGGGGTCGAGGAGTACCGACGGATCCTGCGCGCCTCGGTGATGTTCTTCGGGGTGTTCGCCATCCTCTCCGTCGCCTTCAAGGTCGACTCCTCACGCGGTTTCCTCGCGGTGACCCTTCCTTTGGGGCTGGTCCTGCTGCTGATCGGCCGCAAGATGTGGCGGGTCCACCTGCGCAAGCAGCGGCGCAGCGGCGCGATGGTGAACAACGCGCTGGTCATCGGCGGCGTCGATTCCGCCACAGGCATTGCGCGCATCCTGCGTGACACGGACGCGGGCGGCGCCCGTGTCACGGGTGTCTGGGTACCGGATCGGGTGACGGTCAGCCACGAGTTCTTGGACATCCCCGACGTGTTCATCCCCGTCTTCGGTGCCGGCGAGACGCTCGCCACCGCCCTCGAGACCGCGGCCGCGGAAACCGTCATCGTCTCGGACACCGAGCATCTGGGTCATCACGGGCTCAAGGAGCTCTCGTGGGATCTCGAGGGCCGCGGCGTCGACCTTCTCGTAGCCCCGAACGTCATCGACGTGTCGGGCTCGCGTCTACAGCTCACGACGCTGGCCAAGGCACCGTTCCTTCGTATCGGCGAACCGACCTACTCTGCCGCCGCCGCGTGGCCGAAGAAGCTCTTTGACCGGGTGGGGGCTGCGACGCTGATCCTGCTGGCCTCACCGTTGCTCCTGGCGACGGCGATCGCGGTCAAACTCAGCAGTCGAGGGCCAGTGTTCTACGGTCAGGAACGGATCGGCCGCGATGGTGAACCGTTTGCGATGTTGAAGTTTCGTTCGATGTACCAGGATGCTGACGGCAGACTAAAGAGTCTGCTCGAGGAGCAGGGGAAGAGTCTCGGACCACTTGCAAAGATCGATGCCGACCCGCGTGTGACGCCGGTCGGTCGCTACCTTCGACGGCTCTCCCTCGACGAGCTGCCGCAACTCTTCAACGTTTTGGGTGGCACGATGAGTCTCGTCGGGCCTCGGCCGCAGAGACGCTTCGAAGTTGATCAGTACGATCAGGTCGCACACCGGCGTCTTCGCGTGCTTCCAGGTATGACGGGCCTCTGGCAGGTATCGGGGCGCTCGGACCTTTCTTGGGAGACAGCCGTGCGTCTAGATACGTATTATGTGGAAAACTGGTCCCTGACCGCCGACCTCGTCATTCTCTGGCGAACCATCCGAGCGGTTGTTGTGTCCGCTGGCGCCTACTGAACGATGAAGCCAAGTAAAGCCGCGCTGATTGGCGTCTCGGATCAGGGACTCTCTAGCGCTTTCAATCTTCTTGCAACCGTGCTTGTTGCACGCGTCGCTTCGGATAGAGAGTTCGGCGCATTCGGCGTCTTGATGACGGCCTACCTCCTGACGATCACAGTCGGGAAGGGAGTGACCGGCGGAGCTGTGGCGATCAACCTCGCGAGACACAATGAAGCGGATTTCCGGGTCGGAGCATCGCGGGCGCTCGGCGCGTCGTTCGCCTTCGGGCTCATGGTGTCCGCGTGCTGTCTCATCGCAGCTGCAGCAACATCTTCGACACTCCGCACCATGCTCGTAATCGGCGCCCTGACGTTTCCCGCGCTGACCTTGCAGGACACTTGCCGTCAACTCTGCTACGCACGCGGACGACCGGCATTGGCCGCGTTGAGCAGCCTTACATGGGGCGCTTGCCAGGTCACTCTTTTCGGCCTCCTGTCGCTTTCGGCAATTGTCTCGCCAGTCTGGTTCGCGACAGCTTGGGCCGTTTCCTCGCTCGGAGGCATCGCAATACCTATTTGGCGCCTTAGTCCCTCACGCCGCGATTTCAGTGCACGAGCATGGTTCAAGGACCACGGTTCGATCGTGCGAAACATGACCTTCGACTACCTTCTCATCGCCATGACCGTGAGCGGTGCTCCGCTGATCATCGGCCTGATTGCAGGTCTCGAGTCCGTAGGTTCATTGCGAGGCGCGATCACCTTGTTTGGACCGTTGACGATGATCAATCACGGTCTCTACATGGCTATGCTTCCGCTAGCTTCACGTCGTTGGGCGGATGGAGATCGCGCCTTTCACCACCCTTTGCGTAACGCCGGGGCAGTGCTGGCTGTCTCTTGTGCAGTCTGGGGCCTGATTCTGAATCGTCTGCCCGACTCAATCGGACGGGAGATCCTTGGGGATACCTGGCCTCAAACGCAGAGGCTTCTGATCGTCGCCGGCGTCTGGATCGGCTTGGGATACGCGGCTGAGCCCGCCATCGCCGCACTGAGAATAGTCGGAAGAAGCGGGCTCGTAGCCAGATTCCGAATCGTCCTTGCTCCCGCTTCGATTATCGGTGCCGCGTTCGGCGCGGGACTAGCTGGGGTCCACGGAGCGGTCGCTTGTCTAGCCCTGGCTACAGCCGTAACAGCGCTAACATTCTGGAGCGCCTTTATCCGCGAACGTCGTCCCTAACTGCGGCCATTCTTTCGATGGTCACTGGGTCGTAGGTAGCCACGATTTGACTATCGTTTCCACCGAGGGCCACGTTCCCAATGGACAACGCTTCGCCCTCATTTGGCACGGAAGCGAAGTGCACCGGTGCTCGATCGAGTTGCCGCACAGCGACACCAGCAGTCAACGCCACATAGTGAAGCCAGATATCGTCCGCACGCGGACAGCAATCAACAAATTCTCGTCCTCGACGAGCGAGTTCCTTTAGCATTCGCACTGGATAGAATACGCCTGAGACTCCAAGCGCGAAAACAACTGGACTTGGCTGAGTCGACCAATTTTCCGGCCATTGCTGGTACGGGGCGAAGTCACCGTTTCGAATCAGAACCCGACGAGACTTGTAACATGTCACGTCCTCTGGATGCCGGCCTGCAGCGATTAGGAGTTTTTCCAGCCAGGAAGTCGGGTACAGTATGTCGTCGTCAGCTGTCACCAACGGAACATCTTGACGAATGCACCCATCTAAAGCTGGAAAGTATTTCGTGTGAGGACCGAGATTCTCCGCGATTTCCACGCGTAATCCACGCGCCTTTAACCGAATGATCTCGGATGGCAAATTCGCTATGTCGTCCGGCCTGTCCAACCAGAGAATAAGCTCCGAGGGCCGTCGACGGCCAGCTGCGATGGACTCGATCGTCAAATGGACGTCCCTTATTCGCCTTCCGTGGGTCGTGAGAGAGACTACAACGGGCGCATTGCCAGTAATGCACTCGCTTGATCGACGATTAGTGCGATTGAGATGCCAGATCCTGGGAAACTTCGCCACTTCCCTGATGACGCGCAGTAGCGCCTTCTTGTACTTCCGACTGTTACCCAGCACGCGCATCCTCGGGCTTCCCGGCATCCTGAGCCCACCCCCTAGAGCCTCTCCGCGATGATCCGAGCACGAGCAGCGCGATTACAGCTATCGATGTGCCGTCCAACGCAGCAGGATTGACCGACACTTCCAGCACTCCCGTGAGAATTATCAACAATAGAAACATCGAGGGAGCTGGCGTAGAGGCCGAAAGCGTGGTGCGAAGAGCCACAGCGCAAAGTAGAGCATAAAGCAATAGTCCGATTACGCCAGCACTATAGAGCAAGAGCAACGCCTGACTGTGCATGTAGTTTCGATCGAGCACATCTGTGGTCCAATTATCGATTCCAGAGCCGAAGATCATATGCTCACTCGCTGCAAAACGGCCTCTCATCCATATACCACCTCGATTCGAGAAGTCTGCGGGATCTGAGGCATAGACGATATAGGTTCCTACGCCCAATACGAAGGTCACAGCAAGCAACGCTAGCGGGCCCGGGCCAAACCGAGTTTGGGCGACGAGTTTCCACATCGCGTATCCGCCGATGATTGCACCGGCAAGGGCGGCCTGACTTGTCCTGGACTCCGATGCCACTAGTACGAGCACTGCCATAGGCACTACTACACAAAGGATGGATCTATTAGCGATGACCATGGCTGCCACCACCGCGAGCGATGCCATGCGTGCAAAGCTATTCTCAGAATCGAAAACCCCACCCAGGAGTAATCCGAATTCGCTGCATTTGAATTGAGAGCACGACCGCCAGGCGTTTGGGCTGAGCATAGCTCCAGCTGCAGTGACGGAGAATGTGATCAATACAGCCCACGAGAGCACTGCGGTCGTCACGATCCTCTGCCAGGCGGCTATTAGTAGGATCAACCACACGAGCCCGGGCAAAATCCTTCCGAGAACTTGTACTGTCGATGCGTCCTGAGCTTGAAAAACATTGACTGAGATGACGTAGAAGGCCAGAGCCGCGAAGATCCACCCAACTGACAGGACGGCTTCCTTGGCGGGACCACTGGACCGCGCGGCGGCTACTCCGAGTACACCAAGTGAGATCGCGATAATGCCAACGGCCGCACGGATCGAAGCATTCGAACCGAGGTATGTTTCGCTAAGCGCAGAGTGCAGGACCAGTGTGAGCACTAGGAGTTTCCCTGCTGCAGAACCATCCGAGGAAATCAATCCTCTTGCCGAGATGGTGAAAAGAAGAGCGCCCGCGACGCCGAGCGAGAGAACGACAACGGAGGTCATACTCGTGTTGCCGCTCGTGTCAGAATGCGCTGAATGGTCCTCCTCGGCAGCAGTCCTCCGATCGCGATCAAGGCCGGTCCAAGCGATGGCACCCTTCTTGCGGACACGACTACTCTCAAGCAGGCAACGATCCCCCGGAGAGATCTGGCGGAGACCGCGTAACGCAACGATTGAGCCGTCACAAAATCTGTCAGCGTATGCGGATCAGAGGCCGCCAAGACTGTCGCACCCCACGCGAGCGACTCTTCCCAGCGATCGGAAGCGGAGATGGAACCTTCGGTCCCAACCTGTATTACAGCGAGCGGCTCAGGAACTTGGATGAATATCGCGTGCGCTTCCCGGTTTGCCCGAATCAACCAGTCCCAGTCCTGATGACGCCTCAGAGTTTCATCCCATGGAACTCGTCGGGCAAGTGTCGTGGAGCAGATCAGGGTCGATGTATACATCGAAGCGCGGCCAGCCGCGGGGATTCTTCGGCGAAACAAGTAATCTTCGATTCGCTCGTCAGGATGGATGACCTGTCGCGGCAATGGGCCCGACACAGATCCTCCATCCGATGCCACGTGGCGATGGCGGCTCCCTACGATCGTGGTCTCCTGCTCCCCAAGGATGGCCACCTGCGTCTGGATCTTTTGCGCCTCCCACACATCATCGTCATCGAGAAAGGCCAACCAATCCCCTCTTGCAGACTTCACGCCGAGATTGCGAGCAGCGGGCGCCCCTTGACCACCCGACGTGTACAGGATGACGTCGGCCAGCTCAGTCACCCGAGACGGCAGAGGTTCATGAGAGTCGACAACCACGATTGCCTCGATCGAACCTGCGAAGGTCTGTGACCGCACGCTTTCGAGCGCTCTGGGCAACTCAGCCCGACCTGTAGTCGGGATCACGACAGAGACAGCCGGCCGAGTCATGGAGTCATCCCACTACTAAGGCGGCCCACTGGTGGTCAACATTGCTCGCATACTTGATCTTCACCGAACCTTGGATCTCGGCTTCTCGAACGGCGCGGCAAACCCCGTGGTGTCGATGGCCGGGATCTTCTTGCCAGTCATCTCCTGCGATGACACCCCCGACAACCACCTTGCGGATCAGAAGCGCTAGTTCTTCTCTAGTGTGCTCGTACTGGTGGGAGGAATCGACGTAGACCCAATCGAGTGTCCGATCCGGAAGGCTCGAGAGGAAATTTCGGTCATCGTCCACGATCAACGATACGGATCCATCTTCAAGCCCCGTCCGTAGCCGCTTCACAACACGCGCGTACGCATGGACGGTGGACCGGTCACCAGCTGCCCAGTCCCATTCCGCTTCGAGCTTGAACCAAGGATCGACAACGTACAGGTGACTCGGTTTGGCTGCCTCGAGCAGCACTGGTGTCAAGTGGCCCTTGTGAACCCCTAATTCGGCTCCCGCCCCGCCCTCAGGCAGAAGTCGTTCCAGTATCGGCAAACGCTTGCGATTCTTTCTGCGCTCGTAGGCATCCTGCACCAATTCCGATCGGCGCGCGGCCGATCGGACCAAGGTCCGAAGATTCGACATTGGGGTCCCCTGTAGATCGGATGACAGTTCGATCCGCCCGTGCTTCCGCGCGCGACCGACATGAAGTCTGCCACGGGGCTACGGGCTCCGTGCATAAACCAACGACAGTTCGGCGCGCATGTTCCGTACCCTGACATCAACGTCATTAGAAGCGGCGGTAAGTGACAGGTGGGCGACCTCGCTTAGAGTGACTCGACACCACGGGCATGCAGTGGAGTACGACACGATCAGCAGGGAGCATCTAGTGGACGCACGCGATTTCCTAGCTATCCTCCGGCAGCGGTGGATTCTGATTGTGTCGGTGACTCTGCTAGTCGTCGGCCTCGCTGCGGTCCTCACCTGGCGCACCACGCCCACCTACGCCTCCACCACCGGCTTGTTCATCTCTACCTCCCAGGTCGCAGACGACAACCAGGCTTTCCAGGGCAGCCAGTTCTCCTTGCAGCGGGTGAAGAGCTACTCGGAAATGGTGAATCAGAACGAGATCACCCGACGCGTCATCCAGCAGCTTGACCTCAACGAGACGCCAGAGGACCTCGGCGAGGAGATCACTGCCACCGCCCAGCTCGACACTGTCATCCTCGAGATCACCGTCACCGACGAGTCGCCCGAGCGTGCTCAGCAGATCGCGCAGACCACCGGCGACGTCTTCGTCGGCTACGTGGCCGAGCTCGAGACTCCCCCCGGACGCGACCAGGCCACCATCAAGGCGACCGTCGTCAACCAGGCGACCGTCCCGGACGATCCTGTTGCTCCCCAGCCGCTCCGCAACCTCGGGCTCGCCGTCGTTCTCGGCCTTCTGCTCGGTGCCGGCATCGCCGTGCTGCGCGAGACGCTCGACTCCTCGGTCAAGAACCAGCGCGAGCTGGAGGACCTCACCGGCGCACCCGTCATCGGCTCCATCCCGTTCGACGACGACGCGGGCAAGACCCCGCTCATCTCGCAGATCGATCCCTACGCCCCGCGGGCCGAAGCCTTCCGTGTGCTGCGGACCAACCTGCAGTTCATCGACCCCGACGGGGTCAAGAAGGCGTTCGTGCTCAGCAGCGCACTTCCTGGAGAGGGCAAGAGCACCACGGCGTGCAACCTCGCGCTCGCGCTCGCCGAGGGCGGCCAGCGGGTCGTCCTCGTCGAGGCCGACCTCCGCCGTCCCCGTGTGGCGCAGTACCTCGGCGTCGTCGGCGACGTCGGCCTCACGACCGCCCTCGTCGGCCGCGTCAGCCTCGACGACGCCATCCAGACCACCGGCGACGTCAACCTCGACGTCCTCGCCAGCGGCAAGACCCCGCCCAACCCCGCCGAGCTGCTGCAGTCGCGCGCCATGAGCGCCGTCATCGCCGAGCTGCGCGAACGCTACGACGTCGTGCTCATCGACGCCCCGCCGTTGCTGCCCGTCACCGACGCCGCGCTCATCTCCGCCGCCGCCGACGGCGCCATCCTCGTCGTGCACCACGGCAAGACCACCACCGACCAGGTCCGCGGCGCCGTCGACCGGCTCGAGGGCGTCGGCACCCAGCCGGTCGCCGCCATGTTCAACATGACGCCCGCCAAGACCGGCCGCTACGGCTATGGATACGGGTACGGCTACGGATACGCACCCGAAGGACGCACCGGTGCCCGCGAGTCGGCCGTCGAGCCCTCCGCCATCGTCGAGACCGATCAGACCCTCGACGACGCCCCCGAGCTCCAGCCCGCCGCCCTTCGTCGAGACGCCTCGACGTCGGAGGACCCCCGCGAGCGGGACGCCCTCAACGACGCGCTCAGCCGCGTGCAGGCCTCCCGGCGCCAGCGGCTCGACGCGTCCCGCGGACTGACCGACGACGAACGCGGCGACGCGGGCCACGGCTCCCAGCCACACCGGATCGACCCCGATCGCGGGCCCGAACCGCTCTGACCCTACGAACCGGTAACCTCTCGCCGGGCCGCGAAAATCCCTCATCGGGTACGCGAGCGTTCTTCGAAAGGCCCTGCCGGCCCGAAAATCGACACGCCGAAATCGCTGCAATTCCAGCAAACGGCCCCTATGCGTGTTGCGAGCACGTGAACAATGACGCGCAACTGGTGCAAAGTCTCTCAGTTTGCCCTTAGGCTGAGGCAGGCCGCGCAGGCGGTTCGTTCTTTATTCGATATCCAGGGGAGAACCCAATGCGCAAGGTCACCATGGCCCTCGCCGCGCTCGTCGCCGCGTCCGCCACCCTCTTCACCGCCAGTGCGGCCACCGCCGTCGACTACTCCGCACCGGTCGTCGTCATCGGCAGCGGACCCGCCAACGGCGTCGTCGGCCCGGGCGAGGACTTCACCCTCGAAGGCGACTTCGGTGGCACCGAGTGCAACCCGTGGGGTGCGTCCTTCGAGGGCCAGACCACCGGCGGCTCCGGCACCACGTTCTCGGCCACCTTCACGGCCCCGACCGAGCCGGGCACCTACTTCGTCAACATGACGTGCACCTACGAGACCGCCGCGGAGACCTCCTCCAGCGTCGCCTCCACGTTCTTCTTCCAGGCCGAGGCCGAGCTCGCCCCCATCCCGATCACCGTCGCCGGTGAGGGTGCAGGCGAGGGCACCGGCGCTGCAGCCGACGAGTCGGGCCTGCTGCCCGACACCGGCGGCTCCAACCTGCTGCTGCTCGTCGCCGGCGGCGCGCTGGTCCTGGCCGGAGCGGGCGTCATGGTCGCCCGTCGCCGCCAGAGCTGAACGAACCACACTGACGACCGCCACCTCGGCCGGCCCACGGGCCGCTGAGGTGGCGGTCGCACGTTCACGCCCACCCGTCGGCGGTCCGGACACCCGACCGCACCGTGCTTAGGATCAAGCCCATGGCATCGCGCTCCCGCTCCACGTCCCGCTCCGGCGGACGGCGCAGCGCACGCCCCACCCGCGACCGCACCCGCACACGCCGCACCCGACGTCGCGTCCTGCTCGTCCTCGGCGGGCTCGCCCTCGTCCTCCTCGTGCTGCTCGGCTGGCTGGGCCTCGAGGCGTCCCGCGCGCAGAACGCCATCGGCGACGCCACCGACCAGGCCTCCCAGCTGCAGCGCGAGCTGGGCGCCGGCGAGACCGAGCTGGCCGCCAACCAGCTCGACGCCCTGCAGGAGAGCACCACCACCGCCCGCACGAACACCGACGGCCCCCTCTGGGCCGCCGCCGCCCGCATCCCGTTCGTCGGCGCGAGCATCGACGCCGTGCGCGTCGCCGCCGACAGCGTCGACGACATCGCCCAGCGCGGGCTGCCGCCGCTCGTCGAGACCGCCGGCGCCGTCGACGCCGACCTCTTCCGCCCCGAGAACGGCAGCTTCCCCCTCGAGACGTTCGCCCAGATCGGCCCCCCGCTCATCGAGGCATCGGACGTCCTCACCACCAACCGCGAACGCATCGACGCCCTCGAGCCCGACGACCTGCTCGGCCCCGTCCGCGGACCCGTCACCGACCTGCAGCGCAAGGTCGGCGACGCCGAGACCGCCGCCGACGCCGCCGCCACCGCCCTGCAGCTCGCGCCCGAGCTCCTCGGCGCCGACGGCCGCCGCACCTACCTGCTGATGTTCCAGAACAACGCCGAGTCCCGCGCCACCGGCGGCATCCCCGGCGCCCTCGCCCTCGTCACCGCCGACAACGGCCGCCTGAGCTTCGACCAGCAGTTCAGCATCCGCGACCTCGGGTTCTTCGACGACGACCCCGTCGTCGAGCTCACCGAGCAGGAACGCCAGGCCTTCGACGTCACCATGGCCGAGGACATCCGCAACGCCACCTTCACGCCCGACTTCCCCCGCGCCGCCGACATCGCCCACCGCATGGCCGAACGCGGCTTCGACGTCGACATCGACGGCGTGCTCAGCATCGACCCCGTCGCCCTGTCGTACGCGCTCGAGGGCACCGGCGACGTCACCGTCGCCGACGGCACCACCCTCACCCCCGACAACGCCGTCGACGCACTGCTCAACACCGTCTACGCCCGCTACCCCGACCCGCTGCAGCAGGACGCGTTCTTCGCGGCCGCCGCCGAGGAGATCTTCTCGGCCGTCCTCGGCGGGGAGGGCGACTCCCGCGCCACCCTCGACGGCCTCGCCCGCGGCGTCAGCGAACGTCGCATCATGTTCTGGTCCGAGGACGAGCAGGTCGAGCAGGCCATCGCCGGCACCCGGCTCAGCGGCGAGCTGCCCGGCGAGAGCACCACCCCGCACGTCGGGGTCTACCTCAACGACGCCACCGAGTCCAAGATGCAGTACTACCTGGACTGGGAGACCACCGTCGAGGCCACCGCCTGCGACGACGGCGTGCAGACCCTCGTCGCCACCACCACCCTGGTCTCCACCGCCCCCGCCGACGCCGCCCAGCTGCCCAGCTACATCACCGGATCCGGCAAGCGCGCCGAGACCGGCAACCAGCAGGTGGGGCTGCGCATCTTCGCCCCCTGGGGCGGCGAGGTGCAGAGCCTGCAGATCGACGGAGAGGACTCCCTCTTCGGCCTCGCCCGTCTCGGTGAACGACCCATCGTCGTCACCTCCGCCGCACTCGAACCCGGCCAGGAGACGACCTTCACGACCACCATGACCTCCGGCCCCGGCCAACGCCGCGGTGCCGTCGTCACCACCACCCCCGGCGTCCAGCCACTCGACCAGGACCGCCGGTTCGACAGCGGGTGCTGAGCACGGTCGCCCTCAGGGCTGGGTGAACTCCTCACCTGCGTCGTCGCTGATCCAGATCTCCGGGTCCTCACCGGTCACGACCACCAGCGACGTGTCACTCGACGTCACCGCCCGGGCCGGATCACCCGGCAGGCACTCCACCGGCGCCCACGAACGGCCGGAGTCGCGGGTGACGAACACCTGCGCCGCGCACCCCTCGAACCGGGCCAACGCGTAGCCGGCGTTGAACGTCGAGAACGATGCCGTGCGGATGTTGTCCAGGCGGCCGAGGTCGACCCACTCGTCGCCGCCGTTGCCCGTGCCCTTGATGATCCCGTCGACGCACGTCACGCGCGCGAAGTCGTCGTCCAACGGCGACAACGACGAGACCGTGCAGCCCGGCTCCGACCTGTCGCCCGACGGGGAAAGAATCACGCGCTGGTCGTCCGGCGCCACCGCCCAGCGATCCACCTCGAACAACGGCTGCCACGTCTGCCCACCGTCGAGCGACTGCACCTGCTGCACGGTGCACTGGTCGTCGGCACCCACGAGAGTGATCGCACCGTCACCGTCGGCGTACACGCCCTGCACCGACGCCAGACCCGGATCACGCTCCTCGGCGTCGGCGCCGCTCGCTGACGACGTCCACACCGTCGGCGACCCCCGACCGTCGCACCGACCCCGCGTCGCGAAGACCCACGTGCCGTCGTTCGCCAGATCCACCAGACCCGCCGCGGCCGGCCGGAAGTCGAACGCCACCTGCGTCGAGACCGGCCCCGTCGGCGTCGGCTGCGCCTCCTGGAACGCCGCCTCGATGTCGCTCGGCGGCGGATCCTGGTTGACGTGCTGGTAGACCAGCGCGATCAGCAACGCGTCGACCACGAGGAACGCACCCAGCGCGGTCAGGGCGAGAGGCTTGGGCACACGCCGAGTCTAAGGGGCCACCGCGGGTGATCGGTCCAGATCGGGCCCGCCTTTCGCGACCTCAGCCGACGAGCGCGCCCGTCACCCGGGCGTCGTGCGCCGGCACCACCAGGACGTCCGGCAACGTCGCCAACCGCCGCAGCTCACGATGGTTCGCCACGATGCGACGCCGGTCGCGACCCACCACCTGCTCGAAGACGCGGACCGGGCGCAACGGACGCAACGGGTGACCGTCGGGCGCGGTCTCGCCGACGTGGCTCGCGTCGAACACCGCGTCACCGGCGTGCACGATCGTCGTCCCGTCGCCGTCGACCCCCACCGCCGCATGCCCACGCGAGTGACCGGGCATCGGGATCAGCGCGATGCCCGGCACCACCTCGTGCGCCGTCAACCCGAACCGCCACTCGTCGCCCCGGCCCGCATGCGTCTCGAACCTGGGCCCGTGCTCCCACTGCGCCGGCCGGTACCGCTGCTTGTCGAGGAAGTCCGGATCGGTCACCGCCGCCGCGTGCTCGTCGGCCGTCGTGTGCACGACCGCGTCCGGGAAGTCGCTCAGACCACCCGCGTGGTCGAAGTCGAGGTGCGTGAGCACGACGTGCCGCACGTCGGCCGGGTCGAGACCGCGGGCCTCCAGCTGCCGCACCACCGTGTAACCCTCGTCGAGGACCGGCCGCAGCAGGCGCCGCATCGGGCCCAGCCGTCGGACGGGATCACGCACGTCGGCCGTGCCGAACCCCGTGTCGACGAGCACCAGCCCGTCGTCGGAGTGACACACGAAGACGTGCGCAGGCAGGGCCGGGAAGCCCGGCGGAGTCATGTGGGCGGCCCGCAAGTGGTCGACGCGCATGACCCACATCGTTGCGCATCCGCCGCAGGAACGCCGTGGGATCGGTCACCTTCTGGCCCCTTCGGTCACCCCTGATGGTCCGGAATGTCTACGCTCGCACGATGTCGACGACCACCCAGCGCCTGCTCGCCGCCGGCTACGTGGTGGTGCTGCTGGCGATCGTCGCCTGGCCCACGACCGTCGACTCCGGCCTCGACGTCGCCGGCTGGTGGCCCATCCACACCGCCGCGGCGGCACTCGGCCTCTCCGTGCCCACCAGCTACGCGATCGTCGAGGTGGGGGCGAACGTCGTCATGTTCGCGCCCCTCGGATGGTTCGCCGTGACGCTGTTCGGCGCCCAGCTGTGGCAGGTCGTGGCGGTCGCGTTCGGCACGTCGGTCGTCATCGAGACCTTGCAGACGGTGTTGCGGCCGGAACGGTTCGGGACGGTCAGCGACGTCGTCGCGAACACGCTCGGTGCGACGATCGGGGCGGCGCTCGCGGTGTGGGTGGTGCGGCGACGTGCCCGCTTCGACGCGGGCCGGGGTCGATCGCTATCCTGAACCGGTTGCCGCTACGGCGGTGGCAAGGAGATGTCGCATAGTGGCCTAGTGCGCCCGCCTGCTAAGCGGGTTGAGGTTCAAACCTCTCGAGGGTTCAAATCCCTCCATCTCCGCCCTCCGCAGGAGAAGCAAAAGAGTGCCGCCCGGGTCGAGAGTCAGCTGGTGTAACGCGACTCGACCCGGGCGGAGCTCGCTCCGCCACGCAACGCCCGCGCTAGCGCAAGCCAGACGTCGACTCCCGCGCTCGCCCGCGCCCAGCGAGTCCTGGCCGAACGCCAGGGCTCAGTGTGGTTTCGATACGCCGGAGCGGGCTCGTCCCTCGCCGCCCCGGCTACTCAACCACCGAGGAGTCGCGTCCTCACACCCATCCGAGGGGTCGCGTCCTCACACCCACCGAGGAGTCGGGTCCTCACACCCACCGAGGAGTCGCGTCACCGCGGACCTCGCAGCGCAGCACCCGCGACCACACAAGCCCAGCAACCGCCCGGGTCGACAGTCAACGTCGCCATCTTCCCCCGACAGGGTCGGCCCGCGGGCTCAGTGTGGTTTCGATACGCCGGAGTGGGCTCGTCCCTCGCCGCCCCGGCTACTCAACCACCGAGGAGTCGCGCCCCCACACCCACCGAAACCTGACGCCACCCCCAACCGCCGTCCCGCACCTCACCGCCCAGACGTGGTCTCGATACGCCGGAGCGGGCTCGTCCCTCGCCGCCCCGGCTACTCAACCACCGAGGAGTCGCGCCCTCACACCCCCCAAGGAGTCGCGTCCTCACGCCACCGCGGGGTCGCGTCCTCACGCCACCGCGGGCCCTGCCCCCCGGTGCGAGGGTTCTCACCCCGCGACCCAGCAGAATCTCAGCCGCCGGCTGCCACAATGGTCGGATGCGTGTCGCCCTGGTCCAGCTCGCCGCGTCGGTCGACTCCGCGGCCAACCGCGGGCTCGTCGCCACGCGGCTGCAGGCCCTCGAGCCCGGTGCACACGACCTCGTCGTCCTCCCCGAAGCCGCGATGCACGACTTCGGGTCGCCCGACCACGACCTCTCTGCGCACGCCGAACCCCTCGAGGGGCCCTTCGTCCAGCTGCTCGCCGAGCAGGCACGCCGACTGCGCACCACGATCGTCGCCGGCATGTTCGAGACCACCGACGACCTCCCCCTCAACACCCTCGTCGTCCTCGACCCCGACGGACGCCTGCGCGCCACCTACCGCAAGATCCACCTCTACGACTCCTTCGGCTACCGCGAGTCCGACCGCCTCACCCCCGGCACCATCGACCCCGTCACCATCGACGTCACCCACGACGACCGCACGACGACCGTCGGGCTCATGACCTGCTACGACCTGCGCGTCCCCGAGCTCGCCCGCGTGCTCGTCGACCGCGGCGCCGAGCTGCTGCTCGTGCCCGCCGCGTGGGTCGCCGGCGACGGCAAGCTGCACCACTGGCGCACCCTGCTCACCGCCCGCGCCATCGAGAACGTCGTGCCCGTCGCCGCCGCAGCCCAGGGTGGCGACCGCTACACCGGCCACTCCTTGGTCGTCGACGCCCTCGGCTCTATCGTGGCCGAGGGGGACGCCGGAGAGGATGACCTGGTGACGACCCGACTCGACGCCGACCAGCTGACGCGCGCCCGCGACGTCAACCCGTCGCTGCAGAACCGCCGGATGCCCGCCACCCGCCCCGGGCCGGACGACGCATGAGCTCCACCGCCCCCGGACGCCGTCGGCTCGACACCAGCGTCCCCGCCGACTACGAGCAGGCCGTCCGCAGCCCACGCCTCGAGTCACCCCGGACTGCGCGCGCCGCGATGCTCGCCGTCATCACCGTCGGCATCCTCGCCACCCTCGGCGCCGCCACCTCCGTCGTCGCCGTCGGCGCCCCCGACTGGCTCCTGCGGCCCTCCGCCGCCGCCCTCCTCGTCACCTACAGCATCGGCCTGACCCACCGCGCCGGCGGCCACATGCGCATCTGGACCGTCGCCGCCACCCTCCTCGCCGTGACCGCCGTCGCCACCGAGGCCGCACTGCTGGTCTCCGCCGCCGCCGTCACCACCGCCGTGCTCGCCGCCGTGTGGGCCGTCGTCATCACCACCCCCGCCGAGACCGTCGCCGCCACCCTCAAGGAGTACGCGATCGCCATCACGATCGCCCTCAGCGGCACCGTCGCCGTCGCCGCCTGGAACGCGCCCGTCAGCTACCAACGATTCAACCTCGTCGTCCTCACCGCCGCCCTCGCCCTCGCCATCTCCATCGTCTGGAACCTCGGCGCCGGCCTGCACGGACTCGGCCGCCAGAACGTGCTCATCCTCATCGGCATCGCCGTGCTCGTCGTCGTGCTCCTCGCCTACTCCAGCTTCGTGCGCACCCACGGATCGCAGGTCATCGTCGACGGCGTCACCAACCTCGTCATCTGGATGCGGCAGACCTTCGGCGGCGTGCCGCGACCCGTCGAGGTGATCATCGGCTTCCCCGCCCTCATCATCGGCGTCTCCCTGCGCTCGCAACGACGCGAAGGATGGTGGGTGCTGGTGTTCGCAGTGCTCGGCACCGGCGTCATGACGACGTCCCTCGTCTCCCCCGGCGCGTTCCCCTCCTACATCGCCCTGTCGACGCTGTACTCGGTGGTGCTCGGCCTCGTCGTCGGTCTGATCCTGCGGCGGCAGGTCATCCGCCAGCGCGCACGCCGCTCCCGAGCCCTCGTCGCGGAGCACCGCGAGGAGCCCGGCCGCCTCGCCCCGTTGCAGTAGCCACATCCGCCGAAGTGAGAGGATGGCTCCTGGCGCCGGCTCCGGCCGACGCCGAGGAGGGGTGCCGGAGTGGCCGATCGGAACCGCCTTGAAAGCGGTCGCTGGCAGTGATGTCAGCCGCGGGTTCGAATCCCGCCCCCTCTGCGTGAGCACCTACCGCGTCGACCGCGCGCACGTCGCCGTCCTGTCCGGCGTCGTCCTGATCGTCTCGAGCCTGACCGCGTTCCTCGCGTTCCTGCTGGCCTCCCGCGTGCTCGGCACCATGACCGTCGTGCTGCTCGTCTTCGCCGCCCTCATGGCGCTGCGACCGCCCGTGGTGGTGCGCCTCGACGAGCACGGCCTGCGCAGCCGACGCCTCAAGATCCTGTGGTCCGACGTCACCGCCGTCCGCACCGCCGACGGTCAGCTGATCCTGCAGACCGACGACGTCGAACGTCGACTCTCCCTCACCGCCCTCGGCCGACGCCGTCGCGAGCTGCTCACCGAGGTCCACGAACGCATGAACGACTCCCGCGGGTACACGCCGTGGGACCCGTCCGCCGACCCCACCGACTGAACGCCGACGAGCCACCCGTGCGCGCCCGGCTCCCCGCCCTGGCCGTCCTCCTGGCGGCCCTGTGCTTCGCCACCACCGGCACCGCCCAGGAGATCGCCGACGTCGACGCGTCCCCCGCGGAGGTCGGGCTGGCCCGGATCCTGCTCGGCGGGGCCCTTCTCGCCGCGTGGGCGGGCGTCGCGGCCCGGAGCCGACGTCCGCAGCACCCTGTGGGGACGACCGACGCCGCCGACCGGCCGGCCGACGCCGTGCCCACCCCGGTGTGGGTGGGCGTGGGCGCCGTCGGGGTCGTCGGCTACCAGGTCTCGTTCTTCGCCGGGACGGCATCGGCAGGTGTCGCCGTCGGCACCGTCGTCGCCCTCGGCTCCGCGCCCGTCGCCACCGGGGTCCTCGACGCCGTGGTGCGACGCCGCCGTCCCGACCGCCGCTGGTTCGCCGCCACCACCCTCGCCGTCGCGGGCGTCGCGCTCGTGGCGGGCGTGGCCGGAGGACTGACGCTCGCGTGGGGTCTGGCCTGGTCCGTCGGCGCGGGACTGTCCTACGCGCTCTACACCGTCGCCGGCAAGGAGCTGCTCGACCGCTCCTGGTCGTCGGCAGCCACGATGGGCACGATGTTCGGCATCGCCGCGCTCGTCGCCGTCCCCGCCCTGCTGGTCGCGGGTGCCGACTGGCTGCTCGACGTCCGCGCCCTCGCGCTCGTCCTGTGGCTCGGCGTCGTCACCACCACCGTCGCCTACCTGCTGTTCGGCTGGGGCCTCGCGCGCCTGCCGGCCGCCGTGGTCGCCACGCTCACGCTCGCCGAGCCGCTCGGCGCCACGGCCCTCGGCGTGGGTCTGCTGGGCGAGCGCCTCGACGCGGCCGCCGTCGCCGGGCTCCTCGTCCTCGGCGCCGGGCTGGCGCTGCTGACACTCGGCGGCCCGCGCACCGCCCCCCGGGCCCTGGCTGCACGGGCGGGCACCCCCGACTAGCCTCGAGAACATGCGAGCCGTGATCGTCCCGACGCCCGGAGACGCCGACGCCCTCGAGGTCGTCGACCGTCCGAGTCCCGAGCCCGGCCCCGGCGAGGTGCTCGTCGACGTCGTCGCCGCCGGCGTCAACCGGGCCGACCTGCTCCAGCGTCAGGGCCACTACGACCCGCCGCCCGGCGCGACCGACGTGCTCGGCCTGGAGTGCTCCGGCCGCGTGTCCGCCCTCGGCGACGGCGTCACCACCCTCGCCCTCGGCGACGAGGTCGTCTGCCTGCTGAGCGGCGGCGGCTACGCCGAACAGGTCGTCGTGCCGGCCGGCCAGGTGGCACCGACGCCGGACGGCGTCGACCTCGTCGACGCCGCCGGCCTCATGGAGACCGTCGCCACCGTGTGGTCGAACGTCATCATGACCGCCGGCCTCCTCGACGGCGAGACGCTGCTCGTCCACGGCGGCGCCAGCGGCATCGGCACCACCGCCATCCAGGTCGCCACGGCCCTCGGCGCACGCGTGGCCGTCACCGTCGGCACCGAGGAGAAGGCCGCCTTCTGTCGCGAGCTCGGCGCGGACGTCGCGATCCGCTACCGCGACGAGGACTTCGTGGAGGTGCTGAAGGAGCGCTCGATGCGCCCCGACGTCATCCTCGACATCGTCGGAGCCAAGTACCTGCAGCGCAACGTCGCCTCGCTCGCCACCGGCGGACGACTCGTCGTCATCGGCCTGCAGGGCGGCCTCAAGGGCGAGCTGAACCTCGGCGCGCTGCTCGCCAAGCGGGCGAGCGTCACCGCCACGTCGCTGCGCGCCCGCCCCACCGAGGAGAAGGCCGAGATCGTCGCCCAGGTGGTCGAGCACGTGTGGCCGATGGTCGCCGACGGCCGGGTCCGACCCGTCGTGCACGCCCGGCTCGGCCTCGACGACGTCCGCGACGCCCACCGCATCCTCGAGGAGTCCAGCCACACCGGCAAGGTGCTGCTGACCCCCTGAGGTCTGGCCTGCGCGACGCGAACCGGCTCGTAGGCTGGCGTCATGAGCACCCCTGAGTCACGACCCGACCCGGCCGCCGCCGGCGGCGTCATCGGCCCCGACGGCCGCTCCGTCCCCATGGCGTCCCCCGGCGGACCAGGCGTCCCCGGCGCACTGTCCGACCTCGTCGAGCAGCCCGCCAAGGTCATGCGCATCGGTGGGATGATCCGCCAGCTCCTCGAGGAGGTGAAGTCCGCCCCGCTCGACGACGCCAGCCGCGCCCGCCTGCGCGAGATCCACGAGCAGTCGATCACCGAGCTCGAGGACGGCCTCGCGCCCGAGCTCGTCGAGGAGCTGCGCCGCCTCTCCCTGCCGTTCGACGCCGCGTCGCCCACCGACGCCGAGCTGCGCATCGCCCAGGCCCAGCTGGTCGGCTGGCTCGAGGGACTGTTCCACGGCATCCAGGCCGCGTTGTACGCCCAGCAGGTGCAGGCCCAGGCGCAGTTCCAGAACATGCGGCTCGCCCTGCCCACGGGCGCCCACGCAGAAGATGACGATTCGACTACTTCGAGCGAACCCCCGTCGAGCGGGGGCATGTACCTCTAGGCTGACTCCACGCGTGACCGGACCGGGAAGGGAGCCCATGACGATCGCGATGGAGGCGGCTGCGCCGCCCTGTGCCCATCAGCCCGAGCTGTTCGAGGAGGTCGCCGCGGTGGCGGCCGACACCAGCAGCACCCTGGCCCCTGCCCGTGAGCTCATCGCCGTGGCCCGACGCAGCTGCGCCGGCTGCCCGATGCTCGTCGACTGCCTCTACCGGGCCGTCGTCGAGGTCGACGTCTCCGGGTTCGTGGCCTGCACCACCGAGGCCGACCGGGCATCGATCCGCGAGAGCCTCGGCATCGAGGTCACCCAGTCGCCCCTCGCGCCGTTCGGCAGCGCCCGGCTCGGCGGCGGCCCCGTCAGCCACGAGGCGGTCGTCGCGGCCCGGCAGGCCCACCCCAACGACACCTGCCAGCAGCTCGCCGAGCGGCTCGGCTGCTCCACCTCCACCGTCAAGCGCCACCTGCGCCGCGCCCGCGAAGCGGCCCACGAGGCCGAGCGTGCGGAGCCGGTGCAGCGCCGCATTCCGTCGGTCGAGGAGGTCCTCGACGCGTTCGACGCGCTCGAGGCCGGCCAGGTCGCCTGAGCCGGAGCACCCCCGGCGGGGGTGCCGGGCCGTGGGCGGCAAGGACATGAGCCGCCGGCTCAGAGCCAGCGACCCAGCTCGGTGACCAGTCCGTCGTCGTTGACCGTGCCCGTGACGTCGTCGGCGACGGCCTTCAGCTCCTGCGAGCCCTGACCCATCGCCACCCCACGACCGGCCCAGCGCAGCATGTCGTAGTCGTTCATGCCGTCGCCCACCGCGAGGACGTCGGCCCGCTCGATGCCGAGCCGCCCGCAGACGACCTCCAGCCCCGACGCCTTGGACACGCCCTCCGGCGCGATGTCGAGCCACGCGGTGTAGCCGATGTTGTAGTTGACCTCGGCCAGCCCGAGACCGTGCACGAGATCGCCGAACTCGTCGGGGTCGTGGTCGACCGCGCGGATGATGACGCGCGTGACCGGCTCGGCGACCAGCGCGTCGACGTCCTCGATCGTGACCGTGCCATCGATCTCCCAGTCCGGGAACGGCGCGTTCACGCGGTAGCCGACCCCGATCTCCTCCACCGCGACGAGCGCGTCCGGCACGTGCTCCAGCACGCGCCGCACCGCCTCCGACGCGTCGAACGTGACCGTGTGGACGACGTCGACCGGCGAGTACGTGTGCACCACCGCCCCGTTGCTGGCCACCGCGATGCCGGACTCCAGGCCCAGCTTGGCCGCCGCGTCCATCACCCCCGGGATCGCCCGCCCCGTCGAGATGACGATCTCCACACCCGAGTCGGCCAGCTCACGCACCGTCTCGCGGACCGCGTCGGTCATCCGGTTGTCCCAGTCGACCAACGTGCCGTCGACGTCGAGCGCCGCGAGCCGCGGCCGCCAGTTCTCGTCCGCCGCCCACGGCCCGGCACCCCCGCCGGTGCTCGTCCCGCTCACGCGACCGGCTCCAGGACCTCGCCGAGGAACGGGTGCAGCACCGCCGGCAGCCGCACCGAGCCGTCGGCCTGTTGACCGTTCTCCAGCAGCGCGATGATCGTGCGCGTCATCGCGCACAGCGTGCCGTTGAGGGTCGCGGCCGCGACGGTGCCGTCGTCGGTCCGCAACCGGGTGTCGAGGCGCCGCGCCTGGAACTGCGTGCAGTTCGAGGCCGACGAGACCTCCCGGTAGCGCTCCTGCGACGGGATCCACGCCTCGCAGTCGAACTTGCGCACCGCCGACAGCCCCAGGTCGCCGGACGCGACGTCGATGACCCGGTACGGGACCTCGAGGTCGTCGAGCCACTGCTTCTCCCAGCCCAGCAGCCGCTCGTGCTCGGCCTCGGACTCCTCGAGCGTCGTGTAGACGAACATCTCGACCTTGTC
>SXGT01689586.1_pt1 | contig 33844 bp, 37 predicted proteins | sample 3176221 | NCBI WGS metagenome assembly SXGT01 (sample SAMN11356862, study PRJNA531348) | freshwater metagenome | isolation source: freshwater sample F1-120 | place: China: Fuxian Lake, Yuxi | collected 2017-12-25 | reverse complement strand
GCCGGTCGGCCCCAGGAACATGAAGCTGCCCACAGGACGATTCGGGCTCTTGAGCCCGGCGCGCGATCGGCGGATGGCCCGTGACACCGCCGAAATGGCGCGTTCCTGGCTGATCACGCGCTTGTGGAGGTCCGCCTCCATGCGAATCAGCTTGTCGCTTTCGTCCTGGTTGATCGACGACAACGGAACGCCGGTCCACTTCGAGACGACCTCGTCAATCTCCGCGCGCGAGACCACGACCTTGCGGGCGCTCGAGCGCACGTCGAACTTCTCCCGGACGAACTGCAGGTTCTCGCGCGCCACCTGTTCCTGCTCACGGTAGAACTGCGCCTTGTCGAAGTCTTTCTGCGAGACCGCGCTTTCCATCTGCTCGACGGCGACGCGGATGCTCTTGTTGATTTCGCCGAACTCTAGGCTGTAGCCAGCCTCGCGCAGCTTGGCGCGCGCGCCGGCTTCGTCGACGAGGTCAATCGCCTTGTCGGGCAGGAAGCGATCGGTGATGTAGCGGCTCGATTGGTAGACCGCGGCCTCGAGGGCCTCGCGGGTGTACTCGACGTGGTGAAACTGCTCGTAGCGCTCCTTGATTCCCAGCAGGATCGAGATGGTCTCCCCTTCCGACGGCGGATCGACCTTGATCGCCTGGAAGCGGCGCTCGAGCGAGCGGTCTTTCTCGATGTATTTCCGGTACTCGGCCGGCGTGGTCGCGCCAATACAGCGGATCTCGCCGCGGCTGAGGGCCGGCTTCAGGATGTTGGCCGCATCGAGCGATCCTTCCGCCGAGCCCGCCCCCACCAGCGTATGCAACTCGTCGATAAAGACGATGATGTGCGGGTTGTCGACCAGCTCTTTCATGATCGCCTTGAGGCGCTCTTCGAACTGGCCGCGGTACTTGGTGCCGGCGACGATCAGCGAGATGTCGAGCGCCAGCAGGCGCTTGTCGGCGAGGAAATGCGGGACATCACCGTAGACGATCTTCTGGGCGAGCCCGTCGCCGCGGGCGGGCTTGCCGACACCGGGTTCGCCGAACAGCACGGCGGTGTTCTTGGTGCGGCGGCACAGCACCTGCTGCACGCGCTCCAACTCGTAGTCGCGGCCGACCAGCGGATCGAGCACGTTCTTCATCGCGGCCTCGGTGAGGTCGCGGCTGAACTCCGCCAGCAGTGGGGTCTCCTTGACGCGCGTCAGCGAGGTCTTCTCGTTCAGCAATTGCACGATGTCTTCGCGCACCTGGTGCAGGCGCATCCCTTTTTCCATGAGGATGGTCGCCGCTACCGAGCGCTCCTCGCGGAGGATGCCCAACAGCAGGTGCTCAGTGCCGATGTAGTTGTGCAGCAACCGGTCGGCCTCTTCCGCGGCGTACTGCAACACGCGCTTGGTTTCGGCACTGAACGGGATCTCGACCGAGGTCGAGACCTTTTCGCGCAAGACCGTGCGGCCTTCGATGTCCTTGCGGATGTTCTCGAGGGAAAGATGGGAGCGGGCGAAAATCCGGCTCGTCAGGCCCTTGCCCTCCCGGATCAACCCTAGAAGCAGATGCTCGGTTTCAATCGAAATGCTGCCGAGCTGACTCGCTTCGTAGCGGGCGAAGAACAGCACCCGCCTGGCTCGTTCAGTATAGCGTTCGAACATCCGCCGCCCAGGCCCCCTGCACGCATTATACGGCAGGAAGGCCTCGTTCCATGCCTACGGTGGCCGTAAGTGACAGAAATTGAAACACTTCGGAGAATTGGATCGCATCGATTCGCTTGGATTATGACCGCCGACCATGTATGCTCACCATATATGGCAACAGGACGTGTCAAGACCACCGTCTACCTGGACGCTGATGTCTATCGTCGGCTGAAGACACTCGGCCGTTCGCGCTCGATGACACCCGCTGCGCTGCTCCGGGAAGCCGTGGCCGTCTTCACCGACGCGCATGAGACGCGCCGCCTGCCGCGGAGCATTGGCGCGGGGGCCAGCGGGACCGGCGATCTAGCCAGTCGTGTCGACGAAGTGCTCGCCAATGGCTTCGGCCGGGACCAATGATCGTCGCCGACACGAGCGCGGTCATTGCCCTGCTCGATCGTGATGAGCGGCACCACGGGGTGATCAAGGCGTTGTTTGCGCGCGACGCTGAACCGTGGCTGCTGCCGTGGGCGACGCTGCCGGAAGTGGACTATCTCGCGGCGCAGCGCATGGGCGCGCGCGTCCATGCCCTCTGGATGGACGACCTCACCGACGGCACCTACCACGTGCACTGGGGTAACGACGAAGACCTGGAACACGCCAGGAAGATTCAGAAGAAATACCAATCACTCAACCTCGGCCTGGTCGACGCGATCGTAATGGCCGTCGCGGAAGGCGTCCGCGCCACGGCGATCGTCACGCTCGACCTGCGTCACTTCGGTGGAGTGGAGCTAAAGGGCGCACCGAAACTCTATCCACGCGACCTGTAGTGGTCATCTCGCCGCTAGCCAGTCTCGCCCTTGAACTATGATTTCACAATGTCAGCCACCATTGGATTCATCGGCCTGGGCCTCATGGGCAAGCCCATGGCCCTCAACCTCCTCAAAAAGGGCTTCGCCGTCGTCGTTCATAGCCGCAGTCGCGGCCCGGTCGACGAACTGGTCGCGGCCGGTGCCACCGCAGCCAACTCCCCTGCCGAAGTCGCACGAGCGGCGTCAAAGTTCGTCACGATGCTGCCGGATGGCCCGGATGTGTCGCTGGTGCTCGAAGGGGCAACCGGCATCTTCAGCGCGATGCAGCCGGGCACGGTCATTCTTGATTCATCGACCATCGCGCCGGCCACCGCCAAGCGCCTGGCGGCGGCGACGGCCGAACGCGGCGGCCAGTTCCTGGATGGCCCGGTCAGCGGCGGCGAGATCGGCGCGATTGCCGGCACGCTCGCCTTCATGATTGGCGGCGAGGCGGCGGCGGTCGAGGCCATGCGGCCGGTAATCGAGGCCATGGGGTCGCCGGACAAGCTCGTGCACGTCGGTGACTCCGGCGCCGGACAGGTCTGCAAGGCCTGCAACCAGATCGTCCTGGGCGGCACCATGGCCGTCGTCGCCGAAGCGATCGCATTGTCGCGCAAGGCTGGAGTCGACCCCATGAAGGTGCGCGCCGCGCTGATGGGCGGCTTTGCCCAAAGCCGGGTTCTTGACGTGCACGGCGAGCGCATGATCACCGGCAACTGGAAGCCGGGCTTCAAGGCCAGGTTCTTCAAGAAGGATCTGGGGATCGCGATGAACACGTTGGCGGAGAACGGCGTGCCCGCCTATTCCAGCGCCGTGGTGCAACAACTGGTGCAAGCACAGATCACCACGGGCGAAGGCGAAGAGGATTACTCCGGCCTCGCCAAGGCGATCTTCAAACTCGCTGGTCTGCAGTAGCGCCGTACGTTAGCGCGGCCGAAATCGAGTCGGCGAGAACAGGTCGATGGGGTGATGCGTCGCCCCAACGAAAGAACGCCACCTTCACGCGCCCGTCCTGATCGGCCGGAAATCCGTAGAACTGCACGCCGTCGCCGAGATCCCAGATGTAGATGGGAAACCGATCCGCAGCATATGCAGCAGCGCCGCCCGAGGGTTCGAGCCAATACAGCACCTGCGGCTCGACGACGAGCGGCAACTCGTCCACCTTGAATAGTGCTGATGCCCACGAGCCCGGCGCCAGGACGAGGCGTCCGGGAAAAGTGAACCTGCTTCACTTTCGTAAAAAGCGACGGTTTCTTGACGGGGGTAAAGGGCGGAAACCGCCGATGGATCTCCGCGGCATCGAGCAGTTCGTGCCCAAGGCCATGCTCACGCGCGCTACGTAAGCTGCCGCTGACTACATCGCAGTCGGGCGCGCCGATCATCAGCCCACCGGTGATTTGGAGCAGCCGCCGCTCGGTATCGGTCTCGAGCCGACGCCATAACTCATAGGCCCGGCGCAGCAGCGGCACGTACGCGGGGTGTTCGAAATAGGCCAGGCGAATCACTCGCGACTTGCCATGGCTCGAGCCGCGATCGTGCGCGGACTGGAACTGTTCAACGCCGAGCACGCGTTGGCCCCGCGACGCCAGGTGCGCGGCCGCCGCGCTCCCCATGCCGCCAAGGCCGACGACGATGGTGTCGAAGGGTGGCATAGCGGAATCAGGCACACCCGGTCGCCACGCCAAGCGCGCGACAAACCTGCTGCATCTTGATGGCACTGAGCGTCCCGACCAAGCCAACCAGCCGCCCCTGCGCCACGGTCTGGACATGGTCAAGATTGATGGCCGAGTCGTACTTCAGGCCTTTGTCCACGCCGACATTGACCTCGCTCGGAGCCCCACGCCGCGCTACTCGGCGGGCCATTTCCTCTCCTTCTCCCAGCCAGCAAACTCGGCTTCGCGCCCGGTATGGTCGGCGTCGGCGCGACGATACGCCGCCGAAATGGAGCCGGCTCGGCGCTACCGCAGATACAGGTCGGCCGCACGCGTCAACACCGCCGACCGGCCATCGCGCTGCACTTTGCCGTCGCGATCGAGCCTGGCCAGCAGATGGTCGTCACACGTGACCTGTATCGCTTTCATCTACAGACCCTACAACATCTCCAATCCATCGCAAAATCCGGCTGCACCACAATCCCCGAGCCCATGCTCCGCCCTCTCCTCCTGCTCTATTTCGCCAGTGGCTGCGCCGCCCTGATCTACGAGACGGTCTGGTTTCACCTGGTGCAACTGGTGGTCGGGGCCTCGGCCATTTCGGTGGCGGTGCTGCTGTGCAGCTTCATGGGCGGCATGGCGCTCGGCAGCGCCTGGCTCCCCAGGCTGATGCCAGCCACCGCGCATCCTCTGCGCGTTGTCGCGGCGCTTGAAGCGGGCATCGCGCTGTGCGGCTGGTTGATTCCGCTGCTGCTCCCGGTCGTGCAAGACGTGTATGTCGCAGTCGTCGGCTACGGCTACGGCGGCATTCTGCTCAGAGGACTCGTGTGCGGGCTGGTGATCGCGCCGCCCACGATGTTGATGGGCGCGACCTTGCCCGTCGTGGCGAGGTGGCTGGAGACCGGGCGTGATGGCGCGGCGCGAACGGGCTTGATCTATGCCGCCAACATCGCCGGCGGTGCGCTCGGCACCGTGCTCGCCGGCTTCTACCTGATGCGCGGGTATGACACCGTCATCGCGGGCGCCGGCGCGGTCGCCATCAACAGTGTCGTCGCGGTGGTGGCCTGGACGTTGGCGAGGACGCACCCCGAGGTCCGGCTGAAGCCGGACGCTACCTCCGATGACGGCGCCACGCGATTGAACCACGCCACTGCCAGAGCCAGTCTCACGCCGATCTACGTCGTGGCTGCCATGTCGGGGTTCACCGCCCTCGGCGCGGAAGTGGTGTGGACGCGCCAGCCCTCGCTGCTGTTCGGCGCCAGCGTCTCCACCTTCTCGCTGATCCTCGCCGTGTTCCTGACGGGACTCGGCGCCGGCAGCCTCGCCGGATCGGCGCTCGGTCGCCGTTCGAGCGATCCAGCATTGTGGCTCGGCCGCGTTCAACTGTGTCTCGCGGCGAGTCCTGCAGTACAACAGTCGCTCGCGCAGGTGTCGCTGCCCTCGGCCGCCAGTATTCTGTCGACCTATGCGGGCAGAGGGTCCGACCTGGCGCCGTGGCTGGTCGATGCGGAGAGCAACCGCGAACGGCACTTGCGGTTGCAGTATTTAACGGGACTGGCGGCGAATTTCGACGAGCGCTTCGTGATCTTCCAGGCGATGCTGGCGTATCGTCGGTATCCGGCGGACCTGTTCGTAGCATCCACCGAACTCGAAGCGCAATTGCGGCGTTGGTATGCGCCGGCGGGTGCTCGTTAGCTTTTTTTCTTGCCGGTGCCGGCCTGGCTGAACTGGCCGCCGGCCATCTCCTGCGTCACAACCAGCGCGCCGTCTTTCAGCGTCAACGTCATCACGACGTCGATCGCGCCCCGGGGACCTTTCTGGTTCCACTTCAGGATCGCTTCCGAGCCCTTGACGGTGACGTCGGTGATGGCTACGGGGCCGCCCCGACCACCACCGAGCTCGGCCGACAACTTCCCGGCCGTGTCCTTGATGTTCAGGGGCCGCTCCTGCGGACCGCGCCGGCCTTCGATGGTCAGCACCCAATCACCGAGAAACGCCTTGCCATCCTGGGCCCAGCCAAACGCCGGCACCATCAGGACCGCGCACATGAGAATCAATACGGCTCTACGAATCATGTCTGCTCCTTGTCTGCCCAGATACCGACAGCACCGGTGTAGGATGCGACCAGTCATGAGGGGCAGTATGCATACGCTTACGATCCTGATCGCCTTGGTCTTTACCTTGTTGGGGGCACCTGTGGCAGCGCAGGCGCCGGGCATGAATCCGGCCGATCCGCTGGGACTTGCCCGCGTTCTGGCCGCGAGATACCCGGCCCAACCCATCATGAGCTACATCCCGGCCCTCGCATGGTCTGGCAGCCTTCGTCTGTCGGCCATGACCGGGGAGGCTCAGTGGCGCGAGAAGGCGATAAAAGACATGCAGGGCTTCATCAGCGGCGAGAAACCAGCCATCGCTGAACCGTATCGCCTGACCAGCCTGGCCGGGGCCCTGGCCTTCTTCGACGCCGCCGAACTGAACAAGAACGCCGATGCTGGCGTACTGGCGCAGCAGGTGGCCGACTTCATCACCGACACGCCGATCGGGACTTACCGATTCGCGACCTACTGGACCGACGACATGTTCATGATGGGGTCGGTGCTCTCGCGCGCCGGCAACGCCGCCTGGTCGCGGTTGAGCCCCCTGCTGACCACCTGGGCCAACAAGCTGCAGCGACCAGACGGCCTGTTCATCCACGCGAGCGACGGCCCGCACGCGTGGGGACGCGGTAACGGCTTCGCGCTGCTTGGTGTCACCGAAGCCCTCACTCACCTCCCTGCGAGCGATTCAACTCCCGCTCTGCTCACCATCTACCGCACGCACGTGGCCGCCCTGGTGAGACACCAGTCAGACGATGGCAGTTGGCGGCAAGTGATCGACGAGCCGGCCAGCTATCGGGAACTGACGGCGACGGCGATGATGGTCGCGGCGCTGTCGCGTGGCGTCGCGCTTGGCTGGATCGACCGAACGACCTACCTGCCGATCGTCGACAAAGGCTGGGCCGCCGTGGCGGCGCGGGTGATGGCAGACGGCAGCGTGCGCGATGTCTGCTCAGGGACGGGCGCGGGCCCGACGAAGGAGTACTACCTGAACCGGCCGGTGGTGAACGGTGTCGATGACCGCGGCGGCGCCATGGCGTTACTGGCGGCCATTGAGGTCGCGACGCTGCGGAAGGGCCGCTAGGCCGGCGTCAACCGGCCGCCCTCGAGCCTCAGCGTGCGATCGCACTGGGCCGCGAGCCGGGGGTTGTGGGTGGCGATCACCGCCGTCAATCCAAACTCCGCGTGCATGGCGCGCAGCAACTCATGCAACGAGTCGGCGGTGGCTTCGTCGAGGTCGCCGGTTGGCTCATCAGCCAGCAGAAGCGACGGCTGCATGACGAGCGCGCGTGACACCGCCACCCGTTGTTGCTCGCCGCCCGACAACATCCCTGGCCGGTGGTCTAATCGCTCACCAAGCCCGACCCGCCGCAGCAGCGCTTCCGCGCGGGAACGGGCCCCAGCGACCGGGAGACGCGCAATGCGCATCGGCATCATCGTGTTCTCGAGCGCGGTGAACTCCGGCAGCAAGTGGTGAAACTGAAACACGAACCCGATGTGGCGATTCCGAAACGCCACCCGCGCGTCATCGCCCATTCCGGTCACATCGTGCTCACCCACGCGGATGCTGCCGCCATCAATCGTGTCGAGCCCGCCCATCACGTGCAGCAGCGTGCTCTTGCCGACACCTGACGCTCCCATGATCGCGATCATCTGGCCCTTCGCGACCGTGAGATCGAGGTCGCGAAGCACGTGGAGGCGGTTGCCCGCGACGCTGTAATACTTGTTGAGTCCCGAGACGGTGATGAAGGCCTCATTCATAGCGGAGGGCCGGCGCAGGATCGAGGCGCGCCGCCTGGCGCGAGGGATACAGGGTGGCGACGAAGCATACAAAGATGGCGACCACGACGACCGTCAACAGATCCCACGGCAGCAGCTTGAATGGCAGGTAACTCACCTGGTAGACGTCACTGGGAATGGTGATCAGCTTGTAACGATCGAGGACGTACGCAGCCGTGGTACCCCACGTCGCCCCGACCAGCGTACCCAACACACCGATGATGGTACCCTGCAGCAGGAAGATCACCGTGATGCTCCTGGACGAAGCGCCCATCGTCTTGAGGATGGCAATATCTCGCGTCTTCTCCATCACCAGCAGAATCAGCGAGGCGACGATGTTCAGGGCCGCGACCATCACGATCAGGCCAATGCCGATGCCCATGCCAATCTTCTCGAGCAGCAGCGCGGAATACAGCTGCTGGTTGAGGTCGCCCCAATCCGAGGTCACGTAGTCGGTGCCGAAGTCGGCGGCGAGCTGATCGGCGATGCGCGGCGCATCGTAGACGTCGGCCACCTTGAGCTCAATGCGCGCGACGCGGTCGGTGCCGGCCACCCGCATACCGGCATCGAGCGAGACCAGGCCGGTCCCGTTATCTACTTCGTACAGACCAAGACGGAAGGTGCCGACGACCTTGAACCGCCGCTGCCGCGGCATCACGCCCATCGGCGACAGCGTGCCGTTCGGCGTGAGCAGCGTGACGGTGTCCCCCACCATCGCGCCAATCGAACCGGCCAGGTCCTTCCCCAGCACGATGCCCGGAAACTCATCCTCGGACGGCGGGGTGAGTTGGTCGAGCGAACCATCGGTCAAGACCTTGCCGATCTCGGTGACGGAAGGTTCCAGAGCGGGGTCGATGCCCTTGACCATCACGAAGCCTTCGCCGCTGGCACTCGTAATCATGGCCTTGCCTTCGACGGCCGGCGCTGCGCCAATCACGCCGGGGACGGCGCGCAGCCTGGCGACTTCAGCCCGGTAGTCGGTAATGCCGGCGGGCTTCCACACAAACACGTGCGCGGACGAACCAAGGATGCGGGCCTGCAGTTCCTGCTGGAGTCCGGTCATCAGCGCGAGCGCAATCACCAGGGCCATCACACCAACGGTGACGCCCAGCGTCGAGACCAGCGAAATGACAGCAATGAACACCTGGCGCCGCCTGGCCAGCAAGTAGCGCAGCGCAACTTGGAGTTCGAACGGCATGTTCCTCCTAGACTACAGCCTTCAGCCTTCGGCCTTTGGTTGTTCATCGGCACGCGGGCGCATCAGCGGGAACAGGATCACGTCGCGAATCGAGGACGAGTTGGACAACAGCATGACCAGCCGGTCAATGCCGATGCCCTCGCCACCGGCGGGCGGCATGCCGTACTCGAGCGCCCGCACGTAGTCCTCGTCCATGGCGTGCGCTTCCTGATCACCAGCGGCGCGGTCGGTCAACTGCGCTTCGAACCGGCGCTGCTGCTCGTAGGGATCGTTGAGCTCGCTGAAGGCATTGGCCACTTCGAAGCCGCCGATGTAGAGCTCGAACCGCTCGACGGTGTCAGGATCGTCAGGGCGCTGCTTCGACAGCGGCGACACCTCGGTCGGGAAGTCGTGGACGAAGGTGGGCTGGATTAAATCTTTCTCCCACAGCGCCTCGAAGATGTTGCTGGCGATCTTGCCGGCGCCGGCGCCCTTGGGGGCGTCCACCCTCAACTGCATGGCGATGGCGCGCGCGGAATCCACCTGGCGCAACTCGTCCACGGTGACGGTGCGCCCCAGCTTCTCGCCGGCCTTCTCCGCCGCGGCGTGCCGCAGCGACAGCCGGCGAAACGGCGCCGAGAGGTGGATCAGGTACTCGCCAAACGGCAGCGTCGTGGTGCCGATCACCTGCTGCGCAACGGTCGACAGCAGCTCCTCGGTAAACGTCATCAACCGCTGATAGTCCACGTAGGCCCAGTAAAACTCGAGCATCGTGATCTCGGGGTTGTGCTGCGTGGAGATACCTTCATTGCGAAAGTTGCGGTTGATCTCGAACACCCGCTCAATACCGCCGACAGTCAGCCGCTTCAAGTACAGCTCCGGCGCAATGCGCAGATACAGCTTCATGTCGAGCGTGTGGTGATGCGTCACGAACGGCCGCGCCAGCGCGCCGCCGGCAATCGGCTGCATCATCGGCGTCTCGACCTCGAGGAACCCATGGGTCATCAGGAAGTCACGAATCGCCGATACCGCGCGGGTGCGGATTTCGAAAACGCGACGGACGTCGGGATTAACAATCAGATCGAGGTAGCGCTGCCGGTAGCGAGTCTCCACGTCCTGCAGGCCGTGCCACTTTTCGGGCAAGGGCAGGAAACACTTGGACAAAAATTCCAGCTTCGCCGCCCAGATCGACAGCTCGTCAGTCTTGGTCCGGAACAGGTGCCCGCTCACGCCGACCTGGTCGCCGACGTCGAGCAGCTTCGCCATCTGGTAGTCGCGCTCGCTGAGCACGTCCTGCCGGACGTAGACCTGCAGGCGCGAGCGACCGTCTGAAATCACGAGGAAGGCGGCCTTACCGAAACTGCGGATGCCCACGACGCGGCCGGCCACCACCGTCTCGATCTTCGGGTTCTCAAGAACCGCGGCGGAAGTGGCGGTGTGCGCGTCGACCAGTTGGCTGACCGTGTGGGTGGTGTCGAACTTGTTCGGGTAGGCGGCAAAGCCGAGGGCGACAATCGCCTCGAGGTTGGCTTTTCGCTGCCGGGTCTGTTCGTCTTCGTTACTCATGTTCCCTACTGAGCGTACCTACTGATCGACGAGTCCTTCGTCCTTCAACTTGCGGAACACGCCGTCGAGGACGCCGTTCACAAACTTGGCGGCTTGTTCCCCACTGAAGGCACGCGCCAACTCAATTGCCTCGCTGATCACCACCCGCGGCGGACTGTCGCGATGGCTCATCATCTCTTCCACGGCCAGTTGCATCACCAACCGGTCCAGCACGGCCATGCGTTCGACTCGCCAGTGCTTGGCGGCATCGCCGATCCGCTCGTCCAGCGCCACCCGGTTCGCGATGGCGCCCTTGACGAGGGCGATCACGAAGGCGTGTTCGGATTCACCAGGATCGGTCACGTCGGGCGGGCCGGCATGATGCAGCACACCCAGGGCCTGCTGCGGCGTCAAGCCACCGATCTCACACTCGTAGAGCGCCTGCAGGGCGGCCGCGCGGGCGTTGTGACGACCGGTCCAGCGCGATCCGGCGTCAGGAGTGTCCACGCTCACGACCGGCCATCCCCAAGTCGTGCAAACAGCCGCGCCATCTCCACCGCCGCCTCGGCCGCCTCGCGGCCTTTGTGGGCCGGCCCCGGCGCCACGCGCTCGAGCGCCTCTTCCGCCGAATTTGTAGTCAGCACGCCAAACGCCATCGGCACGCCGGTGCTCGCCGCCGCCGCGGTGACGCCATGCGCACACGCCGAGGCGATGTATTCGAAATGCGGCGTCGCGCCGCGAATCAGGCACCCGAGGCAGATCACCGCTTCGACGCGGCCGGTCTCGGCCACCCGCTGCGCCGCCATCGGCACCTCGAACGCCCCGGGCACGCGCAGCACTTCCACGGCATCGCCGCTCACGCCGGCGTCAGCCAGCGCCGCCGTCGCCCCTTCGAGCAGGCGTTCGGTGATGAAGTCGTTGAAGCGGGCCACGACGATGGCGATGCGCACTACTTGCCTTGCCACACGGGCTTGCGCTTGTCGAGAAAGGCCTTGGTGCCCTCGCGCATGTCTTCGGATGACGCGATGGTGCCGAATAACGAAGTTTCGAGATACTCGCCCACCGCGAAGGGCGCTTCGAGCCCCTGGTTGACGGCGTCAATGATGAAGCCCACGGCGATCGGCGCCTTGGCCGCCAGTGTTTGCGCGAGCGCCCTGGCTTCGGTCATGAGCTCTGCGGCTGGCACCACGCGATTGACCAGGCCAATCTCATACGCGCGCTGGGCACCGACCATATCGCCGGTCAGCAGCATCTCCATCGCGATGCCCTTGCCCACCAGGCGCGGCAAGCGCTGACTGCCGGCGTAACCGGGCATCAAGCCGAGGTTGATCTCGGGTTGGCCGAATCGCGCCGAGTCGGCCGCGAGACGGATCGTGCAGGCCATCGCCAACTCGCAGCCGCCGCCCAGGGCGAAGCCGTTGATCGCGGCGATCACCGGCTTGCCGAGTTGCTCGATCGCATCGAGAATCAACTGGCCGCGGCGCGCATGTGCCTGCCCTTCAACCGGCGACTGCGTCGCCAACTCGTTGATGTCCGCGCCGGCGACGAATGACTTTTCGCCCGAGCCCGTCAGGATGATGGCGCGAACACCCTCATCGGCCTTGAGACTGGCCATGCACACTGACAGTTCAGCGAGCGTCTGGTGGTTCAGGGCATTGAGGACTTTGGGGCGGTTGAGCGTGACGATGGCGACGGCGCCATCACATTCGAGCACAAGGTTGTCAAAGGTCATGGAAGGCCCTGTAGGCGGACACTCTTTAGCTGTTTGGCTCGGCCCGCAGGCTAATCCTAATGATACCCCACGCCCCTGCCGCACCGAGTGCCAGGCCGGCGCCAATCGCGTCGTTACCCAAATCGCGCCATTCGGCCAGTCGGGAGGGCACATACATCTGCATCCACTCGACGGCCGCGCCGTGGATGACGGAAATGCACCAGGCGGAGAGCATCGCGCCGACGGTCACCTGCGACCAGCGACCGCGCGCCAGCGCCCGCAACGTCAGCAGCGCCAGAAGAGAGTAGCCGCCACCGTGAAGCGCGGTATCGGAGAACCAGTTCCCGACCGGGCCTGGCACGGTGCTCATGGACGCCCCGTAGAAGATTATCGCCATGTAGATGGCGACGGGGGCCCAGAGCTGAATCACAGCGGCAGGAGACGCATCAACCAGCCCAGCACGATGGCCGCGCCGACCAAGCTGCCCATCAGCGAGAGTCCCAACCGCGCCTGCTCTTTCGGTGAGTCCTTGGTGATGGTGGCAAAGATCAGCGACACGAAGGCCGCAAACAGCAGCAGGAGGCCGAAGTGACTGGTCATGACTTACGGCCCAACCGGACGTCGTAGGCGTCGATCACGACCAGCGTGTTCAACAGCCCCGACACAATCAGAAACGCATTGCCGTATTCGTACGACGCGGCGGTGACTACGCCCTGTCCCAGGTCGAGCGCGGACGCGAGCAAGTACGGCACGCCCATACCGACGTTGGCCAGCGCGGCCAAACCGACGAGTGGTTCCGAAAGGACAAAGGGAAACAGCCGGCCGCTGAGCGCGAGCCCAACTGCAAACATGGCAGGCAGGGCGAGCAAGAAGATGACGCCCTTCTGCCGGCGTCCCTGGATGAGGTGTCCGGCCCCCGGCACAAGCCACGACAGAACACAAATCACCGGTGGCGGCACAAACGGCAGTTTACCTCAGGTCCCGCAAATTTCGAGGAAATCAGGGCCAATCATTGGCGTTTGACATGGTTTCACGGGCAACTTGCGAAAGATGGACCTTGCCAAAGGGCCCAGGCGTGTATCACCCTTGGAAGATTGAACACTGTTAATTATGGGAATTGAAGAACGACGCGGCTGCGATCTACAGCTACTACCCCAGCAAGGACGATATCTTTCTGGCCCTCGCCAAGGAGGGCTTCCACCGCCTCGATGCCAAGGTGCAGTCCGCCGCCTGCACCGGTGATCCGCTCGAGGATGTTCGCGCCTGTTGGTGGGCCTTCTACGAGTTCTCGAAGGAGCAGCCCGAATACTTCCTGTTGATGTTCGTTGACCGGTCGGTGCCCCGGATCACCGAGCAATGGGACGGCTTCGAGTTCCTTCAACAGATGCTCAACAACGCGGTGTCCGGCATCCAGAAGGCGATCGATGCCGGGGCCTTCCCCGCCACGCTGAACGCCAACGCGGCGATGCACATGCTGTGGGCTGGCCTCATCGGCCCGGCCGTAGTCGGCATTCGCCACCGCCTGGCGTCGGGCGAAGACTACGACGCGCTCGCGCGCGACGTGCTGAACACCACCATCGCCGGACTGCAAGCCGGCGTCGCAACCACGTTTGTATCTTGTAAGTGTGCTGAAGAAATCGCGGGTGCCGCGATCCCCGCTGGAGCGAGCCGTCATGAATTGTAGAGTTAGCCACGTCCGGACCTTTGTCGCTGCCGCCATTTTCGGGTCGTCGTTGGTCGCCATCGGTTGCGGCGCGTCCACCACCACCGAAGCCGCGCCGGAGTCCACGGCACCGGCGGCGACCGCGGTCGATGTCACCACCGTCACGGCCTCGCTCGGCACGATCGAATCGGCGCTCGAGATCTCGGGCACGCTGACGCCGCTCAGCCGGGTGGCCGTCAAGCCAAGGCTGCCGGGCACGATTGAGAAGATGCTCGTCGACATCGGCGACGCGGTCAGCATGGGCCAGACCATTGCCACCATCGACCGGCGCGAGATCGACGCGCAAGCCGACGCCGCCGTGGCGACCGTCTCGGTCGGCAAGGCGGCTCTTGAGAACGCCGAGGCGTCGCTCGCCAACGCGGTACTCGAGCGCGACCGCGCGCAGAACCTGTTCGACAAGGGCGCGCTGCCGCGTCAACGCCTGGACGGCGCGCAGTCCCTGCACCGCTCGGCCGTCGCCCAGCGCGACCTGGCCACCGCCAATTTGGCACAGGCCGACGCCGCCCTGCGCAGCGCCCGCGAAGTGCAGCGCAACGCCACGGTCACGTCGCCGGTCAATGGTTATGTAGTGGAGCGCAACTACGACGCCGGCGCGATTCCCGGTGACAAGCCGGTGGTGGTGGTCGCCGACATGCGCCAGATGAAGCTCGCAGCCGGCGTCTCGGAACTTGAAGCCGGACGGATGCGCGTCGGCCTCAAGGCGCGCGTGTCGGTGCAGGCCAAACCGGGCCAGGCCTTCGACGGTGTGCTGGCGGCGATCGCCCCTGAAGTGGATGAGCGCAACCGTCATTTCATGATCGACGTGCGCGTGCCGAACCCCAATCGCGCCCTTCTCTCCGGCATGTATGCCACCGCGCGCATCGTCGAGTCGACGGTCGCCAATGCGGTCCTCGTGCCGAAGGAAGCGGTGATCAGCAAGGACGGCAAGCGCGTGGTCCAGAAGGTCCAGGGCGACGTGCTCTCGACGGTGGTCGTGACCGAGGGCTTGTCTGACGGCACGCTGGTGCAGATTGTCAGCGGCCTCGCCGCTGGCGACACCGTGATGGCGGACGCGCGCCGGCAAGTGCCGGCCGGCTCGACGGTCCGCGGCACCGCCACCAAGAGGTAAGAGTTCAAAGCTGAATCATGTGGATATCTGACACGTCCATTAAACGCCCCGTCTTCGCGACGATGGTCATTGTGAGCCTGATGGTGCTCGGTGCGGTCTCGATGACGCGCCTCGGTATCGACCTCTTCCCGGAGGTCAACTTCCCGTTCGTCAACGTCTCGATCGTGTATCCCGGCGCCGGGCCCGCAGAGGTCGAGACGCTGGTGACGCGGCCGGTTGAGGACGCGGTGGCCGGCATCGCCGGCGTCAAGCGCGTGATCTCGACCTCGACCGAGGGATTCTCTCGCGTCGGCATCGAGCTGCGGCTCGAGGTCGACCCGCAGGCTGCCGCCGCCGAAGTACGCGAGAAGGTCGCGGCGATTCGTGAGCGGCTGCCCGAGCAGATCAAGGACCCGACCATCCAGCGCTTCGACGTCTCGGCGCTGCCGATTGCCACCTACGCCGTCGGCTCAAACCTGACGTCGGACGTGACCCGCCGCATGGTCGAAGACGACCTGAAGCCACTGCTCGGCCAGATCGATGGCGTCGCCGCGGTGGAAGTGAACGGCGGCGAAGTGCGCGAGTTGCACGTCGACCTCGATCCGCGCCGGCTCGAAGCCCTCAACCTGCCACTGACGGAAGTGGCGGCCAAACTGGCGGCCGACAACCTCGATGTCCCCGGCGGCCAGATCAAGCGCGACGGCAAGGTCGTCTCGCTCCGTACGCAGGGCCAGTACCGCTCGGCGTTAGAAATCGAGAACGTCATCCTGCGGTCCGCCGCCGGTTCGACCGTTCGCGTCAAGGATGTCGGCGTCGTCGTCGACGGCTACAAAGACCGCCTGTCGACGACCCGGCTGAACGGCGCCGATGCGGTGTCGTTCTCGGTCCGCAAGCAGGCGGGCGCCAACACCGTCGACGTCCAGAACCAGCTCGACGCAGCACTGGCGAAGGCCGCGCCGAGCTTCCCCGCGCTGCAGATCAAGACCGTCCACACGGATGCAGAAGCCATCAAGGAGAATGTCAGCGACGTTCGCGGCCACATCATCTTCGGCGGCCTCATGGCGGTGCTGGTGATCTTCGTGTTCATGCGCGACTGGCGCTCGACGCTGATCACCGCGCTTGCGCTCCCCACCTCGGTGATCGCGACGTTCTTCTTCATGTATCTGGTCGGCTTCACCATCAACATGATGACGTTAATGGCGCTGTCGCTGGTGATCGGCATCCTGATCGACGATGCGGTGGTAGTGCGCGAGAACATCTATCGCCATATGGAGCGGGGTGAGGATCCGATGACGGCTGCGCAGCGAGGCACTTCGGAGATCGGCTTGGCCGTGATGGCGACGACCTTCACCATCCTGGCGGTATTCCTGCCGGTCGGCTTCATGACCGGCCTGGTCGGCCAGTTCTTCAAGTCGTTCGCACTGACCATTGCCTTCGCGGTCAGCATTTCGCTGCTGGTCGCGTTCACGCTCGACCCGATGTTGTCGTCGCGATTCGTGCGGTTCATCCCGCTTGCGGAGCGCACGCGCACCGCGACCGGCCGATTCCTGGAACGCGTGGGCGGCTACTACGACCGACTCGATCGCCAGTATCACCGCCTGCTCGTCTGGGCGGTCGAACATCCGTGGCAGATCGTGGCGACCGCTGCGGTGGTGTTCGTCGCCAGCATGTCGACGCTGACTGTCATCGGCACCGAGTTCGTACCAGTGGAAGACCGCGGCGAGTTCGTCGTCAACGTCGAAGTGCCGCCGGGCACGTCGTTCGAACAGACCGTGAGCCATGTCGCCGAGGTGGAGAAGGTCATCACGGAGATGCCCGAAGTGCAGCAGATTTTCTCGACGGTCGGCGTCGAGGGCAACCCGATGAAGGCGGCGCTGCGCGTCAAGGCCGGCAAGAAGAATGAACGCGAACGCGGCCTGCTCGCGCTCAAGGACGACATGCGCACGCGGCTGAAGGTCATTCCGCTGCTCAAGATGACCGTGGCCGATCCCGAGTTCATGCAGGGCGCGCCCAGCGAGGCGCCGCTCAACGTGTTCGTGCGCGGCGATGACATGGTGGCACTGCAGCGCCTGAACGAGGCGATCATCGCCAAGGTCAAGGCCGTGCCTGGCGCGGTCGACGTCGACAGCTCGCTCGAGATTGGTCAGCCGGAGATGGCGGCGCGCGTCAACCGCGAGCTGGCCGCTGATCTCGGCTTCGATGTCGGCGCCGTGGCCAGGCAACTGCGTGGCATGGTGGAGGGCATAGTCCCGACCCGCCTGCGCGAGGACGACAAGGAGTACGACATCCGCGTGCGACTGGGGCCTGAGTTCCGCAACGACTTCGAGGCGATTGCGCGCACGCCGCTCTACTCGCAGACCGGCGCCGTGGTGCGGACCCGCGACATTGTGCGCCTGGAACCGGAGGTGGGCCCGGCGAGCATTGACCGCGAACAGCGTGTCCGCCAGGCCAAGATCAGCATCGAACTGGCCGACCGGCCACTCGGTGACGTGACCAGTGACGTGACTACGGTCATGGCCGGCATCCCGATGCCGCCGGGGTTCGAATGGGGCTTTGCCGGCGACGTCGAGATGATGCAGGAATCGGCGGCGTCGATGGGCCTGGCCCTGCTGCTGGCGATTGCCTTTATCTACATCGTGCTGGCGTCGCAGTTCGAGTCGTTCCTTGAACCGTTCCTGATCATGATTTCACTGCCGCTGGCACTGGTCGGCGCGCTGCTCGCCATCCTGCTGACCGGGAGGAATCTTGGCATGCCGGCCATGATCGGGGTCGTCATGTTGATGGGCCTGGTGACGAAGAACGCGATCCTGCTGGTGGACCTGACCAACCAGTACGTCCGCGACGGGATGAGCGTGAAGGACGCCATCCTCAAGGCGGGCCCGATTCGCCTGCGGCCCATCCTGATGACGACCATCGCCATGATTCTCGGCATGCTGCCGTCGGCCATGAGCCGCGGCGAAGGCAGCGACTTCCGCGCGCCGATCTCGATTGCGACAATCGGCGGCTTGATCACCTCGACCTTGCTGACCCTGGTGGTCGTGCCAGTGGCCTACCTGCTGCTCGCCCGCATCGTCGCGCGGGTCAAGGCATGGCGCGCCGAGCCGAATGCGCGCGTGCCTCAGGCGGTTCGCGTCGTCGGCGTCGTGATTGTCGTCGCCATGGTCGGCTGGTTACTGTCGACGACCAGCGCCTTCGCACAGGACACCCCCAGCATGGGGACGAACCTTCAGGTTCGTCCATCCGACACGGTGACACTGACCTTCAACCAGGCACTCGAACGCGCCCTGTCGGCGAACGAAGGACTGAAAGTAGCGCAGGAGAAGGTGGTTGAGACCCAGGCGCGCGTGCAAGAGGCGAAGACCAATTTCCTGCCGCAGATCAACCTAGGCTATAACTACCTGCCGTCCCAGCGATTCCCGGTGATCCGCATCCCGGCCGGCGTGTTTGGTCCCAGCGAGCAAACGTTCCAGGCGGCGTTCAGCCGCGAGAACGCGATGCAGCTCTACATCAGCCAGTCGCTCTACACCGGCGGCCGGCTGAACAACGCCTACGGCATCACCACCTCCAGTCTCGATGCCGCCAAGCTGGAACTGGATCGCACGCGGGAGGAGATTGAATACCGCGTCGTCGAGACCTTCTACTCGGCGCTGATGAACGAACGTGGCGTGGCGGTTGCTCAAGAACAGGTGCAGCTCGGTGAGCGCCAATTGCAACTCGCCAAGGCGCGATTTGAATCGGGGACGGTGGCGCGGCTTGACGTGCTGCAGGCCGAAGTGGAACTGGCCAACGCCAAGGCGCGCCGCATCCAGACCCGCGCCCTCGTCCTCGGCGCGCTGCAGCAACTGCGCAACGTCCTGGCGATCCCGCAGAACCAGTCGTTGAAACTGGAGGGCTCACTCGACGACCCGGTGGTCGGTCAGGCCCGCGACGTGCTCGATGCCGAGTTGCCGAAGCGGCCCGACCTGCAGGCGTTTGCGGCGCGGCGCCAAGCCGCCGAGTATTCGTCCAACCTCGCCCAGGGCGAGTGGAAGCCCAGCCTCGCTTTTACCGGCAACATGCAGTACCAGCAGGATTCGCTGAACAACTTTCTGTCGCGCGACAATCAAAGCTACACCTTCGGGCTGGCGCTGAACGTTCCCCTGTTCGCCGCGCCTGGCGCTGCGGCTCGCCGCAGCCAGGCCCAGTCGCAGATGCGGCAGGCCGAGCACAGCCTGCGCTATGCCACCGACAACGCGCGGCTAGAACTGGAATCGGCCTGGACTGCGCTGGAGGCGTCGGCAGAAGTAGTGACGACGCAAGAGAAGGCACTGGAGCTGGCGCGTGAGAGCGTCACGATCGCGCAAGTGTCGTATGAGAACGGCGTGATCACCTCGGCCGAGCTGAACGACGCGCAGGTCCGCTTGCTGCAGACCGAATGGCTGCTGATGCAGGCGAAGTACGCCCGCATCACCGCCGCAGCCCGCGCCAGAGTGGCGGCGGGCGTGTCGTCATGAGCCGGTAACGGAACTCCGGTCTGACGCCCTTCGGGTGGGCGCCCACTCGCGAATTGCCGGTCGCATCGCAACCGATGAGGACCAAGGCGCTCGGTGCCGCGACTGCGCGGCACCGAGTTCGGCGTTACGCAGGTCGGCCGGGTCCGTTGGCGGAAGCGCAAGGGCCTGGCTACTGTCCGCTCTTGGACGGGGTCGTAACGCAAGCGGAGTTGCACTAATACGAGGCCTCCGATCAGATAGCGGGACGCCACCGGCAGATTCGGGTCATCGACGAATCCAGCGAAGACTATCTATTTCCGGCGTCATGGTTCGCGGCCCTTGAATTGCCAACACCGATCAAAAGGGCGGTACTGGCAGCCGTCTAACCTTCAAATGGAGTCGACGCGCGGAGCTGCTGGCGTGAATCGAGTCACCGCAGCGCGCGGCTCAATCGCGACAAGCGTCGAGCCATCGTCCCATCCTTGCCATCTGCCCGGTATTTCAGGCTTCGATGACCACATCCTCGCCGCCGGGGTCGTATTGGGACATCGCGATCCCGCTTTGGGGAAATCGAGGCGTTGATGCCTGGCTTAAGGTTTTTCCATCAGGATCGCGCTGAGCGCGTCTTTCCCCACCGGTAGCTCGGTGTCGCCGGTGGGAAAGTTGTTGAGCTTCAGCAGATACGCCATCACGTCGACGTACTCTTCCGGCTTCATGCTGGCGGGATTGTCCTCGGGCATCGTGTCACTGATGACGTCGAACATCTCCCACATCAGCTTGCCGGCAAAGCTCGTATAGAACAAATCGTCCGTGAAGCGGTTCGGCGCGTGGCAACTCGCGCACTTGCTGCGGAACAGCGCTTGCCCGCGATCTGCTTGCGCCGCTGTGTAAACGCCAGCCTTTACGGACTTAGTCGGTGTCTGCGCTTTCACGCCGTAGACGAGCGACAGCCCCAAGCACGCCCAAGCCCCAAGTCCCAGGCCCCAAGCCTTGGCCGTCACTTCTTTGGCTTCTCGATCTTGATGTTGGCCATGGCGCCGGCGTTGCCGGGCAACTCCGCTTCGCCGGCCGGGAACGCATTCAGATTCAGAACAAAAGCCATGAGGTCGCCGTACTCCTGTGGTTTCAGGCTGCCCGGGTTGTCCTCAGGCATAGTGCCACTCGCGATGTCCCACACTTCCTTGAGCGCTTTGTTGTTGAACGCGTCAAAGAACGCATCGCCCGTGAATCGCGCCGGGTCGTGGCACGCCGCGCACTTTTCGCTGAAGGTGGTCTTGCCGCGCTCGGCCTGCGCCGCGGTATACACGGCGTCGTTGGTGGTCTTCTGCGGCGCTTGGCCGTGAAGAACGGCCGCGCCCGTGGCAACGGCGAGAGTGGTCGCGGCGATGACGAAAAGTGAGCGAATCATGTGGTTATGCCTGCAAGGGGCCAAAGTGTTGGTCATAACGTTCGGTAAATTCTTTCCAAGTATACGCATGAGCGGTGCCGCCCAAGTGCTCGAGGGCATAGGTCGCCGCGACGCTGCCCAGCTGGGCGCACACCGGATACGGCACGCCCATCGCCAGCCCCTTCATGAACCCGCCGCGGAAGGCGTCGCCGACGCCAGTGGGGTCTGCAATCTGCGCCGGCGTCACGGCGGCCACGTCGGTAATGCCGTCGCGGGTGTAGAGGGAGCAGCCCTTTTCACCCTTGGTGATCACGAGCAACGGTACATGGCTCAGGATGTCGGCCTCGCTCATGCCGGTCTTCTGGCGGATCAGCTCGAACTCGTAATCGTTACAGATCACCATGAAGGCGCCCTTGACACCATCGGTGAGCTGGTCGCCTTCCATCCGCGCGCACTGTTGTCCCGGATCCCAGATGTACTGCAGGCCGATGGCCGCGCACTCTTGCGCGTACTGCACCATGGCCCCTGGGTCGTTCGGTGAAATGATCACCAACCCGCTGTCGAGCCCAGAGATGCCGCGGAACGACAGCTCACCGGCGTTAGCCATGGCGCCGGTGTAGAACGAGGCGATTTGATTGCTCGCCAGGTCGGTGCTGCAGAAGAACGAGGCGCAGAACTTGCCGTCAACGACCTTCAGCAACGAGGTGTCGATGTTGGCCGCGTCCATCCAGGCCTTGTAGTCGCCGACGTCCTGGCCGGCGGTGGCCATCAGGTACGGCCGCTCGCCAAGCAGTGCCAGCGTGTAGGCAATATTCGGCGCGCAGCCACCGCGGCGCTTGTCCATGGAGTCGACCAGGAAACTGAGCGACACCCGATGCATGTGCTCCGGCAGGAAGTGCTCGGTGAACTTGCCGGGAAACGACATCAGGTAATCGAACGCAACGGAGCCGGTGACGATCAGTTTCATTTAATGTACTTGCCGATGATGGGCGCAAGATCGCGCCTGGTCTTCTCGGGAATAGCGTCGGGCCGCGTGATGATGGCCGTGGCCAGGGCGCTGTGCGCCGGGTCGCTGGTCGCGACGTCGAGCTGCTCAACCACCGTGGCGATCACCTGCTGCGCGGTCTTCGCGTTCTCGGTCAGGTTGTTGATGATCATCTCCACCGTCACCGAGTCGTGGTCGGGATGCCAGCAGTCGTAATCGGTCACGAGCGCCATGGTCGAGTAGGCGATCTCGGCCTCACGCGCCAGCTTCGCCTCCTGAAGGTTGGTCATGCCGATGATGTCAGCGCCCCAGGTGCGATACAGCCTGGATTCGGCCAGCGTCGAAAACTGCGGGCCCTCCATGCACAGGTAGGTGCCGCCCCGGTGGACACGCGCGCCGACGGCGTCGGCGCAGTCAGCCGCCAACGCCGACAGGTGGTGGCTGAACGGATGCGCGAAGCCGACATGCCCGACCACGCCATTGCCGAAGAAGGTGCTGATGCGACCGCGGCTACGGTCGATGAACTGATCCGGGAACACCAGGTCCATGGGGCGGTACTGTTCCTGGAGGCTGCCCACCGCGCTCGCCGACATGATCCACTCGACGCCGAGCATCTTCATGCCGAAGATGTTGGCGCGGTAGTTCAACTCGGTCGGGGTCAATCGATGGCCGGCGCCATGACGCGCCAGAAACGCTACGCGCTTGCCGCGCAGGGTGGCCAGCACGTACGGACCCGAGGGGTCGCCAAACGGTGTCGCCAGTACTCGCTCTTCACGATTGGTCAGCTCGGCCATGTCGTACAGGCCGCTGCCGCCGATGATTCCAATCCGCACGGCCATCTCGGTCTCCTTCAAAGCAGTCGCTCGACGACACGCTTGCCGTCCATCTCGCGCAGGTAGCCGGCCGCAAGCGACGGCTCGTGCTCGAAGAACAGGAGATACTCCTTCGCCACCGCCTCTTTCGCGAAGGCGCGCTTGAAGGCCAGCGTGTCCATGGGGTGCAGGTCATAGCCCATGATCCACGGGTCGGGGACGTGCAGCGTGGTCGGGTACATGTCGGCCGTGAACACCGCCGTCTTGCCACCAGACTCGATCATCACCACTTGATGATTCGGCGTGTGGCCGCCCGACCATCGGAACCTGACGCCCGGCATGATCTCGGCGCCCTCATCCACCAGCGCCAGTACGCCGGCGTGCTTGAGCGGCACGAAGTTCTCCTGCAGATAACTCGCCCGGCTCCGCTCGTGAGGATGGGTCGCGTCTTGCCACTCCCCGCGATGCACGACGTAGCGTGCCTTGGGAAACCGCGGCACGATCCCGCCATCCCTGGCCAGCGCCGTGAACCCGCCGACATGATCGAAGTGGAGGTGGCTGGCCACTACGATGTCGATGTCATCGACCGACAGTCCGGCCTCGGCCAGTGAGTGGTCGAGGTGGTAGCGGCGGTCGAGCCCGTAGATGGCCGCGTTCTTGGCGTCCATCTTGTCGCCGCAGCCCGCATCAATCAGCAGGGTCTTCTCGCCGCGCACGATCAACGGCCGCACCCCGAGCGGGATGCGATTCGCATCGTCCGGCGGCAGCCGCTTGCTCCACAGCGTCCGCGGGACCGTGCCGAACATGGCGCCGCCATCGAGGCGAATGAACCCGTCCGACAGCGACAGCAACTCGAGGTCGCCCAGCGTGTGGCGGCCAACGGTGCGAAACAGCGGCACGGCCGGGGCCGGCTGCTTCAATTCCACCAGCACGCCGTGCGCCGCGGCGGGATGAATGAATGCCACCAGCGCACCTTCAGCGCCGGGCCTGGCGTGCTCGTCAATCAGCCGCACGCCACGCGCCTTCAAGTGCGCCAGCGCGGCCGCAATATCTTCCACGCGGAGAGCGAGGTGGTGAATGCCAGGACCGCGCTTCTCCAGGTACTTGGCAATCGGCGAATCCGGGGCCGTCGCCTCAAGGAGCTCGAGCGACGACTGGCCGGTCGACAGGAAATGCGCGCGCACGTTCTGCGAGGCGATCTCTTCGCTGGTCCCAGGATGCAGCCCGAGGGTGTCGCGAAAAAGCGCCAGCGAAGCCGGCAGGTCGCTGACGGCAATGCCGATGTGGTCGAGGACGGCTTTCATCACGACTTGGGCCTGAGCGCCCGCGACAGGATATCCGAGGCCGCGGTATGGGGGTCGACTTCGCGGGCCGCGATGCGCGCGACCAAGGCGTCGAACTCACCAGCGCCGAGCAGCTCGTGCTCGACCAGCTCCATGAAGCGATGCGTCAGCAGGTCGCGCAGGCGGAACTCGTTGCGGACTTTCAAGCGGCGCGCCTGATTGGTTCGGCTGAAGCCGGACGCCACCGGCTGCGGCTCGCCTGCCGAAACCTGCTCGGAGTGGATGCGAAACTGTTGGATGGTCGCCCACAACTCGGCCACGCCGCGTCCAGTCGTGGCCTCGGTCTTCACGATCGGCGGACGCCACTCGCCAGCGCCATACACCTGCAAGGCCAGGTTCGACTCAATCGACGTCACCGCGCGGTCGGCACCGTCGCGGTCGCACTTGTTGACCACGAAAATGTCGGCGATCTCCATGATCCCCGCTTTCAACGCCTGCACCTCATCACCGGTGCCGGGGACCAGCACGACAATCGAAATGTCGGCCGTCCGAACGATATCCACTTCGTCCTGGCCAACCCCGACGGTCTCGATCATCACCAGCGACTTGCCGGCGGCGTCGAGCACGAGGGCGGCATCGCTCGTGGCGCGCGCCAGGCCACCCATGTGACCACGGGTCGCCATGCTACGGATGAACACCTGCTGGTCGTGGGCATGCGCCTGCATGCGCAGCCGGTCGCCAAGAATGGCGCCACCGGTAAACGGGCTGGTCGGATCGACACAGATCACGCCCACCGTTTCGCCGCTCTCACGAGTGGCGGCGGTCAGCCGGTCCACGAGCGTGCTCTTGCCCGCGCCAGGCGGCCCGGTGACGCCAACCAGGCAGGTGTGTCCGGTGTGTGGAAACAGATCACGCACGAGACCGGCGGCGCTGGCCGCCTCGTCTTCGATCAGCGAAATGGCACGGGCCATGGCGCGAACGTCGCCAGCCCGGACGCGCTCGGCAAGGGTGAGAGACATCGTTAAGCAGCCAGCAACTGGCGCGCGATCACCAGGCGCTGTACTTCGCTCGTGCCTTCGCCAATCGTCAGCAGCTTGACGTCACGATAGAACTTCTCCGCCGGATAATCCTTCACAAAGCCGTAGCCGCCGTGCAGCTGCACGCAGTCTTCCGACGCACGCACGGCAATCTCGCTGGCGTAGAGCTTGGCCATGGCCGACTCCAGGGTCATGAGCCGGCCCTGATCTTTCAGCCACGCCGCACGATAGGTCAGCAGCCGCGCCGCCTCGACGCGCGACGCATGTTCGGACAAACGTTCCTGGATCGCCGGGAACGAACTGATGGCCCGGCCGAACTGCTTCCGTTGTGCGGTGTAGTGGACACTGGCCTCGTGCGCGCCTTGCGCCAGGCCGACTGCCAGCGCGGCAATGCCAATGCGGCCGGCGTCGAGCACTTTCAGCGTCTGAACAAAGCCCTGATTCAGTTCGCCGATCAGCTGCGAGCCGGACACGCGGCAGTTCTGGAAGATTACTTCGGCCGTCTCGCTCGCGCGCATGCCGAGCTTGTCTTCCTTTTTCCCGGCTTGAAGGCCCGGTGTCCCGCGCGTCACGATGAACGCCGAAATGCCTTTCGGTCCCTTGGTCCGGTCGGTCACCGCCATCACGACGATGGTGTCGGCTGAGGTGCCGTGGGTGATGAACGCCTTAGAACCGTTCAGCACGAAGTCGTGACCATCAGCGACGGCGTTTGTCCTCATCGCCGCCGCATCACTGCCCGATCCCGGTTCGGTCAGGCCCCACGCCGCGAGCGCCTCGCCCTTGGCCAACGGCACCAGGTAGGTCTGCTGCTGTGCCTCGTTGCCGAACATGGCGATGTGCGCCGCGCCAAGCCCGTTGTGGGCGGCCACCGACAACGACACACTTGGATCGACGCGCGCGAGTTCCTCGATGCAAATGCAGTAGTCCACAGCGCTCATACCGGCGCCGCCCAGGGCTTCGGGAAACTGGATGCCCATCAGGCCGAGCTCGGCGAGCTTGGGCAGCAACTCTTTCGGGAAGTGCTGCGCGTTGTCCCACTCCATGATGTGGGGACGCATCTCGGATTCAGCAAACTCGCGGACCGACTTGCGGAGCAACTCCTGCTCGTCGCTCAGGCGAAAATCCATGACCACGATTATATCTCCCGGGATCCAGATCCCGGGTCCCGGGTCCCGGGTCCCGTCAGTAGTAAACCACCACCCGGAAGTTCCCCGAGTTATCGGTCAGTACGTCGTCATTGACCCCCAGTTGAAGCCGGCCGCTGTTGCGGATGCGGACGGGGCCCGTGTCGTCGCCAATGAAGAACATGTCGTTGCCAATCCGGCCAATCAAGGCAGCGGCATTGCGGTTGCCCATGGGGCGGTTCGGGTTCGACGGCGAGTTACGCTCCCCGGCCGGCCCATCCCGACGGTCCTTACCCCAGCGGACCTGGCCGGTGGCTTCGAAATAGACCGATTGCCCCGCGCGCACGTCGAGGCCCGTGTCGTTCCAGTCGACGTCGCCCGAGACGATGACCTGCTTCTCGCGCATGCCAGAGGGGCGGCCGTTGCCGTTCGGGAAATCGCTGCTGCTATTGTTGCGATAGTCTTCGATCTCGATGCGCGCGACTTCGTCACGGTCGAAGCGCAAAGTACGCGAACCGCCAAAACCGCGGCGTTCCTCGAACTCAATGGTGCCGTTTCTGACGGCAACCAACTCGCCCTGGACGCGCGATCCGTTGCGCAAGATGAGCGTGTCGGCCTGCAGGCTGACGGGCAGGACCACGATGAGGGACACGCGAGCGAGCCAGCGTTGGGAAACCATCTGTAACCTCCTCCGGACAGTCGTGCTTGATTAACCCGGACCAATGCGAAAATCGTGCCCGCCTTCGCCAAGGCTATGGCGGGGCAAGCCCAAACGTCAGTACGTTCACGGACGAACCAGTCGTGGTCTTGCGCCAGGAACGTGGGATCATAGCACCGGAGGCGGCATGTCACTTGGTTCGCATATTCGCAGGTTCGCGCGCATTTTCGCTGTCAGTCTCGGGCTCGTGGCCATGACAGCATTACCGGCGCGGGCCGACATCACGGCGTTTCTCGGCCTGTCCCCAACCCCGGAACGACACTCGGTCAAGGGCGTCAGCGGCGGGCTGTCGCTCGTCGTGGTGGGCTTCGAAGTCGAATATAGCCACCTCGGTGAAGATACGCCCCAGTTCCTGCCGGGTCTGAAGACCTACTCGGGGAATGTGCTGGTCCAGACACCGGTTGAACTCAAGGGGACACAGTTCTACGCCACCGCGGGGGCCGGAGCCTACCAGGAGTATCTCGGACCTCGAGACCAAACCCACGCCACCCTCAACTTTGGCGGCGGCATCAAGGTGCGGATCCTTGGTCCGGTCCGACTGAGGCTGGACTACCGCATATTCCAGCTGAAGGGCGAACCCCTGCATCCGACCTACCAGCGGTTTTATGCCGGCGCGAACTTCGCTTTCTAGGTCACGCCAAATTGCGTGACCTCGGTCATGCAGCTTGGCATGACCTAGCGGCCGGGCTTCTTGGTGCCGGGCTTGGCCGTCTCGGGCGCCTTCGGCTCGGGCGGCAGAATCGGGGCGACGGCCATATTGGCTAGCTCGGTCAGGTCAAGTTTTGAGGGCGGGCTGGCGAACGCGTCCTGGTATCTGGTGAGCAAATCCGGCGCGAGCTCCTTCACCAGGGCGTCCACCAGCAGCGACGGCCGGTAGTCAAAGCCCGGCACGGCCGGCAACATCACGTGGACATATAAGGCATTGCCCTTGGCGTCGGTCGCCGACGCCTTGAAGACACGCCAATTCCGGGTCGCCGCCTTCCGCGTGGCATCCGTGTCGTTCGCCAAGGCGCCCTGCAGTACCTGCATCGCCAACTCGTAGTCGGCCACGCCCAAGGGCTTGATGGCGACCAGAATCAGGCCCGCATCGGTGGTAAAGGCGGAATTGGCTGGATCAGAGGACGGCGGCGCCAGCACGGGTGGCACGGCGGCCTGAGTCGTCGGCACGGCCTGAGCGGCCAGCATGAGGAGAAGCGTCAGCGCAACGGTCACAGCAGACAGCATACCGCGCGACGTCGAAACGGTGGCCTGCCCTGGAGCGCAACAGCCCCAGGGCAGCCAGCGATCGTTAGGGGATCTTGTTCAGCGAGATAATCTGGCGGCCGGCGAAGCTGTCCTTGTACTTCGCATAGACCTCCTGCACCTCGACCGGGAAGACCTCGGTCACGACGCGGGTGATGTCGTATTCCTCACCTTTGATGACCGGATCGACCGAGATGATGTACATCGCGTTACCCTGCACCGCCGTCGGCGACTTGAAGAACTTCATGCCGGCGAGCTGCTCCTTACGCTTGGGATTGTCGCTTTTCGCCAGCGCTTCCTTGTATTTCGCGATGACGCTTTCAAAATCAGCCGTCTTGTCGCCCTTGATCAAGATGGTCACCATGGCCGCATCACCGTCGAGCGCCATCACCGGCTTGGCCGGCTCCTGAGCCGCCGCCACGCCTGCCACTGCCAGCGTGAATACCGCCAGCCCAACTCCCGACACCAAAACCTGCAATCCTCGAAGCATTGACCAGCCTCCTTCAAACGAAACCTCGACACTTTACCGTACTGTGCGCCCAATAAACACCGACATCACTTCGTTGGCCAGAAGCATGCCAGCCCTTGTGAGCGCCAGGCGCCGGCCCGGCTCATGGACCAGCAGCCCCGCTTGAGCGAACGGACGTAAGTCTTGCCCGTATCGTGCCCAAATATCAATGCCATGTTGCTGGCGCATCGCAAACAGGTCCAGGCCCTCGACCAGCCGCAGGCCCATGAACAGGGCTTCCTCCAGGCGTTCCTGCGGACCGAGCGGCCGCAAATCGAGCCTGACGTCGGCCCCCGCGGCGATGCGATCGACATACTCGACGGTCGAATTCAGAGTGCGCCACCGGTCGCGGCCATAGGTGGAGTGCGCGCCGCAGCCAAAGCCGATCCACTCCCCTTCTTGCCAGTACTTCAGATTGTGTCGGGCCCGGCGCGCCGCCGGCCGAGCGACGTTCGAGATTTCATACTGCTGGTAGCCGGCCCGATCGAGGCGGCCGAGCCCTTCCAAGTACATCTCCGCCGCGTCATCGTCGGGCGCCACCGACCAGCCGGCGCGGGCCATCTCGTCCTTCAACGGCGCATTCGGGTAAATCTCCAGCAGGTAGAGCGACGCATGGTCGGGGGCGACCTCGATGAGGGCCTCGACCGAGGCCAGCCAGTCCGCCTTGCTCTGTCCCGGCAGCCACATCATGAGGTCGAGGCTCAGGTTGTTGAAGCCGGCAGCCCGCGCCCGCGCCACCGCGAGACGGGCGGTCGCGGACGAATGGAGGCGGCCGAGCCGTCTCAACTCGGCGTCGTGAAACGACTGCACGCCGAAGCTGAGCCGATTGATGCCGGCCTCGCGAAAACCTTGGAGCGCTTCGACCGACGCGGACTCTGGATTAGCTTCAAGCGTGATCTCGGTGTCGCCAGCCAACGCGAAGCTTTCGCGGCACGCCGCGAGGATCCGGCCCACTTCGCCGGATTCGAGCAGCGACGGCGTGCCGCCGCCGAAGAAAATCGTGTCGGCGGCCACCGCGGGCAGCGCCTGCCGGCGGATGTCGGCGACGAGCGCGTCGACATAGCGGCGCCGTAGCCCTTCGTCATGCAGGCCGCGGTTGAAGTTGCAGTAGTTGCAGATCGCCGCGCAGAACGGGATGTGGAGGTAAATCCCGATTGGCACTTACTTGCTACCGGCTTTACCGCCCGACCAATTCAGTTCGAATTGCGTGCCCGAATCCTTCAGCCGCGCGCGCGCCATGCCACCGGACTTGCCCGGCAGCGGGCCCTTCTTGGTGATGCGATCGGGTGGCTCTGGCAAGTGGCCCGACTTGGCCCCGGCCGTCACGCGTTCCACGTCGCGGACATCGGTGCCCTGCACTTCCACCCATTCGCACATCTCCAGCAAACGCGATCGCGACCGCACCCCCAATTGCACCATGAACGAGTTCATGTCCGTGTTGTCGATTGGATCGCGCAAGTTGCTGGTGACGATGGTGGCGCGGCGGGCGTTGTAGCGCGTGTTGATCACCAGGCCCAGCGTTTCCTGCACCCACTCGGAAGTCTTCTCGACGCCCAGATCATCGAGCACCAGGACGTCGGCTTCGAGCACGGGTCGCAGTACTTCCATTTCGGTCTCGTCGACCGATCGGTTGTAGGTCTCGCGGACCAGGCGCAGCAGTTCGGTGGTCTGGAAGAAGAACCCGCGCGCGCCCTTGTCGCGAATCACGGTGCGCAGCAGGCCAACGGCCAGGTGGGTCTTGCCGACCCCGGTCGGGCCGTAGAACACCAGGCCCTTTTGTTCCGCGGGAAACGCCTCAACAAACTTCTTGGCTAGCCGCAACGCATCGCGCTGCGAGTCGGTGTCGGGGCGATAGCTGCCCAGGTCCGCCCTGGCGAACTTGGCCGGGATTCGCGATTCGGCCAGGTAGCGTTCTTTTACCACGTCGCGCCAACAGTCGCACCGAGTCAGGCGCTCGACGCCGTTGACGACCACGCTCTTCCAGCGTGATCCGTTGCAAATGGGGCACTCCATGACCGGCGCTAACTGCTGCGGCTAGTTGAGATAGCTGCGCAGCACACTGTGCTGGCGGAGCCCATGCCGGGCACCGGAATCTAACTTGAGGGGCCCCTGGTTCGCCTTGCGGGCCTTGCGCTGCTTGCGGCCTTGGTTCTGGAGGTGCAGTTCCAGGTCTTCGACATCGCTCGTCGCCGGTTCCCGCCGGTCGCCGCCGGTCGCGGCGGAATGAGCGTGTGCGAGCGCGACCCGTATCGCTTCCACCTGTCGTCCGGTCACCGCGGCGGCCATCAGCCCTTGCGAGCTCACCTCTGCTGTCCGTGACGCCTCGGCCAGCAAGTGCATCATCGCCTGGCGAATCCACCACAAGGCCGACGCCTGAAAGGTGCCTGGCTGCGCCGGGTCAAAACGGCGAGCGGCCTCGATTAAACCGAGATTGCCTTCGTGAATCAGGTCGAGCAACGGCACGCCGAGGCGTCGAAACCGTTCGGCATACTGCACGACGAAGCGCAGGTTCGACTGCACCAGCCGGCCGACCGCGTCTTCGTCGCCATGCTGCCGGATTTGCCGGCCGAGTTGCTGCTCATCATCCGGCGTGAGCGACGGGAAGGTGGAAATTTCTCGGAGGTATGCGTGCAGGGTTTCCGATTCGGACGCCAGCGATTCGAACTTCCTGACCACAGGCGAATCTTATCACCGTCCAAGCGAACGGAAACTAATTTAGGAGGGCTCGCGATTTTTTTTCGTGGTGTCAGCCTTGCTCACGGTCGCATCCGGATGGGCGGCGCGCACCAACTTTGTCGGCGATGCCTTGACGAGCGCGGTGCCCAGCCGCTGTTCCCAATCGTCGATGCCACGCGCCAATTCGCGCTTCACGTATTCCATGAACTCGTTCACTTCGCCTTGCATTTGCTCCATCTTGCCGCGCATATTCAAGATGATTTCCACGCCGGCCAGGTTGACCCCCAAATCTCGGGTAAGTGCCAGAATTGTTTCTAGCCGCTCCAGGTCGTCCTCTGAATAGAGGCGCGTGTTGCCTTCGGTGCGTGAAGGCTTGAGCAATCCTTCCCGTTCGTACAGTCGCAGTGTCTGGGGGTGGATGTTGTAGCGCTGGGCGACCACGCTAATCATGAAATACGCCTTGCCGGGTCGCTTGGTCATTGTTTATCCGCCGGCGCTTTCGCGGCGGTGGACTCCCTGACGCTTTCACCGTTGATCCGGCCAAATTCCCGGAGCAATTCCTTCGACTGCTCGTCCAGCACCTTCGGCAACCGCATCCGCACTTCAGCCACCAGGTCGCCGCGCCGGCCGTTGCGTCCGACGGCGCCACGATCGCGCATCCGAAAGCGCTGTCCCGACTGTGTGCCAGGCAGTATCCGCAGGCGAACCGACCCATCCGGCGTTTCGACCTCGATCTTCGCGCCGAGTGCCGCCTCGTGCACGGCGATGGCCACCGTCAGGTGCAACTCATCGCCTTCGCGCCGGTAACTGGGGTGCTCGAGCACCTCGACATCGATCAGCAAATCGCCGGGGATGCCGCCGCGAACCCCTGCATGTCCCTTCCCGCCAATGCGCACGCGCGAACCAGACGCCACGCCATCCGGAATGCGGACCTGCAGGGTCTCGGACCGCGCCGCCACGCCCTGACCGTGACACGGCGCGCACTCTTCCTGTTTCAGACGGCCGGACCCGCCGCAGGTCGGGCAGTTCTTGGCAAACACCATATGGCCGCGAACCGAGCGCACGGCGCCAGTGCCCTCGCACCCGACGCAACGCGTTTCCGCCATGCGTTGAAAGCCGCTGCCCGCGCACGCCTGGCAGGTGTCCTGGCGCATCACGATGACGGCGCGCTGCACGCCGTGCCACGCTTCTTCAAAAGTGAGTACGGCGCGCGCGTGGATGTCGGCGCCGTGGTCGGCGCCCTCAGACGCTCCGCGCCCGCCGCGCCGCGAGAACACCTCCTCGAACAGCTCGCCGAACGTCGTCGTGCGCTCCGCATGCACGCGGCTCGAAAAATCAAAGCCGGCGAATCCGAAGGACGCGGCTTCCTCTTCGGTGACGCCGTTCAACTGGCCAGCGTCATAGCGGCGCCGGCGATCGGGATCGATCAACGTCTCGTAAGCATCGAGCACCTGGCGAAATCGCGTCTCGGCCTCGCGGTCGCCGGGATTAATGTCGGGGTGCAGGCGGCGCGCCAGCCGGCGATAGGCTTTCTTGATATCGCCTGACGGCGCCGCACGCTCCACTCCAAGAACGATGTACAGGTCCATCGTGGTGTCTCTCGACCCTCTAGTTTCTCACTTCTGACTTCTCACTTTTTTCGTCTTCTACCACTTCGGCGTCGATGACATCGCCGTTCTCGGGCTGCCTGCCGTCGGCCGCCGCACCTGCCGCATCCGCCGCACCCGCATCAGCTTGGTTCTTATAAAGCGCTTCTGACGCCTTGTGCTGCGCCGTCATCAACACGTCCATCGCCTTGCTCATGCCGGGGGTGTCGTTGCCCTCGATCGCCTTCTTCAAGTCGGCCATGGCGTTCTCGATGGCGTTCTTGTCGCTGGTCGGAATCTTGTCGCCGGTATCCTTCAGCATCCGCTCCGCGGTGTAGATCGACTGGTCGGCGCGGTTGCGAATCTCGATCTCCTCACGGCGCTTCTTGTCTTCATCCGAGTGGGCCTCGGCTTCGCGCATCATGCGGTCCACTTCGTCCTTGCTGAGACCGGACGAGGCGGTGATGGTCATCTTCTGTTCCTTCTGCGTCGCCAGGTCCTTGGCCGAGACATTGACAATACCGTGGGCGTCGAGGTCGAACGCCACTTCGATCTGCGGCACACCGCGCGGCGCGGGCGGCAAGCCCGTCAGGTGGAATCGGCCGAGCGTGCGGTTGTCGCGGGCCAGCGGACGCTCGCCTTGCACCACGTGCACCTCGACGCTGGTCTGGCTGTCGGCGGCCGTCGAGAAGATCTCCGTCTTCTTGGTCGGGATCGTCGTATTGCGCTGAATCAGCGGTGTCATCACGCCGCCCATGGTCTCGATGCCCAGTGACAGCGGCGTC
>SXGT01284487.1_pt1 | contig 33848 bp, 22 predicted proteins | sample 3176221 | NCBI WGS metagenome assembly SXGT01 (sample SAMN11356862, study PRJNA531348) | freshwater metagenome | isolation source: freshwater sample F1-120 | place: China: Fuxian Lake, Yuxi | collected 2017-12-25 | reverse complement strand
CCAGATCTTGTCCATGCGGTTATCGTGACAGCCACAGTCCGCGACCGCGACGTGATAGAAGTCGTGGTGATCAATCAAGGCTCGCATGGCATTCTGTCCGCCAGCAGAGCCACCGCCGATGCCGACGTGGTTGAGATCCATCCAGGGACGAGTCGACGCAGCGGCGGTGATCCAGAGCTTGCGATCGGGGAAACCTGCATCCGCGATATTCTTCCAGGCAACATCATGAAACGCCTTCGAGCGATCCGACGTCCCCATGCCGTCACACGAGACAACGACGAAACCGAGTTCCGCTATCGATTGCTGACGCGGAGCAGAGGAGAACGTCACCGGGGAATGCGAGCCGTGAGGACCGGCGTAGATCCACTCAATGATCGGATACTTCTTGCTCGCATCGAAGTTCGAAGGGCGATAGATGACTCCGTAGATATCAGTCTTGCCGTCGCGACCTTTCGAAACGAATCGTTCCGGTTCGACCCAGCCAGCCTCCTTCAACGCCGTCATGTCGCAGCTGGCCAGTTCACAGATCTGTTTGCCGGTCTTCGCATCACGCAACACATGGACCGGGCCCAGATCAACGCGCGACCAGGTATCCACCAGGACAGAACCATCGGGAGAGAAGGTCGTCGAGTGAGACCCGTCCCCTTCCGTCAGCAGGGTCAGATCTTTGCTGTCCATGTTAATGCGGGCGACCTGCTTGTAGTAAGGACTTTGCTCGGCATGATAGCCACCCATGTCAAAGACGATCTCGCGTGATTTCTCGTCGACTTTGATGACATCGCGCACGACCCATTCGCCATTCGTCAGCTGGCATTTGACCTGGCCAGTCTTCCCGTCGTACAGATACAGATGACGCCAGCCATCGCGCTCCGACGCCCAGACGTATTCATCGGTGTCTCGCAGATGAAACAGATAGCGCTTGTAAGCCCAGTCAAGAAACGTCGGACTCTGCTCATCGATGATGGTCCGCACGTTGCCGGTGTTCACATCGAGGCCGAGCACACGAAAGACCTGATGTCCACGCTGGTTCAGTGAGAAGCGAAGTTCGCTGCCATCAGGGCTCCAGTGGAATTCATCCAGGCTCCATTGGTTGGCGTACAGTTCGTTGTTGATCGCCTTCGCGTCGCCCGTCTTGGCATCGACAAGGACGAGACGCTTCTGCTCAGTATCGTCTCCGGGCTTGAGGTAGTCGTACGAATGCAGCTTGGGTTGAAGCTGATCGCGAGGCGATGACTCGACATAATAGACTTTGCGATCCCCGCCGGGCTTGGTCACCATGGCGATGAAATGGGTTTGATCGGCAGACCAGTAAACGTCGGGAGAAATCCACTCTCCCGACGTCTCGACGTCGAGCTTCCAGACAGCTTTCTCATCGCCCAGTAGTTCATCCTTAAGGATGATCGACTTGTCTTTGACATCGACCGTGAATGATTTATCGGACGACGTTCGGCTGCGCGAAGCATCCTGAATTCTGCGTTCGCCACCGCCGCCGCGACGACGGTTCGGTCGTTCGCCGCGTGGAGGTTGATGCTCAATTGGCTCCAGTTTGGCAGAGGCGATGTCATACTTGAAGCGTTTGTCTTCGCAGGTCAGGTCGACGGTCGTGAAGTCATCGTTGAAGGACAGTAAGGAAAGTGACATCTTCGACGGACTGATCTCTTTCTTCAGCGCCTCTGAGAGCTTGTCAGCGAGGACCGCATGATCAAATGCAGGGACAGGCTTGGTGTCTCCTGCCTTGACGAGTAAGTACTCGAACTCACCCTGAAGGGGTTCATGTCGAAACCAGAACGAGGCCGTCCGTCCAATCCAGCTGGGCATCAGCGTGGCATTGGTCGCCTTGCCGCGCATCATCTCCCCCCAGCGGTCAGCGCGTTCGTAATCGGCTTTGGTGCCCTGCGCGAATGTCATGCTGGAGGTCAGGGAAATCGCGAACACGAGAGAGAGCAAAGCGACACGGACCATCAGTGTATCCTTCGAACGTAAATGCAAGTGGTCGATCGAGGCAGATCGCAACCATTATGTTTCATGACATGTCTGTAGGAACTTCCATCGGGAAAACGGGATTCGGCGTGACTTCCCGCTGGAGAATGTCGATCGCCTGTTGAATCAATTCAGGATGAGTCGGCGCCAGATCATGAGCTTCTGACGGATCATCGACGATGTGATAAACTTCCCAGCCGCCTGGTTTCTTCGTCTTCAAACCTCGACGCACAACTTTCCAGTCTCCCAGACGGACAGCGACCTGTCCGCCGTACTCAGGGTAGAACCAGAGCATCGGCTTTGTCCGCTCCAATGGAGAATTCGAGGTGATGGTTTTCCAAAGACTTGTCCCATCCAGATTCTCTGGCGGGGTGACCGCAACGGCTGCGCAGAGGGTCGGGAACCAGTCTGCAAAATAGCAGGGTGTCTCGTTTGTTGAACCGGCATCAATCACTCCCGGCAGCTTCGCGATCATCGGCACGCGAATGCCTCCTTCATAGACGCTGCCTTTGTAGCCTTTGAGGTTGGACGTGCTTTGAAAGAACTTCGGATCGGCACCGCCGATGTGAAACTGTGGCTCACCCGCCCCCTCGTGAGTCGCGCCGTTGTCGCTGGTGAAGATAACCAGGGTCTTCTCCGTTAGCCCATGTTTTTCCAATGACTGCAGAACACGCCCGACATGGCGATCCAGATCGGAAATCATCGCCGCGTAAGCAGCCCGGGGACGGGGATGAGGCAGATATCCATTGCCGCCGCGGTAAGGTTGCGTATCCCAGTCAGATGGATACTCATCAATCGAGGCCAGTGGCGGCTGAAGCGATACATGCGGCTCGACGAACGGCAGATACAGAAAGAACCGCTCGCGAGCATGCCTGCCAATGAACTGCTCCGCTTCGTCGATCATGAGCGCCGGAGCATAGTTGGTCCCCTGCCAGGTTTCGATGGTCACCTCGCCATCAGGTTGTCGTTGAGCCCCGGGAATCGGTCGCTCGTTGATGACAATCATCTCCTCATTCCGCCACAGGTGGCGAGGAAAATAACTATGAGCAACCGCCTGGCAGTTGTAACCGAAGAACTCATCGATCCCTTTGGCGGCCGGGCTTCCCGTACTGCCGACTGGACCCAGTCCCCATTTTCCAAACGCACCTGTCACAAAGCCCGCCTGCTTTAAAACCATTGGCAGGGTGACGACCTCTTGACTGACAGGATGCTGTCCTTCCTTGAATTGAGGGAACAGTTTCTTAGCTTGTTGGTTCCCTCGAATCTCAGCATGCCCCAGATGTTGCCCCGTCATCAACACACAGCGAGCAGGCGCACAGACCGGAGCTCCGCTGTAATGCTGTGTGAACCGAACACCTTGCGAGGCGAGTCGATCAATATTCGGAGTGCGGATCTTCTGTTGTCCGTAGCAGCCAAGTTCGCCATACCCGAGATCGTCAGCGAGAATAAGGACGATATTTGCGGGGTGTTCCTGAGCGATTACACAATTCCCCGTCACTGCCAGACAGCACAGACAGAGCACACAAAGTGTTAGACCGACTTTGATCACGTGTCCTTGGACTCCCGTCTTTTCAAGGGAATTGCGATGAGGGAAAAATCGAATTCACAGTATCGTCGCCGTACAAACCCCGGCAATGCAAACTTCAATTCTGCCCCTTTGTGCAACTCAAAGTTTTTTGTCAAAACTCGTCAGACCCTAAGAAGATTTTCTCCAATCGGAATGGTCTCCAGCATGATGCCAAATGCCGAGCAATTCGTCTGCATTGGGGCAAAGTCAAATGTTGTTGAAGTCATTGATGGTCGAAATACCCCGTATAAAATGACGCGCATGTGAGCATATTCAATCAAATGTGCGTAGAACTTACACACGCATTCGCTTCCATTGATCACTGAAACCTCTCCAGAGCATTTAAGAAATTGTCAGATTTCGGCAATCGCTTTAACGAAGCATGACAAGTCTCCCGATTCAGATCTCGAAGAACTCATTTTACTAGGTGAGCGGCATATGACCTGCCTATGGTAAAGGAGAAGTGCCCCGGCATATTCCCTTCTTCAGCGGCGCGCAACGCTGTAGATACCTTTCTTCGAGTTATTTTTCTCGGGAGCGTCTCATGTCTTCAAAAACCAGATCTGGCTTTACCCTGATTGAGTTACTGGTGGTCATTGCCATCATCGCGGTCCTTGTCGCCATTCTACTGCCAGCTGTTCAGCAGGCCCGTGAAGCAGCTCGACGTTCCAGCTGCTCCAACAATCTCAAGCAGATGGGCCTGGCGATTCACAACTATCACGACGTTTACAACAACATGCCCCCTGCGGGTGTCGGTGAAGTTTACAACTCCAGTGGCTGGTCTCGTCAGCCATCATGGATGGTCCGTCTCATGCCCTATCTCGAACAAGGTGCTGCTTATGACGCAGCTCCGATGGTCAACAATAACTTCGATAACTGGAATGCCGACTGGACTGCCCCCGTTCGTGCCTGGCAGGTCATGAATGATTCGAAGATGCCGGTCTTCAACTGTCCTTCCAGCCCCCTCCCGCAGACCGCCAGCTACCCGACGACTCCTGGCTCTCAAGCTCTCGGTGCACCGGCAACAATCAATGTTCAAATCTCGGACTACGCCGCTAACAGTGGTAGCTCATTCCAGGGCGGAACGGTTTCAACAGTCGCCAGTGGCGTCACCTGGGAGTGGGGCGGTTACATGGCCGATAACGGCGTTCTGCCATTCATTACTCGTCAAGGCTTTGCCCGCTTCTATGGCAAGAAAGTCAACTTCGCCACCATCACCGATGGGACCAGTAACACGATCGCTCTGGGGGAACAATCGGACTTCTACAACAAGACCAGTGATTACCGCGCCAGCTACAACACCAGCGGTTTGTGGTCATGCCAGACCTCCAGCATCGACAGCTATAACGGCAATCACGTTGTCACCTCTTTCCCGATCAACGCCACCGTCATGAACTGGACGGGTGAATGGGCTGACTGGGGACGCGACATCGTCAAGTATAATAACACGGCCTTTCGTTCTGCTCACGCAGGCGGTGCACAGTTCGTACTCGCAGATGGCTCTGTCCGATTCATCTCCGAAACCATTTACTTCGGAACCTACACCGCTCTGATGGATCGTGCTGATGGCTCGGTCATTGGCGAGTTCTAATCATTGTTCTGCCCATTAAATTGCCCGGCATCAAATTCGGATGCCGGGCAATTCATCAAGACCTTTACGCGACTCCAATTTTTTCTCCCTGCTTCATCGAGACAGACAATGTCGATTGCTCCCATTTCTCATCGAATTCCAACTTTTGGCCTGCTCTTCGTTGTGGCCATGCTGTCAGGATGCGGACCACGCTCAGGGCTTGAAATTATTCCTGTCGATGGTGTGGTGACGCTCCAGGGACAGCCACTCTCCAACGCTCTGGTGACCTTCTATCCGCAATCGGGACGATCATCGTCTGCAAAAACAGATTCGACAGGTCACTTCGATCTGAAGTATTCTGCAGACAAGATGGGGGCAGTTGTGGGCACTCACGAGGTTCACATTACCTACGGCGGTCCACAACCTCCTTCACAGGCAGCTGCCTCGGGCAAGTCCACAGTCACCAGCAAGCCGATTCCTCCCGGTGACTACAAATCTCCCGAACCATTTTCCGTCACAGAATCATCTCATCATTTCGAAATTAAGATTCCGTGACGTTATCATTCACGCAGTCAACAGTTTCTGAATTCTCGCGTTGAACACAGGTCACCTCCATGCTTGTTTCTCACCACCACGCCGCCTTGTTTTTCACCTGCCTTCTGGGAGCATCTCTTGCTGCTCCCCTGCGGGCGGGTGACGACGCCAAGTCGGCCCCCATGTCAAAAGTCTTCGAGATCGAAGCCTTTCGCGACGATTCTTCCAGCCCGATGCGATCCATGATCCATCGCTACAGCGAAGACTACGGCCTGCTGCGTCGCTTCTACGACATGCGTTTTTCCCCGGCTCGCCTGGATGCCTGTCGCACCTTCACCAACGAATGGATCCAGCGTCTCAAGGACGCCGACTTCAACGCTCTCGATCTCGAAGGTCAGGTCGATTATCACCTCCTTCGCAATAAGCTCGATCACGAACTTTCGCTGCTTTCACAAACACAGTCCAAAAACGAAGCCGCCAGCAAGCTTCTCCCGTTCGCACCGACCATCTGGGAACTTTACGATTCGCTCCGCAAGATTGAACCCGTCGATCCAATCAAAACCGCAGACGTGATGACCTCACTGTCTGCTGCGATTGCCGACGCCGACAAAGCGGTCAAAAACAAGACCGTGACAGCTGATCCGCTCGTCGCCATGCATGCAGGCTATGTTCTTGATGACCTCGACCGCGGACTTCGACGCTGGTACTCGTTCCGTGATTCCTACGACCCGCAATTCAGCTGGTGGCTGAGCGAACCCAACTCGAAAGTCGTCAAAGCGATCGCCGATTACCGGGCCTCCCTGCGTGGCATTTCCGTCGGCACTTCCGACAACGATCCGATCATCGGCCAGCCCATCGGCCGCGATGCTCTGCTTGCTGAACTCAAGCTCGAGATGATCGACTACACTCCCGAAGAGCTGATCCAGATCGGCGAACGCGAACTCGTGTGGTGTCACAACGAGATGAAAAAAGCCGCCGCTGAAATGGGCTACGGCGATGACTGGCATGCTGCCCTGACCGAAGTCGAAACACGCCACGTTCCTCCCGGCGATCAGCCTAAGCTCATCAAAGAGCTCGCCGAAGAAGCGGTCGCATTCATCGAACAGCGCGACCTCGTGACCATTCCTAAAGTCTGCAAAATGCTCTGGCAGATGGAGATGATGACGCCGCAACGTCAACGCGTGAATCCGTACTTCACCGGGGGGGAAACCATCAGCGTCTCCTTCCCGACTCAAGAGATGGCTCACGCCGACAAGCTGATGAGCATGCAGGGGAACAACATTCACTTCTCCCGCGCCACGGTCCATCACGAACTGATCCCCGGTCACCACCTGCAGCTTTACATGGCTGACCGTTATCGACCGCACCGCCAGCTCTTCCGCACGCCGTTCCAAGTCGAGGGCTGGGCTCTCTACTGGGAAATGCTGCTGTGGGATCTCGACTTCGGCAAGACCCCGGAAGACCGCATGGGTATGCTCTTCTGGCGTTCACACCGCTGTGCCCGCATCATCTTCTCCCTCAAGTATCACCTCAGCCAGATGACCGCCGATGAAGCGGTCGCATTCCTCGTTGAGAACGTCGGCCACAACAAACGCAACGCGACCGCAGAAGTTCGTCGCTCCGTGGAAGGGGCCTATGGTCCTCTCTATCAGGCAGCTTACATGCTCGGCGGCCTGCAGATCATGAACCTGCGTAAGCAACTGGTCGACACGGGGAAAATGACCGATAAAGACTTTCACGACATGATTCTGTACCAAAACTCCGTCCCGAACAAAGCCGTCAAAGCCATCCTCCTAGAAGAGAAACTCACAACCGAAGGCTTCCCCGAATGGCGTTTCTATGATTTGTAGGGTCCGCTGTGCGGACCGTTAATCCACATCTTTTTCACTTAAACTCATCCACTTCGTCTCTAACCCAAATACAAAAATCCCATGCCACGCTCGCACGTTTTCCAAGGTTGCATTCCCGCACTGATGACCCCCTGCCACGCCGATGGCGGGATCAACTACGACGCCCTCGTCAAGAAGGGCAAAGAACTCATTGACCTCGGCATGTCCGCCGTCGTTTACTGCGGTTCCATGGGCGACTGGCCCCTGCTGACCGATGGTGAGCGCCAGGAAGGGGTCCGTCTGCTCTGCGAAGCAGGCGTGCCCGTCGTCGTCGGAACCGGTGCCCAGAACCCACGACTCGCTGCCGCTCATGCCCGACATGCCCGCGAAGTCGGTGCCGCTGGCCTGATGGTTATTCCGCGCGTTCTTTCTCGCGGAACGTCCAAGGTCGCTCAGAAAGCTCACTTCTCCGAGATCCTCAAAGCCGCTGGAGATGTCCCTGCCGTCATCTACAACAGCCCGTACTACGGCTTCGAAACAAAAGCCGACCTCTTCTTCGAACTGCGAGATAGCCATAAGAACCTCGTCGGCTTCAAAGAGTTCGGCGGGGCTGCCTCTCTCTCCTATGCCGCCGAACACATCACGGGCATCGACTCGGAACTCGTCCTGATGGCCGGTGTCGATACCCAGGTCTTCCACGGCATCGTCCGCTGCAATGCCTCCGGCGCCATCACGGGCGTCGGCAACGCACTTCCCAAACAATGCCTGCGTCTGGTCGAACTCTGCCTGCAAGCCGCTGACGGAGATCCGTCGGCCCGTAAGCTCGCTCTCGAACTCGACGAAGCCCTCAAGGTCCTCTCCACCTTCGACGAAGGCCCGGACCTCGTCCTGCATTACAAGCACCTGATGGTCCTCGAAGGCAATCCAGAATACGAACACCACTTCAACAAGACCGACGCCCTCTCGCCAAGTCAGAAGGACTATCTGACGGGTCAGTGGACGCAGTTCAAATCATGGTGGAGCAAGTGGCCAGGAGCAAACACATGATTACCTCCAACACACAGCGCATCCGTGTGATTGATTCCCATACCGAAGGCGAGCCAACCCGCGTTGTCCTCGGCGGCGGACCGGATCTGGGATCTGGCTCACTGGCCGAGCGCCTGCAGATCTTCCGCACTCAGCACGATGGCTTCCGTCGCCTCATCATCCTCGAGCCACGCGGCTACGACGCCGTCGTCGGTGCCTTGATGTGCGAGCCGACCGATTCGAGTTGCGCCGCCGCTGTGATCTTCTTCAACAACGCCGGTTACCTCGGCATGTGTGGTCACGGCACAATCGGTCTCGCTGTGACGCTTTACCATCTTGGTCGCATCGGACTCGGGGTTCAACGTATCGAAACGCCTGTTGGCATCGTCGAGGTGAATGTTCTCTCGCCCAATCAGGTCACCATCGAGAACGTCGCCAGCTACCGCAAAACCAAAGACATCATGATCGACGTCGAAGGCCTCGGCCAGGTCACTGGCGATGTCGCCTACGGCGGCAACTGGTTCTTTCTGGCCAAGAATGCCCCGTTCGATCTCAACATCAAAAACGTCCGCCAGCTGACCGACGCCGCTGACAAAGTCCGCTATCGTCTGCGCGACCTCGGCATCACAGGCGACAACGGCGCGGAGATCGATCACGTCGAGTTCTTCGGCCCCGCAGAACACCCGGAAGCTCACAGTCGCAACTATGTTTACTGTCCCGGCGGCGAGTACGATCGCTCCCCCTGCGGCACCGGTACGAGCGCGAAAGTCGCCTGCCTGGCAGCCGATGGCATACTGGCTCCAGATCAACCCTGGGTCCAGGAAAGCATCATCGGCTCCAGTTTCCAGGCGACCTACCGTCACGACTTGCAGGGGCGAGTGATTCCTCGCATCACCGGCCGCGCCTTCATCGTCAGCGAAGCCACCCTGATCCGCCAACCCGGCGACCCCTTCCCCACCCGATAACACCCTTCTCCCCCCCGGGAGAAGGTGGCAGCGCTTCGCTGACGGATGAGGGCATCGCGCCAGAAACCTTTCTATAAACTCACGGACTTCACGAGGGCAGCTCGATACTTCATTCCGAACGTCCCTTCTCCATTGAGGGGAGCAGCATTTCGTCCCTTCTCCCTGGAGAGGAGGAGGTGCCCGAAGGGCGGATGAGGGTGATGCATAGGCACTATTAGACTCCCATTCGTAACCCCGCGACAGCGCATTTTGTTTCCACTCTTCAACAACCCACACTCACAACAAAACTCCCATGATCGCAGCCGCTCATCCTGAATCGGTCACAATCGTCGGTGGAGGCATCATCGGCCTCACGGTCGCTCATTACCTCGTGGATGCGGGGCTGAAAGTCACGCTCATCGACAAGAGCACGATCGCTGCTGCCTGCTCACATGGAAACTGTGGCTACATCTGCCCCAGTCACGTCCTCCCGCTGACAGAGCCCGCCGCGATCCCGCTGGCGATCAAATCTCTGTTCAATCCGAAGGCTCCTTTCTCCGTCAAACCACGCTTCAGCCCCGCCCTCGTCAATTGGATGTGGCAGTTCGCCCGACGCTGCACCGAACGCCAGATGCTTACTTCCGGAGTGGCCCTCAAAGCGATTCTCGATTCATCGCTCGACGAATACAAACGTCTCATCGCCGCTCAACAACTCGACTGCCAGTTCAAGACGAACGGACTCCTCTACGTCCTCAGAACCGACCACGGCTTCGACGAGTTCGCCAAGACCGACAGCTTCCTCACTGACAACTTCGGCGTCACCGCCACCCGTATGAACGGCAGCGAACTGGCCACCTTCGAACCCGCCCTCAAGCCAGGTCTCGCCGGTGCCTTTCTCTACCCCGGCGATGCGTCGGTCAACCCGTCGCAACTCAATCAGTCACTCGTGAGCTCATTGAAGAGTCGCGGTGTGGAGTTTCGTGAAAACTGCCTGCTTACCGGCGTCAAGAAATCTTCCGGCCGCATCACGCATCTGGAAACCTCCCAGGGCGAACTCCCTGTCGACGCCGTCGTCTTCGCGACCGGCGCCTGGAGCACGAAGCTCTCCTCGACCCTCGAATGCAAAATCCCGATCGAACCCGGCAAAGGCTACTCCGTCACCATGACACGCCCCGAGCCCTGCCCGTCGTACCCGATGCTCTTCCCCGAGCACAAAGTCGGTGTCTCCCCCTTTGAAAACACCTACCGCCTCGGCTCGATGATGGAGTTCTCAGGCTACGACGAGTCAATCCCTGCTCACCGCATCCAGCAACTGCAAGACTCCGCCAAGCCCTACCTCATCACCCCCTTCACCGACCAGAAGCTCGAAACCTGGTACGGCTGGCGCCCCATGACCTGGGACAGCCTCCCCATCATCGGCCAGACTCCACGCTTCTCCAACACCTGGCTTGCCACCGGCCACAACATGCTCGGCCTCTCCCTCGCGACCGCCACCGGCCGCCTCGTCAAAGAAATGATCCTCAAAGAACCGACGCACATCGATCCGTTACCGTATTCGCCGACTCGCTTTTAAGTGAGTCCGAATGTTCACATTCTCAAAAACAGAAAGGAAGCCGTCCGAAAAAAATACTCGATTGCAACCATCCAAAGAATGCTCGCGAATCGTTGTCCAAGAATCTGAACACATCTCCTGTCGGCGCTCACTACCGTTAGTATTACATTTCTCTTGACGTGAGACATCGCTATGACACTTCGCAGCCGCTTTGCGTTTACACTCATTGAACTTCTCGTTGTGATTGCCATTATCGCAACGCTCGTCGCCATTCTGCTCCCCGCTGTACAACAGGCACGTGAAGCCGCTAGGCGCAGTACCTGCAAGAATAACCTGAAACAACTCGGTCTGGCACTTCACAACTATCACGATACCTATTCGACCCTTCCTCCCGGATCCGTCGACATCTCCCAGGTAAATGGCTCTCTATGGGCCTGGTCGGCCATGATTCTCCCTCAGCTTGAACAGGCTTCTCTTTTCGACCTCATGAAGCCAGGTCCCAATACGCTGGGAGATTGCCTCCAGCCAGGCTCAGCAGCCAACACCAGCGGCAGCAACACTCGGCTCATTATCGACCAGATGCAAAAGCCCATCTCCGTCTTCCGTTGCCCCAGCGACTCGGCGGATGCCCTCATCACCAACTATCCAGATGGCTTTGGCAGTCTCTTATGGGCCGATTTCACCGAAGCAAACGGAAATAACAATACCGCCACCATCCGCTCCAACTACGTCGGCAACCACTCCACTCACCGCTATTGGGGTCAGCCCTGGTGGGGACCTCCCAGTGATTACATCGCTTCCAATCCCAGTAGCTTCAATGGCCTTTTCGGCTTTAATACCGTCATCCGATTCCGTGATGTCACGGACGGCCTGAGCAATACGATCGCGGTCGGTGAACGCACCTCATTTGCCCATAGTCCTACCAGTGGGGTCGTCTTTGACTGTGTCGGTGCCTCACCCTTCGGACATAAAAAAGAATGGGGCCAGTGGAACTCCGGGCTGGTCATCGGCTCGGGTGGTTTCCTGATCAACCACGACCAGCCTAACGGCGGCGACCCCAACGCCATCTGGTCAATGTGCCGATACGCGTATTCCAGCCTGCATAAAGGGGGAGCGCAGTTCGTCTTCGCTGATGGATCCGTCCATTTCATTAACGAGAACATCGATCATCGCGTTGACGGTGAATTCGACGGTTCAATGTTTGAAAAGCTGCTTCACAGAAACGACGGGATGGCTGTTGGCCAGTTTTGACCAACCAAATCGTATGCCCTGTCTCTGACCATTCCATCCGTTCTCGAGAGCGTCCTGTTCCACTGTCCGTTTAAGACGCTCTGTCTCACCGTCCCGCGCGGACATTCTACTTTTCGAAAAGACGTAGACGCGGCTGGCATCCTGGATGCCCGCCGCGATTCTCCGCGTTTCAGACATCTGCACGTCTGGTTGCGTTTTTCTTTGTCCTATGCAAGGCCCGTCTTGATGTTCCCTCTCTCTGAGGTGCACTAGAGATGTCCCCCATTGGTATTTCGTACTCGCCATTTCGAAGCACCGCCGCCTGGTTGTCGAGATCATTTCATTCCTTATTCCAGGAACCTCTCGCCATGCAAACTCCATCATCTTCCATCAACTTCTCAATTAACCCGCAACTCACTATTCAACATTCGTCACGAATAATTGTTTTCCTCATTTTTGTGTTTTTTATCTCCGGTTGTGGAAATGGAGGTCCTGAACTCGCCTACGTCTCTGGAGTGATCTTGCTCGATGGAGTCCCCATACCCCGCGCCGCTGTCATCTTTACTCCTCTTGCTGGCGGCCGTCCTGCCAGCGGAGGTACAAATGAAAAAGGTGAGTTCGAGCTTTACTACGTTGGCCGTAACAAAGGCTTCCCGCCCGGTGAGTTCGGCGTGACGATCGATAACTCCCAGCCTCCCGGAAAGCCAGCGCCAAAACCGCAAGTCCCGGCTTTTTATCGTCAGCCCGGGAACTGCACCGTCTCCGTCGCACCGGGGAAGAATCAGCTCACCATTGAACTGACCGCAAAGGACCCGAAAAAGCAGAAGAAGTAACTTCCCCTTTCGCCGATTCCGACACAGGATGTGCGACGTAGTTCATGCGACCGGAAGAGTGTCCACGGCATGTCTTCATCCGTCAGGGCGAAACGACGTCTGAGCCTCCCTCTCGCGTCATACATCACTCATGTCACTTCTCTCTTTGCATTCCAGGCCTGCATGGTTATGGTGAATTCACACCCACTCACCATTCCACGCAGGACTCACTCATGCGAACGCTCACCCCACTGCTGCTTCTGGCCATTATCGCCATCCTTATTCCCGCAACATCTCTCGCTGACGACATCCAAAAGCAAGTCCTCTGGAAATCCCAAACCGACGGCTATCACACCTACCGCATCCCCTCGTTAATCACCGCAGCCGACGGCACACTCCTCGCCTTCTGCGAAGGTCGTCGCGGCGGACAAGGGGACGCGGGAGCCATCGACCTCCTCATGAAGTCGTCCAGTGACAACGGCCAGACTTGGTCACCGCAACAGGTCGTCTGGAAAGACGCCGACAACACCTGCGGCAACCCCTGCCCGGTCCTTGATCGCAGCACCGGTCGCCTTCATCTCCTGATGACCTTCAACCTCGGAACGGATACCGAATCGAAGATCATCGCCCGCACCGCAGAGTCGAGTAGAACTGTCTGGCAGTCCTTCAGCGACGACCACGGCAAGACCTGGTCCAAACCGGTCGACATCACCTCACAAACCAAACGCCCCGATTGGACCTGGTACGCCACCGGCCCCGGCATTGGCATCCAGATCGAACATGGCCCACACAAAGGACGTTTAGTCATTCCGTGTGATCACGCCTACGACGTCTCTAAAGAAGCCAACAAACGAGGCTGGGAATTCGGCTCACACGTCATCTACAGCGACGACCATGGCGATACATGGAACATCAGCGAGCCTCTCGCCCCCGGCATGAACGAATGCCAGGTCGTCGAAATCGGCAACGACTCCAGCCTCATCCTCGACATGCGCTCCTACCGCGGCAAAGGCTGTCGCGCCCAAGCCATCAGCAAGGACGGCGGCCAAACCTGGAGCGAAATCAAAGACGCCCAGGCACTCGTCTCTCCCGTTTGCCAGGCAAGCCTCCTCCGCGCCAGCTGGCCAACAATCGACAAACCTGGACTCATCGTCTTCGCGGCCCCGTATCATGAATCCAAACGTGTCAACCTGACCCTGATCGTCAGTCCGAATGATGGTCAATCATGGAACGGAACCATTCCGCTTTACGAAGGCCCCTCTGCTTACTCCTCGCTCGCTGTCCTCGCCAACTCCCATCTCGCCTGCTTAGCCGAAATTGGCGAGAAAAACCCCTATGAGACGATTACGCTCTTCACGGTGAGCGATGTCAAACGGCGGATCTACTCAGCCGAGTAAACAACAATCCCCCAGTCCATCTCCCGACCATGATTCGAGCTCGAGATTGGCGAGAACGCCACATCGGCCGTCTTTTGTGTGGCAGGGTCGTAGAAATCTTCGACGAGATAAACTTCGCCGCCTCGCCGCCCCCCCGAACGGGATTGGGCAACGAGTTTCTTGAGTCGCTCCAGCTCTTGTGGTCGCAGGAAATCCGCAGCCGAGAGTTCCTGGGTGCTGTGAGATGCGACCGTGGCGGAGTGATAGAGGATTGTTCCTTCGACCGTCAGTTCTTCAATACGGGTCGGGCGGAAGTCGATGATCAGAAACTCCTGTGACCCGTTGGCGGCACTCTTACACTCGGCGATCAAGTCTTTCAGGCTAACCGCGATTCCGACCACTCCCAGAAACGGCTTCTGCCCTGGCAGCCCTGGCCCGAAAACTGGTGCCGAGATCATCGTTTTGAAGGTGTTGTCTGCGTAACTGCGAAAAACGATTGATTGATATGTCTGTTCGATGTGCTTGAACTCCGGGTTCCCACCACGTTCGAGTTCTCGGCCGTTTCCCGTGAAGTAATCCCGGTGGGCCATGCTGGTGCCGATGGTCTTGCTCTCAGGGACCCGCGCCACTTGAATTCCCTTCGCATCGAAGAAACTCCAGGAATCCTGATCACTGAAGATTCGATCGCGATTTTTCAACTGATACAGAAAGTCCTGAATCTTCTGCTGGTCATCCGGAGTAGGATCGGGCTGATTGATCGTCGTCAACCACTGCACGATTTCGGGGTCTTTGCCAAACAGCGTTGCAGCCCGAACACGTTCTTCCGTCAACTTGGAAATCAAGCGAGACGTCATCTCTGCGGTCATCTGTGTGGAATCGAGAAGCGCCTGCTGCGCTCTCAGCTTCGCTTGATGTTCCGATGCCGAGGATTGCCTCAACGCGAACAGGCCGATCGAAGCCATCACCAGCAGTATCAATAACGACCCCGCCCCGAGCACGACCATCGCGGCATACTGCTTCAGCTGCCGCTGCCACTTCTCACGCCACGAATACTCCCGCGCCTGCACCGGCAGGTCATCAAGGTAGCGTTCGAGATCTTCGGCAAGTCCCATGGCGGTTGGATAGCGTTCTCCAGGCGAGAAGCTCATCGCCTTGCGACAAATCGCTTCCAGGTCGACAGGAACCGCGGGGTTGAGTTCCTTCGCCAGGCGCAATTTGTGATTGCGGACATTCTCTAGGACGACACTCCCCGGCAGATCCTTTTGGACCGGGTAATCACCCGTAATCAGGACAAACAGGATCGCACCGAGCCCGTAGATATCCGATGAAGGCCCCAGCTGCGTATTGCCACCCGCCTGCTCCGGGCTCATGAAAATCGGCGTTCCCCCAGAGACTGATGACGACTGATCATCAGCCGTCGGCAGCAGTACGCTCACCTCAGGCGACTGCACATGATGCTGCTGCCGGCTGTACTTGCGCGCCAGGCCCCAGTCGAGAACGATCGCTTCGCCGTGACGGCCGATGTGAATGTTGGCGGGTTTCAGATCGCAGTGAATCACGGCTCGCTGGTGCGCATAGTCGATCGTCTTGCAGATCGAGATGAACGCCGAGAGCAGCCGTCGAAACTGCACAAACTTTGCTTCCTGTCGAAAGACCGACTCCGGCCCCGTTCGATACAGATCCTCGATCGCATCCTTGAAACTCGATCCTCGGAGAAGACGCATGCTGTAGAACGGTTGCTCCGTCCCCGCGACCTTTCCCATCCCCAGAATCGGCACAACGCCCGGGTGGTCGAGCAAAGCGGTGATGCAGGCTTCGTCACGGAACTGACGCAGCGCGAGAGGATTCCCCACCAGCGTCGGCTGCATCACTTTGACAGCGATCTCGCGGCCGAACTCCGGATCCTGGGCTGTGTAGACGATGCCCATCGCCCCGGCTTTGGGTTTATCGAGATCGACATAACGCGCTGTCTGAGAAACCGCCGTGATGCCGCTACTGGCATGACTGGCTGGGGAAACGTGCACGGTTTCATCGACATAGAAGCTGCCGACGTCGCGTCGCAGGATGCTGTCACGCAGTTTCTCGAACAGATGCGGGTAATCACGGCAGAGAGCCTTGAGGTCGGGCTCGCGCGTGGTTTCGAAAGCCTTCTCGTAGGCTTTCAGGAGATCCAGCAGGATGTCGTCGTCAGAGCGCAAGGACGATTGGTCCGGGGCAGAAGAAAACGTATTGGCGTGAGGCATCGAAAGTCACATCCTCCGTGAAGGCAAAACTATCCAGGCAAAGACATCGCCCGGCATGGCGCGTGGCCCGCCATTATCCAGATCGTCTCATCCCTGAGTGGGCCTCTGCATTGCTTGCAATTGGCCACGCGATCTGGATACGACAAGTCTACCACACTTTTGTGATCAGGTAACCGGCGATTTGGGCTCAAGATTTCAAACAGAGCGTCTAGGAATGCTGTTCAAAAACCTGCACGCCGCGGAAGATTTTTCCTGTTCGGAAAAGTCAAACACCCGGCTACGGTGTTCAATCTCACAGGATGGACTGCGTAACCGTTTTGGAGAACTTCTTGTTTTTCACGAAACGACTGCGCTACAATGACTTGTTCGCCTGAAAAGAAATGGATGAGGAGTTCGCATTGAGTAGTCTGCGTAAGATGAAACACGTGCAGCAGCCTGGGCCTGCCAAATCGATCTTCCTGGTTCTCCTTGCATCCTCGCTCCTGCTCTTGCCGTCTGTTTGTTTCGCTCAATCACTCACCGAAGCCAAAACATTTTTCCGCACAGGCGAATACGCCAAATGCATCGACGCGGCAAAAAAGCAGATTGAGAACGGCTCTCTCCCGGAAGACTGGCGGATCTTCAAGATCGAAAGCGAACTGGCACTGGGTCGTTACAAGGACGCCCTCGCCTCGATCGAAGAAGCCAAGACGACCTATCCGTTCAGCATTCGCGTTCTCTGGCTGGAACGCGAAGTCCGCCGCTACAACGGCGAGTCGCCGAAGGCAAAAGAAGTTCTCGCTGAGATGGCGTCCAACATCGAGCGTGCCAACTGGCGGTATCGCGATGCAGAGAACATGGTGATCGTGGGGCAGTTCTTCCTGGAACTGGGAGCCGATGCCAAGCAGGTCCGGGTCGACATTTTCAAACAGGTCCAGACTCAGTCGCCAAATTTCCCCAGCTCGTTCATCACCGCAGCAGAACTCGCGCTGGCGAAGAATGACTATGCCCTCGCGGCAGAAGATTTTCAGAAAGCGCTCAAACTCGATGACGAGAATCCGCGCGTTCTTTATGGTCTGGCTCGATCGTTTGAATCGAGTGATCCGAAGAAGGCCGAGGAGTATGTCAATCAGGCTCTCAAGATCAATCCTCGACATGTCCCGAGCCTGTTACTCGTCGCGGAGAATCACCTCGCGGCGGAGCGCTATGATGTGACCGAAGAGGTGCTGGCCAAGGTTCTCGAAGTCAACCCGTCTGAACCAAACGCATGGGCCATCCGCTCTGTGGTCGCTCATCTGGACAGTGACGAAAAAAAAGAAAAAGAGGCCCGCGAGAAGGCGCTTGCCAACTGGAAAGACAATCCGCACGTCGATTACCTCATCGGGAAATTCCTGGCACAGAAGTATCGCTTTGCTGAGGCGGCTGAGGCTCAGAAGCGGGCGCTGGCGTTTGATCCCGCTTTTCTGCCCGCCAAGATGGAGCTCTCGAACGACCTGCTGCGCCTAGGTGACGAAGAGCAGGGCTGGAAACTCGCGGAAGAAGTTTTCGAAGCAGATAATTACAACGTCGTTGCTCACAACCTGACGACGCTGCGTGATCACATGCAGAAATTCCGCACACTCAAAAGTGATGGCTTCCTCGTGCGGATGGATGCAAAGGAAGCCGAGATTTATGGGCCTCGGGTCCTGGAAGTTTTGAAGGATGCCCGGAAGGTTCTGACCGAGAAATATAAGGTCGAACTCCCTGAGACGGTCGCTGTCGAGATCTTTCCCAAACAGCAGGATTTTGCGATCCGAACCTTCGGACTGCCGGGTGGAGCGGGATTTCTGGGCGTTTGCTTTGGCAACGTGATCACGATGAATTCTCCCGCCTCGCAGGGGAGTACCCCGTCCAACTGGGAAGCAGTCCTGTGGCATGAATTCTGCCACGTCATCACGTTGACGAAGACCCGCAACAAAATGCCTCGCTGGTTGAGCGAAGGGATTTCGGTTTACGAGGAACGTCTCAAAAACAAATCATGGGGACAGTCCATCTCGCCCGCTTATCGCGCGATGATCCTGGGTGACGATCTGACCCCCGTCAGCAAACTGAGCGGCGCGTTCATGCAGCCTCCCAGTGGCGAGCATCTGATGTTTGCGTATTACGAATCGTCGATGGTGGTGGAATACATCGTCAACGAATACGGCCATGACGCGCTGCTGGCAATTCTGGATGACCTCGGCAAGGGGCTGAAGATCAACGACGCGATCGCCCGACACGCGGCTCCGCTGGAGAAAGTCGATGCGGGATTTGAGAAGTCGATTCGAAACCTCGCGAACAACTTTGCCAAGGGGGCAGAGTTCACGGACGCTGAGTCGCTCCCCAAGCGACGAGAGTCAGCGGCCCTCAAGGCCTGGTTAAGCGACCACCCGAACAGCTTCACCGGTCTGCAGCAGTATGCCATGGCCCTCATTCGAGAAAAACAGTGGGAAGCCGCCAAGGAGCCAATCGACAAATTGCTGCAGTTGGTTCCTGAGTACGCAGAGGGAGACAGTCCCCTTTTGATGAAAGCGAAAGTTTCCCGCGAATTGGGCGAAACCGATGAGGAACTGGCGCTGTTAGAAAAGATGGCGTCTTTGAACGCGGACGCTGTCGATACGTACCGACGACTGGCTGAACTGCACACCGAACGGAACGACTGGCAGGCGGCGATCCTCAACGCGCAGCGCATCCTGGCGGTCAATCCGCTGATCCCTGAGCCATATCGCATCCTGGCAGCGGCGGGGGAAAAGACCGGTGACCGCGATGCGGCGATCAGCGGTTTGCGGACTCTGTCGATCATGGATCCCTATGATCCTGCGGATATTCACTTCCGCACGGCTCGCCTGATGGAACAGGCCGGACGACGGGAGGAAGCCAAGAAACATGCCTTGATGGCGCTGGAGGAAGCGCCCCGTTATCAGGCGGCTCATGAACTCCTCCTTACCATTCTCGAACCACCTGCGACTTCTCCCTCTGTTGAACAACCATCACGACCAAACACGCCTGATCCTCCCGCTCTTCCGGAAGTCATTGAATGAAGTGGACGCGACGACCGATCAAGATCTTCATGGCGACGACCGCGGTCATCCTGATCGCTGGCGCTCTGTGGGCACAGTTCCAGCCGCAGCGCGGATTTCGTGGCGGCGGCCGAGGGTTCGGCGGCGGGCGCTACAACATCACTCAAACGGGTGCTCGCAATGACTGGGAGATCGATGAGCGGTTCCAGCATGAAGCGTTTCGTTTTGCCCGCGTGAAATACACCTGCTGGGGACGCAGTGATAAGTGGCTGGTCGACTTTCCGGAAAGTGACCTGAACCTGCCTCACCGCCTGCGTGAATTGACCTCCATGGAAGTTCATCCGGAGAGCGTCATCGTTGAGTTAACGGACGAAAATATCTCTGACTTCCCGTTTCTGTATCTCATCGAGCCCGGCCAGATGGCGTTGACCGACGAGGAGGTCGAGGGCCTGCGTCGTTACCTGCTCAATGGCGGGTTTCTCATGGTTGATGACTTCTGGGGGGAAGATGAATGGTACACCTTCTATCAGAACATCAAACGCGTCTTTCCGGATCGCGAGCCGCAGGAGCTTCCTCTTGAGCATGAGATCTTCCACATCGTATACGATCTTGCGGAGAAGCCAATGATTCCGAGCATCGGGCATTTCATGAGCGGTCGCGGGACCGAGCGGTACGACGCCAATGAAGCCCATTACCGCGGCATCTTCGATGACAAAGGTCGCATGATGGCGATCATCTGTCACAACACCGACCTGGGAGATGGTTGGGAAGAAGAAGGGGTCGATCCCAATTACTTCAAAGAGTATTCCGAACGATTCGCGTATCCGTTGGGGATTAACATCGTGACGTATGCGATGACGCATTGAGAATTCCACGCGCCTCACTAGAAGACAAACCACGGATGAACACGAATCGACACGGATTAAAACAGTCATGGCTATTCTCATCAGTGTGAATTCGTGTTTATCTGTGGTTTGATTTTCTCCAGACGATTTCATCAGCAACAGAAAGTTTCATCGTGAGTACACAGACCGACGCGTATGCCGCGGAGCAGCAGGCGGTGGAGCAGATCCGAGTAGGGCGCGAGCAGATTCTCAAGGAGCTTTCCAAGTCTGTGATCGGGCAGCAGGAAGTGGTTGAGCAATTGCTGCTGTGCCTGTTTGCAGGTGGTCACTGCCTGATTACCGGTGCTCCGGGGCTCGCGAAGACGCTGCTGGTCAATTCGATTTCGAAGATCTTCGATCTGGACTTCCGCCGCATCCAGTTCACCCCCGACCTGATGCCCGCGGACATCACCGGGACGGAAATTCTCGAAGAAACGGCTGATGGGCGACGTAAACTGCAGTTCGTCAAAGGGCCGATCTTCGCCAACGTCATCCTCGCGGACGAAATCAACCGGACGCCCCCCAAAACACAGGCGGCTCTCCTCGAAGCGATGCAGGAGCATCAGGTGACGGCGGCTGGCGTTCGTTATCCACTGGAAGAGCCGTTCTTCGTGCTCGCGACGCAAAACCCGATCGAGATGGAGGGAACATATCCTCTGCCCGAAGCTCAGCTTGACCGCTTCATGTTCAACATCTGGATCGACTACCTGCCCGAGGATGACGAAGTCGCCGTTGTGAGTCAGACGACGTCTCGTAAGAGTGAGCCGATCAAGCCGCTGTTCAACGGGGAAGATGTACTCCGTTTTCATGAAGTCGTCCGGCGTGTTCCGATTGCTGAGAATCTGGTTCGTTATGCCGTCCGTCTGGCCGACTGTTCTCGTCCCGGCCGTGCTTCGACGCCTGACTTTATCAATGACTGGGTCACCTGGGGAGCAGGTCTGCGGGCGGCTCAGTATCTTGTTCTGGGCGCGAAAGCGCGAGCTTTGCTGAGTGGTCGGCCGCATGTGATCGCGGAGGATATTAAAGCCCTCGCTCACGTGACGCTGCGTCATCGGATTCTCGTCGGGTATCGCGCGGAAGCGGAAGGGATTACCGTCGAGAAGGTGATCGATCGCCTCGTCAAAACCGTACCAGTGCCGGGGGCCTGATGAGTCAAGGGACCACACCAGCGACGACTGCGGACAACTCCTCTACGCGAGGAGGCCGGTCGCGGTCTTCGTTCATCGACCCGCCGTCTTTGATGCGAATCAAGAACCTCGAACTGCGGGCCCGCACGATTGTCGAAGGGTTCATCACCGGTCTGCACCGCTCGCCGTATCACGGTTTTTCAGTCGAGTTCACCGAATACCGGCAATACTCCGTCGGCGACGATACGCGGTTCCTCGACTGGAAGCTGTTCGCGCGTTCGGACCGTTACTTCATTAAATGTTTTGAAGATGAGACGAACCTGCGGTGCCACCTGCTCGTCGACCTCAGCAAGTCGATGAACTATGGCACGCTTGGTTACAGCAAAGCCGAGTATGCCAAGACAGCGGCAGCGACGATCGCTTACTTTCTTTCGCTGCAGCGGGATGCAGTCGGCCTGCTGACGTTTGATGACAAGATCGTCGATTTGATACCGGCCCGGTTCCGAGCAGGGCACATTCACCGCTTGATGATGAGCCTGGAACGCGCCCCGGCTGGCAAAGCGACCGATCTTTCCAAGCCTCTCGAACAGATCGCCGGCACGGTCGCCAAACGCGGGATCGTGGTCCTGATCTCCGATCTGCTCACGCCGATTGAGACGCTGGAGAAGAACCTGGGCTACCTGCGGGCGCGGGGCCATGAAGTGGTCTTGCTGCGGGTACTCGATCCGCGCGAGATCGATTTCCGTTTCGAACAGCCAGCGATGTTTCAGGATGTCGAGTCGGGACGCAACCTCTATATCGACCCGGCCTCCGCTCGTGAGAATTACCTGCTGAAGTTTCGTGAACATGCTGCGGGGTTGAAAAAGATTTGCGACAACCTCGGCATCGATCTGCATCAGATCGCGACCGATCGTTCGCTGGACATGATCCTGTTTGATCTGTTGACGGACCGAATGAAGCGAGGTCGACCGACGATCAAGCAACGCGCACCGCGAGGGGGACAGGGATGAGTTTCCTCTACGGAGCGTTTTTACTCGGCGGACTGGCGATTGCAGCTCCGATCATTTTCCACATGATCCGCCGCACGCCGCAAAGTCATTACGAGTTCAGCTCGCTGATGTTTCTGCAGCCTTCGCCGCCACGGATGACCAAGCGAAGCCACATCGATCAGTGGCTGTTGCTATTATTGCGGTCATTGGCGATCTTACTGCTGGCGGTCGCCTTCATGCGTCCTTACTTGCGGGCGCAGGCGGATCTGTCCTTGGACGACGCGCCGCAGCGACACATCGCGATTCTGCTGGATCGCAGTGCGAGCATGAAGCGTGGCGATCTGTGGGACAAAGCGATCACGCAGGCGAAGTCGGTCATTCATGACCTCGGCCCGACGGATGAGGTTTCGCTGTTCGCATTCGATGAGCGACTGGAGACGATTGTCGCTCCCGAGAATACGGAAGGCCTTGATCGTGATCAACGACGTGAACTCGCCCGCAATGCTCTGAATGACATCAAGCCGACGTGGGCGGCCAGCGACTTAGGGACGGCGATGCTTGGCGTTGCAGAACGCATTGAAGCAGTCGATGACATGCGTCAGACACATGCAACCCTGCAGATCGTTCTTATCAGCGACCTGCAATCGGGTTCGAAGCTCGAAGCACTGCAGACCACCGAGTGGCCTAAGACCGTCCGACTGGATGTGAAGACGGTTGTGCCCGAGAAGGACAACAATGCCCGCGTTCGTCTGGTCGAAACGCCAGTTGACGAGGCGGAGGAAACGCCGTCTCCGCGCGTTCGCGTTCGCAATACCTCTGGCTCGACGACCGAACAGTTTCATGTCGTCTGGAGCAATGGCGTCCAGGATTGTTCGCGGCAGGTGGCTTTTTATGTGCCGCCGGGGGAAAGCTTGGTCCTGCCTGTCCTTTATGACGTGAATGGCCAGAAGCCGGATCGCCTGTTGTTGACGGGCGATGCAGCTGACATGCACTTTGACAACACGTTCTATGTTGTCCCGCCGCTGCAGGAGAAGATCAGGATCGCGTACTTTGGCAGTGATCTCGATGAAGACCCGGAGCAGATGCGTTTTTATCTCAGCCGGGCATTCGATGAGACGCCTGCGAGGAAAGTGGAAGTCACAACGATCGCAGCCGACCAGGTTCCCAACTGGGAGTTTGATGACGTTCCCCGGTTTGTGGTGATCACAGACAAGATCAGTGAAGCGCAGCAGAAGGCTGTCGACCAGTATCTAACTCGGGGTGGTCATGCACTCGTTGTTTTGAAGACAGAGGAACTCGTCAGTCAACTCGGGCCATGGCTGGGGAACGTGACGCTGGACGACGATGCCAGCGAGAAGTCTTCTTCCAGCGACTATGCCATGCTGGGGCAGATTGATTTCCGTCATCCACTGTTCGTGCCGTTCGCGGGAGCCCGTTACAACGACTTCACCCGCATCCGTTTCTGGAAGCATCGCGCGGTCAACATCGATGGAGTCGAAAACGCCAGCGTGATTGCCCGCTTCGAAGACCAGACGCCCGCCCTCTGGTCGACTCCCCGTGGCAAAGGGACTCTCTATGCTATGAGTTCGGGCTGGCAGCGTAGTGACAGCCAGTTGGCCTTATCAACGAAATTTGTGCCGCTGCTGACTCGCTGGCTGGAACTGGCCGCGGGGGGACGTCTGGCGGCTCAGTCGTATGTCGTCAATCAGCCGGTTCCTTTGCCAGAGCCAAAGGGCGACCGAATGATCCGGACTCCTGCCGGGGCGCAGGTCACGCTGACGCCAGAAACAAAAGTGTTTACAGAGACAACGGAGCCCGGCGTCTACACGCTTGTCGACAACGGCCAGCCGTACCCGTTCGCAGTCAATCTCGCCGATGCCGAGAGCGAGACCGAACCTCTGGGGATCGAGCGTCTCGAACAATTTGACATCGCGACGGGCGCTGCTCCGACTCAGGCTGAAGAGCTGGAGCGGATGCGTCAGCTGCGTGATACCGAACTCGAAAGCCGACAGAAAATCTGGAAGTGGCTGATCGTTACCGTGCTGGTGCTGCTGGGTGTTGAAACCTGGCTGGCAGCAAGACGTTCACGCCAGCCGATCCCAGTCACAGGAGATTTCGCATGATTGATCGCGAACTTCAACAACCACTCGAACGTGCCGCGAACCGCGTGCGTTCGTTTCGTTTCTGGACGGGATTGGGTGTCGTCTGGATCGTCACTGCGGCCGTTGTTGGTTTGCTCTTTGCGTCGACGCAGACGACTGGGCACGTCATTCCTGGTGGAGCAGCATTCGCGTTCCTGGCAGCGATCATCGGCTCGCTTTTGATTCTCATCTGGAGTCGAAAATCAGCTCGTAATCAGCGACGACTGGCTGAGCGGATTGAGGCTTATTTTCCTCAGCTCAATGCAACGCTGTTGACTGCGGTCGAACAGAAACCAGAGGAATCTACTGGCAAGCTTCGTTATCTTCAGCACGTCGTTGTCGAGAAAGCCATCAAGCATTCCGAAACGCATGACTGGGCTCGAATTGTCTCTGGATCGCAGATGGGGCTGGCGCGGATGTCAGCGGTGTTCGGGATGATTCTGTTTTGCGTGGCATCCGTGTTTTTGAACTCACTGAATAGCCAGTTAAAGCCAGGACTCAATTCCAACCTCGCCTTCAACGATGTCGTTCTCGATGGGGCTCAGTATGAAGCCAGCATCGAGCCGGGGGATGCAGATGTCGAGCGGGGCAGCAGCCTGCTGGTCCTCGCGAGGTTTGCCAGCAAACTTCCTCCTGAGTCGACACTGATCTATACGGGAGCAGATGGTCAGGAGCAGAAAGTCTCCATGGCTCAGTCGCTGGATGACCCGCTGTTTGGGGGACGCATCGCGACGGTGAATGAGTCGATCAAATACAAAGTCAGCTTTGGCGATCAGACAACTCGCTATTTCCAGATCAATGTCTTTGATTACCCCAGCCTGCTGCAGACGGATGCGAAGCTCGCTTTCCCCGGCTATACCAAGCAGGAAGAAAAGTTCCTGCAGGATGTGCGACGGATCTCTGCGGTTGAAGGAACCGATCTGACACTGTTGTGTCGAGTCAATAAGCCTCTTAAGTCGGTACAGTTCAAAGAGCAACTCGGTGAAAGTGAAGAGGTCATCGATCTCCAAGTCGATGCAGCTGATCCGCTGACGTACACGACGAGTTTCAAGCTCGAACGGTCTCGTGAGCTCATGCTGCATCTGACCGACGATGCGGGTCGCGCGAACAAATTCCCGACCAAGCTCGTCATCAACGTCGTCACGAATCGCCTGCCGGATATCAAGCTGGCGCAGCCGACGAAGGATATTGAGGTCTCGCCGATTGAAGAGGTCGATCTGGCTGCCTCCGCCTGGGATGACTTTGGAATTCAGCGTGTCGGGATCAACTATTCGATTCCTGGAAAAGTCGAGAAGGATATCTCTCTGGGCGATCGCTTCCCCGCGAAAGAACGGATCCAGGCTCAGCACCTGCTTGCCTTTGAAGATCTGAATGCAGAACCCGATCAACTCCTTTCATGGTATTTCTGGGCCGAAGACATCGGCCCGGCAGGAGAAATCCGACGGACCGCCAGCGACATGTTCTTTGCAGAAGTTCGCCCGTTCGAAGAGATCTTCCGTCAGGGACAGCAACCAGCCGAGGGAGAACAACAGCAGCAACAGCAACAACAAGGCAGCCAGAACGCCCAGCAGGCACAGCAACTTGCAGAGCTGCAAAAGCAGATCATCAATGCGACGTGGAAGATTATTCGTCGAGAGTCGCGCGAGAAGATGTCACCGGAGTTTGAAGACGACGTGCGGCTCATTGTGGAGTCACAGAAGGCTGCAATGGCGCAAGTCGATGAACTCGCCCAGAACATTCAAGACCAGCAGTCACTGTCTCATGTCGACACTGTCAAACAGGAGATGCGAAAAATAGTCACATCTCTGGAGTCTGCAGCCAGCAGCCAGAAAGCTCCAGAGTTGCAATCTGGGTTGGGGCATGAACAAGCGGCTTACCAGGCACTTCTCCGCCTGCGGGCGCGCGAGCATGAAGTTGTGCAAAGCAGTCAGTCCCAGCAGCAGCAACAAAGCCAGCAACAGCAAAGCCAACGGATGCAGCAACAGCTTCAGCAATTGAAGCTGAAAGAAGACAGCAACCGATACGCTCAGGAGCAACAGGCGCAGACCGAGCAGGAACAACAGTCTCGCGAGGACCGTCAGGTTCTCAACCGTCTGCGAGAGCTCGCTCAACGTCAGAGTGATCTCAACGAGCGGATCAAAGAACTGCAAGGGGCTCTCGAAGCCGCTCAGACCGAAGAAGAGCGAGCAGAAGCCGAGCGTCAGTTGAAGCGTCTGCGTGAAGAGCAGGAAGAGATTCTGCGTGATACCGAAGAGCTTCAGGAGCGCATGGAGCAGCCTGAAAATCAGGAACGGATGGCTGAGCAAAGCCAGCAGCTTCAGGAAGCTCGTGAGAATGTGCGTCAGTCTGCGGAGGCCCTTCAGGAACGTATGGTGACGCAGGCCGCCAATGAAGGGACACGGGCCCAGAACGAACTCAATGACTTGAAGGAAGAGTTTCAGCGTCAGACGTCGGGACAGTTCGAAGAACAGATGCGCGAGATGCGCCAGCAGGCACAGGAGCTCAAGCAGCAGGAAGAGAAAATTGGAGAGCAGTTAAAAAACCTCACCGAGGGCGGCAGCGAAGAGGCGAACTCTCTGCGTGAATCCAACGAGCGACAGGAGACTCAACAACAAGTCGCCCAGCAGAAAAAGCGGCTGGAAGAGCTGACCAACACGATGCGAGAAACGATCGAACAAGCGGAGGCAACTCAGCCACTTCTGGCTGAAAAACTTTATGACTCGATTCGTGAGACACGCAAAGCGGATCCTCAGAAGGCCCTCGAAGCGACTGAGCTGCTCATGCGGCGTGGCTTTCTCGAAGATGCCCTCGACCAGGAACAGACAGCACGTCAGGGAATCAACCGACTGGCTGAAGGTGTCGAACAGGCTGCCGATCAAGTCCTTGGCGACGAAACGGAGACATTGCGTCGTGCCCTGGGCGAGCTCGATCGCCTCAACACGGATCTTGATCGCGAGATTGCTCAAGCCGAGGGTCGTCAACCGGGACAGCGTCCCGGATCGCAAGATCCGACGAATCCACTTCGCAATCAAAGCCCACTGACCGATGATCCCTTGAACAGAAACTCCTCATCGGGCCAACCGACTCGCCCCGGCCAGCAGAATGACCAATCACAACAAGGCCAGCAAAATGGTCAGCAGCCACAGCCCGATCAACAACCAGGCGAACAGCAGAATGGCGAGCAACAAGCAGGTCAAGAAGCGATGACTCAGCAAGGTCAGCAACCTGGACAGCAACAGGGTCAACAGCCCGGGCAGCAGTCTGGCCAACAACTAGGTCAACCGCAGGGACAACGTCCTGGCGAGCAGCCGGGTCAGCAACCGGGCGGCCAGCAGCCAGGTCAGTCTCAGCAACCACAGCCTGGCGGTCAACAGCCGGGCCAACAACCTGGTCAGCAGCCAGGTGGTCAACAACCTGGAGGACAGCAACAGGGCCAGCAACCCGGTCAAGCCGGTGGGCAACAGCGTCAACCGGGTGGGCAGCGAAACGCGGGAGGCGGTGGTGGCGGTCTGGATCGGTTTCTTGATAACGGCAACGTCCAGCGGGTCAGCCCGTTTTCAGGCGATGACTTCATGAACTGGTCGGATCGTCTGCGCGATGTCGAAGAAATCGTCGATGATCCCCAGCTGCGTGCGGAAGCAGCTCGCATTCGTGAGGAAGCCCGTGAGCTTCGACGTGAGATGCTCAATAATCAGGCTCCTCCTCAATGGGACATCATTAAAGATCGCGTCGCCAATCCACTGACTCAACTGCAGAACCGGGTCGCGGAAGAACTTCTCAAACGGACCGGCGAGGATGTCCGCGTGCCAATTGATAAAGACCCTGTCCCGACACAGTACGAAAACGCTGTTCGCCGCTATTACGAACGATTGGGGAGCAGCCAATGATGGAGTGGTTCCAGGAGCAATTTCTTCTGGAGTGGCCGAATGTCTTGGCCTCACGGAGCTGGATTCTGCCCGCCTGCCTGCTGGGTGGCGCGGTGTTCCTGCTCGTGATCTGGGCGTATCGCGCGATCGATGCGCCGCGCTGGTTGAAGGTGACTTGTGCGATGCTCAAAGGCTTCGCCGTTACACTCATCGCGCTCACGCTCGTTGAGCCGATGCACAGTGAATCCAAACCAGTCCCCGGCGCGAACCTGTTTGCAGTCCTTGCGGATCGTTCGCAGAGTCTTCAACTGACCGATTCTGGGGAAACAGCCAGTCGAGCGGATCTTCTGAAAAAGCGGCTCGAACGTACGTCCGAGTGGCAGGTCCAGCTCGGCACCGATTTCGATGTCAGACGTTATGAATTTGATCGACAGCTATCGCCGGTCGCCGACTTCGATGGCTTCAAGGCAGAGGGAGAAGCCTCTTCGATCATGACGTCGTTGGCGTCGGTCGCAGATCGTTATGCTCAGCGCCCCACTGCGGGTATCCTCCTGTTGACCGATGGCAACGCGACCGATCTCTCCGAAACAGAAATTGACTGGAGCAAATTCCCGCCCATTTTTCCGGTCATGCTCGGCAGCGAAGAAACTGCCAGCGATATCGGCGTCCGACGCGTCACTGCCAGTCAGACCAATTTCGAAGCCGCCCCGGTGACGCTGACAGCGGAGATCGAAGGGACTGGCTTCAACGGCCAATCGGTCGTTGTGGAACTCCTCGATGAGAAAGGGGTCTCCCTCGAAGCGAAGACCGTCAACAGCATACGCGATGATCAGATCTTCTCGGTGCGCTTTCAGGTCAAGCCGGTACAACGCGGCGTCCTCTTCTATCAGGTCCGCGCCTATGCAGAATCACAAAAGGGATTGTTCGACAATCCGTCACGCAGCACGGAAGCGACTCTGCTGAATAACTGTCGAACGGTCATGGTCAACAGAGGACGCGGGCCCTATAAGATTCTATACGTCGCGGGGCGTCCGAACTGGGAATTCAAGTTTCTCAACCGTGCCCTTGCTGAGGACGATGAACTCGAACTTCATGGACTGGTTCGGATCGCCAAACGCGAGCCGAAGTTCCAGTTTCGCGAAAAAGATTCGAGTGCCAATCGCATCTTCACCAATACCGATGATGAGAAGAAAGAACTCGTCCAGCAATACGATGAACCTGTTCTGCTGCGCGTCGGCAAGCTCGAACAAGACGAACTCGTCGGCGGTTTCCCCAAGTCGTCCGATGAGCTCTTTGATTACGACGCCATCATCCTCGACGATATCGAAGCAGAGTTCTTCACCCAGCAGCAGATGTCACTCATTCAGGACTTCGTCAGTCGACGCGGTGGCGGGTTCATGATGCTTGGCGGGATGGAGTCGTTCGCAGAAGGCAAGTATCACCGCACGCCGATTGGCGAGCTTCTGCCCGTCTACCTGACGGGCGTGAAACCGGTTCCCGATCAGCGCGAATTCACACTCGCGCTCACTCGCGAAGGCAAGCTGGAACCCTGGGTCCGAGTCCGTTCCACCGAACAGGAGGAACAACAGCGACTCGATGACATGCCGCGTCTGAAAACTCTCAGTCCCGTCGGCGCGCTCAAGCCCGGAGCCACTGAACTTTCGACGGTTCGTACTTCGCGTGATGATTCTCGCCCTGCCCTCGTCACGCAACGGTTCGGCAAGGGACGCACGGGGGCATTCCTCATCGGCGATTTGTGGCGCTGGAAGATGCACCAGGCGAGCGTTGACAATGACGACCTCGAACGTGCCTGGCGTCAGACGGCTCGCTGGCTCGTCGGCGACGTCCCGCAACGTGTGCAAGTGGAAGCTGTTCGTAAACAGGATGATCCGAATCGCCCTTTCGAAGTCGCCGTCCAGGTCAATGATGAGAACTTCAAGCCGCTCGACAACGCTGACGTGACCGTCGAGATCACGACGCCGAACAATGAAAAACTGACCCTCACCGCAGAAGCCAAAGACGCTGTCTCCGGGCAGTATTCGTCGACCTACGTTCCGCGATCACCCGGTGCGTATCGCGCGACTGTGACCGCCAAAAATCCCGATGGCAGTGAGATCAACCAAAGTGAAACTGGCTGGGTCTCCGAGCCTGCAGGGGATGAATTCGTCACACTCAAGCCGAATCGCGAGTTCCTCGAAATGCTCGCTCAGAAGACCGGCGGCGAAGTGGTGAAGCTGTCTGCCCTCGAAGAATTCGTACGAACGCTGCCGGATCGCGAGATCCCGGTTGTGGAGCCGAAGATCCATTCAATCTGGCATACCTGGGGCGTCTTCACACTGGCAGTCAGCCTGCTCGCGTTTGAATGGGGACTAAGACGCTGGAAAGGACTCGCCTGAGATGAACTGGCTGTTGGCATTATGTCTGATGATAAACGCGACGGTCGCGCAGCCGGAGGTCACGACTCCTCCTACGGCAACCGTCATCGTCGTGGTCGGCGAGCCGGGCGAGGAGAAGTACGAGCAGCTGTTTGTGGAGTGGGCTCAGCACTGGGAAGAGGCGACTTCAAAAGCGGGCGTCAATCTGGTCAGTATCGGCCCGCCTCGCGAGAAGTCGTCTGAGAAAGAAGATCGCGATCTTTTCTGCGAAACGCTGACGTCGTTTGAAAAAGCTCCCCCCGAGACCTTGTGGATCGTCTTCATCGGCCACGGCACCTTCGATGGCAAGAAAGCGAAATTCAATCTGCGTGGGACCGACATCACCGCGACTGAACTCGGCGAGCAGTTAGCCAAGATCCCCTGCAAGACAGCGATCATCAACTGTGCCTCGGCGAGCGGCCCCTTCTTGACGCAGTTGTCGGCAGATAACCGTGTCATCGTGACTTCGACACAAAACGGCTCCGAGCAGAACTTCGCCCGCTTCGGTGGTTACCTCGCCAGCAGCATCGGCGATGCGTCAGCAGACCTCGACAAAGATGGTCAGACGTCGCTGCTGGAAGCCTGGCTGGCAGCGTCGAAGCAGACGCAGGAGTACTATGAAACCGAAGGCCAGCTCGCCACCGAGCATGCCCTGCTCGACGACAACGGCGATGGCAAAGGCACTCCCTACGACTGGTTCCGCGGCATCCACCTCGTCAAGACCTCGAAAGACAGCTCTCTGCCCGACGGAACATTCGCCAATCAGTTCATCCTCATCCCCGCCGGTGCTTCGTCGCAACTGACGGACGAACAACGCAAACAGCGCGATCAGTGGGAAGTCGAACTCGCACAACTGCGACAACAGAAAGTCTCCCTGTCGGAAGAGGAGTATCTCAGCAGACTCGAGAAGATCCTCCTGCCATTGGCGAAGTTGTATCAGCAGGCGAAACAGGCACCAAAGTAAGCCGCAGGGTGCTGGTGAGGCTTTGCGAACCGCACCAATTGTGATTTCAAACAACGAATAGACTTTGAGCACACATTTGGTGCGGTTGGAAGACTCACCAGCACCCTACCCGTGCGCACGACGTACAATGACTTATGCCATCAGCCGACTCAACACTCCGGCTGCCACTGGTCGTGGGCAGGACCAGACCAGGAAGAACAGCGCCTGCCTTGTCCACCGCTGCACGGGATGTGGCTTCGCGAACCCTGCTCCCTTAGCCATGAGCAGACTCGTCTGAGTGGCTTGCAGCGCGAGCATCGTGCATTCCTCACGAATCGCCATTGCAGCGTCTGCATCTTTGGGGGATTGCGCCAGGGCGTGGAGTCGATCGCGTGTCTGGTCGACAGTGACGCGGAAATGCGAAGCCACTGATTCAAGGTCGGCTCGCTTCTCGACTTCGCGTTCCAAGTACCCGGTCGCGGCTTCTGCCATCCCCAGAGCGAGGTTGGAGGTTTCCAGTCCGCCTCCTCCGACAGCTCCGAGGACTTTCTCGACGGGGCCGGCCAGTACATCGTCCACTTCGATCGCCACGCGATCACATTGCACAAGCGATGTTCGCGATCCCGTCAGCGATGCCAGTTCAATCGTCTCTCCATAGCTGACCCCCTGACGAGCACCCGGCAACGCGACGAGTATCTGCAGTCCATCATCCAGCGTCGCACCAACAATAATAACCTTCGCCTGATCGGCTCCCGTGACCCAGGGTATCTCGCCGTGGAGTTCATAGCGCCCCTGATCCAGGCGTGACGCGGTCAGCGAGGGCTTCATGTGTTGACGCGATGTCGTGAGCTGCGAAAGACCCACGGTCGCGTAGTCATCACCACTCGCCAGTCCCGGAAGATATCGCTGCTGGAGATGTGCCGGGCCTTTGAGCAGCTGGCGAATCGCGGCTTCTCGCTGACTGAGGATAAAGGCGGTTGTCAGGCAGGCGGTCGCGATATTTTCATGACCACGAAACAGTTCGATCGTGTTCTTGCCCGAACCGCCAAACTCAATCGGGATCGACCAGCCCAGCGCGCCCGCGGACTTGAGAACAGACAATGATTCGGACGGCCATGCAGACGATGAATCAGCCGCTTCGGCCCGGCTTGCCAGGGCGTCTAAAACGTCATCACTCAGTAAATTCATCGTGTTGACCACTCCAATGAAAGCCAGCTGCTGACTGACTCACTGTTTTCTCGCCGCGCATGAAAAAACAGCCCGCGCTCGACGCCGGACTGTTTTGAATTTCTGTTTCAGCCAGTCAAACTACGACAGTTTGATGTGCTTACGCTTGGCTTTGCGGGCCTGGGCACTGGCTGGACGCTTGCCGTGATTGGCTTTTTTGAGCTTCTTTTGTGACATTGCCATGATGAAAACTCCTTATGAATAAGTGTGAAGCCGACCGAGCCAGCTGCACCTGAAAATCAGTTTGAAAATCGAGCAGAGGAGAATAGCAGATCGACGGTAATTTTTCGAGTCAAGAAGGCTCTGTATGGAAATTCGCTGGGTTGTCGGGGCTCATGCAGAGGACTAGGATGGAGTGACAGCACGCTGACACGCAAGAGCATTCTCACTTAAGTCTCGACAGGATTGCAGGTTATGGATCGCCCGGCCAATCGCCTCATTAATGAAACCAGTCCGTACCTGCTCCAGCACGCCCACAACCCGGTCGACTGGTATCCTTGGGGAGCAGAGGCATTTGAAGAGGCGAAAAAGCGGAATGCCCCGCTGTTTCTCTCTGTCGGCTACTCGGCCTGCCACT
>SXGT01645381.1_pt1 | contig 33851 bp, 24 predicted proteins | sample 3176221 | NCBI WGS metagenome assembly SXGT01 (sample SAMN11356862, study PRJNA531348) | freshwater metagenome | isolation source: freshwater sample F1-120 | place: China: Fuxian Lake, Yuxi | collected 2017-12-25 | reverse complement strand
CTCCGGCGGCTCCGGCGGCTCCGGCGGCTCCCGTGGCCGATCCAGCCGCCGCGCCCGCGGCCGCCCCTGCTGCGGCGGCCCCGCCTGCGGCTGCACCGGCGAACTGAGGTGGTTCGGGTCGAGCGGCGCGGGCGAGTCGCCGTCGTCACGCTCGACCGCCCACACCGCCGCAACGCGATCGACCGGACCACCGCGGAGGCGCTGGCCGAGGCCTTTCGCGCCTTCGACGCCTCCGACGACGAAGACGTCGCCGTGCTCACGGGCGCGGGCGGCACCTTCTGCGCAGGCGCGGACCTGCAGGAGGTCGCGGCCGGGCGCCCGAATCGGCTCGACGCCGAGGGAGACGGTCCTCTCGGGCCCACACGACTGATGCTGCGGAAACCGGTCGTGGCTGCGATCGAAGGTCACGCCGTGGCCGGCGGGCTCGAGCTCGCGCTCTGGTGCGATCTGCGGGTGGTGGCGTCCGACGCGACCCTCGGGGTCTTCTGTCGGCGCTTCGGGGTACCGCTGATCGACGGCGGGACCCTGCGGCTCCCTCGTATCGTCGGTCTCGGCCGCGCGCTGGACCTGGTGCTCACCGGGCGGGCGGTGGGCGCCGAAGAGGCGATGGCGATGGGCCTCGCGTCGCGGCTCGTGCCGCCGGGCGCAGCGCTTGGCGCGGCCCTGGAGCTGGCCGAAGAGCTCTGTCGGTTTCCGCAGCAATGCCTCCGGGCCGACCGGGCTTCGACCTACGGCGCGTTTGGCGATGACGTCGACGCGTTGTTGCGCGCGGAGTTCGCGCGGGGGGTTGCCGCCGTGGCCCATGAGGGGGTCGCTGGGGCCGAGCTTTTTCGCGCCGGCGCGGGTCGAGGCGGCCGGCCCGTCACCGGGTGAGCGGCGCTAGCGGCCGGCGAGCTGCCCGGGTCGCTCCATGGTGGTCACGGTGACGAAGAGCTGCGTGTCACCTGCGGCCAGCGTGACTCGCTGACCCTCCAGAACGACCGACACCACCCCGCGCTCCGCCAGCTGGGTCGCGAGCTCCTGCTCCACCTCGACCTCCGTGCGATCCAATACGAAGAGGCTCGACGCCCCGGGCTCCGCGTCCACGGGGCAAAGGGGGCGCTCCACCGCCCAATGCGAGGCTGACTCGGGGCCCCCTTGACCGGCGGTCCGCGTGGGAGCGTCCACCACGCCAATAGCCAGCGTCTCCGGTAGGCGGGTCTCCGATACGACGCCCACCGGAGCCGCGGCCGTGTCTCGTCCGAGGTGCCTCGCGACGAGGCGCTCGAGCAGCGGCGCGTCCTCCGTGCGCGTTACGGCGGGCGGCTGGTGGACGACGGGACGCAAGAGCCGCCCGGCCAACAGCGAGCACAGGAGGCCCGCGGCGAGCGCGAGACCGAGCGCCCAGGCTGGGGCGGGCCGGGCGACCGCTCGCTCGAGTCGGCGTCGCGCCAGCTGGGGCAACGGCGGGCACGACCGACGGAGGGACGCAGCGATCTCCGCGTCGAGACGCGCCGCGTCCTGGCACCGGGCGCAGCTGCGCACATGCGCGGCCGAGTCCGGATCCAGCGGGGCGCCGGGCGGGAGAGTCGCCCGAGCGAGGTCAACTTGACGACAGCGTTTGGACTCCATGACGGAGCACTCCCTGATCACGGGCGTAGGTTTCGAGGATGGCGCGCAGCTGGCGCCGGCCGTGAAAGATGCGAGATCGCACGGTGCCGATGGGGCACCCCAGCACCCGGGCGATCTCGTCGTAGGGCAGCTCCTCCACGTCGCAGAGGAGCACCGCAGTGCGTTGTGGCTCTGGTAGGCGCGCCAGGGCCGCTTGGACCACATCGTCGAACGGGGCGTTGGGCGCGTGGGTCTCGGCCGGGCCCGAGGAGATTGGCTCCGGGGTCTCGGCGCACAGCTCCACCCGGCCGTCGCGGCGCATCCGCGAGAGCCACGTGTTCCTCAGGATGGTGAACAGCCACCCCTTGTAGTGGCTGTCCTCAGGCGTTCGGTCGAGGGCGCTGTACGCCTTCAACATCGTGTCTTGAACCAGATCATCCGCGTCCGCGGGGCTACGCGAGAGCTTCAGCGCGAAGCCGTAGAGGGCATCGGCGTGCGGCAGGAGCTCGGCGGCGAACCGACGCTCCAGTCGTGACTTGAACCAGGGCAGACGCATCGTTCTCTCCTCGGAGGGCTGGCCGGCTCCATGCGGCAGCCACCCCTCCAACGCGCCATCCCCGGCGTGGATCTGCGCCTCGAGACAACGCGGTAGAACGCGGCGAAGTTCGTTCACCCATCCCGGGTCATCGGAAACCGTGGCGGGCGGGTTACCTCCGACCCGGCGCGGACCGTAGGGCTAGGTGGAGGATGACCCATGACGCAGTCCCGCAGACAACTGGCCTCTGGAGTGCTTCTCGGCGCCGTGGTCGCATGTGAGTCCGGCGCGCCGCCGCCCGCCGCTACGCCGATCGCCGTCGACCCTGGCGCCCCCGCCACGAGCCAGTACGAGCCGGAGGCACCGTTGTCCATCGGCAACGCGCCTGCGACGGCTAGCGACAGCCAGCGCGAGGCCCTCTACTGGGTGAACACCTGGCGGGCGCGGGCCGGCGTGGGTCCCGTGCAGCAACTGGAGACGCTCAACGGGGCAGCCGTGGGCCACGCAGCGTTCCTGGTGGAGAACCCGGATCTCTACGCGGACGGCTTGTCGGCGCACGAGCAAGCGAGCGAGCGCGCCAACTTCGCCGGTGTTCACTTCTGGGAGCGCATGGCGCTCGCGGGATATGGCGGTGAGCCGTTCCGAGAGGTGATCGCCTACCAGGCCACGGCGGCTGCCGCTGTGGCGCACTGGCTCGAGACGGTCTATCACCGCCTGCCCATACTGCACCCGTCCTCGATGCACGTCGGCTACGCGCAGATCGGGATGGTGGGCGCCTACGTAAACGTGCTCGACATCGGAACCGACAGCGACGGCATGGCGGTAGCCCCACCCGAGGGCGTGGCCTGGCCGCCCGATGGCGCCACCGACGTCGCGCTCGCGTGGGATGGGCTCGAGAACCCGGCGCCCCCCGCGCCCCCCGCGGGCTTTCCGTCGGGTCCCGTCTTGTCGCTTCAGTTCGGCCTCGGAGCGGACCTCCGCGTGACCCGCACCCAGATCGTCGACGAGACGGATGGACGCGTGCTCGGACACGTCACGCTGACGAGTGACAATGACCCGTTTCTGCAGGGAGAAGCGGCGGTGGTCTTCTACCCGCACGCGCCGCTTCAGCCCGGGCGGAGCGTCGTCGCGGTGGTCGAGGGGGTGTTGGATGGGCGCGAATTCAGTCGCACCTGGCGCTTCACCACCGCGGGCTCCACCTCGTGTGATCTGGTGCGCCAGGACTGCAGCGTCGGACGCGCGTGCTATTCCGGCTCCGAAGCCAGCGTCTGCGCATGGGCTGGAGGGGCGGGCGTCGGGCAGGCGTGCGCCTACCAGAACGACTGCGCCAGCGGCGCCACGTGTATCGGCGGAGAGTGCCGCGCCTACTGCGCGCTGAACGGCGCTGGTCCGGACGCCTGCTCTACCGCGTGTCCTGCGGGGTTCTCCCCCATCACGTCTCCAGGTGTTGGGGCGTGCAAGAACCCGTAAAGGCCGGAGCACTTCCCTGGCGGGGTCGCAGCCCACCCCGCACCTGTGAAACACTGAGTCCATGAAGACAGCGCTGACGCTCCTCCTGTTGTGCTCCTGGTCCTGCTCCTCGACCTCGTCGGAGACGGCAGACGCGGGGGCAGCACTGGAAGTTCAAGAGCCAGCGGCCTCTGATACGTCCTCCGCTCCCGCCGACGAGGACATCGCCGACACGGCCACCCCTTCTCCTGACGAGGACATCGTCGACGCGGTCGGTCCCTCGCCCGACGCGGTAATTGCCGACGCGGTCGCCCCGACTCCCGACGAACTGCAACCCCCGGCGGATACTGCACCGGCGCCCGACGCCGCGACCGTCGACACAGAGCACGCAATTCTCTTCGTGGGGAACAGCTTCACGTTCGGGAACGACCTGGAGGCGCTCTGGGCCTCGCTGCACCAATCGCTGGCGCCTGACGTCAAGGTCGACAGCCGGCGCGTGGCCTCGGCCGGTTATCGTCTGGAGCAGCACCTCAGCGACGCCACCACTCCCACCTCCACGAAGGCCCTGCGCGAGCTGCTCGTCACCGCGCCCCCGGCGTGGGACTTCGTGGTCCTCCAGGAGCAGAGCCAGATCCCCGGCTTCCCCCCGGGTCAGCCGGAGCATGACGCCTCCGTCGCGGCAGCCGTCGGCCTCGCCGGGCTGGCCCACGCTGCAGGCGCTGAGACTCTGCTGCTGGAGACGTGGGGATACCGCGCGGGCGACGCAACGAACCCCGACCTCTTCGGGACCTTCGAGGTGATGCAGGAGGCGCTCACCGCGGGTTACGCGGAGATGGCTGCCGCGATCGCGGCTGCCGGTTATCCGGTGCGGGTGATCCCGGCCGGTCAGGCGTTCGCCGCGGCCAAGCTGGTGGATAGCGCGCTCCACTCGCGGCTCTACACCTCAGACACTCGACACCCCTCGGTGCACGGGAGCTATCTCGCCGCGTGCGCGCTGGCGGCCCTGCTGGCTGAGGATCACGTGGTCGGTACCACCTGGGCGCCCGTCGGGATCTCGCCCGAGGACGCGGCCGCGCTTCGGGCTGCGGCACAGGCCGTGTTCGCGGACTAGCCGCCGCGCGCTCAGCGACGTCTGCGCGGACGCGGCGTGTCGTCTGCCAGCGTGAAGTTCTTCCGGACCTCATCGGGGATGGGCTCGCCCCGGGTGTAGCGGTCGGTCATGACCGCGGCGTCCTCCAGGCTGCCCGCCGCGCCCTCGCCTCCGGTCAGCTGCTCCGGGTCGACCGCGGCCATGAACCACGCCGTCTCCGAGAACTTCCGAGCCGGAGCAGCCGCGGGCGCCGCGGGGGCCTTCGGGGCTCGCGGTTCAGGCGCGCGTGGGCTTCGGACGAGCTCAGCGTCGGTGATGGCGGGCAGGTTGATCTCGGTGGGTCGTTCGCCGTCTCCGGTCTTGCGCTTGATGCGGGGCTTCTCGGCGGGCGCTGCCTGGGGCGCCTCCCGGGTGGGAGCCGGCCGAGCGGACTTCATCGCGCCGAGCCCGCTCACATCGGGGCTGTCGGCGAACACCATCGGCTGCGCCATCGTGTCTTTGACGGCGGGCATCTCGAACTGCGTTGGCGCCTCGCTGGAGACGCCGGCACGCGTGGGGGAGATCGCTGGGCCGTCGGGCGTGGTGTCGCCCACGGCGCTGGGCGGTGAGGGGCGCTTGGCGCCGGTTGGCTGGCTCGTAGTGGCTGCGCTGGGCGGTGCGCCTACTGGGGCTTTGGCCGGCGCTGCTGCGGACGGGGCAGCTTTCTCGGGGGATGGCGCGGCGGCTGTGGCCTTGGCTGCCGGGGTGGCTTCCGAGGCCGGGCGCCCAGCCTTGGCATCGACTGGCGTCGCGCGGGCGGCCGGGGCGACCGCCGCTCCACAGAACGGGCAGAACTTGAAGGACGGGGCGGGGAGGGCGTTGCCGCAGCTCGAACAGTTCATTGAGTCTCCCGAAGGTCCAGGGTGGTCGAAGTCTAGCGCAATAGTGCGCTCGACGCCGTGGATCTTCCCCTGTTCGAAACAGCGCTTTCGGCGCTGGACAGGCTTCCGGCCACCCTGGTATGGTGCCATATATGGTCATGGCACGCCAATTTTCCAGCCCGACGCATACGCTCGAGCACTTCCAGGCGATCCCGAGTCAGCTGCGCGCTGAGCCCTTCCTCAAGTGGGCCGGCAGCAAGAAGCGCCTCTTGCCTGCGTACGACGCGCTGTTCCCGCAGCACTTCGACGGCTACCTCGAGCCTTTCCTCGGGGGCGGGGCGCCGTTCCTCTACCTCGCGAGCATCGGCCGCCTGCGCCGGTCGATCCTCAGCGACATCAACAGCGAGCTGATCCACCTGTACCGCGTGCTTCGCGACGACGTGGAGCGCCTGATCGCCGAGCTCGAGACCTACCCGTATGAGGCGGAGTTCTACTACGCCGTCCGCGCGAAGGAGCCGCAGGAGCTGCCGGACGTGGAGCGCGCAGCGCGGATGATGTACCTCAACCGCACGTGCTTCAACGGCCTGTACCGCGTGAACCGCAGCGGGCACTTCAACGTGCCCATCGGGCGCTACGACAACCCGGTGATCTGCAACGCGCAGAACCTCCGAAACGTCTCGCGACTGCTCCAGGGGGTCGAGCTTCAGCGTTGGGGCTTCGAGACCACCCTCGAGGTCGCGCGTCCGGGGGACTTCGTGTTCCTGGACCCGCCCTCGCAGCCCATCGGGCCGGTGAGCGACGACGAGTTCGAAGAGGAGGCCTTCGACCCAGCCGACGATCAGCGGCTCTTCGAGCTCTTCCGCGATCTCGACGAACGAGGCTGCCTCGTGATGTTGGCGCAGAAGGTCTCGCCCGCGGTGCGGCAGCGGTATGCGGGATACGACATGCGGGACGTGCGCCTGCCTGGACCTCGCAAGGAGCGCTCGCGCACCGGCGAGCTCGTGATTCGCAACTACTGACGCCCCGGGGACCCTTAGTGGGCCCACGTGGAGCGGCGCGTTACTTCGCCTTCAGCTCGTTGAACCGGTCCTCCGGATCCTCGGCCCGGGCCGTGTGCACGGGCGTGTAGTAGAGATCGGCGTGGCGCAGGAACTCATAGCGGCACATCAGGTCGAACAGGTCGCGGTTCTTCCGGAGCGACTTCCAATCCCGCTGCTTCAAGGCCGAGTACACCTCGTCGTTGGTTTGCAGAAACTGCGTCGCAGCTAGCGCGTGCAGGTGCTCTAGCGCCTCCGGGCGAGGGCCGGTGTTCTCCTCGAGCCCGGCGATGACTCGGAGCAGGAAGGCGTTCGGGAAGACCTCCGGGTCTGCCACGTTCCACCCCATCACGAAGCGCGCCACATAGCTCTTGTGGTAGGGCAAGGCCATAGCCTCCGCCTTGGCACCCCAGCGGTGCGTGAGCAGTACTGCGGAGGCCAGCAGCACATAGACGATCAGGGCACCCCGCGCCGCGCCGAGCAATCCGCCACCGGTGCGGTCCAGCCAGCTCCCGTCGCCCCCGTGGATCTCGGCCTCCTGGATCAACGCGGCCAACACGAAGTGCGCGATCATCGCGAAGATGCACACATACGCGAGGAAGCAGATCCCCTGTGAGAACTGGGGGGACCAAGCCACCGCCTTCAGGATCGCCGTGGACGTAGGCTTGCACAGTAGCTTGGCCGCGGCTACGGCGCCGAACGTGCCCCCCAAGCGGTACACCGCGGCCATCGAGCCGCCCAGACGTCCGCTGTTGAGAAAGACGAAGACGATCACTGCCGCCATGGCATCCAGAACCACACGCACCTCCCGAGAGAGCAGGGCACTCTAGCGTGGACTCCCCAAAAACACCGGTAAGTCCGCGACTTCGGCACGAGATCGCGACGTCGGCGCGGCTGAGCAGCGTGAGTGCCGCCCGGCCGGCCCGCGGCTTGTCAGGTTCCGAACGCGAGGTAGCCTACCCGCCCCGTTCGCTTTGCAGGAGGCTCACTTGGTTCACCCCACATTGGAAACAGCGCTGGCAGAAGCTCAAGGGCGCCTCAAGGTCGCCTTGAGGAGTCCCCGCGGGCGCCTCGCGCTTCGTGAGGCCTTCTACACCCGCGAAGACCGGTACCGGTCGTTCGGTCGCTCGGAGTTGGCATTTCTGCGCTACGAAATCAGCCGTGGCGTGCTCACACGCGGGCGATCGGCGTGGTGGCGCGGGATCAACGCTGGGATCTGCCGGGACGCCGAGAGGGCGCTGGCGTGGCACGACGCTCGGCGCTTTCCGGATGCCACCGAGGCTCCTGCGGTCCGCCTCTGGGCCGAGTTCTTGGACGCGCCCGCCGACGAGATCTGGTACCGCGCGCACAACTCGTCCGTGGCGCGCGCCTACGTGAAGAGCAACACCGTGGCGCGGAGGGAGGTTCCTACGGAGCGCCACTTCATGGGCGAGGTGCTGGACCGAGTCCTGTTCGCTCACGCGCTCGCTGCCGGGAGGGCCGGCGACTTCGGGAAGTTCGTGGCCGATCCCGAGAGCGCCGGGGTTGAGCTATTGGTCCGCGACCCCGACCTCTACCCCCCGGTGTACCCCGCGCCCAAGGACGTGCAGTCGCTCCTGGAGAGGCTCCTGGACACGGGGATCGCGCTGCTTCGAAGCGAGCTCTACGACTGGTCGGCGGAGGCGCTGGGTGTCCCCGAGCTGCGGCGCATTGGGGCGGTGGGTTACCCGCTCTGAGTCGAGCTCGGCTCCCGGCTTCACTCCACCGGCCGGAGCCGGGCGGCGGCGTCCGGCGGTAGGTCCGTCGGGGAGTCCCAGTCCAGCAGCACGCCAGGATCGGCCAAGGGGAGCTCTGTCGCACCCAGCGCGGCGGCGAGTGGCTGCAGCGCGTGTTGACCGCTCGCGAGCGCCTCGAGCGCCACGGGCAACGCCGCGTTGACGAGCCACCGAGCAGAGAGCAGCTCCCAGAAGCGCGAGCGGGGTGCCACCAACGCCGCGTCGGGCGCCGCAGACAGGAGCGCTTGCAGCAGCGCGCGATCGGCGCGGGGGAGGTCGCAGGCCAGGGAGATGACCCACGGAGCCGCCCGTTGTGCGGCGTGTTCTAGGAGTGCGGCGAGCCCCCCGAGGGGGCCAACCCGTGCGTTGGCGTCCATACCACTGGGCCGCTTCGACCCGGCCGCCGATGTGGTTTCGAGACGATCCTGGAGCCTGGGCCAGGGCAGATGCGCGTACGCCGAGTGGTCGCCTACCAACACCACCGAACCCGCGCCGCACACCGCCTCCGCGTGGCCCGCGAGGGTCTCTACCAGCGACAAGCCGCTCTCGGGGTGCCGCAGCAGCCCCTTCGGGATGCCGCCCATCCGGCGCGCTGCGCCGCCGACGAAGATGCCGACGACCACGGACCCCGGGACTACCAGGAGAGCCCCATGGCGCCGGTGAGGAAGCGCTGGAGAGGCGCCAGCTGCCGACAGGCGTCCGCATAGCGGTCGAGGAAGTCGGCTGCGATGACGTCGGCCGGCGTCAACGTGACCGAGGCGACGAAGTCCTTCCGGCGAAGGTCGTCAGCGAACCGGTGGGTGGCGTCGTAGCCCGCGGGCACCTTCTTCAGCTGCTCGCCCCACATGGTGCGCGAGGCCGTTGCCTCTCCCCACGCGTCCGGGCGCGCCAGGATCGCCTCCCGGACAGCCTTCAGGGAGTCGGGCGGCGGCTGCCAGAGGCCCCCGCCCGCCATGAGCTCGTCGGCCCCAATACCCAGGTAGAAGCCTGGCGCATGGACGTCTTTGGTGGTGGCGGCGTGCCGGAAGTGGATCCCGAGCTGGGTCTTGTAGGGCGTCTTGTCCTTCGAGAACCGGGTGTCGCGGAAGATGCGGAACATGGATCCGCCGACCGGGCGAGGGTCCGCGACGAAGGAGCCGGAGATCTCCTTGAGCCGCGGCGCGAAGTCGCTGATGAAGCGCAGCGCCGGGTCGCGCACGTCCCGCTCGTACCGGGCCTTGTTGGCGGCGAACCAGTCCTTGTTGTTGTTGGCAGAGAGCTCCACGAAGAAGGCGAAGAGGCCGGGGCCGAAGTGTGGGGTTGGGGGGGCCATTCGTCTCTTCGCCTCCTTCGTGGGCTCGACGGGTTAGATGTACGGTGCGGCCGGCGCCAGGGCAAGACGTTCGCTGCTCGCGCGTTCAGGCCTACTGACAGCGTAGTGTCAGGAGCCGCACGGTACGGTGGGCTCGCCCGGCGCGTCCACCGCGGTGACCGTGGCGCCGACCACCGCGAAGTCGTCGCCACGGCTCAGGACCAACACAGACCACCGCCCGGCGATGCACGGCCCGGACAGGCGCAGGACGCGCGTGTTCTTGGAGGGTGCGTCGAACGCGAGCCGTGCGACCGCGTCGCTGCCGTTGTCCCCGCCCAGCTTCACCGCCCCGCCGGGCTTCACGAGCCCGTCGATTACCGCGTCGCCCTGAACTTGCAGCGTCAGGAGCACCTCCTGAGCGCCCTCCGGGACGTCCACGCCCACCTGTACGAAGCCGGGGGTGTCGTCTCCGAGGGGACCCGGCCCGAGCGCCCCGCCGCCCGCGAACTGCAGGGCGAGCCGCGCTCCCAGCTTCGCAGCCGGTACGACCCGCTCGCAGCCGAGCAGGCCGCGGTCGATGAAGACCTGGCGGACCTTGTCGGCCGTGGCGTTGTCGAGCTGGTCCTCGGCCTCGATGATCGTGGCCTCGGCGGCGGCGGCGAAGTCCGTTGCCTGCGTGAACCCGATCACGGCGTCCAGGATCACCCGGTCGGCCACCGCGGGCCCGAGCGCCTCGCGAATGGCCCACAGCGCGCTCGCGAAGATCTCGCCGTCTGCGTGCACCTCGGCCGTGAGGTCGTCGGGACAGCGGCGGTCCGCCGTGAGGTCGCGCTGCAGGTTGCCGCTGACCGACAACGGCACCCCGCAGACCGTGAGCCCCTCCACCGCGTTGAGCGCGTAGTTGCCGATCACGCTCTCGTCCGCGAGCGACGTGGCGAAGTAGTCGGCGTACGCCTCGTTGAGCGCCCCCGGGAGGTTGTTGAGGCCCTGCTCGTCCACGAAGATCGCGTTGAGGCGCGTGGAGCCCACCATCGCGTGGGTGTACTCGTGAGAGATCACGTCCGCCTCGTAGGCGAAGTCTTTCGTCGCGGTCTGCCCGAACATGATGGCCGGCTCGTCGATGTCGAAGTCGAACTCGATCGCGTAGGTGAAGCTGCCCTCGGGGGTGAACAGCGCGTTACCGAAGGCCGACCAGGTGTCGCAGAGCGGCAAGTACACCTGGAGGTTGACCAACGCCGGCAGCGGGTGGTCGAGGTCGGTGAGCCCGAGGCCCTGGAAGTAGTCATGGATGCGCTGGAGGTGGTGATACATCATCACCTCGGCGAAGGCGTCCGAGTCGATCACGGGCGTCTCGGGCGGGCGAAGGTGGAGGTAGGTCCCGTCGTCTCCCGGGCGCGCGGTGTGGTCTGGCGCGCAGAGCGTGAGCTGGAGGCCGATGCCGCCGGGATCCACCGTGACCACCTTGCCGCGCTCCTTGTCGGCCACGCAGTTACGCACGTTGGCGAACTCGCCCACTAGGCGCCCGTCAGGATCAGTGAGGTGCAGCAGCGTGACCTCAGTGGTCTTGGGGCTGTCGATGGGGTTCTCCAGCCAGACGCTGGCGAGCGGGCCCAGGGGGACGTCCGGCGCGCTGCCGACGTCTTCTCCGCTCCCCACCTCCGGCTCCACGGCGACGACGTCGTCGTGCGTTTCGCTTGCGACGCCTACGTCCACCCCGGCGTCTGCAGCGACTGGCGCCGCCGGCGACTCGGTACACGCGGCCCAGAACACGCACCCGCAGACGAGCGCTCTCATCGGGCCACCTCGCGGTGCTGAAGCGCCGATTGCGTGCTGCGTACCACCAAGCCGGTCACGCGCGAGACGTAGAGCCAGCGATGATCCACGAAGGGCATCACCACCACAGGGACCCGCCACACCGGCTCCAGCGGGCCGAGCGCCAGCGGTAACCAGCCGGCTCGCGCGTCGCCGGCCCGGCCCAGCGCGGTGGCGGCGCTGACGGCGACTTCTGCACGCACCGTGGCCGCGCTGGGGGTCGCCACCGGCAGGCCGTCGAAGTGCACCCGGCGCGCGACGCCCGCACGGTCCAAGACCACGCTGAGCCGCCGCTCGAAGACCGGCGCCCGATCGGGCCCCAGGAGCTCGAACGACACCGCCACCCGCTCGTGGGTTTCGGTGACCGTGGCCTCACCGAGGCGTCCCAGCACCGCCGGCAGCGTGGCAGCTACGGCGGACCGGGCGCGGTCTGCGGAGCTCCCCGGCGGCGTCACGTGGTGAATCCGCCCGTGCCGCGCCGGAGACGCGACCTGCCCGGCGGACACGCGCCACGCGCTGCTCGGGTCGCCGACCGTGCTGGGGAGGCCCCCGGCCTCGAGCGTGGGATCGACGCCGGCGAGCCGTGTCGCGAGCGCCAGAAGCGTCATCCAAGAGGCGTTCATCCGAGTCCCCCAGCGAGCCCGAAGATCGCGTCGGGCTGCAGTGCAAATGCCTGGTTCACTTCGACGCGGCTGGCGCACCAGCACGTGGGGCAGCGCGCCGGGGAGAGGCGATGGAACGCCTCGGCGAAGCCCAGCGCCACCGCGTCGAAGCTCTCTTCGTATTCGCCCATCCGCCCGCAAATCATGAGCCGCCCGTCGTGGTCCACGCGGCAGAACAGGTACCCGCCCGCGCAGCGCAGGGCGGGGGCGTCGGGCCAGCCGCGGAGGTACTCGAGCGCGCTCAGCGAGTTGGCGATGGGCGCGCCCTTTCGCTTCTCGGCGATCAGGTGGTCGATCGTCTCGCGATAAGGCACCACCTCGGGCGCCAGCGGGTTGCGCTCCATAGAGCCCAGGATTCGGTGCTCGGCGGGCTGGAAGAAGACCTCCACACCCTCCGCGCGCGCCAGGTCGAGCAGCGCGTCCTCCGCACCGAGGCTCTGGGCGCTCATGACCGCGTTGAGTCGCAGCTTCAGCCCGGGCAGCGGTCGCGCAGCTCGCAGCGCCGCGACCACTGCGTCGAAGGCCCCTTCGCCCCGAATGCCGTCGTGGACGTGGCGATCGCCGTCGAGGCTGATCGTGAGGCCGGAGAGCCCCCCGAGCCGGTCGATGAAGCGCGGCACGAGCACGCCGTTGGAGTTGAGGTTGACCTTCATGCCGAGGCTCACCGCCAGGTCGATGAGGTCCGGGAGGTCCTTTCGGGTGAGCGGCTCGCCCCCGGTGAGGATGAGGCGGCGCGTGCCCAGCCCCGCCATGTCGCGGATCAACGTCTCGAGCTCGGCGGTGTCGAGGCGGCGCCCGCTGCCATCCCAGCGGTCGCAGTATCCGCAGGAGAAGTTGCACCGGTTGGTCACCACCACGGAGACCACCAGGGGGAGGCGATGCCCCAGCGCGCGCGCCCGGACGAACGCGACCCCATGCTCGAGCTTGGAAGCGAGGCCCACGGCGGTCAGCCTAGCGGATTCGCCGGGGCGGCACGACCCCGAGGCACGAAACCCTTGCGCCTGACGCGATTTCTCCCTAAACGGCGACCCATGAAAATCCGCGTCGCAATTGCGCTCTTCGCCTTGGCTTGTGGCACCGAGACCAGCTCCATCAGCTCTGACGTCGGGAGCTCCGGGTCGGACGCCCAGTCTCCGACCGAGGACGGGTCCGAGGCGCCTCCCGACGTCTCTCCGGGACCGGGCGCGGACGTGGAGTCGGCGGACCTCGTGTCCCCACCGGAAGACACGGCACCCGACGCAGGGCCGGATGTCCCGGCTCCCAAGTGCGACGAGGACGGGGCACCGTGCGAGTTGGATGGCGATCCCTGCACCGTCGAGGTCTGCGGCGGCGGCAAGTGCCTCCTCACGAACGGCGTTGAGAGCTGCGCCGCCGACGCGGCGAAGGATCCCTGCTGGACGTTCAAGTGCACCACGGGCAAGGGGTGCGAGCGCTCGGTCTTCGCCAGCGGCATCGCCTGCGACGACGCGAACGCGTGCACGGTGGGCGATCGCTGCCAGCCGGGCGTGAAGGCGTGTCTCGGCGACGGGATCCCGGTCGACGACCAGAACCCCTGTACGGCCGACACGTGCCTCGAGGGCACCATCAGCCACTCGAACATCGACGGCGCGCCGTGCACCGGCGGCCTCTGCGACGGCGGCGCCTGCGTGCCCAACGGCTGTACGCCGGTCGACGGCGGCTGGTCGGTGTGGCAGTGGACCTCGTGCAGCGCGCCGTGCGGCGGCGGCACCCGCGACGGCACCCGCACGTGCACCGCGCCCGCGCCCACGTGCGGCGGGGCGAGCTGCGTCGGCGAGCCCACGAGCACCGAGACCTGCAATACGCAGGAGTGCCTGCCGCTCACGGAGGTGACAGCGTGCCCCGCCGGGTTGCCCTTCGGCCCGAACCCCACGTGCCTCACGCTGCCACCCTCGCAGCCGTACTCGAAGCTCGTGAACTCCTCGAAGAACGCCGACTCGTACGGCGTGAAGCTGGTCGCGGGCCCGGGCGGCTCGGTCGCGGCCCTCTACGCCGAGCAGGAGTGGTTCGAGCGGCTGGCCTCGGATGGCACGGTGCTGCAGGCCCCTGTGTCGCTGCCGGCCAAGAACCCTACCGTGGCGCCCGGAGCGCTCGGCGACTCCGGCTTCCCGGCTTTCTATGGTCCCGCCCTCGGCTTCGACGGGACGAACTACGCGGTGGCGCGCCCGGCGAAGGAGCTCGGCAATGTGCACGTCTACACGGTGGACGGCACCGGCACCCTGGTGGACGGCCCCATCACTATCCAGGGTCCACCGGGCTCCATGTCCGGCGACCGGGGCCCCGCGATCCAGTGGACGGGAGACGCGTGGCTGGTCGCGTGGGCCATCTACTCGCCCGACGGCGTGGTGGTCTCCCGGGTGCTGGGCGACCTCGTCGTCGACCCGAGCTTCGGCGATCTCGGGACCCTCTTCGTCGAGGGCGCCTCCAGGCACCCCGAGATCGCCGTCTCGAGCGACGGCGCGGTCGCGGCCATGGTCTCCGGCGAGACCACCTTCCACCTCGCGCTCTTCGACGCCGTCTCCGGCGGGCTCATCGCCACCACCCCCGGCGGCTGCCAGGGCGGGGCCGGCAGCTACAACGGCGACGGCCACGACATCGCTTGGAACGACGCGCTCGGCGAGTTTGGCCTGATCCACACGACCCAGGGCGACGGCCTCTGTGACGTCACCTACACCTCGGTCACCGCCACGCTGATCCGCCTCACGCCCAACGGCGAGTGGATCGGCTCCCCGCTGCCCGTGCTCTGCGGGTACCCCATCGGCGCGGGCTACCGCGGAGGCGTGGCGGCGTGGCCCGATGGTCGCTATGCGGTGGGCATGCAGCGCCACCACTCGGAGCCGTTCTGCGTCGACCCGTTCCCCAACGGGTCGAAGGGCATCAGCAGCTTCGACCTCGTCACGGTGAACACCGGCACCCAGGCGATCGACACCTGGCGCACCAAGTCGGGGACCACCAGCGTGTACTCGCAGTCCGACCTCGTGTTCACGGGCACGCACATGGTGGGCATGAGCCCCCGCGGGATCGGCGGGGCCACCGCGGGCTACGTCTTCGAGGCGCCCTAGGTCTCCGTCGCCCTCCGTCGCCCCAGGCAGCCCTGTCTCCGCGCGGATATTGAGCTTCCGCGCCAAGTGAGGCAGGGTGCGCCCCGCACAACTGCCATCTACGCGTTCCAGGAGCATCCATGAGCAGCAACAAGCTGATCCTCGACTACGTCTACGACCGCGAGGCCGCGTCGCCCGATACGGTCTACCTCACGCAGCCCACCGGCGGCGGTGCGGTGCGCGACTATACGTGGCGACAGGTCCTGGACGAGGCGCGCCGGATGGCCGCCCACCTGCAGTCGTTGGGCCTCGAGCGCGGTGACCGCGTCGCCCTCTTGTCCAAGAACTGCGCGCACTTCTTCATGGCTGAGCTCGCGATCTGGATGGGCGGCTACACCACGGTCGCCATCTTCCCCACCGAGGGGGCAGACACGGTCCGCTACGTGCTGGAGCACAGCGAGTCGAAGGCGATCTTCGTGGGCAAGCTCGACACGTGGGCCGCGCAAGAGCCCGGCGTGCCTGAGAACCTGCCGCGGATCGCGTTCCCGCTGGCCCCCAAGACCTCGTTCGACACGTGGGACGCCATCGTCGGACGCACGGCGCCGCTCACGGGGCGGCCGGCACGCACTGGCGACGAGCTCGCGATGCTCATCTACACGTCTGGCTCCACCGGCCAGCCGAAGGGCGTGATGCACAACTTCGCGGGCGTCACGCGCGCCAGCGAGGGGATCGTGGCGGAGATCAAGATCACCCCCGCGGACCGCGCCCTCTCGTATCTGCCCCTCGCGCACGTCTTCGAGCGCGCGTACGTCGAGTGCGCCTCCTTCGTGGGAGGCATGCACATCTACTTCGCCGAGGCGCTCGACACCTTCGTGGCCGACCTCAAGCGCGCACGCCCCACCATCTTCATCTCGGTCCCGCGCCTGTGGCTCAAGTTCCAGGCCGGAGTGCTGGCGAAGATGCCGGCCAAGAAGCTCGACCTCCTCCTGAGCATCCCCTTGGTCAAGCGCCTCATCGGCAAGAAGGTGCTCACTGGCTTGGGCCTGGATAGCGTCCGCCTCGCCGGCAGCGGCTCCGCGCCCATCCCGGCGGAGCTCATCTCCTGGTACCGCCGCCTCGGGCTCAACCTGCTCGAGGGCTACGCCATGAGCGAGGACTTCGCGTACTCGCACATCTCGCAGGTGGGCAAGGCGCTCCCGGGCTACGTCGGCGTTCCGCTGGCGGGTGTGGACGTCCGCATCAGCGAGGACGGCGAGGTCCTCATCAAGTCGCCGGGGCGGATGGTGGGCTACTACAAGCAGCCCGACCTCGACGCCGAGTGCTTCACCGCGGACGGGTACTTCCGCACGGGCGACAAGGGCGAGCGCCGGCCGGACGGGCTCCTGAAGCTCACGGGTCGCCTCAAGGAGCTCTTCAAGACGTCCAAGGGCAAGTACGTCGCTCCGGCGCCCATCGAGAACCGGATCAACGAACACACCCTCATCGAGATGTCGTGCGTGTCTGGCGTGGGCCAGCCGTCCGCCTACGCCATGGTGGTGCTCTCCGAGACCGAGCGCCCCAAGATGAAGGACGCGGCCGAGCGGCAGCGCGTGGAGGCCGAGCTCACCACATGGCTCAAGGCCGTCAACTCCGGTCTCTCCAACTACGAAGAGCTGGCGATGTTCGTGGTGATCTCCGAGCCCTGGTCCATCGAGAACGGGATGCTCACGCCCACCATGAAGATCAAGCGCTCCAAGATCGAGGCCAACGTCGAGCCGCACCTCGACGCCTGGTACGGCGCCAAGAAGCCCGTGTTCTTCGTGTGACCGTGGAGCGATGGCGATAGCATGGGGGGCATGCGCGCCCCTCACCGCGGTCGTCTCGCTTCCGTGCTCCTCACCCTCGCGTGCAGCGAGGCCTCGTCCACTGTCTCCACCGACATCGCCCCGGCCGACGCGGTCGCGCCCGACACGGCCGCCGCGCCAGAGGCCGACACAGCGGCTCCGGACGACAGCGACGGTGCCCCCCTCCCCGAGCCTTACCCGCTAGACGACGTGCTGCGGGTGAACCACCTGCAGTGCCTCGGTACGCACAACAGCTATCACGTGGCGCCCGGCGACGGCATCGTGCCCGACTGGGCGTACACGCATCCGCCGCTGGCGGAGCAGCTCGGGCGGTTCGGCGTGCGTAACTTCGAGATCGACAGCTACCCAAACGCGGAGACGCTCGAATTCCCGGTGGTCCATCTTCCCATGCTGGACCCTGGGACCACCTGCGCGTCTCTCGCCGAGTGCCTCGGACAGATCGCCGGCTGGTCCCAGGAGAACCCCGGCCACCATCCGCTGTTCATCATGCTGGAGCTCAAGTCCACGCAGGGGGCGGAGGTCTGGGTAGACGCGCTGGACGCGGTGGTCCTCGAGGCCCTGGGCCCCGAGCGCGTGATCACCCCCGATGAGATCCGCGGCACCGCCTCCACGCTTCGCGAGGCCGTCACCACGGCGGGCTGGCCCAGCCTCCGAGCCACGCGGGGTCGCGCGTTCGTCATCGTGATGCAGGACGAGGCGTTCTACGCGGCGTGGAGCGCGGGGCACCCTGGCGGCGCTGGGCGAGCCGTCTTCGTCCACGTCCCCACCGAGCACCCAGACGCCGCCTTCGTGAAGCTGGACGACCCCACGGACGACCGCGGCCAGATCGAGGCTGCGGTAGACGCCGGGTTCATCGTGCGTACGCGCGCCGACACGATCACCGCCGAGCCCGGCCCGGACGGGCTCTACGAGAGCGTGCAGGCCCTCGAGGGCGGCGCGCAGATGCTCTCCACGGACTTCCTCAGCGCGCGCGCCGGCGGCACCTATCGGCTCACGCTTCCCGGGGGCGTCCCGTCGCGCTGCAACCCGCGGATCGCGCCGCCCGAGTGCACCGCTGAGGCCATTGAATCGCCCGATTGGCTGCGGCCCGTTTCGCGGTAGCATCCGGGTCCGATTAGGAGACCGCCATGTTTGCTTTCGTCTCGCTGGTACTCATGGCCCCACCCGCCGGGATCCCGATCCAAGGGCGGCTCGCGAACGGCGCGGGCGGCGTGGCTCCCGATGGGGACTACGGGCTCACCCTGCGGCTCTATGCCGCGGCCGGCGACGCCGTGCCGCTCGCCGTGGACGTACAGCCGGCCGTGCCCATCCGCGACGGCGTCTTCTCCACGGTCATCGGGCAGACCGTGCCGGTGGATCCGGAGATCTTCCGAAGCGCAAACGCGGCCTGGGTGGGCGTCCAGGTGGGCAGCGAGCCGGAGCTCCCCCGTCAGCCGCTGCGCACGGTGCCCTACGCGGTCCACGCGCAGGTCGCCTCTGACGTTCGGTGCACAGGGTGCGTCACGCCGGAGGAGACCTCGTTCATGGCATGCGTCGACGGGAGCATCCTGGTGCGCTCTGGCGGCACTTGGGGGTGCGCGCCGCGCCCGTCCGGGTCGGACTTCGCGCTCAGCGGTCAGCAGTGCCCCGCGGGCCAGCTCCTCCGCGGCGTGAAGGCAGACGGCAGCGCCCTCTGCGCCCCGGACAACGACACCACGTACTCCGGCGCCAACTTCGCGATCTCGTCGGCTGGTTGTGCCCCGGGCCAGGTCATGGTCGGCGTGAGCGCCGACGGCTCCCCGGCCTGCGCGCCGGACAAGGACACCACGTACTCGGGGGCCAACTTCGCGCTCTCCGCCCAGACCTGCGGCGCCAACCAGGTGATGCGGGGTGTCGACGCCGCGGGGAAGCCCGTGTGCGCCCCGTCCATGCCGGCCGGACTCATCGGGTTCTTTCTCGGGAGCTGCCCGTCCGGGTGGACGGAGGTGACGGAGCTCCGCGGGCGGACGCTGCTGGGCACTCCGGCGGGCGGGGAGCCCGGTCTCTCGGTGGGTACCGCCCTCGGGAACGGTGGCCAAAGGCAGATCTCGGAGGTGCCCGCCCACAGCCACGCCGCCGATCCCGGCGCCTTCTCCTCGGCGAACGCTGGCGACCACAGCCACTCGGTGGATCCCCCCGGGACTTCCACGAGCGACGCCGGAGCCCACTCACACAGCGCCGATCCCCCGGACGCCAACACCAGCACCAACGGGAGCCACTCGCATACGGGGTTCGCACCGGGGCATGACTCAGACAGCGCGAACAGCCAGGGCTACCCGGCGGGCAACAACCACAACTCGTTCCGCACCACGGACCGCGGGCGGGAACACGCAATGAGCGGCGGGGCGATCTCCACGAACGGGGACCATCAACACTCGGTGGACGTGCCGGCCTTCTCCACCGGCACCAGCGGCGGTCACTCCCACTCGGTCGACATCGGCGGCTTCAGCTCGGCGAGCGGCGGCTCCCACACGCACACCGTGGACGTGCCGGCGTTCTCCACGGGGTCCACGGGCAGCGTGTCTGTGGACGTGACCATGCCCTACCTTCAGCTCACCGCCTGTCGCTTCACCCCATGACTCGAGGCGCGTGGCGCGCCTGGCGCTTCGGCGCTGCGGTGGCCCCGCTCCGCTCTGCAGACCGCGACGGCGCAGCGAACCTCTTGAGAAACGGCGTGGCCCCGCGGCCTCCCGCGGTGTAGTCCCCCGCCAGCGCTGCGCCCAGCGGCGCGGCTTCGAGACCGCGCGCCACGCCGAACTCGAACAGCTCCTCGGCGACCGTGCCCAGCGCCACCGAGTGAGTGCGCCCCAGCCGGCCAAAGAGCCACGACGTCAGCGCATCGCAGAGCGCGAAGGACGGCGGCCCGAGCAAGGGCAGCGCCGTGGGGAAGTGGCCGCTGTTCCATGCGAGATCCCAGACCTGTGAGAAGCGCCGCAGACGCTGGATCGCAGGGAAGTCGAGGGTGGGAGTGGCCAGGATCTCGTAGGGCGGCTCGGGCGCGAAGACCAGCCCGAAGGCCTCGCCATCGAGGGGCATGCCGCGCAGGCGCTTCAGGATCCCCACCTGCACCTCGTGCGGCCCCAGCCCCACCAGGCGGTCGAAGCCTAGCGCGAACGACTCCAGCGTCTCGTGCGGCAGGCCCACGATGAGATCCACGTGGAGGTGCGCGGCGGTCTCGGCGCCGAGGAAGCGCAGGTTGTCCTCGAGGCGCTCGACGTCTTGCACCCGGTCCACGGCGGCCATGACGCGCGGATCGAGGGACTGGACCCCCAGCTCGAGCTGCAGGCTGCCGGGCGGGAAGCGGCGGAGCAGCGCACGCACTGGCTCGGGCAGGCGGTCCGGGATGAGCTCGAAGTGGAGGAACAGCGGGCCGTAGCGCTCCATCCTGTCCAGGAAGAACGTGAGCACCGCCTCCGCGGCGCGGAGGTCCACGTTGAAGGTGCGGTCCACGAACTTGAACTGCCGGAGCCCTCGCTCCAGCAGCTCCTCGAAGGCGGGCAGGATCCGCTCGAGGGGGCCCTTCCGGACGCCCTTGTCCAGCGCGGACAAGCAGAACGCGCAGCGGAACGGGCACCCGCGTGAGGCCTCCACATAGACCACTCGGTGCTCGAGGTCGTGGTGGGTGTACTCGCCATAAGGCAGCACCAGCGCAGACAGCGGGAGCTGACCGCCGTCCACGCGGCGCGGAACAGGCAAACCGGCCAGCGCCGCTTCGCACACGCCCCGGAACGCGTCCTCGCCATCGCCGGTGACCACCACGTCGGCAGCGAGGCACACGGGGTTCGTATCGACCTCGTGGCTCGCCTCTGGGCCCCCGACCACCACCAGCACCTTCGGCGCCACGCGCTTCAGCACTCGCACCAGCTCCAGGGACTCGCGCGCGTTCCAGATCGATACGGAGACGCCGACCACGCGCGGCGCGTGGGCCAAGACTTGCTCCGCGACGTCGGCGGGGCGTGCACCCACCACGGCCTCCAGGAGCACCGCGCGCTCGCGCAGGGCCGGCCCGAGGTTCGCAAGGAGGTATCTGAGGCCGAACGCGGCGTGGAGGTAACGCGCGTTGAACGTGGTGAGGACGATGTCGGCCACCGCCCGACTCTACCTCGGGGCGAGGCGATCCCGCCGCTGTCCATCGTGTTAGATTGCCCCCGATGCGACGCCTCCTCCTCGTGACCGTTCTCGCCGCTTGCGCTGGTGACGGCCCCTCGGCCCTCGCGCCCCGACCTGCGGGCGGCGGGCCGACCGTGGTGTGGGACTCGCTCCACCGCCCCGACCCCGAGCTGCCCTTCCCGAACGACGCGGCCACGCGGCTCGAGGTCGACTCGCCCACGGGCCGGCGCCTCAACCTCTCCACCGTGGTCCACCTGGCCGCCGAACGCCGCCTGCGGCAACAGCTCAATCGCCTGGACGGGTTCAGCGTCTTCGGCCCGATCACCGTGTCGTTCGATCGTCCGCTGGACCTCGCCACCGTGAACGACGACACGGTCCGCGTCGTCGACTTGACCCCCACCTCACCCGAGTTCGGACAGCGGATCCCGCTCGACCTCGGGCGTGGCGGCGTGCCCACGTCCTTCGATCCCCGAGACCTCCACAGCTACGACCCCAAGGGCGATCGCCCCGACCTGCTCTTCGGCGACGACAACACCGTGGACGGCGTGCGGGTAGAGCACTACGAGGTCGCCACCCACACGCTCATCATCCGGCCGCTCCTCCCGCTGCGCCAACGGAGCCGCTACGGCGTGGTGCTCGGCTCGGGGCTCAAAGGGACCGACGGCCAATCGGTGCGCTCGCCCTTTCCCGGGGTGAATCACGCCGCCCAGACCCAGGCCCTCTCCGCGGTGCCGTTGGGTGACGACGTGGCCTTCGCGTGGACCTTCACCACGCAGTCCGTCACCCGCGGGCTCGAGGGCGTGAGGGACGGCCTCGACGGCAAGGGTCAGCTCGCGTGGCTTGCTTCGCAGCCCCTCACGTTCAAGTCCATTACGGATGTCGGCTTCGAGCCCCTGGGCGAACCGGGCGGCGCGACGGATCGTTATGCGCTCGACCCGACCCGCCTCCAACAGATCCTCGAGCCGTTCGCGTTCGTCGGCTACGGCGTCGAGCAGGTCTCCTTCGATCACGTCGCGTACTTCGTCTACGGCATGCTCGACGGCCCCGACCTCCGCTCACCAGGCAGCGTCTTTCCGGGCTCTACCGCCACCCGCGCGGACGTCCCCTTTGCGCTCGCGGTTCCGCGGACCACGGAGCGCTTCAAGCCGCCCTTCCCCGTCGTGCTCTATAGCCACGGGGCCCGCACCTCCCGCTTCGAGATGATGTTGATCGCGAACGAGCTGACCCAGCACGGTCTCGCGGTGATGACGATCGACGCCGTGGGCCACGGCCCCTTTCCCGGCGAGCTCGAGCCCATCCTCGAGCTGCAAGCAGCGGACTTCCCACCTGAGATTGTCTTGGCCATTGCCCAGGCCGTGGCGCAGACCGTGCTCGGGGCGGACTACGACGTGACCGGAAAGACCCTCCACGACATCTTCACGGACCTCGGCGACAACGGCCTCTTCCGCACGTTCTTCGTCGAGGGCCGCTCCAAGGATCTGGACGGCGACGGCGTGCTCTATTCGGGCGACAGCTACTTCGTCCCCAACCCCTTCGACATCGCCGCGGCCGGGCAGCAGACCCTCGTGGACACGCTGGGGGTGCTCCGGCTCCTCCGGCGCCTGGGGCCGGTCCCGGCCGGTGACGCCAGCGCGGCCAGGCTCGCAGGCGACTTCAACGGTGATGGTGTGCTCGACGTCGGCGGGCCCGACAACCGGTACTACGCGGCGGGCACGTCGCTCGGCGGCATCCACACCTCCGTACTGATGGCCGTGGAGCCGAGCCTCGTGGCCGGCGTCCCCATCGTCTCGGGTGGTGGCATGACCGACGTGCTGGTGCGCACCACGCTCGCCACGGCCGTGCGCCCCGTGCTGGCAGAGACGATCGGGCCCGTCGTCGTGGGTTGCCCCGACCTCGGTGGCGTGTCGCTGTCCTGGGATCACCAGGCCGACGGCTGCAGCGCCTCGTCGTTCATCGAGAGGGCCGAGGTGGCGCGCGCTCCGCATGCTCCCGGGGGCACGGTCACGCTCGAGAACCCGCGCCTCGTGGCGCTCGGCGCCCCCGAGGCGGTGGACGTGGCCACGATCGCTCCGGATGGTGGCTTCGGCGTGGCCGTCGGGGCCGACGCCGGCGAGCCCCTCACGCTCACGGTCCGCGACGCCGCCGGCGAAGTCGTCGGCGACCCCGTGACTCTGGCCGCCCTCCACGACGGCCTGGGACGCAAACGCAATACGCCGCGGATGCGCCGTGTGCTCCAGATCGCGCAGCTCGCCCTGGACGCCGCGGACCCCATCGCCTGGGCGCGGCACCTGCTGCGCGAGCCCTTCGGCAAGAAGGTCAACGTGCTCCACCTCACGGACGTGGGGGATCGGACGGTGCCCTTCGCCTCCATGGTGGCGTGGGACCGCGCCGTGGGACTCCACGGCCTCGAGTGGCCGGCGGCCTACGAGCTCACCGCGGAGCTGGTGAACCGCGACGTCCTCGCCCGGCCGGGCGGCTGGGACATCGACGACCTCGAGGGCGGCGGAGATGGCTGGGGATTGCTCCCGTCGATCGACACGGGCCACGGCGTGGCGGCCGTCCGTCACGCGCCGGTATCGCGCCACGAGTTCATCGGGATCACGGATCCGGGCGCCGCTTTCGACTGGGGCAGCTACTTCCGTCGGCAGCTGGCGTGGTATCTCGCCACGGACGGTCAGGAGCTCATCGACGACATTTGCTTCGAGGACGGGTCGTGCGCGTGGCTGCCGTGAGACGTCCGCTGGGAGTACGCGGCGCCGCCACACGCGTACGCCGCCGCTCGCCCCTCACTCGCGTCGCGGCAAGCCCGCATCGCATTACGCGTCGGTAGTCCCCCGTGCGCTTCCTCCACACCAGCGACTGGCACGCCGGACGGCGATGGCGCGGCGTCGACCGCCTCCCCGAGCTCGTGCGGGTCTTGGACGGCCTCGCCGCTGCGGTTGAGACCCAGGGCGTAGACGTGGTGCTGCTCACCGGCGACGTCTTCGACACGGGGACCCCGCCGGCCGCGGCCGAGCGCGCGGTCTTCTCCTGGCTCCGCCGGGTCTCCGCCGCGGGCGCTGAGACGGTGGTCATCGCCGGAAACCACGACGATCCGCGCCGCATCGAGGCGTGGGGGCTGCTCGCAGAGCTGGCCCGCGTGCGCGTGGTGGGCCGCCCCCGGGAGGCGGAGGAGGGCGGCCTCATCGAGATCGTACGGCCCTCGGGCGAGCGCGCGTTGATCGCGGCGGTCCCTTTTGCCGGCGCCGCCGAGTACGTCCGCGCGGACGTCCGCGCCACGGACGGCAGCGCCTCGAGACAGTCGTACGCTGACGGCTTGTCCGGGCTCATCGCCAGGCTGTCCGCGGGTTTCCGGAGAGACACGGTGAACGTGGTGCTCGCCCACACCCACGTGGACGGCGCCGTGTTGTCCGGCTCAGAGCGCCGCGTTCACCTCGGTGAGCAGTGGGCGGTGACGGGCCAGTCGGCGCTCCCCGCCACGGCCCACTACGTGGGCCTCGGGCACCTCCACCGACCTCAGTCGATCCCAGGGCCCGTCCCTGCGGAGTACGCTGGCTCTCCGCTGGCGATGGACTTCGGAGAGGCTGAAGACACGAAGTCGTTCGTGCTGGTGGACGCCGTCCCGGGCTCGCCCGCCGTGCTCACCCGCGTGCCCTACACCGGGGGAAAGCGCCTCGTGCGCTTCGAGGGCTCTTGGGAGGCGTTCGAGGCGGCCGCCGATGGCTTCGGTGATGCCTGGGTCAAGGTGACGCTGCGCCTCGATCGTCGCGCCGGCTCTGGCGGCGACGCGGGCTCGCGGGACCTCGCGGCGCGCGTTCGCGCTCGTGTCCCTGGAGTGCTCTCCCTCTCCATCGTGGTGCCTAACGAGGCGCCGCCGGCTGCGGAGGGCCGGACGGCCCGGTCGCCCGTGGATGCGTTCCGGACCTATCTGGCCAGCAAAGACGCGGCGGCCGATCCCGCGCTGCTCGCCGCGTTCACCGAGCTGCTCACGCAGGCCGAGGGCGCCTCGTAGCGAGCCCTCGCTCTGCGGGCACGCGCGCGGCTCAGCGCGCCAGCTCGAACGAGTCGGCCTTGAGCTGCTTCACGGCCGCGGCGGGCTCAGCCGGCGCCGCGGACGGGAGGGCGGCACCCTCGAGGACGCCCTTGGCCCGGGTGAGGTTGTCGAACTGGGCCTCCATACGAGCGGAGCCCGAGCTGGCCGCCTGGGCCCGGATCTCTCGGGCGTTGGACTCGAGGAACTCCAGTGCGCCAGCGTTGTCACCCCGGCGGGCGCGCTCCGCGGCCTCGTTCAGCACTTGCGCCGCCCGGATCTCCACGAGCCGCTCCTCCACGGAGGGGTCCCGTCCGGCCTCTACCTGGGCGGAGTCGCGGGTGACCGTGACGGTGAGGGGCACCACACGGGAGACGCTCACACCGTCGAGGCGCGGGTCCACGTAGGTGACGGAGACCTCGCCCACGCGGAAAGTCCCCTCGCGGATCACGGGCACCGTGAGCTGCAGCGCGAGCGAGCGCCGCTGGCCGCCGAACATCTCCGCGAGGGGCACCACGACTTTGTCGCCGATGCGTGTGTAGGCGTACCCGAACACGCTGGTCAGCTCGCTGCCGTCGTCGAGCGTGAGCTGCACCTTGGCGTCCTGGGCGACGGTGGACGCCATCTTCGTGAGCTCGGCCGCGAGGACCGTGGGCACGCTCGGCGCGTCAGCCACGAAGTAGTAGTTCCCGCTGCCCTGGTCGGCGACGGCCGTCATGAGGTCCTCGTTGTAGTCGGTGCCGACCCCGATGGTGGTCACCGAGATCCCGCGCTGGGCTTCGCGCTGCGCGGTGGTGGCGATCGCCTTGGTGTCGATCACGCCGCGGTTCGCGAGGCCATCGCTCATCAGCAAGACCCGGTTCACCTGGCCGCTGAGGAGGTTGCGCCCCACCTGCTCCTGGCCCCGATAGAGCCCGCCGGAGAGGTTGGTGGAGCCCGACGGCTGCATCCGGGCGATCTCGAGCAGCGCCTGCCGCTTGAGCTCCGGCGTGACTCGAGCCGCCGCGACGTCCACGCGCACGTCGTCGGAGTAGCTGACGAGGGCGAAGGTGTCCCGCTCGTCGAGCCCTTCGACGAAGCGCTTCGCCGCCTCTCGGGTGCGGTCCATCTTGTCGCCGCGCATCGAGCCCGAGCGATCGATGACCAGCGCCACGTTGAGCGGGAGCCTGTGGCCGTCCACCGCAGGTGGTGCGTCAGTGGCTCGGAGGTCTACGACCACCGTGAGCGTCCCGCTGCCGGTCATGAGCACGTGCGAGCTGGACTGCCGCGTATCCACGCCCACGGCGGGCGGCGGCTCCACCACCGTCGGCTGGATATGCGTGACCACCGGGCTCACCGGCGGCGGTGGTGTCTGTGGTTGGGGCGGTGAGGCCGGCGGAGTCGCAGGCGGGGGCGCACCGGGGGGGGCCCCGGTGGGTGGCAACGTCTTCACCTCGACCAGCCGCTCACCCGGCGGCGCGGCCACGGAGGGTCCGTCAGCTGACGCCGTGGCCGGCGCCTCCGCCACAGCGAGGGGGACCGCCGTCGGGCGAGCCGGGGCTGCGTAGTCTGAGCAAGCAGAGACGAGTGCGAGAGCAAGGACAAGGCGCATCGACGTACCTCCAGTGCGCCCCGTGAAACGCGCCAGCCACCGCGGAGTTCTATTCGACCCTGGGAATTTTTCGGCGGGCCCGTGCTCGACGGCGCCGTCGGCCGCGCCCACGGGAGGGGACGCGGCTCAGGCGGCGGCCATGGCGGCGGCCAGATCGCCGAGCACCGTGTCCGATCGGACTGCGCCACTCCCGTACGCGACTACCGCGATCCGCAGCTCGACTTGTGCCAGCGTGCCCTGCTGAACCGCTACATCCACGGCCTCGCGCAGGCGCTCGGCAAAGCGCCGCATGCCCGGCTCGTCCGTGTTGGGGCACACGACCACGAAGTCGCCGAGCCCACGCCGCGTACACACATCCACCCGACGGACGAAGTCCATGAGGACCTGGGCGAAGGCGACGTCCTGGCCCAGAGACGCGCTGCCGGTGATCACCGCCAGGACCCCGAAGGCCGTCCCGTAGCGGCCCAGCCGATTCAGCTCGTCCTCCACGCGCTCCACGAGGTGGACTGTGTCCCACAACCCAGTAGCGCCATCGATCGAGGCGCGGACGGACACACTCGAGGCCTCTACCGCCGCGAGCTGTGACCTGAGCCGAGCCACCGTGGCGTCGAGCTCGCGCTTCGCCGTGGCGGTGCGGCCGTGATCGCGCATACGGAGAGAACATCGACCGACGATGTCCGGCGCCGACGCGTCGCCCGCGAGCAATATGCCCTCTGCGTTCAGGCGGTTCAGGACCTGGACCAGCCGCGGGAGCTCTGCGTCATGCCCCGCCACGAGGAAGGTGGCATCGGTGGAGGCCAGCCGGTCGATGAGCGAGTCTTCGAGCGCCGCGTCCACCACCGCAACGCTCGGTCCCGCTTCCCGCCGCGCCAGGAGCTCGGCGGGGCGGACCACCGTGACCTCGGCCGCCAGCTCCCGAGCCGCTTCCGCGAGGGCCGCGGGCAACGCGTCGTTCTGCGAGATCCAGTCGATGCTTGAGGTCATCACTTACTCCGCTGAAGTCTCGGAAGGCTAACACGACTTCGGGCACACCCGTGCGTGTGTGCTCGATGTGTTAGCGTGCGCCCCCGACCGGCTTCCCTGGGGGATCCTGAATGCTCGGAGCGAGCGGCACATCCACGGCTACGGCTCGAGCGGCGAGCTGGCTGAGTTGCGCGGTCGCTCTCGCCGCAGGGATCGCCCAGCTCACGGTCCATCGCGACGCGCTGGTTTTCGAGTCGGAGCACGACTGGCTTCTCGGGCACGCCGCCGAGGTGTTCGAACGCGTCGAGATCCACAGCTCGCCCATCGGCCCGACGGGGTTCGATCACGGACCGCTGTTCTTCCTGTTGGCGGGCCCCCTCGTCCGGGTCCTGTCCGGAGCGGAGCCGCTCCAGATCGCCTGGGTGCTCCTCGCGTCGCTCGGGGCGTGGCTGCTCGGGGCCGCCGTCAGCAAACGGCACGGGGCGCTTGCCGGCCTCGCCACCACGTGCACGCTGGTGGGCAGCTGGTTCTGGTACGAGACGTGCCGACAACTCTGGCACTCCTCCCTCCTACCGCTACCCGTCGCGCTATTTCTCTCGGCGGCGTGGCAACACCTGGCCACCGGTCGCCCGAAGCACCTGGCCGTCGCGGGTCTGGCGGCCGCGGTCTCGGTCCAACTTCACGCGCAGACCGTGGGCCTGGGGGTCCTCACGCTGGCGCTGCTCGTCCGCTCCGCCTGGCGGCTCGGCTGGCGACCCACGCTGGGTCCCGCCCTGGTGTCCGCCGCCGCGCTGGGGCCTGCGGTCCTGTCGGCCGTCTCCCGCCTGAGCGGGGACGCGGGGCCGCCGGTCCCCGCGGGGCCACCCAGCTACGGAGCGTCTGTACAGCAATGGCTGCCGGCCCTCGTGCGCCTCGGGAGCGCTCCCGCCGAAGGGTCGGCCGACTCCATGCTCGGCCTCTGCGTGGTGCTCCTGGCGGTGATCGGGCTCTTCCTCGCCCGCCGCGATGCGCTCTTGGTCGCGATGGCCGCGCTGGGGCTGGGCACCTTCATCATGCTCGTCGGGTGGTCCGACGCCCCGCGATACCTTCACGCGGTCGCCTACCCGCTGGCGGTCGCCGCCGGCGTTGCCGCGGCCACGGGGCTCCCTTGGCTCCTCGAACGGGCCCGGCTGTCGGCTGAAGCCGCGGAGCGATCCACGATCTTGCTGTTGGTCTGCGGGGCAGCGTGGGCGGCCTTCACCCCCGCGCGGCCGGACGCCACGCCACCGCTGCTGAGCGCCCGCGCGCAGGCGCGCCTGGCTGTCCAGGTGGCGGAGCACTCTGGCGAGCCCGACGGCGCTCACGGCTGGTACCTCAACGACCGCGGGTACCTCATCGGGCTGGGCTGGTTCCACGACCGCGCCATGGCGGCGAGGCCTGGGGTCGGCGAGCCGCGGGTGAAGCAGCTCGGCGTGTTCCCGCCTGAGGTCACGGCGAGGGTCGCCAACCCCGAGGTGGTCGGGGGCGAGCCCACGCCGCTCGGTCCCCTCCAGGTGGTCCTCTTCGACAGCGCGGTGGCGAGCAAGTCGGCAGTCGGGAGGACGGCGGAGCTGGCGTTCTCGCCATGGGTGCGACGACGAGCGAGCGGCCCGTTCACGGTTGACGCCGTCGTGCGCTCCGGGCGCCCTTCGAGGACCGTCTTCGTCCACATCCGCCGCCAGGGCGAGGACGAGCGCGGCTGCACGGGGGTCGCCGAGCAGCACGGCCGGGCCCTGCCCCTCGAGCCCATCCCCGCGCTCGGCCGCACCGAGCTCTACGGCGTACAGGCCGCCGGTGGCGCGCTGACGCTGCGCTTCGCACCGTGCGAGGAGCCACTCACGGTCGGCGTCTTCTAAGCACCCTGCGCCTCTGTTGGCGCTGGCCTCCGGCGCCGCCTGGTCGGGGTTGTGCCGGCCCCGGGCCAGGTGATACGCGAGTGGCGTGCGCACCACACTCCCCGGTCCGGGCGGGCTGCCCTTCGTCGGCGTGCTCTTCGACTTCCTGCGAGACCCGCTCGGCTGGCTCACGGAGGCGCACTCGCGCTACGGCGACACCTTCGCCTATCGGGTGGGTCCGTTCGAGGTGGTGCAGCTCCACCACCCCGCGGACATCGAGGCTGTGCTGGTCAAGGAGGCCGGGAAGGCCAAGAAGGACGTGACCACGCGGGATCTCGCGCGCGTGATCGGCGACGGCCTACTGACCGGAGAGGGCGACCACTGGCGGAAGAACCGGCGCCTCCTGGCCCCGCTGCTCACGCGCCCGCGCATCTCGCGTTACGCCGGCACGTTCGTCACGGCCACGCGGCTGCATGCCGACCGTCTGCGGGCCCGAGAGCAAGCCGAGGTCTCCTCGGTGTTCATGGAGCTGGCCTTCGACATCGTCACCGAGGCGCTCTTCGGCGGCGCCGGCTCGAACAAGACCGGGACGGGCGCCCGCTCGGTGGGGCAACAGATCGCGCACGACGTCGAGACCTTGATGCGGGAGTACAGCCGCACGATCCAGTCGTGGCCGGCGCTCCTGCCCGAGTGGGTGCCGATCCCCGGTCGGCGGCGCTTCGAGGCAGCGGTCCGGCGCCTGCACCGGGTCACGGACCAGCTGGTCCTGGAGGCGACGCCGCGCTCGGAATCCCGAGAAGACCTGGTCTCGCGCCTGGTGGACGCGCGCGACGAGGAGGGTCGGCCCATGAGCCCCGGCGGCGTGCGAGACGAAGCGCTCACCATGCTGCTCGCCGGCCACGAGACCACCGCCCTGGCGCTCACCTATGCCGCTTGGGTCTTGGCCCACGACCCGGCGCTGCAGGATCGGGTCGCTGCCGAGCTCGCTTCCACCCTCGGTGGAGCTGACCCCACGTTCGCCGACCTGGAGCGCCTGCCGCTCACCGCGGCGGTCTTTCACGAGACCCTGCGCCTCTATTCGCCGGCCTGGCTCATCGGCCGCGAGGTGGTCGAGCCGTTCGCGTTGCCCAGCAGCGGGGTGGTGTTGCCGGTGGGCGTGCAGGTGTTCCTGCCCCAGTGGGCGGTGCACCGCGACCCGAGGTGGTGGCCGGATCCCTTGCGGTTCAGGCCGGAGCGCTTCCTCGAGCCGGACGCAGCCCGGCCGAGGTTCGCCTACTTCCCGTTCGGAGGGGGGCCTCGGGTGTGTATCGGGATTCACTTCGCCGAGGCGGAGGGCGTGCTCGCGTTGGCCACTCTGCTGCAGCGGCTCCGCTTCGCGCCAGCGCCCGGCGCTGGCCAGAGAGCGCTCGAGTTCGCACCCTCGATCACTCTCCGGCCCAGGGCTCCTGTGGTGCTGCGGATCTCGCGCCGCTGAGGCGCTCAGGCCCGCCCTCTCCGCGTCACGGCGTGAAGTTCTCCGGGCACAGCTTCACGTCGGCCGGGATCGGGAAGATCGCGGTGCCCTCGTCGATTGAGAGCAGGAACGCCACCAGCGCGGCGCGCTCCGACTCCGACAGCGTGAAGTTCGGGTTGCCGGCCTTCAGGTGGGCCGAGAAGCGCGTGGCATCGAACACGTCGAGGAGCGTGGCAGCAGCCCCGTTGTGCAGATAGGGCGCTCCGAGCGCGAGCCCCAGCAATGACGGCGGGTTGAAGCCGTTCTTGCCCTGCGCCTCGCTGCCGTTGGCCCGCGTCTCGGGCGCTCCGCCCGACGCCGCGTAGGTGCCCACGTCGCGCAGATTGCAGGCGATCCGCTTGAGGGCGGGCGTTCCGGACGAGTCGTCGCCGGCGATGAGGTTGGCGTCTTTGTTGGTCCCCGCCGGCAGCGTCGCGAGCTTCGACGTGTCCTTGGCCGTGGCCGCGGCACGCGCCGACTCGAACTGCCGCGTGGGCAGGGCGCCGGTGAAGACGTTCGGCTTGTAGAACGTGGTGCTGGTGGTCCACTTGGGACCCGAGTGGCACTTGGCGCACCCACCGTCCTCGAAGATCGTCCGGCCCAACGCCACTTCGGAGCTGGCGACGCCGCGCGGCGACTTCACCGTCCGGATGTAGGCGTCCACCTGGTCCCAATCTGGGCAGGTCTTGGTGTTGCCGCAGATCGCGCTGGTCCGCGTGAGGTGGGTCATCGAGCCGTTGAGGGCCTGGTGGTTCTCGACGGTGGTGCCGTCCTCCACCGTGATCTGTGCGAACGTCGCGGGCGAGCCCGGCGGCGACGCCACGGCGGAGCCATCGGCCTTCTGGATCGCGCCCTTGCCGCCCGAGGTCCCGCGGGTGTTGTTCTCGAAGTCGTGGGTCTCGTCGAAGATCGCCGTCCAGTTGAGGGCCCGCATGTCCCCCGCGTTCTTGGAGTCGTACTGACCATCGAGGGCGATGGTCTGGCGGGGGCCCGCCGCGAAGGCCCAGGTCACGCTGTCGGCGAGGCCGAGGTAGTGGCATCCCTGGCAGCTGCCCCACGCCTCCTTGGCCCAGATCCCCGTGCCCGTGTTGAAGAAGCGCTTGCCCTTCCAGATGTCGATCTCGGCCTGTGAGCCCAGCGCCTCCTCGGGCGTCTTGGTCGACTCCAGCGTCGCGATGGCGGCCTGGTCGGCGAAGGAGATCACCGAGAGGTCGCGGCTGATGAGGTTGCCTACGTACGCCTTGGCGGCGGTCTTCGAGTTCTTCGTCACGATGCCCTGGGGGCTCTGTCCGACGGCGATGTTGTAGTTGAACGTGGAGCCCACCGAGACGGCGCCGTTCTCCTCCCAGGCGATGCGGAGCACGATGTCGCTGCCCGAGGCCGCCAGGTACCCGATGGCGAGGTCGGACGTGCCCACGAAGCCCAGGCCCATCGGCATGTTGATGAAGCGCCGGCCCTTGGTGTCGTCTCCGTCGGAGTCGGGCTGCTGCTCCTTGATCTTCTGGTTCAGGTTCACCGTGAGCCCGACCTCTTCCTTCTCGCCGGCGACATCGATGACCGACACCACCGCTTGCATGTTGTGATTGAAGCCGACGGGCCCCTTCGGGCTCGCGCCAACGGAAACCACGTACGCGCGGGTGATTCCGAACGCGGTGTGAATCGTGATCCCGAGCAGTTGGTTCGGGAAGCACCCGGTGGTGACCTCGGTGCCCGACAGGTCGCCGGTGAAGCACGAAGTGAGTGGGGCCAGCGGGATCTCGGCGCCCGCCGTGTGGGTCGCGGTGTCCACAACGTACACGACGCCCTTGCGGCCCTCGTCCTGCATCTCCTTGCCCTCCGGGCGTCCGAAGAACTCTGTGATGAGGATTTTCTCGTCCGTGTCGTCGGTGTCGCCGTCATTCGTCACCGCCAACGCATACGGGTTGGTGCCGACCTTCACCGTGGCGACCGGGGCCAGCGTGGCCGCGGAGAAAGCGCGGAGCTCTCCCGCGACCCAGTCAGTTACGTAGACGGTGGCGCCGGTGGGCGACAAGGCGACGCCGACCGCCTCGCCGGCGACCACGGCGCTCGCGGCGAGCGTGGGGTTGTTCGTGTCGATGCCGGTGATCTTCGCGACCGAGCCGGACCGGTTCGCGACGAACGCCGTCTTGCCATCCGGGTGGATCACGACCGCCATCGGCTCGCTGTTCGCGCTCGAGGCGGTCCCAGCCTTTCCACGGAAGCTCTCGGCGCCGGCGGCGCCCACGTCGAAGAACGAGACCGAGCCGTCATCGGAGTTCACCATCGCCACGGTCTTGTCCTCGCGGTCGATATCGACCGAAGTGGACCGGCTGGGGCGAGCGAGGATCGTGGGCGGAACGACGGGCTCAGTCGCGCACTCGCAGTCGGAGCCACACACCTCACCGGGCGGGCACCCTCCGGGGCACACGGGAGCGTCTGGGAAACACACCGGATCCACGCAGGCACACGTGGCGTCGCAGACCTTGCTTAGCGGGCAGCCAAAGTTCGGTCCGCCCCCGCAGACCGGGGCGCTGGCGTCGCAGACCGGCTCACAAGAGCAGCCGTTGCCGAGGTACACGCAGTTGTAACCGTCGCCGCAGGCCGGGGAGCAGTAGGGCGTGCCCTCCGAACAGACAGGCGAGCCGTCCGTACCATCCGTCCCGTCGGTGGCGTCAGTGGCATCCGTGCCGTCGGTGCCGTCGGTTGCGTCGGTTGCGTCGGTGGCGTCGGTTGCGTCGGTTGCGTCGGTTGCGTCGGTTGCGTCGGTTGCGTCGGTTGCGTCGGTTGCGTCGGTTGCGTCGGTTGCGTCGG
>SXGT01208467.1_pt1 | contig 33853 bp, 32 predicted proteins | sample 3176221 | NCBI WGS metagenome assembly SXGT01 (sample SAMN11356862, study PRJNA531348) | freshwater metagenome | isolation source: freshwater sample F1-120 | place: China: Fuxian Lake, Yuxi | collected 2017-12-25 | reverse complement strand
GGGCTCAGGCGCCGGCGGCGCCACCGGCACCACGCCGCCCTGGCCGCCGCCGCACGCGGCCAGGCCGAGCGCGAGTGCGGCGCCGAGCAGGATCCGGCTCATGGCGCCTCGGCGAGCGCCACTGGCTCGTCCTCGGCGGCCAGCGACGCCGCGATCTCGGCGCACAGCTCGACCAGGCGCACCAGCCGCTCGGCGCTCTCCGGCGTCGACCGCCGATCCACCGCGAGCTGCGAGAGCGGGATGGGCAGGTCCATCGGCGCGCCCTGGCCCGGGAAGACGCGATGACGCAGCGACTGGCCATGCCAGTAGGCCAGCCACCCGTCGAGGGTGGCGGCGGCGCGGGCGCGCAGACCGTCATCGAGCAGGCGGAGGAGCACGTCGCGATCCCCGCGCGAGCGAAAGCGCTCGTCGAACGGCACGTCGTCGGTGCGGATCAGCGGCCCGGCCGGCGGCGGCTCGGGGTGGCTGTTGCCCAGGCCGCCGCCGCGGGCGACGATGGTCCAGGTCGCGGCGCGACCGGCGTCGACCTCGCGCCCGAACACCAGATCGACCACCACCACGGCGCGGGCCATGCGCTCGATGCGCAGCCGGACCGGCACACCGTTGCGTTCGGTCACGACCACGGTCGAGGTGTGCTCGCCTTCGCCGCGGACCGACACCGCGCTCACCGCGGCGTCGCTGCCGGCCAGCTTGCGCAGCGCGGCCACCACGTGGCCGATGAAGCTCTGCCAGGTCTCGTCGTCGATGGCCGGGGTCACCGGCACGAAGGCCGAGCGTTCCTCGGCGCGCACGCGCACCGCGCCGTCGGCGATGAGGACGAGGCCGACCGCGGCGGTGGCGAAGGCGGCCGGCCAGGCGAAGCCGTGACCGGCCAGGACCAGGAGGGCCAGGCCAAAGCCGATGCGGCGGCGCGCCGCCGACGGCGCACTGACACATGCCACCACCGTCCAGGTGATGGTCGCGAAGGCGAGCAAGTAGAGCGCGATCTGATCCTGGGGTGCGTCGATCCGCAGATCGAGCCCGAGCACGCGATTGACCGCCTTGACCGTGGCCACGTAGTCGAGGCGCAGCGCGACCGCGCCGGCGCCGGCGACGACCAGGGCGATCGCGAACGGCAGCACCCGCGTCATGGAGCGCGCGAACGGCCGCGGCGACAGGCAGTACGGCGAGGCGATGGCCGCCGCCGCGAGCGCGTTGCGGGCCAGCTTGCCGATCGCCGCCTTGGCCTCACCGCCCAGCATCTGGTCCTCGGTCCAGATCTGGCTCGCGAGCAGCGAGGCGCCGCAATAGATGACGATGGGCGCGGCGCAGATGGTGAGGCCGACGGCCGCGCCCAGATCCGGCTTGTGGCTCCAGACCCGCGCGACCTGGTAGAGGGCGACCGCGAGCAGCGCGATATGCAGAAGGGTCTGCACCTCGGTCGGATCGGCGACCGCGGCGAAGGCCGCGACCAGCGCCATGGCGGCGATGGTGGCGCCACCGCCGACGGCGTGAAGCCGATCGAGCGGGCGGCCGCGGGCGGCGCCGGGCAGCTCCGCACGCGCGCGCTGGGCCAGCACGATCACGCCGAGCAGCGCGACGAAGTAGACGAGGAAGAGCGCGAGGTAATCGAGGGCGACGAACCACGCCGGCGGCACGAGCTTCTGGGCCTGGCCTTTGATGAAGGCCGGCTTCTTCTCGAGCCCACGTACCAGCAAGCGACCGATCGTCGCCTCCGCCACGACCGCCCCGAGCATCACGAGCTCCAGGGGCGATAGCGAGCGACGGTCACTCATTTGTGCAGGCACGGGCGAAGGAAAAAACGTAGCTTCCTCGGGCAGTTGGGTCAAGGCGTCGGCCGGAAACTGGCGCACCAGGGCATGTCGCACGGTATCCTACATCTCGTGTCGCTCTGCCGTGCCCTCGTCGCCCTTGCGCTCGTCACCAGCGCGGTCCCGGCGAGCGCGCGGCCGCTGGTCGTCCTCGATCCCGGCCACGGTGGCTCCAACGCTGGCGCCGCCGGCGCCGCTGGCATCGTCGAGAAGCAGCTCACGTTGATCCTGGCCCGCGCGGTGCGCGAGGACCTGGCCGCCAGAGGCATCGACGTCGTGCTCACCCGCGATCGTGACACGACCCTGACCTTGCGCCAGCGGGTGGCGGCTGCCAACCGGCGCGGCGCCGACCTGTTCATCAGCATCCACGCCAACGCCTCACCCGAGCGCGTGCAGCGCGGCTTCGAGACCTTCGTGCTCACCGCCGCCGGTGTCGACGTCGACGGCCGCGCCCTGCGCAGCGAGACCGGCACGCCTCGCCCCGCCCTCGACGAGGCCACTGCCCTCATCCTCGACGACGTCGAGCGCGGCGCATGCCAGTGGGAGGCCGCCGAGCTCGCGGCCGCGGTCCAGCGCGAGCTGCGCGGCGTCCGCGGCGAGGCCGGCGATCGCGGCGTCCGCCAGGACGCGCACCACGTCCTGCTCGGCGCGACCATGCCCGCCGTCCTGATCGAGGTCGGCTTCATCGATCACCCGATCGAAGGCCAGGAGCTGGCCCGCCCGGAGACGCAGTCCGCCCTCGCCGCCGCGTTGTCCCGGGCCATCGCGTCGCAGCTCACGCCGTAGTCGTGGCCGTGGTCGTGGCGGTGATCGTTGACGGCGACGTCGACGTGAACGACTCTCCGCGCCATGCGCCCCGACGGCCGACGCGCCGACCAGCTCCGCAACCTCGAGATCATCCCCGGCTTCCAGAAACACGCCGAGGGATCGGCCCTGGTCAAGCTCGGTGACACCTGGGTGTGTTGCTCCGCCTCCGTCGAAGAGAGCGTGCCCTCGTTCCTGGCCGGCAAGGGCAAGGGCTGGGTCACCGCCGAGTACGCGATGCTACCTCGCTCGACCCACACCCGCAGCAAGCGCGACCCCGGCGGGCGCGGCAAGGAGATCCAGCGACTGATCGGCCGCGCCCTGCGCGCCGCGGTGGATCTGCGCGGGCTCGGCGAGCGCACCCTGACCATCGACTGCGACGTGCTCAACGCCGACGGCGGCACGCGGGTCACGTCGATCACGGGCGCCTGGATCGCGATCGGCCTGGCCCTGCGTCACCTGGTCGGCAAGGGCGTCCTCGCCGACATGAGCGCGCTCAAGCCGCCGGTGGCCGCGGTCTCGGTCGGCATCGTCGACGGCGAGGTCGTGCTCGATCTGCCCTACGTCGAGGACTCGCGCGCCGACGTCGACATGAACGTGGTGATGACCGAGGACGGCGGCCTCATCGAGGTCCAGGGCACCGCCGAGGGCGCGACCTATAGCCGGGCCCAGCTCACCGCGATGCTCGACCTCGCCGCCGTCGGCATCGCCCAGCTCACCGCGGCCCAGCGGGCGCTGGTGTTCGGGTGAGGCCGCTGGTCTTCGCCACCCGCAACCGCGGCAAGCTGGTCGAGCTGCACGAGCTCCTCGCCGGCACCCAGATCGAGGTGCTGGGCGTGGCCGACGCGGCCAAGGTCCTGGGCCGCGACCTCCCCGACGTGGTCGAGGACGCCGACACCTTCGTCGGCAACGCCGCCAAGAAGGCGCGCGAGGTGGCGCTCCGCACCGGCTGGCCGGCGCTCGCCGACGACAGCGGCCTCGAGGTCGACGTGCTCGACGGCGCGCCCGGCGTGTACAGCGCGCGCTGGGCCGGCAGCCACGGCGACGACGACGCCAACAACGCCAAGCTCCTGCGCGCGCTCGGCGACGTGCCGGCCGAGCTCCGCACCGCCCGATTCCGCTGCGCGCTGGTGCTCGCCGACCCGGCCGGACCGCTCGGCGACGAGCTGGTCACCAGCGACGGAGTGGTCGAGGGCGTGATCCTCGAGGCCCCCCGCGGCAGCGGCGGCTTCGGCTACGATCCGCTGTTCTTCTGTCCGGAGATCGGACAGACCTTCGCCGAGGCCGGGGTCGGACCCAAGGGCCACGTCTCGCACCGGGCCCGGGCCATGGCCGCCCTGGCGCCGCGGCTGAGGTCGTACCTTTCGCGCTGAGCGGGTCTCGCCTTGCGCGGTCGCGGACTTCCCTGTATCCCTTCACTGCTCGCGCAGGCGAGTGGATCGGGGTGTAGCGCAGCCTGGTAGCGCACCTGGTTTGGGACCAGGGAGTCGGAGGTTCGAATCCTCTCACCCCGACGATCCGGCCCCTTAGCTCAGCTGGATGAGAGCAATCGCCTTCTAAGCGATAGGCCGCTGGTTCGAGCCCAGCAGGGGTCACCCGTTCACGGAGCGGCGCAGAGGCGCGTGTAGAACTCGCGCATCTGGGGGTCGTCCATGGCGATCGCGGTCTTGCAGCTCGGCTCGACGGTCCTGCGGGCCTCGTCGGCGTTGTCCTCGCGCTCGTAGGTGAGGGCCAGCATCCAGCGCAGGTAGACCTCGAAGCGTTCCGGGTTGGTGAGCAGCGAGCGCAGCTCTTTCTCGGCCAGGGCCTGCTGCAGGTGGGTGCGGGCCTTCTCGATCTCGCCGGCGTCGACCGCGATCGCCGCGACGAAGTAGTGGGCGCGCGGATCGCGCGGGTACCTGGCGATCAGCTCCTCGGCGCGGGCGGCGATCGTGGCGTCATCCTGGGGCAGCTCGTCGTCGGGGATGAGGGCCTTGGCCAGCTCGGGGTTGCGGGCCAGGACCGAGGCGCCGGCGAAGTCCTTGCGGTACTGCTCGTGGTCGGCGACCAGGTTCACCCAGCCGAAGGCGGTGAAGGCCAGGCCGGCGGCGGCGACCACCGCGGCGAACTTGGTTCCACGCGGGTGCTCGGCGTCCCTGGCCCACGTCACCAGCAGGAGCAGGCCGCCGACCGCGCCGGCGACCGCGCCGCCGAGGTGGGCGGCGAAGTCGACCTTGCCGCTGCTGCCGTGGGCAGCCAGCGGCAGGAGACTGGGGATGAGGATCTGGCCGAGCGACACCAGGATCTGGGTGCGTGCCGGTCCGCTGGGCAAACGCAGGCTGGCCACCATCGCCGCGGCCAGGAGGCCCATGATCGCCCCCGACGCGCCCACCGACGTGACGTTGGCGGCGTTGATGGTGAGCGACGCCGCCGAGCCGCCGAGCGCGCCGATCACGAACAGCGCCAGCATCCAGCGCCGCCCGATCAGGTTCTCGAGCACGCCGCCGGCCATGTACATGGCCACGCAGTTGAACAGCAGGTGAATCGGATCGCCGTGGAGGAAGGCGCAGGTCAGCATGCGCCACCAGTCGCCGGCCTGGGTGCGAGCGTGCTCGAGGCCGCCCAGCGAGATCAACGTCCCGATCGAGGGCGAGACGCCGCTGCCCGGCATCACCGTCCACGTCAGCTCGACGATGAACATCACCGCGAACGACGCGATCAGCGCCCAGGTCGCCAGCGGCCGGGTGTCGAAGCGCGCCACCTTGTCGTGGGCCTGGGCCGCGGCCACAAGCCTCGCGTTGGAGCGGCGCGGGCTGGTCAGGATGTGCTCGACCCAGATCGAACGATCGGTGCTGCCGGCGGCGGTGGTGAACATCGAACCACGAGCAGCGGCGGAGGTGTCGATCGCGTAGCCGCGCACCGAGACGCCCTTCTGGGTCACGCGCCGGAAGGCGTAGCCCTCGAGCCGGGCCCGGTCGTCGGGATCGGGGACGCCCGCGCCGATCTCCCAGATCTCGACGATGACGTCCTCCTTCATGCCGTGCATCGAGCCGGCGTGTTTGCGACAAGCGGCGGCGATCTCGTCGACGCGCTCGGGCGCCAGCGTGAAGCGCCGGGTCGGATCGGCGTCGCGATCGACGATACATGCGATCGACAGGCCGACCCCGTCGCCGCCGATCAGCACCAGGTCGCACACCTCGCGCAGCGGCGCCAGCTCGGGCAGGTCAGCCGGGACGTAGCGGTGATCGGCGACGAGGCACTTGGCCAGGTAGAGCGCGTCGCTTTCGGCGGGCGGCGGCTCGCCCGCGCCCTCCACCGGCTCGATGGACATCCCGGCTCGTTACCACACGCGCCGCTCCATCGCACCGATCAAGGCGAGGATCGCGGCCACGCAAGCCGCGTTGACCAGGGAGGCCTGGCCCAGCGCCCAGCCGGCGCGGTAGCCCAGGAAGTACCCGAGCTCGATGCCGATGGCGGCCGCACCCAGCATCAACGCGCCGCTCACCACCCGGCGATCGATCGCCGGCAGCCCGCCGCCGGTGGCGAGCCAGGCCCCGGCCGACAGCACCAGCGCCGCGCCGTAGGCCAGGGTCAGGAACGCCCAGGGATTGCCGCCGCCCGAGCCGCGCAGGGCCAGGTGGTAGAGCACGCCGCTGCCGATGGTGAGGACCAGGGGAGTCGCCGAAGCCAGCATGATGGCAACCACTGTGGGGCCGGCGCCCGGATGCGTCCATTGCATGTTTCTCATGTCATGATGCACTAGACGCATGACGACGCCGCTCTCGCAGGACCAGCTGGCCGCCTTCGCCGCGGTGGTCGAGGCCGGCAGCTTCACCCGCGCCGCCCGCGCCATCCACCTGAGCCAGCCGGCGCTGTCGCGGCGCATCGCCGGGCTCGAGGATCAGCTCGCGGTCACGCTCCTGGTCCGTGGCCCGGCCGGCCCCGTGCTCACCGACGCCGGCAAACGGGTGCTCGCCTTCGTCCAGGCCCAGCGCGCCCTCGAGGACGAGCTGCTCGGCGATCTGACCTCGTCGACGCGGGCGCTGCGCGGCGAGATCCGCGTGTTCGGCCCGTCGTCGATCGTGCCGGCCATGATCGTCCCGCCACTGGCGGCGCTGGTGCGCGAGCACCCGGCGATCCAGCTCGAGCTGCGCTCCGCCGGCAACGAGGCCCTGGCCGGCCTCCTCGCCCGCGGCGCCGCCGACTTCATCGTCACCGACGAGGCCACCGACGATCCCGGCGTGATCAGCACCGCCGTCGGCCACGAGGAGCACGTCATGATCGAGTCGCTCGCCGGCGGTCCCGCCGACGTCTACCTCGACTCGCACGTCGCCGATCGCACCACTGCCTGGTTTCTCGCCGAGCAGCCGGCCCGCGCCCGCCCCCGCCGCTGGCGCCGCTCGTTCATGCACAACGAGGCCGGCATCTTGCTCGGCGTCGAGCTCGGCCTGGGCCGCGCAGTCAAGCCACGCCAGACCATCCCACCCGGCTCGCCGGTGCGCGTGTTGCGCGAGTTCCGACCGGTGCGCAAGCCGTTCTACCTGCGCCACCGCAGCCAGCGCTTCTACAGCCGCCTCCATCACATCGCCGTCGGGCTCCTGGTCACCGCCATCCGCGACGGCCTGGCCGCGTCGCTCAGCCCGCGATCGTCACCTTCCGCACACCGCGGGCGGTGAGCCAGGGCTCGAGGCGCTTGCGCAGGTCGCCCTGCAGCACGATGGCGCCGTCCTCGACGGTGCCCCCACAACCCATCGCCGCCTTGGCCTCCCGGCACCACGCCTCGAGCTCGGCCGACGGCAGCTCGAGCTTCTCGATGAGGGTCGCCTCCTTGCCGCGTCGGCCCTTCTTCTCGAGCCGCACCACCGCGCGCGCCGGCGGCCTGGGCGCGGGCTTCGCGGCCGCGGGCGCCGGTGCGGCCGGCGCCGGTCCGGCCGGCAGCGTGTCGCGCAGCGGGGTCAGCACCGTCCACGGGCTCGACGACCCACCGGGCTTCTTGCCGCTCACGGCACGCCCGTGGCGCCCACCGCGAGCCGGCGCAGCGCGCCCGAGGACGTCACGTAGAGATCGGTGCACGCCAGCGCCCCGCGCCCGAAGGCCATGTTGGCGGCGGCGCCGACGCTCATCTGAAGCTCTTCGCGGGCGCCGAACACGCCGCTGGTCGCCGCGCCGAACCGGAGCACGCGGCCACCGCTGTTGTTGGTGACGTAGAGCCGGCCCTGCTCGTCGCGGGCGAGGCCGTCGGGGTTGCCGATCATGCCGACGGTGCCAGCCAGCGCCGTCATGCGACCGGTCTCGGCGCCGGCGGTGAGGGTGAGCCGGTAGATGTCAGCAGGGGTCGAGTAACGCGCGACCAGGAGCGTGCCGTCGCCGTCGAACAGCACGCCGTTGGGCTGGTTGATCGCGGTGGTCGTCACCTGGGTGCGGGTGTTGGCCGCGGCGACGCGCCAGACGTGGCCGGTGGCGTTGAAGTCCGAGTAGTAGACCGCGCCGTCGGGGCCGACGGTGACGCCGTTGGCGCTGCCGGCGTTCATCATGTACGTGGTCGCCGCCGGCGTCGCCTCGTTGGTGTCGATGCGCCAGATGCGGCCGCCGCTGCCCGGCGAGGCGACGTACAGGATCCCGCCCGGCCCGATCGCCATGCCCCACACCGTCGTCGCACCCGACAGGGTCACCCACTGATCGACGGCGGTCCCGCCCGGCACCCAGCGCCCGACCGCTCCGTTCTGCGAGTAGTAGATCGTGCCGTCGGCGGCGATGGCGATGCCCTCGGTGCCGCCCAGGTCGGCCAGCGTAGGCGACATGCTGCCGCACGCGCTGGCGGCGTCTCCCGAGCCGTCGATCGGCGCGTCGGACGCCACCCCGTCGCTGCCGCCGGCGTCGTCACCGCCGGCAGCGTCGACCTCGTCGCCTTCTCCGCCGCCACAGGCACCGGCGACAAACCCGAGGACGAGACCGAACGTGGCCATCGAAGACGTCTTCATGGCGCCGACCATACTGGACGAACCCTCCGTTTTCGGCTAGATACCGCTGACAGACACGGTGGGTGTAGCTCAATCGGTAGAGCACCAGGTTGTGGTCCTGGGTGTCGTGGGTTCGACTCCCATCATCCACCCCGAAAAATGAGAACGGCGCCCGCGAGGGCGCCGTTCTTGTTTCAGGCCCAGCCCGGGGCTACTTGGGCTCTTCGGCCGGCGCCTCGGCGGCGTCACCGGCGAAGAAGCTGCGCAGCACCTGGGTCTCGAAGTTCAGCTCGCGCAGGGCGTCCTTGCCGGCGGCGGCCTTGATCGCGGCGTCGAGCTTGGCGCCGCACTCGGCGCAATCCTTGCCGGCGACCTTGGGGAGGGTGAGCAAGATGCTCTGCCGCACCAGGCGGTCGTCACTCGACACGTTGTACAGGAGCACCTGCAACTGCGACGACGCCTTGGGGCCCATCTTGCCGAGCTCGAGCAGCGCACGCTCGATCTGGGCGATGCAGACCTCGATCTTCTCCTCGTCGGTGTACTTGGCCACCTCGATGGCGCTCGATGCATCCTTGAGGCGCTTCGAGACGGCGGGCCAGTCAGCCTTGCACTTGGCTTGGATGTCGGGGCCCTTGGAGGGCTTGGGCTTGCCGTCCTCGTCGGGCTCCGGCGCCGGAACCGGCACCAGGGTCGCGCCATAGCAGGCCGCGTCGTCCTTGCAGTGCATCGCGATCTCGATGCGGGCCGCGTGGGTCTCGTACAGGCGCTGGTAGCCGCGGTAGGCCTTGGCCTTGTCGTCGAGGGCCTTCCAGGTCGCCTTGGCCGCGGTGAAGGGGTCCTTGACCTTGTCGAAATCGACCTTGGCCTTGGTGCTGGCCTCGATCATCTGGACCGGGGCCTTGTTGGGACCACCGGCGCGCGCGACCTCGGCCTTGGCCGCGTCGAGCGTGGCCTTGGCCGCCTCGTAGATGGCCTTCTGCTTCTCGTAGGCAGCCTTGGGCGGGCCGTCGGCTTCTTTCTGGGCCTTGTCGCTCTCGTCCTTGAACCGCTTGGCCTGCCCGATCAACAGCGGGATACGGTCTTTGCTTCGAGCGAGGCGGCCGTACGCCACCGAGGCCTCGAGGCGAAACTGCTGGTCGGCGTCGTTCTTCTCGGCGATGGCGCCCAGCGCGTCGAGCGCCGAACCCTTGCCCACCTTCTCCGAACCGTCGCGCGACACGAACGAGTACACGTTGGCGGCGATCGGCTTGATGTCCTCGTTCTTGCCGACGGTCCAGACGTCGAGGACGGCCTTGGTGGCCTCGGGCGAACCGATCTTGCGCAGCGCGTCGAGGACGGCGTTGTGCGCCACCGGCCCCGGCGCCGAGTCGACGAAGTAGGACGGAACAGGATCGCGGGCGAGGGCCTTGAGCAGCGCCGGCACCGCCTTGGGATCGTAGAGGTCGCCGGCGATGATCGCGGCGTAGTAGTCCATGGCCGAGACCTTCTGCCACTCGGCCTGGGGCAGCGGATCCTTGCCCAGGTCGCCCTTGTACATGCCGAGGCTGTTCTCGGTGAACAGCGTGTTCACCTCGGTATCGGAGCCCTCGAGGATCGAGCGCATGCGATCACCGACGGTGCCGCCGGACGCGACCAGCGAACGCCGGACCTGCTTGAAGAAGAACGGCAGCCGGTACATCGACTCGATCAGCACCGGGATGGCGTTCGGGCTCTTGAGCTTGCCCAGCGCGATGATGGCCGCGCCGTGCATCTCCGGCTTCGACGGGACGAACTCCTCGCGGATGATGGTGTTGAGCACCGACACCGCGCCGGGATCGCCGAGCTCGCCCAGCGACAGGATGGCCTGGCCGCGCAGCTGCTTGACCTCTTGCTTGTCGGTGGGCTTGTTGGCGGCGGCGACCAGCACGTCGAGGGCGCCGTCGACCTTGGAGAGCCCGAGGGACTCGGCGGCCAGGCGCGCGCTCTCGACCGAGCGCGGGTTGGCCGGGTCGACGTCCTCGATGGCCTTGGTCAGGATCGGCAGGGCCTTGTCCCACGCGGCGGGACGAGCCTTGTCGTTGTTCTTGAAGTTGGCCTTGGCCTCTTGCTCGGTGAGCGGCTTGGCCAGGTCGATGATGACCTTCAGGATCGTGTCGGGACGGCCCTGGCGCTCCCACGACTTGCCCAGCGCCGGGATGGCGCGGTTGTCGCCGAGGCGCTCGAGCTGGGTGACCGCGCGCTCGACCTCGTTGGGGTCATCGAGCTTCTTGGTCCAGGTCGTGTACTCGAAGGGATCATCCGAACAACCGGAGATCGCAAAAACCGCCGTGCCGAGCACGACGGCAGAGACGACGACGCTCAGGACGGACGGCTTCCGTCTTTGAAGGGTCATGGATCGGTCCTCTACTTGTTCTTGACGGCGAACAGGAGGTTGTCGAACTGGGCGTACTTCGCGGTGGTCACCACCATCGTGATGACCCGCGCGTCGACTTCCTTGTCGGCCTGGAGGATGGCGAGACCCTCGGGGCAGAGGTTGGAGGGATCGATGATGCCCGACTTCAGGTCGTCACACGCCTTCTTCGCCCGCTTGTCGCGGCCGAGGCTGATCTCCTCGCGACGCTTCTTGCCCACCGCCTGTAGACGCTCGAACAGGGCCTCGATCTTGAGGGTCGGGGTCTCGTCGCGGAGCAGGCTATCGATGGTGGCGACCTGGGTGCCCATGAAGGACACGTCCGCCTTGGTGATGACGATGATCGGCGCCTCCTGGAGTGCGTCCTTGCTGATCGCCTCGGGCAGCTCGAGACCCTTCTGGGCCTTGAGCAGCTCGCCCGAGGTCGAGAACACCATCAGCAGGAAGCAGACCAGGATGGTCATGGTGTCGACGAACGGCACCAGGTTGAGCGAGACGTTCGACGACCGGGTGGCGCCGGTCGCCGAGCCCTTGCCCAGATGCTTGAACGGCACCGAGCGATAGAGACGTGGACCTGCCTGTTTGACTGGCATCGGAGTTTCTCCTTACAGCGTGGGTCGCCAGGACAGGCTGGTGGGCTCGGACAGTCCGACACCGATGAAGCCGACCTTGACGGCGAGGTCCATGGCGTGGACCACGTGGTCGTACTTCACCGGCGCGGCCGTCGTGCTCTCGGCCGCGATCTCGATGTCGTTGCGCTCGGCGAACGCCTCTTCCTTCTTCAGGGCGATGAGGGCGTTTTCGAACTGGTTCCAGTCGTAGTCCGCGTTCGGACCCTTCTTGATCTGGACCGGATCGATGGCGAGGCGCGAGACCCCGACGTAGATGATGTCGGCCTGGATCAGCACCGAGATCACCGGCGGCGGATCGATCACCGTGTCGATCGGCTGGTTACGGTTCTTGCCCTTGGGCTGGATGGTGATCTGGGCCAGGTTGACCCAGACCGCCACCACCAGCAGGAAGGCGGTGAGGCAGCTCATCAGGTCGATGTAGGGGACGATGTTGAGCTCGATGTTGACGCTCTTCTTGTCCCCTCCACCGGTATCTATTGCAGCACCCATGGGTACCTCCGATCGTAGCGGTCAGTGATGACCGAGTGATCAGCCCTGGGGCTGCTGCATCTGCGAGCGGTGATTCACGACCAGGTTCACGACCTGGACGGTGACCTCGTTGATGTCGTCAGTGACGCGCGTGGTCTTGCCCTGGAGGAGCGAGAACCCGAGCAGGCCGACCAGCGAGGTGCCGATGCCGAAGGCCGTGCAGTTCAAGGCTTCCGAGATGCCCTTGGCGAGCTCGGTCGACTTGTTGCCGCCCTCGTCGCTGCCGACGGCGCCGAACGACTTGATCATGCCGGTGATGGTGCCGAGGAGGCCGGCCATGACGGCGAAGTTGGAGAGCATCGCCAGGTACGGCGTGCGCGCGTTGATCTTGGGCAGCTCGCGGAGCGCGGCCTCGTCCATGGCGGCCTGGACCTCGTCGTCGCTCTTGTTGAACTTCATCAGACCCGCCTGGACGATGCGAGTCATCGGGGTCGGGTTGCCCGAGCACACCTTGATGGCGCCCTGGACGTTGCCGGCCATGACCTGGCTCTTGAGGAGCGCGAGCAGCTTGTCCTTGTCGACGGACGCCTTGAACAGGTACACCGCACGCTCGACGATGACGGCGATGGTGATGATCGAGGTGACGAGGATGGGCCACATGCCCCATCCACCACGGTGGAAGGCGGTCGAGATCGTCTGCAGCATGGTCGGAGTACCTCCAGAGGAGCACCGGCAACGGCCGGGCGGGCGGTTCGCGGTTCGAGACCGCCGAGTTTGCAAGAGCAGATCCACGGGCGTAAGATTTCAGGATTGTTTGCTTTCGTGGGTGTCGGCGTGTGCCCACATGGCTCGTTCGGCGGGGCAACACGCAACGGCGCGGGGCGAAATGCCCCGACAACATCGCCGCGCCAGACCAGGGGAACCAGGTGTTCACCACTGGTGTCAGAAAGGACCGGAACCAGAGCGTGCAGATCCATCGCTTCCTGTCGCTGACCGATCTCGTCGTCCTCGTGGTGGTGGCGGTCGTGCTGTTCCTGCCGCCGCGCTCGGTGACGGCCGGACCGCCGAGCAAGGTCGACCCCGACGCGAGGCTCGCACTCGCGTTCGCCGAGGCGCGGGCGCGGGCGAACCCTGCCGATGGCAAGGCGATCGCCGACGTGGCGCGCCGGCTGGGTGAGGCCGGTCAGTACGACTGGGCCGTGCAGGCGGCGGCGGTCGGCGCCCAGCGCGCTCATGATTCGCCGACCCGCTGGCGGGCGCTGCTGGCGGCGTCGATCGCCCACGCCGACCGCCTCGAGGTAGAGGAGGCGCTCGAGCTCGCCAACCACACGATGGCCGAGTGCGCCGAGGTGGGAGAGGTCGCGTGCCCGAGCTACGAGGAGGTGCGCGTCGAGCTGTACCAGCGCCACCTCGATGCCGGTGTGAAGTCGGGCATCGATCCCAAGAAGGACCCGAAGGGATTCCGCGAGAAGGGCGAGGCCGCGCTGCGCTCTGTGCGCGCCATCGGAGCCGGCAGCAACACGCCACCCCCGCAGCCGCCTCCGCACGCTCCGCCTCCCTCGCCCTGAGCCCCTCGCCCTGAGCGAGTCCAATCCGGATTCCGCAGTCAAAGTCGCGCGTTGACGGTGTGGATCAGTAGTGCTCTGATCCCCTCATGGGGGGCCTGGCTGAGCCCAGGGGTGGGCATCGGTTCACCCCGGAGGGGCGGACGGGGAACGGAGAAGTCTCCGCGAGGCGGGCGCGGACGACCACGCGCGTGGCCGTGGTCAACGAGACCCGCGACCTGGTTCGCGAGGCCAGAACCCTCGTCGTGCTCGGGATGGCGGCATGGGTGCTGGGCGCGGTCGCGATCGATCCGCTGGTCCTGGCCGACGCCGACACCGCCACGTGGCGGGTGATCGAGCTGCGCGCGCTGGGCGCCGCGGCGCTGTGCGGCGCCTACCTGGCCATCCGGCAGCGCAGGTGCACCGATCGCTGCGCGTGGTCGGTGGTGGTCGGCTGCGGAGCCATGATCTGCGCGCTCTCCGGAGTGCTGGCGACCATCACGGCCCCCGGCTCGGCGCGAACCGGCAGCCCCTACGATCTGATCCCTGCGCTGATGGTGGCCGGGGTCGGACTGGTGATGGTGCCGGGCTGGCGCATCGGCGCGGCCATCGCGGCGAGCTGGCTGGTCTGTTACCTGGGAGCGCCGGTCGCGGCGGCGGCGATGCACGGCGACCCGCATCTCGCGCCGCGGCTGGCCGCTTGCGCGCTGGCGCAGGCGGCGCTCCTGGCGGTGGCAGTGACGGCGTCGCACCGGACCTGGCGCCTCCGCCACGAGCTGTTCGCGTCGCGACAACTCGGCGACTACCGCCTCATGTCACCGCTGGGCGGCGGGATGAGCGAGGTCTGGCTGGCCTGGGACGAAGCCCACCGGCGCGAGGTCGCGCTCAAGCTCCTGCGCACGCCCGGCACTCCCGACTCGACGCGGGCCCGCTTCGCCCGCGAGGTCGAGCTGGTTCGATCGCTCCGGGCCCCGCAGGTGGCGCGCATCTACGACTTCGGCGTCACCGACGACGGCTTCGCGTACATCGCCTTCGAGTACCTGCGCGGTATGGATCTCGACGCGATGGTCACCGCGTTCGGGCCGATGCCGCCAGAGCGGGCGGTGCACCTGTTCGCTCAGGCCTGCCGCGGCCTCGCGGTCGCCCACCGGGTGGGCGTGGTCCACCGCGACGTCAAGCCGGCCAACCTGCACTGCTCGGACCGCAAGAACGAGGAGGATGAGCTCCACATCCTCGACTTCGGCGTGGCCCGGACGATCGATCAGCCCGGGGTCACCCTCGACGGCACGGTGGTGGGGACGCCGGCGTACATGGCACCCGAGTCGTTCGACGGCGCCCCGGTCAGCGCCGCCGGCGACGTGTACGCGCTGGGCGCGGCTTGCTACTACGCGCTCACGGGGTCGGCGCCGTTCGACGGCGACAACGCCTCGGATCTGAGGCGGGCCCACCAGCACGCGCCGCTGGTGCCGCCGTCGCTGCGGGCCCAGGTGGAGGTGCCGCGACCGCTCGAGAAGATCATCCTCCGCTGCCTGGCCAAGGAGCCGGCCGCTCGCTACGCCGACGCGGCGGCGCTGGGGACCGCCCTCGAGGATTGTGCGCGGCTCATGCCGGGCTGGAAGCGGGAGGATGCCGCGCGCTGGTGGCAGCGAGCCCGGGTCAGCCGCGCGGCGACGCCGCCGGCGACGAAGGAGCGGACGACGGAGGTGGAGGTGATCCGGGTGTGATCGTACAGTGGACGGCGTATGGCAACGCCCACGTCACCCGCGCCTGCGACGTCGGTCATGAGCCAGGCGGCGCAGAGCATCCGCCCCAGCAACCGCGCCGATCTCGACGAAGCGGTCACGCGCCTCGGTGAACGCGCACGCGCGTTCGCGCGGATGGCGCCGGGCGAAAAGGCGGTGCTCCTGCGCGAGTGCATGCCGCGCATCGCCGACGCCGCCGAGGTGTGGGTGGCGACCGGGTGCAAGGCCAAGGGCATCAGCGGCGCGTTCGTCGCCGAGGAGTGGCTGGCCGGTCCGCTGCCGACCCTGCGCATGGCCCGGCTGCTCGCCGAGAGCCTCGAAGCGATCGTGCGCGCCGGCCGGCCGCCGCTCGGCACCCGCACCCGGACCCGCAAGGACGGCCGCCTCGAGGTCGACGTCTTCCCGACCAGCACGTTCGACAAGATCGCGTTCACCGGCTTCCGCGGCCACTGCCTGATGCAGGCCGGCGTCGATCGCGCCGAGGCCGCGCGGCGGCAGGCGTCGTTCTACAGCACGCGCGAACCCGAGGGCGGGGTCTCGCTCATCCTCGGCGCCGGCAACGTCTCCAACATCCCGCCCATGGACGTCTTCTCGAAGATGTTCATCGAAGGCTTCGTCTGCCTGCTCAAGATGAACCCGGTCAACGAGTGGGCCGGGCCGATCCTCGAGCGCGCGCTGGCGCCGCTGATCGATCGCGGCTTCTTGCGCGTGGTCTATGGCGGCGGCGACGTCGGGCAGTACCTGGTCGAGCACGCCGGCGTCCACGACGTGCACATCACGGGCTCCGACACGACCCATGATCTGATCGTGTGGGGGCCGCCCGGCCCCGAGCGCGATCGCCGCCTGGCCGCCAACGAGCCGCGGCTGAAGAAGCCGATCACGTCGGAGCTGGGCAACGTCAGCCCGGTCGTGATCGTGCCCTACACCTACCACGACGACGAGCTGGCCTTCATGGCCGCCAACGTCGCGACCATGGTCACCAACAACGCGTCGTTCAACTGCAACGCCGCCAAGATGCTGATCACGTCGCGGTCGTGGCCGCAGCGCGACGCGTTCGTTGGCCTGGTCGCCCGCGAGCTCGGCCGGTCGCCGGCGCGCAAGGCGTACTACCCGGGCGCCTTCGAGCGCTACGCCCGCCTCACCACCGGCCGCGATCTCAACGTGCCCGGCCGCGCCGGCGAAGGCGAGCTGCCGTGGACCATCATCCGCGACGTCGACACCACCAACGCCAGTGACCCGGTGTTCTCGATCGAGCCCTTCTGCGGGATCCTGAGCGACGCGCCACTGGGCCCGCCGGGCTCGTCGGGTGATCCAGTCGAGTTCCTCGATCGCGCCACCCGCTTCTGCAACGACACGCTGTGGGGCACGCTCAACGCCGCCCTCTTCGTGCACGGCAAGCTCGAGGGCGACCCCACCGTGGGGGCGTGCGTCGAGCGCGCCATCACCGACCTGCGCTACGGCACGGTGGCGATCAACCACTGGCCGGCGCTCGGCTACGGCCTGGCCTCGCTGCCGTGGGGCGGCCACCCGTCGGCCACGATGAAGAACATCCAGAGCGGCCTGGGCTGGGTGCACAACACGTACATGCTCGAGGGCATCGACAAGTCGGTGATCCGCGGCCCGCTGGTGGTACGCCCGCGCCCGCTGTGGTTCACCGGTAACCCCAAGGCCGCAGCGGTGGCCCGCCGCTTGATCCAGCAGGAGCTGGAGCCGACGTGGACCGGCATGGCCCGCGTGGTCGCCTCGGTGCTGTTCTAGGCGGTAGCTGCTATCATCCGGTGGTGAGGCCCTTCTTCGTCGTCGCCGCGCTGGCGGGAGCCCTTGGCGGACCTGGCTGCGGCGCCACGACGAAGTCGACGCCGGCGCGGCTGACGCCCAAGCAGATCGTCGATCAGTCACGAGGCGCGATCGTGCGCATCGAGGTCGGCAGCGATCGTGTGGGCACCGGATTCGTGATCGACGCCACCGGCGCGGTCGCCACCAACCTGCACGTCGTGGTCGGCGGCTCCGATATCAAGGTGCGGACCCTCGACGGCACCGTCCTGACCGTACCGCGGGTGCTGGCCCTCGACCCCGAGCACGATCTGGCCCTGCTCGACGTCGATCCCCGATCGCCCTTGCCGGTGCTCAAGCTCGGCGACAGCGACAAGGTCTCGGCCGGCGATCCGGTGATCGCCATCGGTAACCCGCTGGGCGTGCTCGACTACACCGTCAGCGACGGTCTCATCTCGAGCGTGCGCAACGTCTCGGCCGATCTGACCCTGCTCCAGATCTCGGCGCCGATCTCCCAAGGCTCGAGCGGTGGCCCGCTGTTCAACTCGTTCGGCGAGGTCATCGGCGTCGCGACCGCGATCTTCAACGAGGGTCAGAACCTCAACTTCGGCGTGCCCTCCAACTACATCCGGGAATTGCACAAGGCGCAGCGACCGATGACGGTGGCCGACTTCGCCGAACTGACCCGGCCCCGGCCCGAGACCATCGACGTGGCCGGCAAGTCGATCCTGCGCAAGGTCCCGCGTCACGAGCTGACCATCTTCGCCGGCTGCAGCGACAAACAGATCGCCGAGACCATCGAGTCGATCAGCCAGGCCATCGAGCTGGGTGCGCCGCTCTACAACCAGGGCAACCACGAGGCCTGTTACCGCATCTACGAGGGCACCTCGATGAAGTACGAGCGCGAGAGCACCTGCAAGGGCGTGCGCGATGCGTTCGGGGCTGGCCTCCTGCGCTCGAGCACGATGGAGAGCTTCACCGAGAAGGCGTGGGCCCTGCGCGACATGTTCGACGGCCTGCTCGATGTGGCCGTGCGTTACGCCAAGCGCAACGAAGCTCGGCAGCCGTGATCCACTATCTCTTCGACATCGACGGCACCCTGGTGCGCGCAGGCGGCGCCGGCGCGCGTTCGCTGGCGGCGGTCATGATGACCCGCTACGGCGTCGCCGACGCCTGCCGTGGCATCAGCGCCGCCGGCCGCACCGATCCGGCCATCGTCCACGAGATCTTCGAGAAGGCGCTGGGCCGAGCGCCGGCCGAGGGCGAGTCGGAGGCAGTGATCGCCGCGTACCTCGAGGAGCTCGATCGCGCGCTGGGGACGTCCGGCTCGACGTTGCGGGTCCTGCCCGGCGCCGCCGACACCCTACACGCGCTGGCGGCGCGGCCGGAGGTGCGGCTGGCGGTGGCCACCGGCAACGTCCGCGGTGGCGCCCGCATCAAGCTGCACCACGCCGGCCTCGCCCCCCACTTCGATCTCGATCGCACCGGCGGCTACGGCTGCGACTCGGCGGTGCGCGCCGTCCTGGTGGCCCGTGCCGTCGAACGCGCCGGCGCCGGTCCCGCCGACACCGTGGTCGTCGTCGGCGACACCGTCCATGACGTCAACGCCGCCCGCGCCGTCGGCGCCGTGTGCGTCGGCATCACCACCGGCAGCGATCCCGCCGAGGTGCTGTCCGCCGCCGGCGCGGACGTCGTCATCGACGAGCTGCCGGCGCTGGTTCCGTGGCACGCGGCGCGCTTCGCCGCGTAGCCGTCACATCGGGACCGACGACACGCGCGACGCGGCCGCTGGCGTCCCGCCGCTGGTGCCGCTGGCCTGAATGGTGAAGACGAAGTTGAGCGTCGCGACCTGGTTGCCGTGACGGACCACCGCCGAGGCGTTGATGGTCGTGTTGGCGATCGGGATGTTGCTCAAGTTGAAGTCGAAGGTCGGCCGCTGGGTGTTGAACCGGGTCTCGCCGACCAGCGGGTTGATCAGGGTCGCGTTGGCGCCGATGAGCAGGCCGCCGGCCTGCTGAGCCGGCAGGGTGTACGTCGCCGGGTTGAGGATCATGAACGTGAAGGTCGCCGCCGCGCTGTCGTCGGTGGAGCTCACCACCGTCAGGTTGGGGACGCTCAGATCCATGGACTGACCGCTGGTGCTCTTGTTGATGATGAGCCCCATCTGCGACGCGCCGATCCCGGTGGTGTTGATGATGGTCCACCGGCTCGTGTAGGCGATGTCGAACGGCGCGGTTGGCGGCGCCGCGTCGATCGGCGTGGCGTCGATGGCGGCGTCGATCGTGCCTATCGGTGCATCGACGGTCGGCGCGTCGGTGTCACCGCCACCGTCGGATCCGGCCCCGTGGCGTCGGGATCGGTCTCAACCCGGCCGCAGCCTACGGCGAACAACAGCGACGGTACGACGATGAATGCGATCCGCATGATCCTCCCAGCCTACACCCGGGTGCATTCGCGCAGGACCCAGCGAGTCGTGCCCTCGGCCACACCCTGACTGATCTCGCCTCGGTCGCTGATCTCGGCGACCGGCGGCTCCCAGAGCTCGAGCCGGCCCTGCAGCTCGGCTTCGGTCACACCATCTGGCAGGCGCAGGTCGGGGCACAGGATGTCGAGGCCGTCGACCAGGATGGTGTCGCCCAGCTTCTCGTGCTGGACCGGTCCCTTGACCCGCACGACCTGCCCCTTGGCGGCCTTGAGCTGATCGAAGGTGGTGACGCTGAGCGGAGGCTGGGTCACGGGCTTGTTCTCCACCGCCTGCACCGGCTTGTTCTCGGTCTTGGGGTCGGGCTGGCTGCAGGCGACGAGGAGGGACAACAGACCGGCGGCTACTGCGAACCCTCGCAGCTCGTGCATCTCAGTCAGCTTCCTTCCAGGACGCGTCCACGATCATCAGCAGGTCGCCCTCGGAGCCGTGGCTGTGCTCGCCGTTGGCGTTGACCAGGGGTTCGTTCGAGCCGCCGGAGAGACGCAGCGTGCCGGTGACGACCACCCGCTTGCGATCGAGGGCGTCGTCCCACGAGAACAGGCCCTTCACGTAGACCGGCGTTCGATCCGACAGGAGGACGATCGCGCCCTCGGCCGCATCGCGCGCGGTGCCGGCGATCGTCACCTGCTGACCGATCAGCTTCCACGGATCGGCATCGATGATGGTGGTGTCCAGGTCGCTCATGATCAGCGGAGGTCCTTTCCCACGCGCCCAAGCGGTGGCGCAGAAGGCGTTAATCGCAGGCTGAGCATCTCAACGGGTCCCCGCGTGCGTGATGGCCGCCAGGCCCGGATCGTAGTTCGAGGACTTGGCGATGCAGAAGATGATGCGGTCGAAATCGAAGTAGCCCTTCACGAACTTCGACCTGGTGCTCTGCAGCACCATCATCGGGCTCTCGGCGCGCTTGACCGGATCCTTGTACTGCATGTGGTTGGCGTGCCAGAAGCAGTTCGACGACTCGTCCCAGAAGCCATAGTCGAAGTTGATGTAGCTACTCTTGATGTCGGCGCCGGTCTTGGGATCCTTCTTGATCCGCGACTGGGCCTTGTACTCGTAACCGGTCATGTCGACCTCGCCGGTCTTCGGATCGGGCTTGAAGGCGTCTTCGTCGGGTTTGAAGCGCTCGTCGTAGTCGTCGGACTGATTCGACCAGAACAGCTTGGCGAACAAGACGTAGCGGGTCGGATCGACCTGGCCGCCGGCCGCGGCCGCGTCGTTGAGCAGCTTGTTCTTGTCGTTCATCGCCTTCTGGGCGTGCTCGAAGTCACCCCAGATGCCCTCGGCGTAGTCGAGCGGGTTGCCGCCGCCGGCGATGTTCTGGGCGGTGATGCCGATGCAACCGCGATCGATGGTGGCGCGCTCTTGCGCGGTCATCTTGCGGCCCTGCTCCTTCTCCCACTGCGCGATGTACTGCTCGGGCGACCAGCGACGCTGCGTGCCCTTGTCCTCACCGAATTCGGGAGGCTTCTCGCCCTCGGGCAGCGCCTGATCGAGCGGGACGCCGATGAACTGGACCGCGTTCTTCTTCGACTGCAACGCGGCGACGCCCTCACCGGGCCCGCCCGCCATCTTGTTGAGGATCGGCTCGGCGTTGCCGCCGCGCACGACCGCGTCGGCGACCTCGTCGGCGTGACGCTCGTAGGCGTCGCCGCTCTCGCCGACGCCGCCCTTCAGGCTCACGCCGGCGCGCTGCTGCACCACGTGCGCGGCCTCGTGAGCGGCGGTGTGAAGATCGGGCGAGCCGCCGAAGGCGATGTCGTTGCCCTTGGCGTAGGCGGTGGCGCCGAGCGAGGTGCTCGCCGCCGAGGCCTCGGCGCCGGTGTGGGCCTTCACGCCGGACACGTCGTGCGAGCCGAACGACTTCTGGATCGCGTCCATGAACGGCAGCTTCTCGGCGGCGCCGCCGAAGCCTGCATCGGCGGTGGCATGGACCTGATCGCTGTCGAGGGCGCCCCCGGCGGCCTGGACGGCGCCGTGGAGCTGGACCGCCAGAGGATATCGGCTCTCGACCAGGCTGCGTTTGCCGGCGGCGCGCTGGACGGCCTGTGTGGTGGTCAACAGATCGTCAGACGAAGAGCTGCGGTCGCGGTCGTTCTCGCTCATGGGGCCCTCGGGGCTGAGTGTGCAGAGTTTGCCACCTTAGTACGTCCGGAGGACCGGCGACCTCCCCCGATGTGGGGCGAGATGCGAGGCCCTCCCGTCGCACCGCGTCACTCGATGCTAGCTGCCACGCCCAACCTGCCGTGCTGACATCCGTTCCGCCCATGCCGCTCCGGACCAGCCGTTCGCTCGCTCCCATCGTCGCCCTCGTCCTCGTCCTCGGGGCCTCGCCGGCCCAGGCCCGCCCGTTCGGCGAGCAGGGCCAGTACATCGTCACCACCGCCGCCGCGCTGGACTACCAGCGCGACACCATCCGCATCGAGGGCGCGGAGGACGAGACCCGGACCCGCTTCTCGTTCCACGTCGCCGGCGACTACACCTCGTTTCGCCGCATCTCGTTCGGCATCGACTTCGGCATCGATGGCGAGGTCTCCGGTGTCGAGGGCTACGACACCGCCAAGATCTTCCGGTTCGGTGGCCGCGCCGGCTACGTCCTCCCGCTGGGCGCGGTCGCGTCGCTGTGGATGCGGGCCGGGTTGTCGTTCGGCAACGGGACGTTCCAGACCCAGACCACCGAGTACACGGTGCGCGGAACGCGGCTGTCGGTGTCGGCGCCGTTCATGTTCAACCCGTACCCGCAGGTGCTGATCGGTGTCGGCCCGACGTTCGATCACGACCTGACGGCGAAGGCCGGCACGGCGATCGATGCGCCGAAGGTGACGGGCTTCGGCGTGCACATGACGCTGGGGTTCTGGTTCGAGTGACGGCGCCCTTCAGATCTGCCCCTGCGAGCGCAGCGCCCAGCCGATCATCTTGTAGAGGACCCGCATCCCGACGTTGGCGTCCCATTCATCGCCGGGCGCGCCGGGGGCTACCTCGTTGAGGTCGAAGCCGACGATGGTGCGGCCGCTGCGCACGACCTGACCGATCAGGAACTGCGCCTCGAGGAACTGCAGCCCTCCCGGCACCGGGGTTCCGGTGTGGGGACACGAGGCCGGATCGAGGCCGTCGATGTCGAACGAGATGTAGACCTTCTCGGGCAACGCCTCGAGCACGCGCTCGCACTGCGTGGCCCAACCCTCGCCGCCAAACCGGCGGGACGCCAGCTCGGCGTCGAAGTGGGTGACCACGCGTCGCTCGGAGCGCTGGATCATCTCGGCCTCGGCCTCACACAGGTCGCGGATGCCGACCTGGACGATGCGCGCGACATCGGGAATGCGCTCGACCACGTTGTACATGATCGACGCGTGCGACCAGGTGAAGCCCTCGTAGGCGTCGCGCAGATCGGCGTGCGCGTCGACGTGCAGGATGCCGAGCCCGGGATGACGCGCCGCGATCGCCTGGATCGCGCCGAACGGCACCGAGTGATCGCCGCCGACGATGCCGACGAGTTTGCCCGCGTCGAGCCAGCGCGACGTCTCGGCACGGACCCAGGCGTTCAGATGTTCGCCCAGCTCGTTGACACGCGCGCGGGCGGCCTCGAGCCCGGCGTCGCCGTCGACGCGACCGCCGAGCTCGATCACCGGCTCGGCCAGCGCGCGGCCCTCGGCGTTCCAGGCGCGAACGTCGGCCGACTCGTCGAGCATCGCGATCCCGCGCGTCCACGGCCGGCCGGTCTCGACGTCGAAGAGATCGATCTGACGCGAGGCCGCGAGGATCGCCGCCGGCCCCTGCGCCGTCCCGGTCCGGTACGACGTCGTGACCTCCCACGGCACCGGCACCAGCACGACAGCCGCCTCGTCCGGCGTGTGTGGAAGGCAGAAGATGCCGCTGTCGGGGCTGGCGGCCGCGTTGGGGTCGAAGTCCCGCATGCCGCGACCCTAACCCCAAAGTTCAGTTCGAACACCCGGAACACCGCCGATCGCGCGCGCTGCTCGACCAGGCGGCAGCTCAGTCGTCGCCGATCACCACCGGCAACGACGGCTTCGCCGACAAGTACCCCGACGCCTTCCGCCCCGCCCGGTGCTGATGCTCCGCCGGCGCGGTCGCCGCCAGGCGCCGGGCCAGATCGACGGCGCGATCGACCAGCGCGCGGGTGCCCTCATGCAGCTCCGCGCTGTGCTTCACGTAGTCGACGTTCTCCTCCATGTCCTCGGCCGACCAGCCGCGCGAGTGGGCGACGTACGGGAACTGCGGAAACTGGCAACCGAGCTCGGAGAAGAAGCAGAGCGCCTGGCCGGCGACACCCTGCACGTTGTCCTGGCCGCCGGTGATGATGAACGACGCAACCTTGTTCTTGAGCATGACCCGGTTGCGCAGCGTGATCTGGTTCTGCACGCAGTTGAGGCGCTCGGCCATCTTGAAGTAGAGCGAGCTGGCCACGCCCCAGCGGATCGGCGTCGAGACCAGCACCACGTCGGCCCAGAACACCATCGCCTCGTAGACGCGATCGAGCTGGTCGCCCGGATCCATCTGCGTGATCGAGCATGGCCAGGTGCAGGCCCGCGCCGCCTTCGAGTAGTAGCCCTCGCAGGTTCGGAACGCGAGCTCGCGCAGGCGGATGAGCCTGGTCTCGCAGCCGACCTTCCCGGCGTGCTCGAGTGCGGTCTCGAGCAAGGCGTCCGACGTCGAGTAGCGCGGGTTGGCGACGTCCATGTTGGTGGTCGAGATCCCGACCACGCGCAGACCGCCGGGTTCGCGGCCGAGCGGCCGATCCAGGGGATGGCGGGCGTGTTTGGCCTTCTGTCGCCTGGTGGCCGAATCGAGGTCGATGTAGAGGCGACCGCCCTCCTCGTGGAGCTCGAAGCGAGGGACCAGGTCGGCCTCGTAGCCGGGCTCACCCTCGCCCGTGGCCCGATGGAACTTGTAGTTGTGCCAAGGACAGACGACGTAGTCGCCGTCGAGCCGTCCCTCCCCGAGCGGACCACCCACATGGTTGCAGACCCCCGAGATCGCTGCGAAGCGCCCGTCGACGCAGGAGAGGGCGATGGCGGTCCGGCCGACCATGCGCTGCTGCAGGGGCGTCCGCTTCAGCTCGTCGACGGGTCCGAGGTCGGTCCAGTGCGGTTCCATGGTGGTCGCGATGGTACGGGAGTCCGCGCCGGAGGTTACGCCGCGCGCTACAATGTCGCCGGGACATGACCGCCCCACGTCGGCTGGGCAGGTACGAGCTCGTCGCCAAGATCGGCGAGGGCGGCATGGCGGAGGTGCACCTCGCCCGCCAGCGCGGACCCAAGAAGTTCCAGAAGCTGGTGGTGGTCAAGCTGGTACACCCCAAGCTGGCGTCCAAGCCGGCGCTGGCCGAAGCCTTGCTCGACGAGGCCCGCATCGCGGCCCTGGTCAAGCACCCCAACGTGGTCGACATCTACGATCTGGGCGAAGAGAAGGGCACCTACTTCATCGCCATGGAGTACCTGGAGGGCGAGTCGCTCGCGGCGATCCTCAAGGCGTCGCGGACCGGCCCGCGGCTCGATCCGTTCTCGACCGCCCGCATCATCGCCGACTGCGCCGCCGGCCTGCACGCCGCTCACGAGCTGCGCGATCTCAAGGGCGACCCGCTCGAGCTGGTGCATCAGGACGTGACGCCCGGCAACGTGATCGTCCTCTACACCGGCCAGGTCAAGCTGGTCGACTTCGGCGTGGCCAAGGTGCGCACGAGCGAGGACGCCGGCCTGGTCAAGGGCAAGGCAGGGTACCTGTCGCCCGAGCTGTTCGAGGGCGCCCACGCCGATCGTCGATCCGACGTCTGGGCGCTCGGCGTGGTGCTGTGGGAGTCGCTGGTGCTGCGCCGTCTGTTCGCGGCCAAGACCGAGGAGGAGACCTTCGCGCGCATCCGCACCGGCAGCGTCGATCCGCCCAGCAAGTTCGCGCTGTCCGTGACCAAGGACCTCGACGACGTGTGCATGAAGACGCTGGCCCGCGATCCGACCGAGCGCTACCAGACCGCGCGGGCCATGCACGACGACCTGATGGCGGTCCTGCGCGGCGCCAACTGGAGCGGCGACAGCGAGCCGATCGCGCGCTTCATGCGCACCACCTTCGCGACCCAGATCGCCGCGCGCAAGGAGGTGCTGCGCGATCTGGGCGCGCGCGAGGATCCGCGCCCCGAGGTCATCGAGCGCATGAGCGCGCACGACGACGAGCCGATCAGCAACACCCCGGCCAGCGCCGAGGAGGTGGTCGAAGGCGCCCACGGCGCGGTTCGCCGGCCGACCGCGCCCGGCGACACGCCGGCCGGCGATGGTGAGCTCGAGCTGCTCGAGGGCAGCGCGGTCCAGCTCATCGAGCCACCTCGCGCCCGCGCGCGGCGGCGGGTGGCGATCGCGATCGCGGCCGGCGCGTTCGCGCTGCTGCTGGTGATCTTCGTGGCGACGCGAGGCGACTCGCGCTCGACCGCCGCCAGCGGCGGCGGCCTCTCCAGCGCCGAGCCCCGCGCGCCGGCGGTGATCGATGCCGGCGTGGCGGGTGTCGATCCGCTCAGCGACGGGAGCGTCGAGGCCTCGGTCGATCGGCTCGACGCGTCGGTCCCCGAGCCCGACGCCGCGCCCGAACCCAAGAGCGGGCGCAACGGCAAGGTCGATCGCACGGACCCCGAACGCACCGAACCCACCTCGGCACGCGCCCTCTACAAGGACGGTCTGGGCAAGTTCGTCGCCGGCGACACCGGCGGCGCGATCGGGCGCTTTCAGGCCGCGCTCCAGCGCGATCCGCGCTACGCTCCCGCTCACCGTGGCTTGGGCATGGCCTACGAGCGCAAAGGCGACCGCACGCGCGCCGCGAGATCATTCCGGACGTACCTCCAGCTCGCGCCGGACGCGGCCGACGCCGAGCAGATCCGCGCGCGCCTGGCCAAGCTGTAGCGCGCGTCGGCGGGGTGGCGCGTGAGGCGGGCCTGGCTCGCTTTGGCCCTGGCGCTCGCCGCCGGGGTCGGCCCGGCCCACGCAGCGCTCGAGGCGCGCGTGATGGTGCTGCCGGCGCAGAGCTCGGCCGATGCCGAGATCCCCGCCGACGTGGCGCGCGCGCTCGGCGACGGTGCGCGTCTGGTCACGCCCAACGTGGCTCGCGCCACCGCGTCGCTCGCCGACACCGCCGTGATCGTCGGGTGTGATCCGGCCGAGCGAGCCTGCCTCGACTCGGTGGCGGCGGCGCTCAACGTCGATCAGATGCTGCTGGTGACCGTGCGCGACGGCGCCGACGGCGAGGTCACGGTCGAAGTGACGGCGGTGAGCCGGGATGCCGACCCGATCACGCGGCAGTTCGTGCTCAAGCCGGCCACGCGCAAGCAGGATCTGGCGGCGATGCAGGCGGCGGTGCCGGCGATGCTGGACGCGGACGCGGCGGCACAGGTCAAGGGGGGCGGGGATGCGGGGAACGGTAGCGGGGATGCGGGGAACGGCAGCGGGGATGCGGGGAACGGCAGCGGGGATGCGGGGAACGGTAGCGGGGATGCGGGGAACGGTAGCGGGGATGCGGGGAACGGTAGCGGGGATGCGGGGAACGGTAGCGGGGACACGGGGATTGGTGGCGGTGGCGGGTTGGGATCGTCGAAGGCGCCGATGGTGCTGACGATCGCCGGCGGGGCCGTCGCGCTCGTGGGGCTGGGCGCGTGGGGAATGGCCGCGATCAAGCAGGGCGACATCGACGACGCGCCGACGGCGACTGCGGAAGATCTCGATCGCCTGGTCGAGCTCGAGGGATCGGCGCGGCGCTACGCATCGGCCGGCAACGCGATGGTGCTCGCGGGCGGGATCACAGCCGCGGCCGGCGCAATCTGGTGGTGGCGCGCGGGCCGCACCCATGACGCCGCCCCCGCGCCCGCGCCGGCTGCGACGCCGGCGGGGCTCACGCTGACGCCGATCATCGGCCGCGAACGCACCGGGCTGGTTCTCGGGGGCCGCTGGTGAGGGCGCCGATCGCAGCGCTGATCTCGGCGGCGGCCGCCGTCGCGCTGGCGATCGCGCTGGCGCCGGCCTGCAGCATCGATTCGCGCTCCGACGATTTCGAGTGCCGCAACCCGAGTGAATGCGCGCCGGGCCGCGACTGCGTCGACGGCTGGTGCGTGATCGATCCAGGCGAGATCGACGCCTCGACGGCGTGTCCCAGCGTGTGCACGCGCTGCACCGACGGCACCTGCATCATCGAGTGCGGCGCCGGCGAGTGCGCGGCGCAGGTGATGTGCCCCGGGGCCATGCCGTGCGAGGTCCGCTGCGCCGGCTCGAATGCGTGCGCCGCCGGCGTGCAGTGCGACGCAGCCGCCGCATGCGACGTGAGCTGCTCCGGACCTGGAGCGTGCGGCCAGCAGGTGCGATGTGGCAACGGCGCGTGCACGGTCACGTGCGGCGGCACCGGCAGCTGCAACGAGGGCATCTTCTGCGACAGCGCATGCGCGTGCACCACGGCGTGTCCGGGCGCCGGGTCGTGCAACGGGACCATCGACTGTCCCGAACCCGGCCCGTGCACGTCGGGTGGACAGTGCACGGCGCAGCCGAACCAATGTGACGACTGCTAGCGCAGCATGAGCGAGCCGGTGGACGACTCACGCGCCGATGAACGACGCCGCATGGTGGCGACCCAGCTCGCCGCCCGGGACATCGTCGATCCCGCGGTGCTGGCCGCGATGGCGGCGGTGCCGCGCCATCGCTTCGTGCCGGCGTCGCTTGCCGCCCATGCCTACGACGACGGACCGCTGCCCATCGCCGAGGAGCAGACCATCAGCCAGCCCTACGTGGTGGCCGCGATGACCCAGCTCGCCCGCGTCGGCGACGGGTCGCGCGTGCTCGAGATCGGGACCGGCTCGGGCTACCAGTGCGCGGTGCTGGCGGCGATGGGCGCCGAGGTATGGTCGATCGAGATCCACGCCGGGCTGAGCGCGACGGCTGCGCGCACGCTGCACGAGCTCGGGGTCGGCGAGGACCGCGTCCACCTGCGGGTCGGCGACGGCTGGATCGGCTGGCCCGAGGCGGCCCCGTTCGTCGCGATCGTCGTGACGGCGGCGCCGCCCACGATCCCGCCCGCGCTGCGCCAGCAGCTCGCCGCTGGCGGCCGGCTGGTCATTCCGATCGGGTCGCTGTACCAGGAGCTGGTGGTGATCACCCGCACCGGCGAGGACGACTTCGTCGAGCAGACCGTCTTTCCGGTGCGGTTCGTGCCCATGACCGGCGCGGCTCAGCGGCACTGAGCCGCCCGCCGCCGCGCTACTGCACGCCGTCGAAGGCGACGACACTGTCGTTGCCGAGGCCGGCGGCGTTGGCCTCGTCGGTGTCGATGTGCAGATCGAGAGCGAAGTCGGGGCGCACCCGCACGATCACGTCGCCCATGGTCATCTCGCGATCGCCCTCGACCCGCACCTTGATCATGGCCTTGTCGGCGACGCCGAAGGTCCTGGCCTCGTCGGGGCTCATGTGGACGTGGCGGTGGGCCAGGATCACGCCGCGGGTGATGGCGACCTCGCCGTACGGGCCGCGCAGGGTGATGCCGGGCGTGCCGTCCAGGCTCCCCGACTCGCGCAGCGGCGGCTCGACGCCGAGCCGGAACGCGTCGGTGCGGGCCAGCTCGACCTGGGTCTCCTTGCGCAGCGGATTGATGATGGCGACGCCGGTGATCTGGTCGCGCGGCCCGACGAGATCGACGGTCTCGCGGGTCACGAACTGACCGGGCTGGGTCACGTCGCGGCGGCGGGACAGCTCGTACCCGGGACCGAAGAGCGCGTCGCAGTCGGCGCGCGAGAGGTGGACGTGGCGGACCGAGACGCCGACCGGGATGGGGCGCGTGCGCACGCTGCGCATGGCCGCGGTGGGGCCGACGATGCAGCGCATGACCTCTCGGGCGATCATGCGCTCCTCGTCGGTGCGGATGACCAGGACGCGGGTGCGGGCGTGACGTTGGGCGACGTCGACCACGCCGCCCCCATCGGCGGCGCGGGCGCTGGCGTTCTTGTCGGTGTCGAGATCGATGCCCATGAAGCCGAGCGGGTCGCAGACCCGGGCCCGGACCGCGGCCGCGTTCTCGCCGATGCCGCCGCTGAACACGAGCGCGTCGACGCCCCCGAGCTCGGCGGCGTAGGCACCGACGTACTTGCGCACGCGGTGCACGAACAGATCGATGGCGAGGCGGGCGCGCACGTCGCCCTTGTCGGCCGCGGCCTGCACGTCGCGGAAGTCGGCGCCGATGCCCGACACCCCGGCCAGCCCCGAGCGACGGTTGAGCAGCTCGTCGATCTCCTCGATCGTGCGGCCGCCGCGGGCGAGGTGGAGCGGGATCGCGGGATCGAGATCGCCCGAGCGCGTGCCCATGAGCAGCCCTTCGAGTGGGGTCATGCCCATCGAGGTGTCGATCGAGACCCCGCCGCTGATGGCCGCGACGCTGGCCCCGCCGCCGAGGTGGCAGGTCACGAGACGCAGCCGCGGGAGGCTGGTGGCGAGGTACTCGGCAGCGCACGTGGCCATGTACTGGTGGCTGGGTCCGTGGAAGCCGTAGCGACGGACGCCGTGCTTGGCGTAGAGGTCGTAGGGCACGCCGTAGAGGAAGGCGTGCTCGGGCATCTGGGCGTGGAAGGCGGTGTCGAACACGGCCACCTGCGGAACGTCGAACAGCGCGCGTGCGGCGCGGATGCCGGCGAGGTTGGCGGGGTTGTGCAGCGGCGCGAAGGTGGCGCACTCCTCGATCACGGTCTCGACCGCAGCGTCGACGCGCACCGGCTGCACCAGTCGCTCACCGCCGTGGACGACGCGATGGCCGACCGCGCCGAGCTTGCCGTCGGCGAGCGGTCCGTCGGCGCGCGACAGGTGCGCGAGCACCACCGCCGCTGCCCCCGCCATGTCGGGCGCCGTCGCCGTCTGCTCGCCTCCGTCGTGCACGTGCAACGCCGCCCCGCCGATCCGCTCGACCCGACCACGGGCGAGGCTCGCCTCGTGGTCCATCTCGTAGAGGTCGTACTTGAGCGATGTGGAGCCAGCGTTGAGGACGAGGACCTTCATGCGCCGGCCATCTTAGTCGACGTGTTCGCTGTCCGTGGATCGGACGGGTGACACCCGTTCTCCGTGTTCGCTGTCCGTGGATCGGACGGGTGACACCCGTTCTCCGTGGGATCGGACGGGTGACACCCGTTCTCCCTGTCCGTGGATCGGACGGGTGACACCCGTTCTCTCTCCCGCTGTTCATGTCTTGAACATTGGATCTGAACGGTTTCGGTCAAGGAATGGGCGGCGGGTCGGAGCGGCGGGTGAAACGGCTTGAATCTGTTCAAGCTCCCGTTAGGCACGTGAGCTGCACAACCTTGGTTTCCTGGAGGTGGCAGCATGCGGATCCTTGTCGGTGTGGTTCTCATGGTGGCGCTGGTAGGTGGGACGCGGGTCGCGAGCGCGTCGGATGCCGTCGCCTGCGGATCATCGCCGGGCGGGACCAACATCCCGAACGGGGCGGTGTTCCTGAGCCAGGGATCGGGGCCGGTGATGGCGACGCTGGCGGCGGTCGGCGAGGCCCGATCTCACTCGGGCATCTCGCACGGCAACGGCTGGTACACGCACTCGACGACGTACGAGCCGCGGATCCGCGACTGGGACGATTCGGAGTGCTCGTGTGGCTGGATCACCGGCGACTACTGCTGCCAGGGACCGCTCAAGGGCTTCGAGTTGCAGAACGGGTACCCCGGCGCCTCGCAGATCACCGCCGGCGGCCTCTACAACTTCTATTACAACGTCAAGAACGGCGTCGCCCCCAACTTCCTCTACTACCAGCGTAGCTTGACCGCCGGCGCGCCCGACGCGCGCGGCGCCGCAGTCGCCAACTGGCTGTGGAGCAACTCCACCTACGCCTGGGTCACCTCGCGCCAGGACGGCGGGCAGGGCTTCTTCCGCGTCGGCTTCACCGGCGTGACGCCGTACTCGCAGTACTCGCTGTACCAGTACCGCGACTACGAGAACATCAACAACGGCGGCATCCCGTGGAACTACGGCGCGGTGTGCTCGACCCAGCTCGCCTACGCCCAGCAGCAAGCCGGCAAGGGCGTCGTGAACAACACCCGCAGCCACCACGCGGTGCCGGGCGTGCCCAACTCGTACACGCACGACTACGTCGTCGCAGGCCTCAACGCGCTCTACAACTCGGTCTACAACGACTGCAGCGACGGCAACGGCTTCCTCGAGAGCGTCGGCGTCTTCTTCACCTGCAGCGGCGAGACCGACATCTGCGACGACGCCGCGCGCCAGGTCTCGAACTGCTTCGCCGACGGCAAGAGCGGCGTCTGCTACAACGACGGCAACCGCGCCGAGCAGGTCAAGAACAACCAGTGGCCGGGCGGTCCGGTCGACGCCAGCGGCTACTCGATCGCCAAGTCGATCAGCCCCGACAACATCGGCGGCTGGAGCGGCTGGGCCCACAGCACCCCGACCGCCTCGGTCTGGTCGAGCGACGGCAACCAGCCGGTCAACTTCAATACCGGCGGCTCGGTGTACAGCTGCTTCTTCTAGTGAGCGGGGCGGAGCACCCTGGACGTCGCTGGAAGCTCCTGCTGCTCCTCGGCGCGGCGGTGGCGCTCCTGCTCGTCCTGCTGGTCAACGCGAGCCGGCGCGGTCGCGGCGCGACGTCGCGCCCACAATCCCCTGCCGCACCGAGCGCGAGCGGCGCCTCGCCGGCGCCGGCAGCCGTCGACCGCGAAGCCAGAGGGCGGGCGGCGCCACCGACGCCGGCCCACGATCCGAGCGCGCCGATCATCGACAAGATTCTCGTCGAGAAGCCCGAGGTGTGCGAGGGGGAGGAGAACCTCGTCACGGTGGAGGCTCACGATCCGCGCGGCGACAGCACCGGCCTGCGCTACCTCGTCAACGGGACGCCCGGCGCATCGGTTCCGGTCCGGGCCCGCAACAACACCGAGGACCCCACCGCGCCACCGCGCGTGGTCCTGGTGGTCGGCCCGACCGGCGCCACCACCACCGTGCCGATCCCGCCCTACACGATCAAGCGCTGCGCCCCGGCCGCGCGCCTGCGCATGCGCCACTTCCTCCTGCCCAACGCGACGGCCGAGTACCGCTTCGAGGCCAAGCTCATCCGCGGGGTCTCGCCCGGGCAGCCGAGGCCCGATCGCTTCGAGAACGAAGACTTCACGCCGACCCGGTACACCTGGAACTTTGGCGACGGCGAGCAGACGACCACGACCATGCCCTACGTGACCCACAGCTACGAGTTCCGCGATCAGTCGACCTACTTCACCTACCACCTGCTCTCGGTCACCGCGTCCGACGATCGCGGGCGCACCGAGGTCGCCCGCGACTCCCTCGAGATCATGAACCCGGCGTACGAGGAGCTGGCCCAGAAGCAGATCGTCAAGCTGATGACCCTCAACACGCCGCGCTTCCCCGAGCTCGTCGACGGGAAGGTGATCCAGACCGTCCGCATCTGGCACTTCCGCAAGGAGGAGGTCCCGATCGACGGGATCACCGCCTACTTCTTCGACGTGAACGGCAAGGAGATGGGCAGCGGTCCGGTGCAACCGGTCGCGATGCTCGGTGTCGGCGCCGTGCCGCCCGGCGCAGGCCTCACCATCCGCACCGTGCTCGAGGTCGCCCAGCACCCCGACGTTGGCTTCATCACCTACGAGCTGCGCGGCACCGCCGCCGGCGGGCTCCGCGCCTCGGGAGCGTTCTCGATCATGCGTCCGCCCGACGGACCGACCCGCGACAAGCACATCCCGGTCGGCGACCCGATGATGGCGGCCAAGATCAAGCGCGCCATGGAGCTGCTCGGAAAGCAGACCGTCACGGACGAAGACATCTGGGAGCTCGAGCGGCAGGGCAAGTTCGAGGGCCTCCAGCCGATCCCGGTCGTGCCCGGCGATCAGGGGCCGCCGTCGTGGCTGCCGCGGCAGCCGCGCAGCGACGGCGAGCCGTGGTCACCCGACGACGATCCGGGGCCGCACGCCCCGGACGACAACGCCTCGGCGCCCGACGAGCGCTGAGCGAACGGATCGCGATGCTCGACTGAAGCTCGTCCACCGCCGCCCCGGCGGCGGAGTGAGGTACGGTGAGCGGGCCGTGCTGCCACCGACGTCTTTCCCCAAGAGCGAGATCAAGGTCCTCCTGCTCGAGAACGTGCACCCGAGCGCCGACGAGCTGTTCGGGAGCGAGGGCTTCCAGATCGAGCGCGTGGCCGGCGCGCTCAAGGAGGACGAGCTGGTCGAGCGCGTGCGCGACGTGCACGTGCTCGGCATCCGCTCGAAGACCCGGGTGACCGC